>Ga0209006_10000886_pt1 | contig 27785 bp, 25 predicted proteins | sample JacPin_JW_Ref_O2_FD_188567 | JGI IMG/M metagenome (GOLD analysis project Ga0209006, IMG submission 188567) | Forest soil microbial communities from Algoma, Ontario, Canada - Jack Pine, Ontario site 1_JW_Ref_O2 (SPAdes) (version 2) | ecosystem: Environmental > Terrestrial > Soil > Boreal...
TTGTGCTCCCCTCGTCGAATCGCAAACACGAAGGAATCACAACAAGGGCCAAAATCACCTGTTTTCTTTTCGGTCAGCCTCTGAGGAGCCTTTCTTCGCGCAGCGAAGAAAGGCGTCTTGAAGGATGCGCCGAGGGCACATGTGGCGCCGCTTGCGTTCGTGGCCCATGGTTCGAGACGCACGCGCTCCGCGCGTGCTCCTCACCATGAGGACGCGAAGAACGATCAATTCGCCTCTTTCTTCGCGTCAGCCGGCGCCTGCCCCCCGATCTGCACCGAGTCCTTGGGCACGCAGAACGAAAACGCGATCCGGCTGCGCTCGACGTGATCGGAATCGAAGTTGCCGTGGACGTGGGTCGCCTGCACGCAGGCCTCCTCGCTCGGGAACTCGGGCCCCGGCACGACGGTGAGCTTCGGCGTGCCGCCGAACGCGATGGTCATCGCCACGATCACCCACATGGATTACCTCCCGCGGCTGTCTGTCGATCCGATTCAACGTGGAACCGCGCCCTCGAGTTCCCGCGGCCCCGAGCACGGCGGTCGCACCCTCTCCCCCGCTTGCGGGGGAGAGTTGGAGAGGAGGCGCCGCTTGCTCGGTGCCCGCAGTCCCGACATGCAACAAATTGGTTGCGCTTCACCTCGCCCCGGCCTATGTCGTCAGGCAACCCGGAGGTTGCGCATGCCCGATCGCATCGAGAAGACCATCGACCTCGCGGCGCCGGTCGCGCGCGTGTGGAAGGCGCTGACCGACCACGAGGAGTTCGGCAAATGGTTCCGCGTGCGGCTCGACGGCCCGTTCGTCGTCGGCAGGGTCTCGCGCGGGCACGTCACCTATCCGGGCTACGAGCACCTGCGCTGGGAAGCCGTGGTGCAGAAGATCGAGGCGGAGCGGCTGTTTTCCTTCACCTGGCACCCCTACGCGATCGATCCGCAGGTCGACTACAGCGGCGAGACGCCGACGCTGGTCGAATTCATTCTGGAGAAGACCGCGACGGGCACGCGCCTGCGCATCGTCGAGTCCGGCTTCGACAAGCTGCCGCCGCATCGGCGCGACGAGGCCTTCCGCATGAACGACCGCGGCTGGGGCATCCAAGCGGAGAACATCGCGAAACACGTCGATGAGAACGCGTAGCGGCGCGGCGGCGCTCAAGGCTCGTGCCGCGGCCTTCGCGGCGCTCGGCGACGCGACGCGCCTCGCGGTGCTGGCGCGGCTCGCGCAAGGGCAGCCGCAGTCGATTTCGCGCCTCACCGCCGGCACCCGCCTCACCCGCCAGGCCGTGACCAAGCACCTGCGCGTGCTCGAGGGCGCGGGCGTCGTGCGCCCGGTCCGCGTCGGGCGCGAGAGCCGCTTTGCGCTCGAGCCAAGACCGCTCGACGAGCTGCGCGACTATCTCGATCGCGTCTCGCGGCAATGGGACGACGCGCTGGCGCGGCTCAAGGCGCTGGTCGAGGAGTGAGCGCGGCCCATCCGTGCATTCGAAAACTCTGCGGCGGCGTCCCCTCCCCCGCTTGCGGGGGAGGGTCAGGGAGGGGGCAAGTCTACAAACGTCTGCGCAAGCGGCGCCCCCTCTCCCACGCAAGCGGGGGAGAGGGCCGCATAGGCAAGCGGGCGATCCGCGCATTCGGAAAACTCATCCATCGCGTGAGAAAGCTTCGTTTGAGTCGGGCGCGCCTGCGACGCATCTTGAGTCGAGGAGACGTGACGGAGCTGCACGATGAACGGTTTCCAACCTGTCGAGGCGATGCCGCGGTCCCGCGCCTTCGCTTTGCCGTCGGGCGAATCCGTGCTGTTGCGCACAATCCATCCGCAGGACGCCGGGACCTTGCGGGCCTATCTGCAGCGGCTGTCGCCGGAGACCCGACGCAACCGGTTCCTCGGCGCGGTCAATGAGCTTGCGCCGCGCGAGCTCGAGCGCCTCGCCCACTTGAATCGTCCAGGCGGGGTCGCGTTGCTCGCGTTCACGGGCACGGGCCGCGACGCCGACATGATCGGCGAGGCGCTCTGCGTGATCGCGCCGGGCAGCGCGCGCGGCGAGATCGCGCTTTCGGTCATGGACCCGTGGCAGAGCCGCGGGCTCGGCCAGCTGCTGATGCAGCACATCGAATGCCGGGCGCGGGCGTTCGGCGCGCGCCACCTGTTCGGCGAGGTGCTGCGCACCAATGCGGCGATGAAGGGGCTTGCACGCAAGGCGGGGTTCTCGATCGTGAGCCCGTTCACCGACGCCCGGTTGATCGAGATCGTGAAAGATCTGTCGCTGACGCCGCCAAGCTCCCTGTGCCGAGAGCAATTCGCGGAGCTGCCATCGATCGCGGCCTGAGATCGAGCGGGCGCGTCACATCCGCGCCGCGCGGATCGCCGCGCGAGCGCGGCCTGCGCCGTCCGCGGCCGACGCATCGCGCGCGACGAGCTGCCGCCAACCCGCTTGCCGAGCTGGGTTGCGGTTCGCATACTGCTATTCTGCCGCATAGGCGCCACGAAATCATGGATTTCTTCCGGCGCGAGCTGGCGCAGCAAACGACCGAGTGTAGCGTGATGCGTCAAGTCGGGGGGCGAACCGGTATCATGGCCTGCGCCCTTGCCGTGCCTCTCGCCGCATGTGCGGTCTACGCGCCCGAGCCGCTGGCCGACCGGCCCGATCTGCGACAAAGCGTCGCCCAGCTGGCGGTCGCCGCCGATCGCTTGCCGCTACGCGAGGTCGGATCGCATCGTTTCGACTTGCGGCGGCCTTTGGACATCGACGACGTCGCGATGATCGCCATCGCCCACAATCCCGATCTCAAGGCGGCGCGGCGGCGCATCGGCGTGGCGGAGGCGCAGGTCTTTGCCGCCGGCATTTTGCCCAATCCGCAGTTGAGTCTCGACTATGCCTTCCTGACCGGAGGCCCCGGCACCACCGACGCGGTGATGGCCGGGCTCGCGCAAGACGTGGTCCCGTTGCTCACCCTGTCCAGCCGCCGCGAGGCCGCGCGCGCGAGCGCGGCTAGCGTCGAGCTGACCGTTGCCTGGCTCGAATGGCAGACGGTAAGCCGCGCGCGAACGCTGTTTGTCGACGCGGTTTCGCTCGCGCGCCAGCGCCGCCTCGTCGACGAGACCTATCGGCTGCTCGATGCCCGCTATGAGCGCGCCGCGGCGGCCATGCGTCGCGGCGACCAGACGCTGCCGACGGTCACCAGCGATCTTGTCGCCATGAACGCGGCCGAGACGCAGCTCAATGAGATCGACCAGCTGATTCTCAAGAACAGGCACGACCTCAACGCGCTGCTCGGCCTCGTCCCGGATGCGCCTTTGCGCCTCGATGAAAATATCGCCTTGCCGGCGATCGACCTGACACGCCTTGCACCCGCATTGATGGACTTGGCGTCGCGCCGCCCCGACCTCCTCGCCCTGCGCATCGGCTACGAGGCCCAGGAACAGCAGGTTCGCCAGGCAATCATCGAGCAATTCCCCAAGCTCAGCATCGGATCGAACTTTGCGCGCGACACCACGGACGTGCGCAGCCAATCGATCGCCCTCACGGTCAGCATCCCGGTCTTCGACCGCAATCAGGGCAATATCGCGATCCAGGATGCGTCGCGCGAGCAGTTGCACGAAGAGTACCAGGCGCGCCTCGATGCGGCCTTTGGCGAAGCCAAGCGGCTGGTGACCGAGTTGCGCCTCCTCGAGAGCCAGTACGGCGCGAGCATTGCAAGCGTCCAGCGGTTGCGCGAGGCCGTCGGCGAAGCCGAGCCGGCGTTCCGCGCCGGGAACCTGGATGAACGCAGCTTCGTTGACCTGCAGACTTCGCTTCTCGCCAAGGAACTCGCGACCGCCAAGCTGGAGCAAGGCATTCTGCAGCAGCGCATCCTGTTGCAAACCCTGGTCGGCAGCCGATTGCCCGACCGTCACCACAACCTCCCAAGAATGCCGTGATCCGGATGCGAGTTATCCGGCCTGGCGCCGCCATCGGCATTGCGCTGATCGCCTCGATGGCCTTCGGCGCCGCCGATGCGCCCTCCGTCGAGGTCGAGACCATGGCGCTGCGGCAGCAGGAGTTGCGCGACATGATAACCGTCTACGGCACGGTGGCGGCGAGCGAAGAATCCATGATCGCCATCAGCTTTCCACATTCCGGGCAGATCGCGGCGTTGCCGGTTCGCGCCGGCGAGCAGGTGCGCACAGGCGACGCGCTCGTCACCATCACGGCCGACCCGGCGGCGCTGCAAAGCTATCAAAACGCCGTGGCCGGAATGAACTTCGCGAAGCAGGAGCTGGCGCGGCAGCAGACCCTGCGCGCGCAGCGCCTCGCCACCAACGCCCAGGTGGCGGCCGCCGAAAAGGCGGTCGCCGACGCAAGCGTCGCCCTGGAAACCGAGCGCAAGCTCGGCAACGACCAGGACACGAAGACGGCCACCGCACCTTTCGACGGTTATGTCGCGCAGCTGACGGCCGCGCCGGGCGATCGTCTGCAGCCCAACGTGGCGATCATGAAGCTCGCCCGCACGGATCACGGCCTGCGGGTGACCGCCGGCCTCAAGCCCGACGATGCCGCCCGGGTCGCGCCCGGTATGACGGCCGAGATTTCGCCGATCATGTCGCGCGCCGCGCAGCCGATGGCCGGAACCGTGCGCCAGATCAGCGGCACGGTCAATCCGGCCACGCGCCTGATCGACGCCTGGATCGACGTGACGCGCTCGGCCGGGCTTGTTCCCGGCACCTCCGTTGCGGTCGCGATCGTCCTGTCGAAGCATCGGGGCTGGGTCGTGCCGCGCAATGCCGTTCTGCGCGACGACCAAGGCAGCTATATTTTTCAAGTCGCCGATGACCGCGCGCGACGCGTCGACGTGCAGACCGGCATCGAGACCGATCAGGTCACCGAAATCTCCGGCAACTTCGATTCCTCGCTCGTCGTCGTGGTCGCGGGAAACTATGAGCTGCGCGACGGAATGGCGGTCCGCCCGGCGGCACCGGCCCGACGCTAGGCCCGCCGTCATGTTCACGGCCTGGATCGCCGCCCATCGCCGGTCGCTGCTCTTTCTGCTGCTGCTGCCGATCCTCGCCGGTCTGGCGGCCAGCTTCTCGCTGCCGGTCACGCTTTTTCCCAATGTCAGCTTCCCGCGCGTCCGGCTCAACATCGACGCGGGCGATCGCCCGGCCGAACAGATGGTGCTGCAGGTGACCGCGCCGATCGAGCAGGCCGTGCATAGCGTTCCGCACGTCACCGACGTGCGCTCGACCACCAGCCGCGGCAGCGCCGAAGTCTCGATCTTCTTCGACTGGGGCAACGACATGGTCGCCGCGACGCTGCAGGTGAATGCCGCGGTCGGCCAGATCCTGCCGCAGCTGCCGCCGGGCTCGGCGATGCAGACGCGGCGCATGGACCCGACCGTATTTCCCATCATCAGCTACAGCATGACGTCGCCTACGGTGCCGCTGACGCAGATGCGCGATATCGCGCTCTATCAGGTGCGGCCGCTGCTCGCCGGGATTCCCGGCGTCGCCAATATCGGCGTGTCGGGCGGTAACGATCAGGAATATCACGTGCTCGTCGATCCCGCCAAGCTGCAGGCGACCGGCGTGACCGTGGACGACGTCGCCAACGCGATCGGCGCGAGCAACGTGCTCGAGGCGATCGGGCGGGTCGAGGATCGCTACAAGCTCTACCTCGTGATCTCGAACGACACGCTGCACGGCGTGGACGCGCTGCGGAAAATCGCGGTCCGCACGAATGCGGACGGCGTGATCGCCGTCGGTGACGTCGCGACCGTCGAGCTGTCGACCGTACCGCAGTGGACGCGCGTCACCGCCGCGGGCCGCGACGCGATCCTGCTAAATATCTACGAGCAGCCGGGCGGCAACAGCGTCGAGATCGCGCGCGAGGTGCGCGCGCGCCTGCGCGATTTTCGCGGCCGACTGCCGGCCGGGATCGAGGTCGCGAACTGGTACGACCAGAGCGAGCTCGTCACCGCGTCGGCCGCCAGCGTGCGCGATGCGATCATCGTCGGGACCGTCCTTGCCGCCATGGTTCTCCTGGTTTTTCTGCGCAGCTGGCGGATGACGGTGATCGCCATGCTGGTGGTGCCGGCGGCTCTCTCGGCCACCATCGCTCTGCTCTGGGTCATGGACATGAGCTTCAACATCATGACCCTGGGCGGCATGGCCGCCGCCGTCGGCCTCATCATCGACGACGCCATCGTAATGATCGAGCACGTCGTCCGTCGCGTCCGCGAACGCCGCGCACCCGCCGAGGCGAATGCGGTCGCGTTGCCGGGCGGCGGCGTGCTGCGCGCCGCCGCCGAATTCGCCCGGCCCCTCGCGGGGTCGAGCGCCGCCACTGTCGTGATCTTCCTGCCGCTTGCCTTCTTGAGCGGCGTCACCGGGGCGTTCTTCAAGGCGCTGTCGCTCACCATGGCGGCAAGCCTGGTGTTCTCGTTCGTGATCGTCTTGCTCGCGGTGCCGCTCGCCGCCGAGTGGCTGCTCCGCGCGCCCGACGCCGAGCGCGAGGATGCGGGCCGGCTGCGCCGCTGGTTCGATCGCGGCTACGGCTGGGTGGCGACCCGCCTGATCCGGTGGCCTGCCGTGGTCGCGCTCGCCTTGGCGCTGCCGCTCGTCGCCCTCGGTTATCTCGCGTTCGGCCAGGTCGGCACCGGCTTCATGCCCGTGATGGACGAAGGCGGCTTCATCATCGACTACTACGCGGCACCCGGCACGGCCCTGTCGGAGACCGACCGCCTGCTGCGGGAGGTCGAGGCGATCCTCAAGGCGACGCCCGAGGTCGAGACCTGGTCGCGCCGCACCGGCCTCAGTCTCGGCGGCGACCTCAGCGAGGCGAACAACGGCGATTTCTTCGTCAAGCTCAAGCCCGGACCACGGCGGCCGATCTTCGACGTGATGAGCGAGCTGCGCGGGCGCATCGAGACCGAGGTGCCGGGGCTCAACGTCGAGATGGCGCAGCTCATGGAGGACCTGATCGGCGACCTGACCGCGGTTCCGGAGCCGATCGAGATCAAGCTCTTTGGCGACCAGCCCGACGTGCTGCTTGCGACTGCCCGCAAGGTCGCCGGCGCCATCGCCAAGATCCGCGGCGTCGTCGAGGTGCGCAACGGCATCAATCCGGCCGGCGATGCGCTCGACATCCGCATCGATCGCGTCAAGGCGGCTTTCGAAGGCATAGACCCCGCCGAGGCCACCCGCCTCGTCGACATCTATCTGCGCGGCCGGGTCGTGACGCAGATCCCGACATCGCTCAAGCAGATCGGCGTGCGCGTGTGGTCGCCGCCGAATGTCCGTGCCACCAGCCTCGATCTCGCCAACCTGCCGATCCGCGCGCCCGATGGCCATATTTTTCCGCTGCAACGGATCGCCAGCATCGTGGCGGTGAGCGGTCAGCCGCAGATCACCCGCGAAAACCTCCAGCACATGGTGGCGGTGACCGCACGGCTCGAAGGGCGCGACCTCGGCTCGGCCGCTGCCGATGTCACGCGCCTGCTCGACCAGGCGGGATTTCTCCCGGCCTCGGTTCGTTACGAGCTCGGCGGGCTCTATCAGCAGCAGCAGATCGCGTTTCGCGGGTTGCTGCTCGTCTTCGCCGCCGCCGCCGGCGCCGTCTTCGTGCTGCTGCTGTTTCTCTACGAGCGGTTCTCGGTCGCGATCGCGATCCTGATCATGCCCCTGCTCGCGACCTGCGCGGTGTTCATCGGCCTGTGGCTCACCGCCATTGAGCTCAATATCACGGCCATGATGGGCATGACCATGATCATCGGCATCGTGACCGAGGTGGCGATTTTCTTCTTCTCCGAATTCGACGATCTGCGCGCTTCGGGCATGCCGAGCCTGGACGCGCTCACTGCCGCGGGGCGCAACCGCATGCGACCGATCGCGATGACGACGATAGCGGCGATCTTGACCCTGCTGCCGCTCGCGCTCGCGATCGGCCAGGGCTCGGCCATGCAACAGCCGCTCGCCATCGCGATCATCGCCGGCCTTGCGGTGCAGCTGCCGCTGGTCTTGCTGGTAATGCCGGCACTCTATCTGGTCATCGACCGCGCCGTGGCGCGCCTGGCGCGACGCCGCGCATCAGCGACGTAGCCTGTCGCGCGCGCTCACATCGGCGCCGCGCAGATCGCCGCGCGGGCGCGGCCCGCGATGTCGGGGCATCCCGTGTCGCGACCTGCGCGCAACAGGCTCCCTGCCAGGCGATCGCGGCGCGCGACCGCCGCATCCACCAGCCGCGGGAACATCGCGTTGAGGCCCGACGAAACACGCGTTCGGGAAAGCCGATGTAGACGTCCTCGTCCCGCCGCCTGGCCACCTCGACGACGCGCGCCGCGACGCTGCCGGCGCACAGGCATGATTGGGAAGCATGCACGGGCGCGTGCCGTTCGGGAAGCGTCCGGCAACCTCTTCAGCGGCGCAAGCTCGCCAGACAGGCCTTGAGGAGAGCCAATAACGTTCTACGATGTCTTCAAAGGGGGCATTCCGTGAAGCACAGGCTGGGGTTCGGCGTTCTGGGCATACTCGCGACCACTGTCGTCACGGCACTGCTGATGTCGGCCGCGACGGCCTTTGCGCAGACTGACGAAATCCAGGTTTACGACGCCGAAATCGCGCAACCGGGCGTGTTCAACCTGACGCTCCACAACAACTACACGATCGATGGACTGAAGGAGCCGAGATTCCCCGGCGGGATCGTCCCCAATCATACGCTCAACGGCGTTCCGGAATGGGCCTATGGCGTCACCGATTGGTTCGAACAGGGCTTGTATCTGCCGCTCTACAGTGATGCAAGCAACCTCGGTCCGGCACTGAACGGCTTCAAGGTCCGCGAATTATTCGTCGTGCCGCATGCAGCCGATCGCACTTTCTTCTACGGCATAAACTTCGAATTCAGCTACAATGCCAAGCATTGGGACCCAGACCATTATACTTCTGAAATACGACCGATCATCGGTTGGCATTTGGGGAAATTCGATTTCATCGTCAACCCGATCTTCGACAATTCCTTCAAGGGGTTCAAGAATCTCGATTTCGCGCCGTCAGTGCGCGTCGCCTACAATCTGTCGAAAACCTGGGCGGTCGCCGTCGAAGAATACGCCGATTTCGGCGTGATTCAGCGCTTCCTGCCGTTCGATCAGCAGTCGCAGCAGGTTTTCGGCGTCATCGATTACAAGGGAGAGCCATTCAATGTCGAAGCCGGATTGGGGTTTGGGCTGACCGGCAGCTCTGATCGCCTGGTCGTAAAGCTCATGTTGTCACGCGATCTAAATAAACCTGTGGCGCCGTAAGGGCGGCCAACGTATTGGCGGCTCGCAAGTATTTATCAAGGGATTTCGATGGATTTCGCTCGCGCCTCCCGCGTCGCCGCCCATACGAAGAGCGCCGCCACGTCTGCATCGGCAGGACGGCAACCGGCGATGTGAACCTGACGGAACGCTGACAGTCCGGCCGCCGCCGATCTCCTCGCTTTAAGGAAAAGCACACGCGGGCTCGCTTGAATGCGCGAGTCCCGACGTTCCCTTCGAGGAGAGCAAGAGCATGAGCGTATCAGCAGTCAGCGCGTCCCACGTGACGCCTATCACGCCGGAGCGCGCCGAAGGTCCCGGTCCCGACCACGATGGCGACAGCGACGACAAGGGCGTCGCGACTGCAGCCGCGGCGCAGCCGGGCCCGACCGCGCCCGGCACGGGTTCGGCGGTCAACAAAGTCGCCTGATTTCGGACGCCGGCCCTGAGCCCGCGCGGCTGCTGCCGTGCGGGCTCAGGCGCGCCGGCCTTCATTGGCTCCCGTCACCGCGCCACCGGCAGCCTCCGCGCAAGCTCCCTTTTGCGCGACGCCGAGCAGACCCGTTATTCCAAGCGGCAGGGCGATCGAGCGAACCGTCACGTCGCCGGCCGCAAAACCCCCACTTGCGAATAGCCGAAGCAGCTCCTGCCGATCGACCGGCCGATGGGTATCGGGGTCGGCAAATTTCCAACGCGCCATCGCGCTGCGGTCGGCGGCGAACACCGCCATCCGTCCGCCGGGCCGCAACACGCGCCTCGCTTCGCGCAGCTCGGTGCCGTCGGCGCGAAAGAAATAGACGACATTGACGGCAAGAACCTTGTCGATCGACGCGGCCGGCCACGGAAGCGCATCGAACCGACCGAGGCGAAGCTGCAGTCGCCCCTCCGCGATCGCGCGGCGATTGCGCCGCGTCGCCTGCGCCAGCATGGCGGCCGAATGATCGATGCCGAACACGCGTCCGCGCGACGCGCGCGCGGCGAGCGCCCTCAGCGCATGGCCGGGCCCGAATCCGAGCTCGAGCGCGGTATCGGTCGGCGCGATGTCGAGCGCATCGATCGCGGCCCGGTTGGGCTGCCGGTTGGCGAGCGCCATCGCGGGTCCGACAAGGGCCGCACCTGGCCCCGACGGCTGCCGCAGCTGGCGCCCGAGATATTTCCACAACCCGGCAGCAGCGCCCATCGCGCTTGCGCCCCAAGCGCCAGCGCGGCTCAATGACCCGCGCTTGCGATCTTCGCCAGCAGCTCCTGGATCACCAGCCGGCGCGATTTGTCCCAGAGCGGACGCTCGGGGTGGGCCGGAATGCTCAGGGCGTGGCGAAGGACCTTCTCGGCGGCAGCGTATTCGTGCTGCTGGTAGAGGAAATCGCCGTAGAAATAATTGGCATCGAGGCCGTTCGGCGCGTTCGTCACGGCCTCCTGCAGGAGCTGACGCGCCCGCTTGGTATCGCCAAAACCGATAGGAAAGCCGGGGACGCGGTAGTACAGCACGCCGAGGCTCGTGGGAGCACCGGCGTCGACCGCGACGGGATCGACCTTCTCTTCCTTCTCGAGGATGTCACGTGCCTGCTTGGCAAAACCAAGCGCCTTGAACGGGCTGCCGTTCTCGCTCGCCATCGAGGACTGCTCGCTGATGATGATGCCGAGCCAGATCTGCGCCTCGGGGCGCCCCTGATAACGTTGTGCGATCTCGGCGGCGCGTTGCGCGAGGCCCGCCATCTCCTTCTCCTGCAGATCGCGATCCTCGACCTGGAACTTGATGCGCTCCCAGTCGAGCGAGAGATGCAGCACGTCGGCATTGAGCGCCGAATCCTGCGCCATCGCCGCCTGGGTTCGCGGTGCTGCGAGTGCAAGGGCGCCAAACAGCAGCGCGAATGCCATCATCCTTCCGACCATGGTCGTCTCCTTTGCAAGATTCGTCGTGCGTTCACGACACAAACAGGCTCCTTGCCAGGCGATCGCGGCGCGCGACCGCCACGTCCACCAGCCGCGGGAACATCGCGTTGAGGCGGACGAACACGCGTTCGGGAAACCCGATGTAGACATCCTTGTCCCGCCGCCTGACCGCCTCGACGATGCGCGCCGCAATGTTGTCCGGGCGATCGATGCTCATGCCGACAATCTCTGCGTAGGCTTGAAGCTTGGGCGTGACCATGCGGGTCCGCACCGCCCGCGGCGCCACGTACGTGACCGCGATCGCCGTATCGACGAGCTCGCGCCGCAGCGCCTCACTGAATGCGCGCAATCCCGCCTTCGCGCTGGAATAGCTCGCGAAGTGCGCGCATGCGATCGAGCCGAGGATCGATCCGATGTTGACGATCTGCCCCGAATTGCGGCGCCGCATCGCCGGCAGGCACGCGCGGCAGAGCGCGACCGGTGCCACCAGGTTGACGTTGAAGCTGCCGCACAGCGCATCGAGCGATTGCGCTTCGGCCGGGCCGAAATGCTGGACGCCCGCCATGTTGATCAGAATATCGGGCTCCTCGCGCCCGATGATCTCGCACGCGCCGGCAATGCCTTGGGGCGACGAAAGATCGGCCTGAAAATGCCGCACCCGCTCCGGACCGCTCCGGCGCGACAGGACGATGACCTCCGCCCCCGCGCGCACCAGCGCGGCGGCGGTCAATTCGCCCAATCCGCCGGATCCGCCGGTCAGGATGATGCGCTTGTCGGCGAGAGACGGCATGAGACCTCGCACGGCTTTGCCCCGATCAGGCCGCGCTCGCCGCCGCATGGCGGCGGACGTCGAGGTCGCGGAAGAGGTTGCCGTAAAGAACGTAGAAATCCCGCGTGCACTCGATCACCAGCGGCAGGTGCGCCGGATCGATGTCGTCGATCAGCTGCTCGAAAAATCGTGCGTGGCCGACGTCGAGATCGCCGTGCGTGGTCAGGTATTTGAAGCCGGCATCGCCGGACGCCGCGACGGTCCGCTGCATCGCCCGTACCACATTCGACGCAAGCGCGACGGCCATTCCTTCGAGCACATGGATCATGCCGAGCAGGCCGTAGGGCGAGACGTGATCGACGAGGTAGAACGCATGGCCCACCATGAGCTTGCAGGGCAGGCGCGGCGAGCCGTTGCGCACCGCGCCGGGGTCCGCGCCGAGCGCGGCGATGTCCTCGAGAATCCATTCCTCGTGGCCGCGCTCCTCGGCGATGTAGTCGAACAGCGCCGCCTGGTAGCGCCGGTCCGTCGCGCCGCAGCGGGCGGCCGCGAGCGCCATGAGCGGCGCAGTGCATTTGACGTGATGGTAGGCCTGACCGAGGAAGTCGACGTAGAGGTCCTTCGGCGCGCCGTGCGCGAGCACATTTTGAATCAGCGGCAGCGCGATGAACTCGCGGCGCGCCGCGGCCGTCTCGGCCGCCAATCGATCGAAAGGCCTCATCACGGGCTCCTCACGTGGGTTGCGACAGACGATGCTCGCATTGCGCCACGTAGTGGCGGATCGCCGCGCGGCGCGGACGAAAATTCGCGGTCAACAGGTCAGACGCCCGCAATTCCTCCTCGGTGAGGACGAGGAGGCGGCGCGGCTTCGCATAATCGGGCACGGCGCGGACCGCATCGCGCACGAGGTCGCCAATGTCCGGCGACAGGCCCGCCGACGGGTCGCCCGGGACCACGACCGCAACCAGCTCGCCGGCGTGCTCGACGGCGACGCAGCGCCGGATGCGCGCCTCGGCCAGCACGGCGTCTTCGACCCATTCGGGACTGATGTTGCGGCCGGCGCTCGTGACGATGACATTGTCCTTCCGGCCGGTGACGACGAGGAACCCATCCGGATCGAAATGGCCGAGGTCGCCGGTCCGCCAGGCGTCCGCACCGCGCGGTTCCTCGAGATACCCGTCCATCACGGTCGGGCCGCGCACGAGGATTTCGCCGCCTTCGATTGCAACCTGGACATTGGGCAGCGGCCGCCCGACCGTACCGCCGCGCCGGTCGCCGATGCGATTGACGGAAACGACCGAGCAGCATTCGGAAAGCCCGTAGCCCTCGTGCACCGGAAGGCCCTGCGACCAGGCGGCGGCCGCCAGCGTCGGCGCGACGGGCGCACCGCCGACCGCGACGTAGCGCAGCGACGCGGGAGCGCGCCGCCCCGCCTTGTGCAGCTCATGCAGCCAGCCGGCGAGCAGCTCGGGCACGAGGACGGTCGCGGTCGGCTGGAGCGCCTCCGCGGCGTCCGCGGCCGCCTTCGCGGGATGCGTGGCCTGGCCGCCCGCCAGGCAGATCTCGGCCCCGACCGACAGCGGCAGATACGTGCCGGCAATCTGCTCGAGCAACAGCGCGCTCGGCAACAGCGAGAGATACCGGTCGTCCGCCGTCGCACCGGTCGCCTCGGCAAGCGCCGCGACGCTCGCCAGCACTTGCCGGCTCGACAACCGCACGCCCTTGGGGTGGCCGGTGGTGCCCGACGTGAAGATGATGCGCGTGGCGTCCGTCGCCGGCCACATGGCGAGCATGGTGCTTGCGCCCGGCACGCACGCCACGAGGCCCAGTCGCCTGGCGCGCTCGACCAAGTCCTGACCGGCGATGGCGTGCGACAGGCGGGTGGCGCTGATGACATGGCGAAGCTGCGCATCGGAAAAGAAGGCGGGAAGCGGCACCAGCTCTTTCCCGGCGAACGTCAGCGCGAGGTCCGCGATGATCGCGTCAAGACTGTTGCCGAACAGGAGTCCGACGCGGCGCGGAACCGCGCTCGACCATTGCGCGGTCGCGCGAACCCGAGCGAGCAGCTGCTCATAGCTCAGGGAACCATCGGGCGTCGTGACCGCAGGGCCGCTGCCCTGGATGGATGCGCGCCGCGACAGCCGGGCGAAGAATTCACGCATGGACGGCGCCGCTCTCGCCGAGACAGGAGGGATACGGGCGCCCTGTTTCGCCGACCGCATGGCGACAGACCGCCATGACGCGCGGATCGTGGTCGAAATAGCTGCCCCAATAGTCCGGGTCCGGCACGCGACCGCCGTCGGCGCAGGCAAGCTCGACCATGTCCATGCGATTGCGCGCGAGGAGACGACGCAGCGGCCGCGTCGCCGTGAAGATCGCCCAGTCGGCGTCTGCGGCGCAGATGAAATCGATCAGCCGCCGGACGAACGAAAGCGCGCACCCGGCGCGCGGCGCGACGAGATGGCAGACTTCGACGATCCGCTCGCGCTCGACCGCCTCGCCGGTTTCACGCCGCAACGCCAGCTCGACCGGACGGTCGAGGTAGTGTTCCGCGAACAGCATCTGCCCGCCGAAGCGAATGCCGGCCGCGCATTCGACCCGACCCGATGCACTGACGTCGGCCACAAGGGTCGCGGGCCACGTGCGCAGAGCCGCCTGATAGTCCCGCCAGTAGCGCGTACGGATTGCCGCTTCCACCGCGCCGCGAAGCTCGCTCGACCGCGACACCACCGCAAATGCCATTGCAAGTCCCCCGGGCCACCCCGACATCGGCCCCCACCATCAATGGAGGGACAGGCTGACGGCCACCTGACGGCGGCGCGGCGAATTGAAGGCAAATGGTTCAACGGATTGGATTTTTGACCGGTTCCCGCCGGAATCCCGATGCAATCCGCGGCATCCGCGGGTGCGCGGCCGTAATGCCTGCGATTGTGCCTAAGCTGCGGCGGCCTGGCCCGCGGGCGCGGCCGCCGAGAACGTCAGGGTGAAGTGCGCGCCCCCCTCCGGCGCGTCCGATATCGCGACGGAGCCGTCGAGCGCGGTCATCACGCGACGGACGATCGAGAGGCCGAGACCGGCGCCCTCCTTGCTGTTCTCCCCCTTCCAGAACCGTTCGAATATCTTCTCGCGCATGTCCGCCGGAATTCCCGGCCCCGAATCCCTGACCTCGATCGCCGGCGCCGACGTCACCGTGATGCGCACCAGGCCGCCGGCCGGCGTGTGACTGAGCGCATTCTCGATCAGGTTGCCGAGCGCGACGGTCACGGCAAAGCGATTGCCGCGAATCATGACGGGCGCGGCCGGCTCTTCGATCTCCATCGTCTTTCCGGTCGAAACCGCGAGCGGACCGAGATTTTCCGCCACATCATGGGCGACCTGACGCAGATCGACCTGCTCGTCGAGCGGGACATTCAGCGTCTCGAGCTTGGCGACGAGCAGGAGCTGCGTCACGATGCGGCTCATCAGCTCGACATCGTAGCGCAGCTTGGCCGCGGTCGCGGCGTCGCTCATCGTATCGATGTTGGCGGCGAGGACGGCGAGCGGCGTGCGCAATTGATGCGCGGCGTTGGCGTTGAACTCGCGCTGCTTGCATAACCCGTCGTCGAGGCGATCGAGCGCGCTATTGACCGCGCCGACCAGCGGCAAGATCTCGTCCGGGACGCCGGTCTGCGGCAAGCGCAGCTGCGAATTGCCGGGATCGATTCGCATCGCCAGCGCGGACAGCTCGTGCAACGGCGCGAGCGATTTTCGCACCGTCCAGGCGCTCACCCCGAGCAACGCGAGAAGGAAAGGTACGCCCAGCCAGCCGCCGTCCGTGAAGAACTCGTTGAACACCGCCGCATTGATCGAACGCACCATCGGGTCGGTCTCTTCGACCTGCGTGACGAAGGTGCGCCCGCCGAGGACGGCGCGAAACGCGCCGCCGACGGTGCTCGACCTGTCGGCATCGCGGTACGCGTAGGCGCGATGCTGATCGGTGCGGATGAAGTCGGGCACCGGTCCGACGCGGCGGCCCGAGCTCAGGATGATGCGGCCCGACCCATCGCGAACCGCATATTGATAGCGGCTGCCGGGACTGTTGTAGGATTCGGACAGCTGGGCGGGCAGATCGAGCTCGATCGATCCGTCGGCGTTAATCACCAGGAAATGCGAAATCTCCTCCGCCTGACGCACCAGGGCCCGCTGGCGGAGATACGATTCGACATGCGCCTGCTTCAAGTACAGCCAGCCGTAGCCGATCGCGACCGCGATCAACGTCGTGACCGTCAGCCGGACGATGATGCGCGAAGACAGGGACATGGATCCTCTCAGGAGATCCTACTCGGTGAGCAGATAGCCGATGCCGCGAAGCGTATGGATCGTCACCTTGGCATCGATCGCCTGCAACCGCCGGCGCAGGCGCGACACCAGCGCCTCGATGGTGTTGGCGGCGACCTCGTCGCCGAAGCCGTAGATCGTATCCTCGAACAGCCGCTTCGGCACGACCTTTTCGCTGCGACGCATGAGCAGCTCGAGCGCATCGAGCTCGCGCGGGGGGATTGCGACCACGCGGCCGCCGACCTTCAAGTGCCGCACGGTCGTATCGAGGCACACATTGCCGACCTCGATCACGAGGCCGAGCGGCCCGCCAGGCCGGCGAAGCAGCGCGCGCAGCCGCGCCGCGAGCTCCTTCATGGCGAAGGGCTTGAGCAGGTAGTCGTCGGCGCCGCGATCGAGGCCGGCAACGCGGTCATCGACGCCGTCGCGCGCCGTCAGGATCAGGATCGGTATGTTGTTCGTCGCCTCGCGCAGGTCCGGGATGATGTCGAGGCCGTCGCCGTCCGGAAGGCCCAGATCGAGGACGATCGCGTCGTATGCGACGCCCTTGGTCGCCGCGAGACCGTCTTCGCCGGTCGCGAACAGATCGACACCGAGTCCAAAGGCCGCCAGGCCATCGACGATCGTCTGCGCCAGGCGCTGGTGATCCTCGATCAGTAGAACACGCATCGTGTGAGTCCCCCGACTCAAGGCGCGCTATTCGCGTTATCGCCCGGACAGCGGGCCTTCCCGCATGAATGCCGTGGCGGCGGCGGGCGGAGCCGTCGACGTCGATTGTCGGCAAAGATCATACTCGATCGACGATCGGGTCAAGGACTTGCCAGGAAGGCCCGGAACGTCGGATTTGCGCGCAACGCGTCGCGTCCGGCCGCAACGACCGCATCGACCTCGTCCGGCGTGAGCTTGAAGCGCGTCGGCACCGCGTTGAGCGCAGCCGCGCGTTGCCGACCAAGCTCGTCGAAATTGATTCGTCCGACGAAAAACTTCAAGTCTTTGCAGTCCCATCGGTCGGTCTTGCCGTACCTGGCGCGCGCCGGCGCGGACAGACCGCAGCGCCAGCGGATGAGCGTATCCCGCCACTCGGACATCGTGCGGTCGAAGGCCGTGAAGCTCGAGCGCACGCTCGAGTCGATTGCCGTATCGGCAGCCGCCCAGACAATCTCGGGACCGCTCGGACCCTCCGCGGTTCGCGCCCAGTCGCCCGAGAGTCCACGCCCGCCGTCGACGACCAGAAACAGCACGCGGCGGATGTTGACGGCCTGTTGCGCCGTCAGCGGACCATAGGGCGTGTCCGCCGACAGCCGCGCGATGGTGAATCCGGACAGGCCGTAATTGTCGACCAGGCCACCGTCGAGAAGCTTGATGTAGGGAACCGAACCGTCGCGGTAGCGGATGATCGCGGCGGCGGCCTCCTTGAGGATCGGCGCGGCGAGTGGATTGTTCTGCGCCTTCTCGATCCAATCCGGAACCTGAGCCGCGCAACGATCGGGAAACGATCGCAGCACGACGGGGGCGAAAACCACCGGCATCGCGGCCGACGCCGCAACCGCGCTGGCGATGGGATAAGAGGCGAGGTCGCTGCAAATGGCGCTGAAAGTCGAGTCGTTGAACACGAATGCCGTTCGATTGTAGATATCCGATGCATTGATCCAGACCCGCGGCCGGTGCTGTGAATCGAACTCGCGAAACGTGGCGCCATGAAAAAGATTGTCGTCGAGCCAGCGTGGGAATTGCTCCGCATCATTGACGCCGCCCTCATAAGCGCGGAAGACATTCGTCGGGGTGAATCCCGTCGCCAAGGATTCCTCGGCATTCCGCAGCAGAAAGCGCTCGCGAAAATCAGCAAGCGCAGCGCGCCCCTTGAGGCCGAAATAGGCGGCCGTGACGGCGCCTCCGGAGACGCCCGACAGGAAATCGATCCGATCGACCAGCGACTCCGCCGTTTTCGGCGACCGGATCCGGGTCTCGTCGAACTCGGACAGCACGCCGTAGGAAAAGGCGGCGGCGCGCATGCCGCCGCCCGAAAACGCCAGCCCGATGAGAACATCGTCACCGCCGGCGGAAGCCCGCTGGCCGCGATCGACGCTCTCCCCGACGGATGACGCGAGCGGGCGATTGATGGGCGCGTTATGGATCGTGGTTGCGCAGCCGGCGAGCAGAGCCGCACACAACGCCACACCGAGGCACCGTATAATGACTGCGATCCCCATCGCCCCCCAGCCGAGCCCCTGGCCATCATTGGGCTAGAAACCTGGTACGAACGATGTGTTGAGCAGGCGCGGCGTTTTTGCGGCGCCGCGATGGCTATTCGGGGTTCCAGGCGCACCGAAGCAACGACAGGATCATCGGAGCGCAACACTCCAGCCGGAGGCAAGCGAAATGCCGTGCTCCGGTGCATGAGTGCTCAGGTTGACCCTCGCCGACGAGCAAGTCGAATGAGCCGCAGATCTCAGAAAACAAAGAGCCCCAGCTCGCGATTGCAAACTGGGGCTCTCTGAATCGGATACGGGGGCGACGGTTGTACCCGACACCATTCAACACTAGTCCTCAGGCTGTGATTTGGTCCAATTACAAATCGGTAATGAGAAACGGCGCGCTTGTCCGCTCAAGTGGGGCGACCACGCATTTGCTCGCCTTGCTGATGCCTGCCTGACGTCATTCTGACGGCCAGCTGACGTTCAACTCACGTCCGTTGCCGCGTTCGGCCGCATTCCTGGTGCTCATGCCGTTATATCGGGTGCCGTGCATTGAGCCAGCCGAGCTGGGTGTCCAACGCTCGATCATGGCGGCCCGACGGGTGGGCGCCGATGCGATCGCGTCACATGGCGAGCGGGGCGAAACGGGGTAAGGCGACGGATGACCACTGGCGCGAGCTATGTTCGGTCCGGGATGACGGCCCCGGCACCGATCGACACGACCGGCACCGGGCTCTACGCGAGCTACGTGAACCCCCAATGGGTGCGGTTGCTCGACGTCTTGCAGATGAACGTCGGATACAGACGTTGCAGCGGAGGCGAGCTCGAGACCGAGGATGGCCGCCTGATCCTGGATTTCAATTCCGGCTATTGCGTCCATAATGTCGGTCATAATCACCCGTATGTGATCGCCGCTCTCAAAGGCGAGCTCGATCGTTGCGGGCCCGCGATGTTGCAGGCGCACGTCCCCCATCTCGCCGGCGAGCTCGCCGCGCGGCTTTGCATGCGCGCCGGCGGGCGACTGACCAAAGCGTTTTTCGCAAGCTCGGGAAGCGAAGGTGTCGAGGCCGCGATAAAATTTGCCCGCGCCCACGCGGACCGCACGGGAATCCTTTGCGCGCGGGGAGGCTTTCACGGACTTACGTGCGGGGCACTCTCCTTGATGTCGAACGACTTCTGGAAGAAGGGGTTTGGATCGCTGATTGCCGGGGTCGAGTTCGTCGAATTCGGCCAGCTTGCCGAGCTTGAGCGCAAGCTGGCAACGAAGTCCTTCGCCGCATTCGTGCTCGAACCGATCCAGGGAGAGGGCGGCGTGCTCGTGCCGTCACGAGAGTATCTTGCGGGTGCTCAGGACCTCTGCCGCCGCTACGGTACTCTTCTGGTGCTCGACGAAGTCCAAACCGGAATGCACCGGACCGGCCCTTTCATCGCCGCCCAGCACTTCGGCATCGACCCCGACATGGTCATCCTGGCGAAGGCGTTGAGCGGCGGGCTGATCCCGTCGGGTGCGGTGCTCATGTCGGATGCGATCTACTCGTCGGTCTACGATTCGCTCAGACGCGCGCTGATTCACACCTCGACGTTCGGCGAGAACAGCCTGGCAATGCAGGCGGGCCTCGCCACGTTGGACGTCCTGGAGCGCGAAGATCTCGGGTCGCGTGCGGAGGCTGCCGGAAGGTATCTGCGCAAGGCGCTTGGCGAACGTTTGGCGAGATTCGAGATGTTCAGCGAAGTTCGCGGCATGGGGCTCCTTAACGGGATAGAGTTCAAGCCACCTCGCTCGCTCAAGCTGCGGCTCGCCTTCGAAGGCTGCGCGCGAATTCATTCGGCGCTGTTCGGGCAAATGGTCGTGATGCGCATGTTCCGCGAGCACGGCATTCTCAACCAGGTCTGCGGCAACAATTTCATGGTTCTGAAGGTCTCCCCTCCACTCGCGGTGGAGAATGGCCAGCTCGATCGATACGTCGACGCGATCGAGAAGGTCATGGAATCGGTGCACGGCTCCGGCGCCTTTTGGGCGGAAGCGCTCAGCATCGCGCATCGCGTCATCTCGACGATCTAGCGCGCCTTGAAGACCTCACGCACGCGGTCGGAAACAACACCACCGCCGAGGTCTCGATTCAGATCGAACGACACAAGAATCAAGCTCGGAATATCTCCATCCGACAACCACGCGAGAAGGAACAAGCCTTGAGAATCGCAGCCGTCGCCAGTGCACTGCCCGAGCATCGGTATTCTCAATCGACGATCACCGAAGCGCTGAAAGACTATTGGGGCGAAGGGCTGCAAAATACCAAGTTGCTGCATCGCCTCCAATCGCGTGTGGGCGTCGACCACCGACACCTGGCCTTTCCGCTGCAACGGTATTCAGAGTTCGAATCGTGGGGCGAGACGAACCGCGCCTGGCGGGACGTTGCGGAGGAGCTGGGCGTCCGTGCCATCGATCAGGCGCTCGAGCAGGCCCGCATGGATCGACAAGATCTGCACGCATTGTTCGTCGTTTCGATCACGGGAATCGCCAGCCCGTCGCTCGATGCCCGACTCATCAATCGCATGCGGTTGCGACCGGACATAAAGCGCACTCCCATTTTCGGCGTTGGCTGTGCCGGCGGCGCGATCGGCCTGACCCGCGCGGCCGACTACGCGCAGGCTTTCCCCGACCAGGCCGCGGTGATCTTGGCGGTCGAGGTCTGCTCGCTGACGATCCAGCGCGACGATCTTTCGACCGCCAACATGATTGCGGCGGGCCTGTTCGGCGATGGCGCCGCGGCCGCGATCGTTGTCGGCTCCCGGATCGGGGCGGAACGTGCCGCCGCATCAGCCGGCAGTTCCAATGCGGAGCCGCGCATCGTCGGCACAGCCTCGGTATTCTATCCGGACTCCGAGGATGTGATGGGCTGGGATATCTCGGAACACGGCTTCAAGATCGTTCTCTCTCCGCGCTTGCCCGAATTCATCAAGGATAATCTTGCTCAAGGCGTTGATGACTTTCTCGCCAAATATCAGCTGCGGCGCACGGATATCGGCAGTTGGGTCATCCACACCGGCGGCCCGAAGGTGCTGCAGGCTATCCAGGAAACCCTGCATCTGCGCGATCAGGATCTCGAGCGGTCATGGGATTGCTTGAACCGGGTCGGAAATCTTTCGTCGGCTTCGGTCCTCCTTGTTCTCGAAGATGTCGTCAAGAATCATCGACCGGCGGCGGACACATACGGCATTCTGTTGGCGATGGGTCCCGGGTTCTGCTCGGAAATGATCCTGGTGAAATGGTGAGTCCCAACCTTCCGGCGGAGACCGACGTCTTCGTCGTCGGCGGTGGCCCGGCGGGCCTTGGCGCTGCTCTCGCGGCCCGCCGCAACGGTCTCGAGGTCGTCGTTGCCGATCGAGCCCGCCCGCCCATCAACAAGGCCTGCGCCGAAGGACTTATGCCGGATGCCATTGCGGCCCTGCACCGGATCGGAGTGGAAATTAATTCCGATCACGGCATGCCGTTTCGGGGAATCCGCTTTATCGAGAAGCAGGTGGAGGCGGAGGCGTCATATCCGCGCCTGCACGGTTTCGGGGTCCCCCGATCCACCCTGCACCAACTCATGGTCGACCGCGTGAACGATGCCGGGATCACGACGCTTTGGCATACCCGGATCGACGCAATAGCGCCCTCCGGCGTCGTCGTGGGCGGCCGAACGGTGCGATGCCGATGGATCATCGGGGCCGACGGATTTCATTCGCGCGTGCGCAAGTGGGCGGGGCTGCGCCCACGCTGGACGGGAGCCAGGCGCATCGGCTTCCGTCGACATTTTCACGTGCGGCCATGGACCGATTTCGTCGAGGTCTATTGGCATGCACACGGTCAGGCCTACGTCACCCCGGTAGCGCCAAATACCGTGTGCGTGGCAATCGTCTCCAGTGACAGCCGGGTCGACATGACGTCCCTGCCGGTGTTCTTTCCGAAGCTCGCGGCGCGGCTCGAGGACGCGCAAGCCATCGGGCCCGAGCGCGGCGCGATCTCGATGACGACCAGGCTGGACGCGGTCACGCGCGGGCGCATTGCACTGATCGGCGATGCGTCGGGTTCGGTCGATGCGATCACGGGTGAAGGACTTGCGCTCGCCTTTCGCCAAGCCGATCTCCTCGGCGCCGCACTGGCGGCCGAAGATCTTGCCGCCTATGCGACGGCCCATCGCCGTATCGGCAGGATTCCGCGCCTGATGGCGCGTTGCCTGTTGCTGATGGACGGCAATGAGCGTCTGCGCGGGCGCGCATTGAGCGCGCTCGCTGCGCACCCTCGCATCTTCGACCGGCTGCTTGCCGCCCACATCGGCGAATTGAAGCCCACAGAGGTCGCTTACGACGTCATCGCGCTCGCCTTGCGGATACTCGCACCTGGTGCATCGTCCCCGACGCCAGCGTCTGCCGTTGTCCGAAGGCAGTAGCGGATGCCACGCCTGATTTGAGCCGCGCCGATTTAGGCGTCCAGCGCCTCACATCGGCGCCGCGCAGATCGCCGCGCAGGCGCGGCCCGCGATGTCGGCGGCGCCGGTGTCGCGGGTGACGAGCGCGGCCACCACCGCGCCGTCGATCACGAGCCCCAGCGCATGCGCCATCTGGGCCGGATCCGTCGCACCCGCCTCGGCGCACAGCGCCGCGAGGCGATCGAGCACGATGCGCTTGTGGGCGAGCGCGAGCGTACGCATGCGGTCATCCGCCTTGTCGCTCTCGCCGACCGCATTGATGAACGGGCAGCCGAAGAAATCCTCGCGCGCAAACCACAGCTTGAGCGTCGGGCCGATGCGCGCGAGCCGCTCGCGCGCCGAGCCGCCGGGGCCGTCGATCTCGTCGAGGAACCAGGCGCGCCAGACGCGGCCCTCGCGCTCGAGCACCGCCTCGACGAGGCCGTCCTTCGAGCCGAACGAATTGTAGAGGGTGGTCTTGGCCGTCCCGGCCGCCTCGACGATCGCATCGACGCCGACCGAGTTGATGCCGTAGCGGCAAAAGAGCCGCGTCGCTGCCACGAGCAGCCGCTCGCGCGGCGATGCGAGCGCCTGCGCGCCGTCGGCGGCCTGCTGATCCGCGGTGGCGGGCGTGGCCATGTCCATGCGGCACCCATAACCTATGCGCGCGCCGCTGCGCAATCGGCAAGAACGACTGGTCTGTTTGGTCCAATCGGTGCCTCAAAAGGACGCAGATGCCAATCGCGTGTGACCGGCTTTTGAGCCGGCGCCGCTGAACCGACTCATCGGCCCCATCCTCCCGCTCTGAATCTTCAAGCCTTTTTGCGCCGCCCCAAGTTGGCACGGTCAATGCATGAAACAGAACGTTCTGTTTCATACATCAGACGATCCGGGAGAAACTACATGTCCCAAGCCGTGGCAAAAACCGCCCTCACGGGCTGCCTCGCACCGATCGACAAGGAGGGCCTCGATGCCCTGATCGCCAAGGGCAAGGCCGACCCGTCGGTGATCAAGACCCTCAAGTGCAAGACCGTCGCCGAGGGCCGCTTCCGCCATCTCAACTTCGTGCGCACGCTGCCGCCCTACATCGTCGACGAGCCGCCCGGCCTGCTCGGCGACGACACCGCGCCCAATCCGTCGGAGGCCTCGCTCGCGGCGCTCGGCTCGTGCCTCGCGGTCGGCATCCATGCCAACGCGGTCGCGCGCGGCATCACGGTTTTTCGGCTCGAGATCGAGCTCGAGGGCGACCTCAACATCACGGGCGTGTGGGGCACCGGCGATCTCGGCGAAAAACCGGTCGGCTTCACCGACGTGCGCGCCAAAGTCTCGTTCGAGGCCGATCGGCCGCGCGACGAGCTCGAGGCGCTGATCGCCCACGCCAAGGTCTGGTCGCCGGTCGCCAACACCTTCACGCGGCCGGTGAAGCTCGACGTCACGATGGTCTGATCGCGCGCAGCGGGAACCCCATGCTCGACACCAGCACCGCTGTTCGCATCGAGTCGGCCACGCCGCCACCCGGCGTGGTCGACTCGGTCCGCGCGATCGCGGCGCGCGAGCTGGCCCCGATCGTGCGCGCGATCGATGCCGAGGGGCTCTATCCCGAAACGGTCATGCGCGCCTTCGGCCGCGCCGGCGCCTTCGCGGCGCATCTGCCTGTCGATGGTGCCCATGATGGCGGCGCGTCCGATCTCGTCACCGCTATCCGCGCCATGGCGGCGGCGGGCGAATACTGCCTCTCCACCTCGTTCTGCATGTGGTGCCAGGACGCGCTCGGCTGGTACATCTTCGCCTCGGAGAACGAGGCGCTGAAAGCCTCGCTCGGTGCCTGCGTCGCGACCGGCGAGGTGCTCGGCGGCACCGCGCTTTCCAACCCGATGAAGACATTCTTCGGCATCGAGCCGATCCGCCTCAAGGCGCGCAAGGTCGCGGGCGGCTACGTGGTGCGCGGCGCGCTGCCGTTCGTCTCGAACCTCGGCGCCGATCACCATTTCGGCGCGGTGTTCGAGACCGAGGACGCGCCGAAGCGCTTCGTGATGGCGATCGTCCCCTGCGCGGCCGAGGGAGTGACGCTGTCGGGCAGCACCAAATTCGTCGCGCTCGACGGCACCCGCACCTTCGCGGTGCAGATGCGCGACGTGATGATCCCTGACGCACTCGTGCTCGCCGATCCGAGCGATGCCTTCATCAAGCGCATCCGCGCCGGCTTCGTGCTGCTGCAGGCCGGCATGGCGTTCGGCCAGATCCGCGGCTGCATCGCGCTGATGGAGCAGACCAAGGGCCCGCTCGGCCACGTCAACAAGTATCTCGATGTCCAGCCGGAGGACTTTTCCGAAAAGCTCGCCGCGCTCGAGGCGCAGGTCGAGCGCCTCGCCGCGACCCCGTTCGAGAGCGACGCCGGCTACTGGCGCGCCGTGATCGAGGCGCGCCTTGCGGCCGGCGAAGCGACCGTCGCGGCCGCGCATGCCGCGATGCTCCATTGCGGTGCGCGCGGCTATGTCGCCAACGGCGCGGCGCAGCGGCGCCTGCGCGAGGCCTATTTCGTCGCCATCGTCACGCCGGCGATCAAGCAGCTCAAGAAGATGCTCGCCGACATGGCCGCGTGACATGGTCCAACAGCTACCGATGCCGGGAACCACAACAGGAGAGAGCAAATGAGCGAGAAGGTTCTCATTACTCCGGCCGAGCTTTCCGACAGCCTCAAGAGCGAGCCGATCGTGCTGATCGACACGCGCGATCCCGCAACCTACGCGGCCGGGCATTTGCCCGGCGCCGTCAACATCCACGACATCTTCACCTATCTGGCGACCTCGACGCCCGACGGCGTGGCGGCGATGCGCGAGAAGTTCGCCGCGATCTTCGGCAATGCCGGGCTCTCGGGGAAGGAAACCGCGGTGGTCTACGAGCAGTCGATGAACACCGGCTTCGGCCAATCGTGCCGCGGCTACGTGCTGCTGCGCTATCTCGGCTATCCGAAGATCAAGATCCTGCACGGCGGCTACGCGGCGTGGAGCACGGCGGGCCTGCCCACCACCACCGACGTCGCGACCCCGCTCCCGCGCACCTTCCCGCTCGATCCGAGCGCCGCCGGCATCCTGGTCGACCTGCAGGGCATGAAGGCCGCCGTCGCCAACCCGAACCTGGTCAAGCTCGACACCCGCGACGTCGACGAGTGGATCGCCGACAGCTCCTCGCCCTACGGCAAGGATTTCTGCCCGCGCAAGGGACGCATTCCGGGCGCGGTGTGGATCGAGTGGTACCGCATGATGAAGCCCTCGCCGGCCGGGCCGATGTTCAAGTCGCGCGAGGAGATCCTCGCCGAATGCGCGAGCGTCGGCATCACGCCGAAGACGCCGGTCGTGCTCTACTGCTTCAAGGGCGCGCGCGCCTCGAACACGCTCGTCGCCTTGAAAGAAGCCGGCGTCGAGGACGTGACGCTCTACTTCGGCTCGTGGAACGAGTGGTCGCGCGATCCCTCGCTGCCGATCGAGACCGGACTGCCCTACACGACCCCGGCCGCGTCCGAGGCCGCGGCCTGACGCAACACAGGTGAGACGAAGACGCGCGCCGGCCGACACCGGCGCGCGCTGTCGCGCGGCACGCTTCCTGCAAAGCGCTTTCGGCCAGCGAATGGGGACGACAATGGGAAACATGCCAGTCGATTCAACGCGCAATCCGATACGCCTGCGCAGCGTCTGCTCGTGCGGCCAGCATGCCGACCAGCGGACGCACGATCACGCGGATCGTCTGCTCCGGTGCGAGCCGACCTCGAGCGAGGAAACCCGCTACGCCAGCGTCGTCGCCTCGACCGTGCTGCGCGCGGCCTTCCCCGAGAACACCGCGCGGCGCGCGCTGCTGCGCTCGGTCGGCGCCGCGACCCTTCTCGCCGCGCTCGGCCAGTTCTTCCCGCTCAAGACGGCCACCGAGGCCTTCGCCGAGGCCGCGCCGGTCGAGAAGAAATCGCTCAAGATCGGCTTCATTCCGATCACCTGCGCGACGCCGATCATCATGGCGGCGCCGCTCGGCTTCTATGCCAAGCACGGCCTCGACGTCGAGGTGGTGAAGACGGCGGGCTGGGCGGTGGTGCGCGACAAGACCATCAACAAGGAATACGACGCCGCGCACATGCTCTCGCCCATGCCGATCGCGATCTCGATGGGGCTCGGCTCGCCGCCGATCCCGTTCACGGTGCCGGCGATCGAGAACATCAACGGCCAGGGCATCACGCTGGCGATGAAGCACAAGGACCGGCGCGACCCGAAACAGTGGAAGGGCTTCAAGCTCGCGATTCCCTTCGACTACTCGATGCACAACTACCTGCTGCGCTACTATCTCGCCGAGCACGGCCTCGACCCCGACACCGACGTGCAGCTGCGCGCCGTGCCGCCGCCCGAGATGGTCGCCAACCTGCGCGCCGACAACATCGACGGCTTCCTCGCGCCCGACAACATCTGCCAGCGCGCGATCTACGACGGCGTCGGCTTTTTGCACCTGCTGTCGAAGGAAATCTGGGACGGCCACCCCTGCTGCGCCTTCGCGGCGAGCCGCGAGTTCATCACCACGGCGCCCAACACCTTCGCGGCCCTGTCGCGCGCGATCCTCGATGCCACCGCCTATTCGTCCAAGGCGGAGAATCGCAAGGAGATCGCCGACGCGATCGCGCCGGCCAACTACCTCAACGCGCCCCCGACCGTGATCGAGCAGGTGTTGACCGGCACCTATGCGGACGGCCTCGGCAACATCAAGAAGGATCCCAAGCGCGTCGATTTCGATCCGTTCCCCTGGCAGTCCTTCGCGGTGTGGATGCTGACCCAGATGAAACGCTGGGGCCAGATCAAGGGCGATGTCGACTACAAGGCGGTCGCCGAGCAGGTTTATCTCGCGACCGACACGCGCAAGGTCATGG
>Ga0209006_10000887_pt1 | contig 27754 bp, 10 predicted proteins | sample JacPin_JW_Ref_O2_FD_188567 | JGI IMG/M metagenome (GOLD analysis project Ga0209006, IMG submission 188567) | Forest soil microbial communities from Algoma, Ontario, Canada - Jack Pine, Ontario site 1_JW_Ref_O2 (SPAdes) (version 2) | ecosystem: Environmental > Terrestrial > Soil > Boreal...
GCCTTTCATCAAACCGATGTTGCCTTCGTTGATCAAGTCCAGCAGCGGAAGGCCCAGCCCTTCGTAATCGCGCGCGATTTTGACCACGAGACGCAGATTGGCGGTGATCATCAGTTCCCGCGCCCGCTTGTCGCCTTTCTTGATGCGCTTGGCCAGTTGAATCTCCTCCTCCCGATTCAGCAATTTCACCTGGCCGATCTCGTTCAGATACAATTGCAGAGTGTCGCCTCGCGCCGACTCCTGCGGGGCCGGGGTGGGTGCAGCGGAATTGCTTTCCGCCACGGGGGCGGGAGCTTCCTCTGCGGGCAGCGCCAGCGAGACATGCTTTCGCCGGTTCAACCGAGCGCCGACACCCGGATTGAACTTCCTCGGACTTTGACTCTGACTTCGACTTCGTTTAAAAAATGTATTCAACATAACCCTGCTCTAGTTGACTAGTTAGTACAATATTTTGTTCAAAGAATTTCAAAAAATCGATTTAGGCGACAGCCACTTGCTTGCCCTTCACCCCGAGCATGGCAAAAATGCCGCGCGCCGTCTCGCGCAACACCGTCACGTCATTCTGGATGCGGGCCTGCGTGAGCACGCCTTCGTAATAGGCCAGAATCATGCGCGCCTTGACCTCCGCGTCGGGCGCGTGAATGACCCCGCTGGCGTGGGCGTCGCGAATGGCCGAGGCGAGATACTTGCATTTCTCGGCCAGCATTTCCTGGACTTTGCGGCGCAATTTGTCCTCCTGCGTGCAGACTTCCGAGCCCAGGGCGAAAAGCGGACATCCCAGCACCCGGCCATATTTGGACTTCATCTCGCTTTGGAACTGATAACTGAATTGGCAATACTTTTGCAGGCGCTCCAGCGGCGGCACAGCCGCGGAGAAAATGGAATCCAATTCCGCGCGTTTGACTGGCCAATTGGTCTCGAACGCCGTCGCCGCCAAGTCCGCTTTGGAATCGAAGAAATAATAAAAGCTGCCCTTCTTGACGCCGGCCTTTCCGCAAATGTCGTCAATGGTGGTATTGCCGTAGGAACCGGTCCAAATCAGTTCCAGTACGGCTTCCATCAATCTCTCCTTGGCATTGCTGACGCGGCCCATAATCTTTTTGTTCGCTTCTTTTTTGAGGCGACCTTCGCGCCTTCCTAACTCAACAATAGCCTACTGGACTAAATAGTCAACTATTTCATTTTTACCTTCAACCCTGCTAAAAAGAATTGAACACAACCAACCTCGATCGTAGCCTTCCAACATGACGAACGCCGAATCTTCTCCACCACGGCGAGAGGCGAAGGAATCAGACGCGATGCCTCGGCGCAGATTCGTCCGCGGCATGACGGTCCTGGGCCTCTGGCCGCTGGCGCAGGCGCCGGGTTTTGCCTCTGAACCGCCTGACGCACCGGGCGCAAGCGTCGCGCCTGCTCCGGTCGGCGAGGATGATCCAGGCTACTGGTCTTGGGTTCGACAACAGTTTTGCATTCCCATCGACGAAGCTTACTTCAACACCGGGACGCTGGGGGCATGCCCGCGCCAGGTGTTGGACGCTGTGATTGACAGCATGCGTGAGATGGAGAAGACGATTGCCCGTTACGATTACCGGCCCGAACACCCGGAATACATCGCCGGCTATCGCGCCCAGGAGGAATTGCGCAAGAAGGCGGGCGGAATCCTCAATGCGAACGCCCGGGAAATCGCCCTGGTGCAAAATGCCACCATGGGCATCAACTTCATCGCCAATGGCCTGGAACTCAAAGCCGGTGATGAAGTTCTGATCACCGACCAGGAACATCCGGGAGCGATGGGGCCGTGGGATTTGCGGGCAAAGCGCCAAGGCATCGTGGTCAAGAAGCTCGTCATCCCCGTGCCGACGCCCGATCCGCAAACCGTCGTCAAAGTTTTCACCGACGCCATCGGACCGCGCACCAAAGTCATCGCCGTGCCGCACGTCACCAGTCGTTATGGCATCGTGATGCCAGTCCGCGAGATTTGCGAGTTGGGCCGCGCGCGAAATGTTTTCACGCTCGTGGATGGCGCGCAGGCGGTTGGACAATTGCGTGTTAATGTCAAGAAGATCGGTTGTGATGCCTACGCCTGCAGTCCACACAAATGGCTGCTGGCCCCGCCCGGCAACGGGTTGCTCTACGTGCGAGAGGACCGTGAAAAAGAAATCTGGGCCACGCTGGCCAGCGCGCATTGGGATGAGTACACGCCGGAGAGCGGCCTGTTCCGCTTGATGCAATACGGGACAGCCAATGAGGCGCTGCTGGACGGACTGAATGCCGCTCTTGATTTTTATCTGCGAATCGGCCCGGAGAGAATTGAGCGGCGCACGCTCGGCTTGGCCAATAGTTTGCGCGATGGATTGCAGAAGATTAACGGCGCAACTATTTCGTCGCCCCTGCATCCCGCGCTGGCCGGGGCGATTGTCACTTACGGAGTGGCTGGCGTGACTGGGTTGCAACTGATGGACGAGTTGTGGAACCGCAAGAAATGCCGTGTGCGAGCGCAAGGTGGGCAATTGGTGCGGCAGTCCGTGCATTTGTACAACAGCCCGGAAGAAATTGCAGGAACTTTGGAAGTCGTGCGATCGTTGGCGGCAAAGTGACGGGCCGAATGCAAATCTACGGCAAGAAGATTACCCTGTAGAATTGCTGCGCGTTCGTGCCGACGGGTTCGGAAGTGGTCATGATGGAATTGGTGGCAGTGAAAGCATTGCCGATGTTTGTCCAGTCGGATGGGGCCAAATTGGTTTCGGTTTGAATTTGATAAAGTTGGCCAGTCGTCGAACTCCAAGTAAATGTGAACGTACTACCCGTTGACTGAACAGTCTGGATGACAGGCGTCGCCACGACCGTCAGCGCGCCATCCTTCAGGCTGACAGTGTAGTTGGTCTGGCGGTCCTCCGGATCGACCAGGGTCGGTAGAATGGCATACGTTCCCGCCGCGCTATTGCTTGTCGCGCTAGAACTATACGTGGCGGTGATGTTGTCCCCGTTCGTCAACCCGATGATTACGCCCTCGAAAACCGGATTGGTTTGACCGTAAGCACGACCGACGTTGGAGGCGACTACGCTTAAGGCCGCGGGCGAGACCACCAAACTCACGCCGTTATTTGCGCTGGTGTAATCCACAGTGTCGGTCGGGGTGAGTGTGACCGAGAGCGCGTTGGTGCCCGCATTGAGCACTGTGCCATTGGTTGGACTGTACACAAAAATACCCGGCGCGCTCGCCGTGGCGTTCAACTGGTTGGAGTTGAGAGCCACGCCGTAGACGATGGCGGCGGGGTTAGTCCAAGTCACAGATGGAATGGCCTGGGCGATTGTCAGAATACCGTTCGTCAGGCTCACCATGTAGTTTGTCTGGCGGTCGCCAGGGTCAACCAGGGCTGGCATAATGGCATACGTTCCCGCCACACTGTTGCTGCCCGCGCTGCAACTATACGTGGCTGTGATCTTGTCCCCGTTCGTCAACCCAATGATCATGCCCTGGAAAACCGGGTTGGTCTGACCGTAAGCACGACTGGCGTTGGAGGCCGTCACGCTCAAGGCCGCTGGCGCGACCACCAAACTCACGCCACCGCCGACGCTGCTATAATCCACTGTGTCGGTCGGGGTGAACGTGACCGCGAGCGTATTGGTGCCCGCGTTGAGCGCCGTACCGTTGGTCGGGTTGTATACAAAATTGCCTGCCACGCTGGCCGTAGCGTTCAATTGGTTGGAAGTAAGGGCCGCGCCGTAGATGATCGCTGAAGGATTGGTCCAAGTCACCGATGGGATCGCGTGGGCGATCGTGAGCGTGCCGTTTGTCAGGCCGACCGTGTAATTAGTCTGGCGGTCGCCCGGGTCCACCATCGTCGGCACAATGGCATACGTGCCCGCCGCGCTATTGCTGGTCGCGCTGGAACTGTACGTGGCTGTGATGTTGTCGCCGTTTTCCAAACCGGTGATCGCGCCTCCGAAGACCGGGTTGGTCTGACCGTAAGCACGACTGGCGTTGGAAGCTGTCACGCTTAGCGCCGCGGGTGAGACGACCAGAGTTACGCCGGCGTTGCCGCTCACGAAATCTACCGTGTCGGTCGGAGTGAACGTGACCGAGAGCGCATTGGTACCTGTGTTGAGGACGCTGCCGTTGGTAGGGCTGTACACAAAATTGCCCGCTGTGTTCGCGGTGGCGTTCAATTGGTTGGAGCTGAGTCCGGCTCCGTAGGTTATGGCAGCGGGGTTGGTCCAAGTCACGGACGGAATGGCTTGTGAGATTGTCAGCATGCCATCGACCAGACTGACGGTGTAGTTAGTCTGCCGGTCGGCTGGATCGACCAGAGCAGGCACGATGGCATAAGTTGCCACCGCGCTGTTGCTACCCGCGCTGGAACTATACGTCGCCGTGATGTTGTCCTCGTTCACCAACCCGGTGATCGTGCCCTCGAACACTGGGTTGGTCTGACCGTAAGCGCGGCTTGCGTTGGAGGCAGCCACACTCAAGGCGGCCGGCGAGACCACTAGACTTACTCCGCCGCTGGCGTTGCTGTAATCCACCGTGTCGGACGGCGTGAACGTAACCGAGAGCGCGTTGGTCCCCGCGTTGAGCACGGTTCCATTGGTCGGGCTGTACGCAAAATTGCCCGGCACGTTCGCCGTGGCGTTCAACTGATTGGAACCCAGGGCCGCCCCGTAAATGATGGCAACGGGGTTAGTCCAAGTCACTGACGGGATGGCTTGGGCGATTGTCAGCGTGCCATCAACTAGACTCACGCTGTAGTTGGTCTGGCGGTCGCCCGGATCGACCATAGTCGGCACAATGGCATACGATCCCGCTGCACTGTTGCTGCCCGCGCTGCAACTATAGGTGGCTGTGATGTTGTCGCCGTTTTCCAAGCCGCCGATCGCGCCGGCGAAAACCGGGTTGGTCTGACCGTACGAACGGCTGGCGTTGGAAGCCGTCACACTCAAAGCCGCCGGCGAGACTACTAGACTCACACTGCCGCCGGTGCTCCCGTAATCCACCGTGTCGGAGGGAGTGAACGCAACCGAGAGCATGTTGGCGCCCGCATTGAGCACGGTACCATTGGTGGGGCTGAACGCAAAGCTTCCCGTCGTGTTCGCAGTGGCGTTCAACTGGTTGGAGGTTAGCGCGGCCCCGTAGGTGATGGCGGCAGGATTGGTCCAGATCACCAATGGAGTTGCTTGCGCGATTGTTAGGGTTCCATCGATCAGGCTGACGGTGTAATTGGTCTGACGGTCACCAGGGTCAACCAAGGCCGGCACGATGGAATATGCTCCCACACCACTATTGCTCCCAGCGCTGCTACTGTAAATGGCGGTGATGTTGTCCTGGTTCTGCAAGCCGGTGATCGTGCCTCCAAAGGCCGGGTTGGTTTGACCGAAGGCACGGCTGGCATTTGAAGCCGTCACGCTTAAGGCCGCAGGCGAGATTACCAAATTCACGGAACCGCTCGCGCCGCTGTAATCGACTGTGTCGGACGGAGTAAACGCAACCGAAAGCGTATTCGTGCCTGTGTTGAGCACTGCGCCGTTGGTAGGGTTGTAAGCAAAATTGCCCGGCACGCTCGCGGTGGCGTTCAATTGGTTGGAGGTCAACGCCTCCCCGTAAACGATGGAAGTGGGGTTCGTCCAAGTCACCGACGGAATGGCCTGGTCGATTGTCAGAGTGCCATCGACCAAACTGAAAGTGTAATTGGTCTGGCGGTTGCCCGGATCCACCAGAGCCGGCACGATGGCATACGCACCCGCCACACTGTTGCTGCCCGCGCTAGAACTATATGTGGCCGTGATGTTATCCTCGTTCACTAACCCAGTGATCGTGCCCCCGAAGACCGGGTTGGTCTGACCGTACGTACGGCTGACGTTTGAAGCCGTCACGCTTAGCGCCGCAGGTGAGACGACCAGACTTACGCCACCGTTGGCGCTCACGTAATCCACCGTGTTGGACGGAGTGAACGCGACCGAGAGCGCATTGGTACCCGTATTGAGGACGCTGCCGTTGGTAGGGCTGTACACAAAATTGCCTGCCGTGTTCGCCTTGGCGTTCAATTGGTTGGAGCCAAGGGCCGTGCCATAGATGATGTTGGCAGGATTGGTCCAGGTCACCAATGGAGTGGCCTGCGCAATCGTCAACGAGCCGTTGATCAGGCTTACGGTGTAGTTGGTCTGCCGGTCGCCTGGGTCCACCAGCGTCGGCACGATGGCATACGGACCTACTGCGCTGTTGCTGCCCGCGCTGCAGCTATACGTAGCCGTGATGTTATCCCCGTTCTCCAAGCCCGTAATAGTGCCGCCGAAAGCCGGGTTGCTCTGACCGTAAGCACGGCTGGCATTGGAAGCAGTCACGCTCAAGGCCGCAGGCGCAACCACCAAACTCACGGTGCCGGCAGCGCTGGTATAATCCGCCGTGTCGGTAGGCGTAAATGTGAGTGAAAGAGTGTTGGTGCCCGTGTTCAGGATCGTGCCGTTGTTGGGATTGTAAACAAAATTGCCCACCACGCTGGCCGTGGCGTCCAACTCGCTGGAGGTCAGAGCCGTGCCATAAGTGATGCCGGCGGGATTGGTCCAAGTCACCGTGGGAGTCGCCTTCGACACAGTCAGCGTGAATAGAAAACTTTGCGCTCGCGTGTCGTTGAGGTTGGTGAACCATAATGTACTGGAATGGGAGCCGACATTGAGATTGGTGGCGGCGGCATTGAGAAAAATACTCACGATGGCCACGGCTCCGCCGGAAGTGAGCGTGCCACTACTGGAAGAAGCGGAAAGCCACGTGGAGGAGTTGGACAGGTTCCAATTGAGCGACGCAGGAGCAGTGTTGGTCAAAGTAAAATTCTGATTGGTGACGCTGAAAGGCCCGCCAAAAGGGCCGGAGGAGACGAAGCCTGCCGATGGAGTAATCTGAAGCGGTTCGGGTGAGAGGGCATTGATCATGCCAGCCCCTTTCGGCGTGCCCCAACCTGTGCAGAGATCGTAGCCGGATACTGCGAGATAAAGGTTCGTGCTCTGGGCATTGGTGTTGTTGCCGGAGGTGATATCGTGGAAAGCGGTGGAATAGGAGGAACCTTGACCGAGGGCATAAACAGCCGTGTTGATCAATCCCACCGTCGGGCTGCCGCCGGCCGCCGCCTGTTGATTGATCAGGGCGTTGAATCCCGCCCACAATGGCGCGGCGCAGCTCGTCCCGCCGAACGCGCTCGATTGGCCGTCGCCGTAAATGACCCAGATGTCATCCGCGGTAAGGGCGACATCCGGGATGTTTCGCATGCTGGCCGAAGCGTGGTTGGCGCTGTTGCTGACGGAATTCTGCCAGGACGGAATCGAATACACGGTGCTGATTCCGCCGCCGCTGCCGATATAACCGTTGCCATTCGGGGACCAGGCATCCGCATGGCCAAGGTTGCCCTCGTTCCAAACCGTTTCCAAAGCGTAGGCCGCTCCCGAACCAGTCATTGTCAGACTGGTTCCGCCGACGCTAGTCAGGTAGGGGCTGTCTGCCGGCACCCAGATCGGGTTGACCCAGGCGTCGCCATCGCCTGATGCCTGGTAGAAGGATTGACCTTGCATGGCCATCTTCTGAAACTCAGTGTCGAAGGATGTGTTCGGGTCTGGAGTGCCGGTGTAACCCCAGGAAGAACTGAATTGCTTGATTTGGTTGCTGGACGCCATGCTGTCAAGAATGTCAATCCAGGAGGTCAAGCCGCCGGTGTCCGACCCTTCAAAAACAACCACCGACGCCAGTCCCGGCGCCATCGCAATGGCCATCTCGATATCCAGTGAGACCTCGGCAACGCCCGAGCCGGGAGGTCCAGTGTAACCGAGTGAGATAATGTCTAAGGGGACGTTCGGGAGCTTTGCCAGGCTCTCGTAGGACGTAATGTCGTTCGTATAGAAGCCGTCGAGCTCCAACAAGCCCACCATTTGACCGGCGCCAGTCAGGGAAAGCCCCGGCACATAAGCATTTCTGAAATCACTCCCTATGTAATAGCCGTTGGCCTGCGAGCCTGACGCCGAAACCGGCTTCGCGTTCGCCAGCTTTTTGTGCAGCATCGGACGCGGTACGACGTAATCGCTCAGTCCGAGGACGTCCAATACAGGCAAGTCAGAATCCACCGAGGGCTCCACATCCGGGGCATAGAAAGACCTGGTTTCCGAAGGATGTTGGTAACTCCGCAAGTGGACATGGAATGCATTTTCAGCATCCGAAACCCGTCCCCGGACGTCGAGTAACATGCGGCTGTCACGGGTGGCGACGATTTCCAGGCCATTGGTCCTGGCGAAATTAATCACCGCTTGATAGTCCTGCGAGGTTGGCCCAAACATTTCGTCGAACTTTTCGGGAGTCAAATAGCGATGGTAATCGGGGCTGGCGGGATCATAGAGTCGTTGGAGCAAGTTGGTGAGGGCTTCGCGATTGCGCAAGGGAAGACTGATGGCAAGGCGCAGAGAATTAGTCTCCGAAAGCCGGCCAAGTGACCGCGAGAGCGCCGCCGCCGCCGGCACATGCCCGTGCAGCACCCGCATGGCTCCCGCGTGAGCTGACATCAAACCAAGAACGGCAGTGAAAAGTAAAAGTAAGAGACCCTGCTTGACAAGGCTGTGGACGGAGGAAATCACGAAAAGAGTCTTGGGAAGGAGACTTCGCCATCTCATAGTTTTTTTAGTGCGTGTATTTTTCGCCCGTCAACGATGTCCTCAGAATCATCGCGCCTTGCTGCAGCATAAGAGTAATTTATGCGCGGTCTTTTGTCAAAGGACTTGCCAGCGATTTGAACAGACTCTCCAATTCGAGGCGTTTGCTGGAACACGACCCTACGCTTCATCATTTGACAACCAAGTCATCCGAGGTCCACATGATTTTGTCTGGTCCGGCGGAATGGATTTCCATTTCGGAGCCGGAAATCTGATGGAAAAAATAGGGAGTGCCCCACGCGTCCACCAGTTCGCCATTGCCGTTGATGTGCGCGCCCGGTTGTGGGTTGATGAAGTTGATATGGTTGGGGTTTTCGCCGCTCAGTTGGCTGGTGATTTCCGGATTGGTGCCAACGGGATTGCCGCCAAACATTTCGCCATATTGGCGGACGGCCCGCTGGACATTCTGCAGGGCCGTTTCCGGCCCCACTTGCGTGAGTGGAGTTGGATCTGGAATAAGTTCGCCTGCTTCAGCCGCGGGACCTTGTGGTTGGGCTGGGTTTTGCAACGAAACAGTTGTCGGCGAGTTCGAGACTTCATTCGCAGATGCAGAGGATGGAGCGACGGTGGAGGTTTTTGTAAGGCTGGCCAATAAATTCTGTGCGCCAGGCGCCGTTGCCGGCATTGGCCCTTTTTGGTTGAGGAAAAGATAAATCGCCGCTGCCATGAGTAGCAGAATCGCGGCGACTCCGAATCTCTTCTTCATATAAAGCCGAGGTTCGGCGAGGCGAAACGTCCCAGATTCGGAAAGACCGTCCCTAGATTGCCGCTATCCACACCGAACCAAGTGGCAAGCGTGGCAAAGTATTGGTCGATGGCGGTCGTAGGAATCCAGCGCCCGGTGCTGGTGTCGTTCGGACCATTGACGGTGAGCGCGGGAAACGCGCCGTAGGTTCGTTGGCCATTCACTGCGCCGCCGAGGATAAGGTGATGGCTGCCCCAACCGTGGTCACTGCCTTCTCCGTTGCTGGGGAAGGTGCGGCCAAAATCGCTGGCGGTGAAACTAGTGACGTTGTCCGAAAGACCAAGCTGCTCCATGGCGCGTTGAAAGGCATTCATGGACTGGCTCAGTTCGGCCAGCAGGTTGGAGTGCGCACCCAGCAGCACATTGTTGGGCGTGTTAGGGTCATATTCGGTCTGACCGGTATGCAAGTCATAGCCACCGATCTGGACGAAAAAGATCTGGCGTTTCATGCCAAAGCCGCCGGACGCGACGGGCGTATTGCCGGCCGCAATCAAGCGAGCGACCATTTGCAACTGCGGACTCAAACTTGAGTTGAACGCCGTGCCGCCCTCGGGTGGAGTGATTTTCGTCGGGAATGGCGTCGTCCAAAAAGTTGATGGCGTGCCGGCAATGGCGGTGTTCAACAGGCTGCCTGTATTGATGGCCTGTTCGGCCACGGCGGCGTAGGCCTGGGATTGTAGGTTGCTGTAAGGCAGACCGAGAACATTCAGCAAAGTCGGCAAGCGGTTGGTTTTGGCGCCGCCAGACGGATTGGAAGGCAGGCTCAAGGAAATCGCGCCAGAAGTGGAAACGGCATATTGTGAAACAATGTTGCCGACTTCAAAGATATTGGCGCCTGCCAGCGTCACCATGAGCGAAATGGGCGCACTGGGTTGGACCGACGCCAGCAAATCGGCGCAGCGCCCGCCCCAGCCCGTAAGCGGCGGCTGGTCGGGAATGGAAGTCTGCCACTGGGTCTGCTGGTCGGCGTGGGAAAAAAGTTGCGGCGGCATGGCCCCGCTTCCGGATAGATACTGGGCACGGGTAATCGGCTTGACCAGCGTGCCGGTATTGAAAAGGAACGCCAGCTTGCCTTCTCCAAAAAGCGTCTGCAATTCCGGACAGCTCGGATGCAAACCATACGTGTTGCCATCACCATCCAGAGACGTGACCGGCAGAATGGCGCCTTGCGGAATGGCCAGCACGGGCGATCGGATGGCGGCGTAATTATTATACTCGGATGGGAGGGTCGGCAGGATCATGTTATTGGAATCATTGCCGCCCTGGAGGAAAATGCAGACCAGCGCCTTGTAGTCGTTGATGTTCGACTGAGCGACGGCGGCATTCATAAACCGCAGATCGCGGATGGCCGAGGTCATGGCGACGGTGCCGACCGCGGCGCAAGCGGCCCGCCGGATAAACTGGCGGCGTGACAGATCGGAATATGGGTCATTCTTCATAATTTTATTTTTGGATGATGAAGTCAGGAGAACTGGTGATCAGATGAACCACGGCGCGGACGCGGTCCCGCATCTGCGTTTGCGTGGGCGTCCCACTATAAGGGAAGTTATTGGTGGTGGCGACGTAGTTCACGATGCTGGTCTGGACCTCGGGTGACAATTGGCCGGCCACCAGCAGAGTGTTGAGAGCGCCCACCAGACTCGGAATACCTGCGTCGGCCGTGTATTTGGTTGTCATCCACGGTGCAATGTCCAGGACGATGGAGCCATTGCCGCTACTGAAACTACTCAAGCCATTGGTGTTGCCCGAATTGCCCAAAATGCTGCCTTCATTGAAATTCATTTCCTGCGAAACGGTGCTGACGGTCGTCAGTTGAAATTCAGGCGTGGTCAAGCCTGCCGAGGCCAGCGCGCCGGGGAATTGGTAACCAGGATAATAGTAATTAAACACAGTCGGCGAGCGAAGCGGCGATTGTGGCAGACTGGACGAGGAACCCGTGTCGGTGTAACCCATGTTCCACGTGCCCAGTTGCACAACAACGCTGCCATGCCGCGCCAAAGGTGGCGCGATCAGAGGATAGGCCGTAACGCCATCTTGAGTCTGGCTGGTCGAAGTCGCTGACGTGATGCTAAAGTGCGTCGCGTTTGGCACGCTTACCACTTGGTAAGCTCCGCTGACCGGTGAGCCGGAACTAAAGTTAATGAAGACGCTGTTGCCTGTTTTCAGGCCGTGCGCGCCCGCGGTGACGATCGTAACCGTGGTCCCAACCTGCGTGAAGCCGCCCACCGCTAATTTCGGCATCACGCAACTGCCCGCATGCCCAACCAAGTCCGCGTTGGTGACAGTGAAATGTGCCGAATCGATCACACTGGCGATTTTGAACAAACCGCTCTTTGCGCCCCCAGTCGTGAAGGTCAAGTAAACCGCATTGCCCACCGCCAAACCATTACCGGAAATGTCGGCAGCGATGATGCCGTTGGTCTGGGTGTAGGTGCCGACTGAAAGCTGCGGCGCATTGATGGTGAACTCTTTCGTACTAATAGCGGTGACGCTGTAGGCTTGCTCCGTCGGCGCGGCTTTGCCGGAAGAATCCGTGAAAGTGAGCCATACCGTGTCGCCGTTATTCAAGAGATGGGGAGTGGGGGTCGTGACGGTGACGAGCTGGTTCGTGGTCTCGCTGTAGCTGCCGTGCAAACTGGCCGGTGGGGCAAACGCGCGTGCGATGGCGGTGACCCGCAGCAACGGCTCACGTTGCTTGCCGTAGGTCGGCTGCGAAATCATGTTGGAGCTGCGCGCTTCGTAATCCAACAGTATCGCCTGGACGACGGCTTGCAGATTGCCGCGCACACCAGTGCCGTCATCGTTGAAAACTTGCGCGACGCGATAAACATAGTCACGACTCGGATTGCTGGTGACCAGCCGCTGGATGAGTTCGCGGCAAATGAATGGAGCGACGTTGGGATTGTTGAAGATGGAATCCAAAGCGGATTCCAATTCCTTCGCACAATAAGCGTCGTTGGTGGTGGATGGAATAGTCTGATTGCCCCACGCCTGCGGCAGCATGATATTGTCCAATAACAATTTGGTGCCAAGTTCGTGATGCGAAGGCACCAGTACCATCGAGTTCGTGTAGTTAGCGCCCGGATACCAGTTCGAAGGCAGACGTCCGTTGGTCTGGTTGGTCTGATAGTAATTCCAACCAGTAAACACGCTGGCAAAGCCCATGACGACATTTTGATTGTAGGTTGGCACCAGGTTGTCCTGCGCATCCAGAATCAACGTGCCATCCGGCCATTCACGGTTTAGACCGATGGAAAACAATTGTTGGATCTCGCGCGCGTAATTTTCATCGGCGTGAATGCCGGTGATGATGCTGCCCTTGCTGTTGCCCAGCATACTCAAATAGATTCCCATCGACGGATGGAGCGTGACAGCTTCCAGCAGTGTGCGGTAATTACCGAATGCATTGTTGATCATCAGATCGTAGTAGGATGCCAGTGCATCAGCATGCCCCGTCAGCGTGTCGTTGTTTTCGGAAATAACAAATATTTCGCTCAAAGCGAAGGCGACACGGTGGCGAAGTTGGTCCGGAGAGGTGATGGATTGCTGCCACCAATTGTTGAACCACACTTGGCTCGGATAAGGATCGGTCGGATCCGTGTTGGCATTGGCCCACACATTGGTCAAACTGTGCGTCGGTTTCATGGCAAATTGCTGTGAAAGCCATTTGCTGTATCCGCTTGCCTTCAACGCGGCGATGCCGGCGGCGTTCGCGCCAAAAGTCGCCTGGTTCAGGAAGCGCACGGCGGCGTTGGAATTGGCCGAATCATCCTTCAATATGGGCGGCGCGGGTGGCGGCGTGAAGGTCTGTGAACCATTGGCCAGCGTGAAGTGACCTCCGATTTCGCCATCAGGAAAAGCTGTGGATTCGATGACGATGGCCGCCTTGCCTTCGTTGATGATTTCCAAGATGTTCGAGCCCGAGAGAGGGCCCGCAGGTCCAATGTTCCAGAGATAGCTGCCGTCGGACTGCGGCCGGGCGGCGGATATGTCGAAGATCAATTCGGCGGGATCGCTCAAATACGGATCTGAGTTAACGGACTCACCCGTCGCGGTGCCCGTCAAGTTATTCATCGAAAAATTCAGCGTGGCCTGCGTTCCGGCGGCGTTGACGCGCAACGTGGCCGAGCCGACACCCTGACTGGTGACGCCGGGCAGCGCCAGCATGTTGGCGGAGTAGAGCGTGCCGGGGGTACTGGTCGGCAAAGGCGGATAATAGCGTGACAGCAGGAAATTCGGCACTACGCCTGCTGGCGTAGTATTGGTGCCGGTCGGGTCTTGCACCCAGCCCACCGACCAATTGTCGCCCGTGCCAACACCCGCCTTGTGCAAAATCTCAATGTAATATTGTTGCCCGCCGACCAGCGTGAGCCAGGGCGATTGCTGCTTGGCCTGCAAATTCCATTGCTGCGGGGTTGTGCCTTTTTGCCCCAGCTTGGTGGGATTATTAGTAGGCGTGACCCAGGAACGAAGCACGCGGTTGACCTCTTCGTTGTCGTCTGAAATCCAGAGTTGCGCGGAGTCGCTGCCCGCGATCCAGAAATAATAATTGCCCGTCGCCGGCGCGGTGAAATAACCGCGAACGCGTTCACCGTAATTGTTCCCGTAATTCACAGTGCCCGCGAGGGTGCCGAGGACGTTGGTGATGTTGGCGGGCTTGCTCGTCGGAACATTGGTGACATAGACGCCAGTGACATTCGTCCAGATTTCCTGCACGACGGAATTGCCGGTGTCCAAAACCATGATGTTCACGACCGAGGCCCCAGCGCCTATCATATTGCTCGCCGTGAGCGTGGTTTGAAAATTGCCGGCCAGCGTCGGCACACCGGAGATGGAGCCGTTCGTGTTGTTAAAGGCCAGTCCCGGCGGCAGACCGTTAACCGTAAAGCCGAGCGGCGTGTTCGCAGCCGTGACCGTGAAACTAAAAGGCTGCCCGAGAAAAGCTACCGCGCTCAAGGCACTTGTCACCACCGCCGGCCCGTTGGAACTGCTGTTCCCGAGACTGTTGGACGGATACAAGCAAGTCGTAGGGATTATCTCTTTAGGCTGGTCTGCGTTGTACCAGTATAAATGCGCCTGCGCCGAGTTGCCGTTTTGGAGATATTCCAGTTGGATGTCGTAGCGCACACCGGCTTGCAGAGCGATGGCGTTGGTCCAATCTGTCGCTCCTTGCGTTTGCCATTTGTTGATGAGCAACTGGTCATTAACCCAGAGCCGGCAACCATCATCGCTTCGCACATCAAAGTAATACAGGTCCGAAAATTGGGGCTGCACTTGTCCCGTCCAGCGCACGGTATAATACCCGTTGCTCAAGTTGGGTGACATGCCATTGCTCCAGATAAAATCAATCGCCGGGTCAATCCGCGTCAGAAAGAGATTGGTTGGATTGAAATTTTTGCTGTTAGTGTAGGTGGTGCTGGAATTCGTATAATACTCGCCGAGCAGTCCGCTGCCGCTAGGGGTGGGAGAAGGATAGATGACGACACTGGCGGTGTTCTCCGCGCCAACGGTGTAATTGACGCCGGGCAACACTTGCAGTTGGGCGAGCACGGGCGCTGGCAAATTCGTATTGGCCATCGGCGTCAGAGTGATCGTCTGCGAACTCATACCCACCCCTAATGAGACAGCCGTCGGCAACGCCACATAATCAACGTTCGGCGTCGCAAAACCAACTCCCGGCCCGCCAAGTCCGAGATTGACCGTGATCGTATTCAACGGAAAACCGCCGCGCGTGACGGTGAATTGTCCAGTGAGCGTGGACTTTCCTCCTGGGTCCGGCTGGGTGGCGGCCGCGTCTGTCGCCGCGATGGTGATCACATTTTGGGACGCCAGCAAATTGGTCACGTAGTCGTAATCGTTCATGGCGTTGCCATTGGCATCCTGCTGGCCGTTGCTGAATGGATTCAACGGGTCGAGGCCTAGTTGGTAGGCCTCCCAATCACTCAACCCGTCACCGGTCGTGGACACGTCGGAGATGGCGACGCGGTAAAAATTCGCAGAGGATATCACCGGCGCCGTCAACGTCACATTGGTGCCCGAGCGCGCCACTATACTCGCCTCGACAATCCAATTCGTGGCGCCCGGCGCGGAGGTGCTTTGCAACTGATATTGTTTTCCCAGTTCGGTGGGTACCGTCACCGAAACATTGGTCGGCGAAATGATGAAGGTCGGGATGAAAGGGAAGGAATTAGAATCGAACGGGTTGGTCCCGGCGGTCGCTTCCTGCAAATTGGAATAGCCATCGCCATCCGGATCCGCGTTTGGATCAATGCCGTAAGCGTTGTACATCCATTCCCAAATGTCGCTCATGCCGTTGTGGTTCAAGTCAACAATATGGGCATCGGCGACACCCATACTGAACACAAAGAAGAATACGCTGAGCGCGCTCAAAAACCTGCCATGACTCATTTTCGAACGAACGATACGACCACACAGCATAAGACCTTTATCCAGTCCAGTGCGCGTCACTTGTCAAATTGCTACTGAGCAATCGCTCAATTCACGAAAAGTGCCGGCACCAAGCCTTGACGATGCTCCTAGCATGAAATGGGCCGCTTTAAATCTAGAACCTCTGTCAGGCAAGAATCAGCCAAAATCATTCTGCGCCCGCTCGAAAAATACCCTTTCGTCCAGCCTTGCTAAGGAGAGAGATGAAAATCAAGTGTATCAATTCATGGCATTGTGCCAAAATAATAAGCACTCAGCATCTCACACTCGGTGGCCAGCACCGCCGAGCGTCTGCGGGATCTGTCCGACGTCACCAAAACGACGGGTTTGGCCACGCCTAATTTCGCATATTCCCTTGAACAGTTTCGAGATTTTGCCGCGCAAATTTGTTGGCGGGATTCAAATTCAACGTGGTCTGAAACTCCCTAAGCGCCTCCTGCATTTTCCCCTCCTTGGCGAGCGCGACGCCGTAAATCAGATGGCCGAGCGCGAAGTCTGGACGAATGCGAATGACCTCGGAAAATTGTTCTTGGGCTTCCGCGGCCTTTCCCGTCAATGCCAACTCTCTCCCAAGCAAGTACCGAGCTTCCCAAAACGTTTGCTTCATCCAGATGGCAGCGTGAAAATAATTGACAGCTTCGTTATGCTGGAGCGCCTCCGCGGAAGCCACGGCCTGGCAAAAATAGGCCGCCGGTCCGGCCGGTTGAAGCTCGGCGGCTTGGCGATAATGCGCCATGGCTTGATCCGATTTTCCATCGCATTGTTCCAGGAATCCCCAGTTCAGGTAACTTTCCACATAGCCGGGATTTATCTGAAGAACGCGCGTGAAATACTTGACAGCCGCGGCCGATTTCTCCTGATTGGCCAAAATCAAACCCAGTTCGTTCATGGCGGGCACATAATCACTACGCATGGCTAATGCGGCTAAAAAGCTTTTTTCCGCTTCGCTCGCATTTCCCTGGCGGATAAGCAACAGACCGATTTTATATGGAACCAGCGGAGTTTGCGGCAATAATTCACCCACCAGCCTTTCTTCCTTGACGGCTTCCGCAAGATCGCGCGTCTGCTCCAGAAACTGGGCAAAATTTCCGTGTAGAAAGGTGTCGCCCGGCGCCAGCGCCACCACCTCTTTGTACATGACGCGAGATTGGTCGCTCGTCTCTTGATTCATTTGCGAGCCTAGCCCTTTCAGTTTTGCCATGTAGAATTTGGCGCGTGGAACGTCATTGAGTTGATCGGTGAAGGGCGGCTCCGAAACGCGGCTGAAGTTTTCCTGCCAAACGCGCGAGCGATCCCAAGGGGAAACCGCCAACCAGCGGTCGCAAACTTCAGACGACGCCCATTCATGCTTGCCCTGCGCCACAATTGAATCTGGAAGCAACTTCGCGGTTTGTTCGGCAAACGCGCGTCCCAACAAATAATTACCATCAAAGTTCAAATGCACATGCTCATAGAACAACTCGTTGCCAGGAATTTTGTCCGGCGACTCTTGTGCCAGAATCTGGGCTGCATCCAAGAAATAAACGCCTTTGCCGGCCTGTTTGTCCGCCGCGCTTTTTATAATTCCGTTGATGCGTGTATCTGCGCGAAATGCGAGCGCGTCCTCGTCCCGGGCCAGCTCAAATTCGCGCAGGGCTTGAGCGGTATTCGTCAGCGCGAGTTGGCAGCTTCCCATGCGGAACCGCAACTCCGCATATTGCGGGTCAATAGTCGCGGCCTGCGCCAATCGCTTCAGCGCCTCGTGATAATTTCCCGCCGCCGCAAGAGCAATCCCCTCCTGGTAAAATCGGTCCCATTCCGCTTTTTGCGCTTCGCTCAGTGCCGTGGTGTGAAGCGAAGCAAATGGCGCGCAATCCTTCAAATTGCTGCCGACCGTGCTCAGGATAACCGGCACTCCGGCACTTCGTCCCGCCTGCAGAATACCCGCCAGATTCAGATCGAAATTCTCGTACGCACGCAGCCGTTGTGGATTGTCATATCGGAGTTGGTGATCTTTGAACATATTCAGCCCGCTCCACGTTTTCGGGGTTGGGCTCCGAGTGCCCCAACGTTGCATCAGGCTATCCAGCAACTGGCCCGTTCTGGTCGCTTTGATCGCAAGATCGGCACGAACCAGGCTTACTCCCGGCGCGCGCGGACCAAACACGGTGCCTGCGCCGAATGGTCCGACCATCTCGTTGTTGCCCATGTAAATAATCCACAAATCTCCATCGTGTCGCGCGCATTCACGCGCGATCGGCAAAATCGCATGTGAATTTATCGCCGTCATCGCCACGCAGACCACTTCAAAACCTATCGCCGGGTAGCGCTCATGCAACAGAGTCTGCAAGTAACGACCGGCGCCGAAACTGGGATCGGGGTCGCCTTGCGCTGCCGATTCGCCGAACAAAAAAATGCGGTATGTGTTGGCCGGTTTCTTTGCAAGCACGCGCATCAACACCGGCGTGCGCGCCAAAGCCGGCGGAAAAAATCGGTAACCAAAACTGTCGTTGGGGATATAATAGTCTTGGCCGTTGATTTTAACTGGAAGAAAAAAACTCGCCGAATAACCGTAGCCGAACACGCGCAAACTCAATTCCACTCCGCCGAGAATCACCAGTGGAGCCAAAATGCCCGCCAAAATCCGGAATAGCCTCAGCCGAAGATTGGGAATACGGCGCCTTGAATTTTCAGGCAAGGAACTCTTTCCCTCTGTGCAACGAGTTTCCTTTGGAAAATGCTTTTTGGGCTTCAATCATTCTTATTGCACTGGAATCACGGCGTCACTGCAAGTATTTTGGCTGCGCTTCCAACCCTGATAGCCGGGTGCGTTCTGCCACTGCTAATGCAGTAATTTCGTCGCTACGAATGGTTTTCATGAAAGCGACCGGATGCACCTTCAATAGGCCATCGAATTCTCAAGGCAGACTTTGCGATAAATTTGGCCGAGTGGCTTCATGCTGCGCGGACGCTGCTGGTCGTTGAAATCCACGCTGAGCAGTCCAAATTTTTTGGAGTAGCCGAACTGCCACTCGAAGTTGTCCAACAGCGACCAATAATAGAACCCCCGCACATCGACGCCGCTCTGCATCGCGCGATGCAAAGCGGCGAGGTTACCCCTCAGGTCACGCTCGCGAAAGGCCTCGTCATCCGAGGAGGACCCGTGCTCGGTGATGTAAATCGGGAGATGGCACTGCTGATACATTTCCAGCAAGGCCGATTCCAATCCCAGCGGATAGCGCTCAAGCATGTCGTCGCATTCAACTCCCATTCGCGCCAATTCTTCTCGTGAAAAACCAAATGTCGGAACCAGCGGCTGAAGATTTCTGAAACGAATACGCCCATAGTAATTAACACCCAAAAACGTGGAGGCTGTTTTCCTGGTCCCTCCTAGAAAGCGCTTCATCACCAGACCGTTTAATTGCGAATGGATCATGGCCGCCATTACCGAATCCCACGGTGAAATTTTCCGGTAAGGCTGGAAAAACGTCCAATTCTTGGAGAAGCCGACTTCGACTTTTCCAAGGCTGCTGCCGGCCTCGCGAATGATGTGGCACACGCATTCGTGGGCCTCGGCCATGTGGTTGATGACGGCGCGGTAGGAATCCAAACGGCCTTTTTTCGATGGAGGGAATTCGCCGATTAAATAACCGCAAGAGGCGTAGGTGTCGGGTTCATTGAACGTATTCCAGAAACGGACTCGATCGCGCAAGGCGGCAACTAACTTTGTGACATAATCGACAAAGGCAGGAATCGCCGCCGGATTGGTCCAGCCGCCAATGGCGTTGATCCATGACGGATTGGAAAAGTGATGCAGCACGACCATCGGGACAATGCCCGCCGCGTTGAGTTGGTCCAACTGATCCACGTAGCGAGCGAGCTCGGCCTGATTGAGAGAGCCTCGCGCTTCGGTTTGCAGACGGGACCACTCAATGCCCAGACGGTAGGCATTGACGCCAAGTTTGCCCATCCATTGGATGTCCTCAGCGTACTGATAATAGCTATTGCACGCGATGCCGCACGTGGTTCCGTCGCGGGCGACAAAACCAGTCCACTCATTGTTGACGTGACCTTCGATTTGCGTCGAGGACGTTGCGGTTCCCCACAAGAACGAGTCCGGGAACTTCATCAGCTTCCCGTTCTGTGCCGACTGCGGGATGCCGCGTTCGCTCTTAGTATGTAGTTGAATCATATCCAGGGGCGGAAAGCATCCTTTACTTACCGGCAGGAAATTCTTTCAAACGACATCGACATTCAAGCCTTAAGATCAACAAGGCGAGGGGACTCGACTCGAGATTTTTGATAGACCCGGTCGAGCGTTTCCAAAAAGATCGACTCGGCTCGGTTCAACCAGGCGAGATATTTTGCATTGTCCAAGCGGTCTGGCAACTCGGCGAGTCGGTCGAGATTGAAACTCTTGTCGAACACTCCCAGTCCGCTCTTCACGGCGTCGATGGCGTTGATTTGTTGTTCGACATGATTTTCGACCGGCACGAGGAAGAGGGGCTTGCCGAGATAGGCGGCCTCGGCCAGGGATTCGAAACCAGCGGTGCAGGCGACGTATTTGCAGTCTGCCATCATGCGAAGGAATTTTTCACCGTCCAGGCGGTGAAAGGTAAGTGTTTCGTCGTGGCGGAATTCGGGCGGCGCATCCGGTTTGTCATAGAAACAATGCAAAACAGTCTGCGGATTCTTTTTGTGCCACGCCAGGATTTGATCGGCGTAGCCATGGTTCAGGAGATAGACGAGCACAAAATCTCCCTTTGGGTTGGGCCGCAGCGAAAAGAGTTGCCGTCGCAAAATCGGCGGACAAACCGTCAATTTTTTCCGAGGCAAATCCTGGGCCTCATAAAGCGATAAAGCCAGGCGGGTTGAGCCGGCGCCGGCAATCTGAACCAGCCGCTTCATGGCAAGCTGCTGGAGGCGCATCCCTCGGGCGCGCACGTAAGCCGGATGCCCGAACATGAACTGATGTGCGACTGCGACTACTGGCGGACGACGGCGGCAGGTCATCGCGTAAATGCCCGTGAGAGATTCGAAAAAGTTGACGATGACATCCGGCCCGTGCTTGCGCACGACAGCCTGCAGCGCTGTGATGCCGCGCCGATAATCGGGAATTTTCCGTACAACACCGGCCAGCGTCCCGGGCAGGTTGACCGAGCGATTGTTCTTAAAGGAAAAGTCGAGCGTTGGAATGACTATGGTCGGCGCTGCCATGGCCGCCGCGAAGTATGCGGGAGGCGTTCGACTCGGTCCCATCCCCAGCGCCACGCAAGTCACTTCATGACCAGCTTTTTCGACCATCTCTTTCACAGCCATCGCCTGGGTCATGTGACCCCGTCCCTCACCGAGAATGCTGAACATTATTTTCACGGAAGTGGCATTACCAGCCAACGCGTGGCTTCCAGCAACGAATGCATCCGAACTAGATACGACGCCTGTGGCCGGATTCAACCGCAACATTGTTACGATCGTGAAACATCATATCAATCATGCTCCAACGAACCTTCATGACGATCACTTCGGCCATAACAGTTTTCAGTGCCCCAAAATTACGTGACGCAGTTTTTCACCCCACGCCCAGTTGGCAACCATAAATGCGTTAAGACCGACGATGATGATCCAATAAAGCCGTCGTTTTGTTCTGGCAGAAAATTTATCGCAAGCAAACGCCTTGCTCCAACGTCCCGACATACTCGAACAAAACTTTGGATCATTGGTCGCGTAATTATTCAAGATCGCGTTCGCGCGCAAAACGCCCACCTGCACACCTATGCCAACCACGGTCGAGATGCACACACTCCTGAAATAATGCGAGGAAGCGACTCCGCTCAAATAGTATTGCCCAAAATTCCACGCGGCCACGCCGACGAACATGAGTGGCCATTCCACTGCCCGGCGTTTCCAATCCGGTGTCTCAGGCGTGATCTTCCAGATCCGCAGCCACTCCCCATGCCCCGATACCGTAACGTCCCCGGCGCCAGCCATATCGACCAATGTCGCGATCAGCCGCGAACGCAGCACCTCTGGCAGCGTCATTTTTCCGTTGATCCAAATCTGGTCAATGACAGCGATGGCCCCGCCAATGCAGGTGACATTAAAATTGTTCCTTAGAAATTCCTTGCTCCCGAAGTGCTTCGCATAATCCACCGCACCACGCACCAGCCATGAACGGGTTTTTGCTAATTTTGACACAACCACTTTTTAGGGCGGGGGCGTGCAACCAGCAACCATCGCGATGGCGCGCATGGAGATTTTTCTCACAAGCACCGAATCTATCGTTCGCTGGTTGCGACGCAACTTCTTTTTAAGAAAGTCTCGAATTCTTGCTCGAGACAGGCACTCCGGAAAAACTCGGAAGGAATTGTGCGACCCGTATTGGCGTCGCTAAATTTACGGTCGCCATTGGCCGCTGTTGCGCAATCCAACGAACCCGATAAACGGACGCGATTACGCCGGGCCATGCAATCGCGGAACGCGCGTCCTGATCATGGAGGCAGGATGGCCAGACGATAGAATCGTTGAGGCGCGGTGCCGAGGTTGTTGGTCAGACTCAAGCTGGCGCCCGTGCCCGGGGCCGGACCATTAAGAGGAAGCCAGGCCGCATCGGTGAGATTGGTTTTATATTGTACTTGATACATCTGCCCGGCCAACCCCGGCCAGGTCAGCACCACGTTGGCGCCCGACTCTTGTGCGGTCATGGAAACGCTGCTCAGCGTTGCCTGTGCGGTAGCGGAGAAACTCAAGTTGTCAATGGCCAGGCCTTGGGCTTTGCCGGTGGGGTCGGCCATTTCCCAGATCAGCCAGAGGGCCTCGCCCGTGGGCCAATCGAGGATGGGCTGGTGGGTCACAACGAGGTTGATTTGGTTGTTGGTCGCGGTGCCGTCCACGGCCACGCCGCCCACGTCCCCGGCCACGGTTGGGATCGTCACGTTTAAGGCCGGGAGATAGGCGCTGGCTGCGGTGGACATCGGCGCGGTCGCGCTGGGATCGATCAAATAATAGCATTCCAAGGTCTTGGGAATGTTGGATTGCCGCCAAACCTCTCCAGTCAACTGCAAGTTAATATAATGCAGTGTGGCGCCGGTGTTGTTGATGAACTTGGCGCCGAGGGCCGTGTAACCGGTGGTGCTGGTGGCCAGCAATCCCAGCGCGCGGTTGGAACTGTTGGGCGGCCCGAAGCTGATTTGGCCGCCGGTGGTTTGGTCGCCGTCGGTGGCCCCAAAGCGCGCGCCGACGCTGGCCGCCGGGTCGGCCAGGCCATACCAGCCGGACATGGTCGCGGCCAGACCCAGGCCGCCATCGCCGGTGGCCGAGACCGGAAAGGCAAAGTCGAACGGATTGGCCAGGGCATAGGTCACGCCATCGATGGTGACCGGATTGGCGGTGTTGACCGAACTCGCGCCCGGATCGGGCAGAGCATCAAAGTTTTGCGTGTAGAGGGAACTGTCGGTGTTGTAGGCGATGAAGGAGGCTGGCGGGGTGCCGCTGATGGTGTTGCTGGCCCCGGGCGTGGGCGAATAAAAGGCCACGCGGACAAAGCTCTGGCCGTTGGGCAGCGAACCGTAAGACCAATCAGGCGGCAGATTGGTATAATTGATATAGTCCAGCACCTGGGGCTGGCCGGCGAAGAGGCGGCTCAATGCGACTGAACCATTGCTGCCGCCAAGAGCGAAGCTGGTGTGCAGTTCACTGAGCGTGGAGAGGTTGGTCTGGCCGTCGGCAAACACCACCAGGAATTGGCCGGGGTTGATGGCTGTGCTGGAGGGGAAGGCCCAATGGGTCAGATCGGAGTAATCATCGGTCAGGTACAGGCCGGTCAAAGCCACCGTGTTGGTGCTGGGGTTGTAGAGTTCCAGCCAGGGGGCGTGTTCGCCGGCGCTGTTGGTCAGGCCGGTCAAATTGTCCGGCTCCACTTCATTGATCCAAAGCGACGGGAAAGACGGCAGACTGACGGCCACGCTGTTGCTGGCGTCGGGCGTGGAGGTGGAGGGCAGCAGATCCAATGGTGGAGCTGGATTGACGGTGTCAACAATACCCGAACCGGACAGACGCATGGTGAGCGGGCCCCCGTTGGTGCTTTGCAGATACCAATAGCTGAGAGTGTAGGGTTGCCCGGAGGCCAAGGCCGGCGAGATGTCCTGGTAGATCGCGCTGGAGCGCGTGGTGCCCGCGCTGGTCGAGACGACGTGCAGACTGTCGGCGCCGGAATATTGGACGTTGGTGCTCAACTCCGATCCAGCCAGGTTGGGCGAAACCACCCATGGCCCGGGGAAGCCCGATTCGAAATCGCCGTCGGGCAGCAGGTTGGCGCCGACGTCCGGCACGCTGCCGGCCACCAATTTGATATCGTCCACATAAACATCGCCGGCGGATTGGAGATAAATGTAAATGGTGGAACTGGAGGCGGGGCCCGTGGCGGTGGCTTCCACCCACTGCGGAACCACGGTGGGAAGATTGGTTTGTCCCGTGCTCCAATTGCCAACGCGCCAGTTGTCCTGGTGCGAATCGATCAATTGCAGGGAGACACCGGGGACGCTGGCATTGGTCGGCCAGGGCAATGCATCGTCAAACCGCACTTGGGCTACGACCAGGTTGCTGCCGCCGATGGGCTCTTCCAGGGAGAGCAACTGGCCGGGCGTGAGGGTGCCGGTAAAAGTGTCAAACACAGGATTGGTCGCGCCGTAGGCCCCGGCAAAGGCCGCGTCATTGCCCGCCAGGACCAGAAAGTCCAACGGTGCTAGCAAGGAACCGGCCGGGAAGGTGTAGGACAAGCCTTGGAACTGCCAGCCGGACAAATCGTAGGTGACGTTGCTGGAGTTGTTGACAAGTTCCACATACTGCGCATTGGGGACGGACGGGTTCCACATGATTTCGTTGATGGCCACTTGCCCGACCGACGAGGGAATCGTCCCGCTGTAGATGACGTTCACCTGACCGCTGTCGCCGGCGATGGGCTGGCCGGTGTGGTCCAGGCCCACGATGTTCAAGACGTTGCTGCCATTGGCAAGGGGCACCGTCACCGTCCAATTGGTCAAGCCCGTCCAGGTCAGCGGATAAGCGACGCCGTTGATCCAGATCACGTCCACGTTGACCGGAGCGCCGCCGGAAATATAGGCGACGTTGTTGCTAAGGGTGACGCTGGGGTTGACGGAGAAGCTGGTGGCGTTAACAGCGGCCAGTTGCGCCGCGATACTGATTCCCGCTTGAGAAAGCCACGGCTCAATGGCCGAAGTGGGATTCTCGACGCTCAGGCCGTTCGCGGTAAAGGCGTTGTATTTGGCCATGATCAAAGGTCCGCTGTTGGCGACATTGAGCGGGCCGTTGACCAACTCCTGCAACGCGCGCCAATACATGCGCAGGAAAGTTGGATCATTGTAGATATCCATCATGTAAGGATCAGAGGGGTTGACATAGAATAAATCCTGTCCCGGACTCCAGGAAACGTAACCAGGACCGGAGTTGCCGATGCTGATGTTGAAGTCAAACATCAATAACGAATACTTGGTTCCTTGAGTGCCGATGTAACCGAAGAGGTTTTGCTCGTTCTGCGCGCCGAAGGAATCCCAATTGCCGCCGGCGTGGTTGGCCGCGAACACGCGCATCCAGTTTTCCATGTTGGCGATGTTCTCCAGATTGGCCACGTAATTGGGTGTGCCATAAGAATTCGCCGCATCGATCAGTGAGAAAACATTGGTGAAGTCGCTATAGGTGTCGGGTGTGCGGCGCATCTCATAATCCCAGCGATAGCGCGGCACCTTCTTGACGCCGCCAGTCGTGGTGTAGTTGTTGAGGGTACACCACGTCTCGCCATTGGCGCCGATGGTGTAGCCGGAAAGGAACGGAGCCATCTCAAACCAGGGCTGCATTTTGAAGAGGAAGCCGTCGGAATCATTCGGATAATGTTCCTTAACAAGATCCGTGTCCGGCACCTGCGCGTCTTCCATAAGCGTGAGGCGGCGGTTGCCATTGACATACACGGCCACATAACGGCGATTGAGCCAGGGCACGCCCAGCGCGCGCAAAAAGGTGTTGGCGATTTGCTCGCGCTGGATGCTGGGGTCATCGCCGGGAGAATTACCGGGTTGGTGAAGTTTTTTGAAATCCGTCGTGCCTAGAAACATGTCGTCCGCGTTAAATTTCCATTCGTAACTGCACAAAGTGCCGTTGGGAGTGTCATAATCCTGATGAGCCGGGCTGCCGCTGTAGCGGGCGCCTAAATTGTAGATGACGCGGTTGCCATTGACCAACGTGCAATCGTTATTCCAATCTCTGCTCAAGTCTCCCAAGTTGGACCAACGCGTCATATTAGTCTGCGTGATCCACAAATGGTAAACGCCGAAGCTGCCGCCGGGATTGCCATCGCCAAACATGACCACACCTTCGGGGGCTGGCACGTTATCATTGGTGCGCAAGGGCGGAAAGCGCGTCGAAGCGCCAAGCTTGTCCGTGGCCGAAATGTAAAACGCGGCGATTTGATTGGCGGCTTGTCCCGGAATGGTCGCGCTGAAAACGCCGTCATGGGCGATGACGTCGCCGTTGACGCCGCTGTCGTTCATGGGCACGCCAGTATAACTCGTTGACGGATCCAGGCGGTAATAAAGCGTCAGGCTTTGAACGCCATCGGGATCATGCGCCTGCGTTGTGACGACGACCGGCTGGTTGGCGGCTGGCAAGCTCGGCGTGTGCGTGACGTTATACATGGCCGGGCCCGCATTCTTCACGCGTTGGCTGTTGGGTGCGCCCGGCGTGCCGAGGTTGGCGGGCACAGGCAAGACGGAGGTCGCTTCGAGCCAGTTGCCGTTGAGACGAAAGTTGGGCTCGGGAGAGCCGTGCAGCCATCGAGCCATGTAACTCATGTTGACAGTGTCACCGGCGGCCATCGAGTTGGGGTTCAAGGCGACTTCGCAGGAATTGTCGCCGGTCCAGAGCTTGTCGCTGCATCGGATGTGCAGGGAATTGCCGCTTTGGTAGCCGCTGTTTTCCAGGCTCGAACAAACCATGCAACCTTGCAGCGACCAATCGGTCAAACCGAGGCCGCCTTCAAAGGCGCCGTTGGAAACGTAGTTGGTCCCGTTGTAGTTGACTTCGATGTCATCGACCAAACATTCCCCGTCATCCAACATGCCGATTTGCGCGTAGTCAATACTGGGATCGTAATTGGCGCCGTTATCCAGCACGCCGGTGTTTTGGACCAAAACCCAAGTGGATTTTTGAGTGTCGTCGCTGTCGGCCCAGTTGGCGGCCAGACGGTGATTGGAATGGGGGTCAATCAGTTCCAGGCTGCTGCCGCCGCCACCGGACCATTGTCCCCAACGCCCGCCAGTGCCGTAAGTCACTTGGTCTTCCTCCACGTAAATGGTGTTAGTCTCAAAATAAGACTCGGGCTGGGAGAGGACAACCAGTTCGCCGTTGTGCGACAACTTTCCGCTGAAGTTGCCATAAGTATTGGCCGCGTTGAGATTCGCGTATTTGGAGAACAGCTCGGTCGTGTTCTTACCAACGACAACGTAGCCGTTGGGGGCGATACTGGCGTTCGTGGGAAAAGTGAAGGTGACGCCAGCAGTGAATTGCCAGCCGGCCAGCCTCACGGTGTTGGTGCCCTTGTTGTAAAGCTCAATGTATTGATCATCGTCGTTGCCGCTGATTGGGTCATACATCAATTCGTTGATGACAATGTCGCCAATTAAAATCGGGCTGTTGTTGGTGCCCGGTGTATTGGTGGTGAAGGCGTAAAAATCGTTCGCGCCGTCCGGCCAACGGCCATAAGAAACGCCATCTGCTTGCGCCCCGAATTGCACGGCATCCAGAACGCGGCTGCCATCGGGCTTGATGAAGTATAGCGTTTCGCCCGCGCCGTTGAGGGTGAAGCCGAATTGCGATTGCGGGAAGGAAACAAAT
>Ga0209006_10000888_pt1 | contig 27751 bp, 21 predicted proteins | sample JacPin_JW_Ref_O2_FD_188567 | JGI IMG/M metagenome (GOLD analysis project Ga0209006, IMG submission 188567) | Forest soil microbial communities from Algoma, Ontario, Canada - Jack Pine, Ontario site 1_JW_Ref_O2 (SPAdes) (version 2) | ecosystem: Environmental > Terrestrial > Soil > Boreal...
CGGCGAGCAAGCCCGCGAGCGTGAAGGCGGCGAGCTTGTAGCGCCGCACCGGACAGCCGAGCGCGCGCGCCCTTCCCTCGTTCTGATGCAGCGCCGTCAGGATCTGGCCGAACGGCGCGCGCACCACGCGGTCGAGCCCGACGAACACCAGCGCGGCGATCAGCAGCACCGCCAGCGCGAAGGCGCCGGGTTCCGCGAAATCGACGCCGAGCCAGCCAAGATCGAACCAACACTGGCCGCCGCAAACACGACCAAGTCGCTGGCCGCCGACATCGCCCGCTTCTTTGCGTGAGCCTGGTCGCCCGACTTGTCGTTGTCTGTCGGGCGGCCGGTTCACGCTATCTCATCGAATGAAGGTCCGTGCCGCCATGGCGTTATGCCCCGTGATCCGCGGCGTCCGCGGCGGCGGCACCTGGCGGCGGCTCAGGCACGCTGTGGAATACCCGCTGCACCACCACGAAGAACAGTGGGATGAAGAATATTCCGAGAAAGGTGCCGGCCAGCATGCCGCCGAACACGCCGGTACCGATGGCGCGTTGCGCGCCGGCGCCCGCCCCGGTGGCGACGGCCAACGGCACCACGCCGAGGCCGAAGGCCAGCGACGTCATCAGGATCGGCCGCAGCCGGTCGTGCACCGCGTGCAGCGTGGCGTCGATCGCGTTCTGCCCGGCCTCGACGTATTCCTTTGCGAACTCGACAATCAGGATCGCGTTCTTGCTCGCCAGACCGATGGTCGTCAGCATGGCGACCTGGAAGTAGATGTCGCGTTCCAGGCTGCGCGCGGCCGTGGCCAGCACCGCTCCGATCACGCCGAGCGGTACCGCGAGCAAGATCGCGGTCGGTATCGACCAGCTCTCGTACAGGGCCGCCAGACACAGGAACACCACGATCAGTGACAGCGTGTAGAGCATCGGCGTCTGCGACCCGGCGGCGCGTTCCTGGTAAGACTCGCCGGACCAATCGAGCGAGAAGCCGGCTGGCAATTGCGCGGCCAGCTTCTCGATTTCCTTCATGGCCTCGCCCGAACTCACATCCGGCGCGGCCTCGCCGTTGATATCCACCGCCGACACGCCGTTGAAGCGTTCGAGCCGCGGCGAGCCGTAGTCCCAGTGCGAAGTCGCAAACGACGCGACCGACACCATGTTGCCGGCGCTGTTGCGCACATACCAGCGGTTGAAATCGTCGGGCAGCATGCGAAACGGCGCATCGGCCTGCACGATCACATGTTTGACGCGGCCGCGATCGATGAAATCGTCGATATAGCGGCCACCCCAGGCGACCGACAGCGTCTCGTTGACGTCGGTCATCGCCAGCCCAAGCGATGCGGCCTTCTGCGGGTCAATATCGAGCCGGAACTGCGGTGCATCCTCCTGGCCGTTCGGCCGCACATTGGCGAGCAGCTTGTCATTCGAAGCCATGTAGAGCAGCTGGTTGCGCGCCGCAATCAGCGCGGCATGGCCCTGGCCTCTGTCATCCTTCAGATGCACATCGAATCCGGCCGAGTTGCCCAGCTCGGTGACAGGCGGCGGCGCGAAGGCAAAAGCCTGCGCGTCCTTGATCTGCGACAGGCCGCCGCGGGCGCGCCCCTGCAGTGCCCGTGCCCCCAGGCGTTCTGATTGACGCTCGCTCCAGGGCTTGAGCAGCACGAACCCGAAGCCATCGTTCTGCCCGGAGCCATTGAAACTGAAACCACCCACCGTGAAGATCGAATCGACCGCATCCTTCTCCTGGTAGAGGAAATAGTCGCGCACTTTATCCAGTGCCTGGATCGTGCGCTCCAGCGTCGCGCCGACCGGTGTCTGCACCAGCGTAAACAGCACCCCCTGGTCCTCATCCGGCAGGTAGGCGGTCGGCAAGCGGATGAACAGCAGACCCATCAGCGAGGCCAGCGCCAGATAGACCACCAGATACAGGCCGGGCCGGCGCACGATGCTGCCGACGATGGCCTGGTAGCGCCGATTGGCGTTGTCGAATACGCGATTGAACCAGCGGAAGAAGCCGCGATTGGAATGGTGCTCGCCTTTCTTGACTGGCTTGAGCAGCGTTGCGCACAGCGCCGGTGTCACGACGATCGCAACGATCACCGACAGGACCATCGCCGACACAATCGTGATCGAGAACTGCCGGTAGATCACGCCGCTCGAGCCGGTCAGAAACGCCATCGGGATAAACACTGCCGACAGCACGGTGGCGATGCCGATCAAGGCACCGGTGATCTGATCCATCGAGCGGCGCGTGGCCTCGATCGGCGACAGGCCCTCATCCGTCATCAGCCGCTCGACATTCTCGACCACGACGATCGCGTCATCCACCAGCAGACCGATCGCCAGCACCACCGCAAACATCGTCAGCATGTTGACCGAATAACCGGCAAGCTCGAGCACGCCGAAGGTGCCGAGCAGCACCACCGGGACGGCGATGGTCGGAATCAGCGTCGCGCGCAGGTTCTGCAGGAACAGGTACATCACCAGAAATACCAGCAGGATCGCTTCCGCCAGCGTCTTGACGACCTCTTCGATCGACTTGCGCACGAACGGTGTGGTGTCGTAGGGAAAGCTGGCCTTCAGGCCTGGCGGAAAGGTGGGCTCGAGCCTGTGGATCAGCGCCTGGACATTGGCGACGGTGCGCAGCGCATTGGCCCCGGAGGCGAGCGTGATGCCCATGCCCGAGGCGATGGCGCCGTTGTAGCGGACCGCAAATCCATACGAGGCCTGGCCAAGCTCCACCCGGGCGACGTCGCCCAGGCGCAGCGTCGAACCGTCGGTATTGGTGCGCAAGACAATCTTGGCGAACTGCTCGGCGGTGTGCAGCCGACCAAGCGCAGTCACGGTGGCATTGATCTGCTGACCGGGCACAGACGGCAGATCGCCGAGCTGGCCGGCCGAGATCTGTGCATTCTGGCCCTGAATGGCGCTGATCACGTCGCCGGCGGTGACGTGATAGGTGTCCAGCTTGCCCGGTTCGAGCCAGACCCGCATGGCGTATTTGGAGCCGAACAGCTGCACGCTGCCGACACCCTCTACGCGGCTCAGCGGATCGAGTACCGTCGTGGCCAGATAATCGCCGATATCGGCGCCGTTCATCCTGCCGTCCTGGGAGGTGAAGCCGACCGCGACCAGAAAATTGCTGTTGGTCTTGCTGACGGATATTCCCTGCTGCTGCACGATCTGCGGCAACAGCGGCGTCGCCTGCTGCAGCCGGTTCTGCGCCTGCACCTGGGCGATGTCGGCATTGGTACCGCTGGCGAAGGTCAGGACGATCGAGACGTTGCCGTTGTTGTCACTGGTGGAGGCCATGTAGATCAGGCCGTCGAGACCGGTCATGTTCTGCTCGATGATCTGCGTCACCGAATCCTCGACCGTTTGCGCCGACGCGCCGGGATACGAGGCTGTCACCGACACCGATGGCGGCGCGATATTCGGATAGCGCGAGATCGGCAGCCGCGTGATCGCCACCATGCCGAACAGCATGATGATGATGGCGATCACCCAGGCGAAGATCGGGCGGTCGATGAAGAACCGTGACATGCGGCCGTCCCTGCTCTATTTTCCGGCGCCGCTGGAGCTGGCCGCGGCATCGGCAGCGCCAGCCGCGGCGCCTTGCGGCGCGGCTTCAACCGTGGTCACCGCCATGCCGGGCCGCACTTTCTGCACTCCCTCGACGATCACGCGATCTCCCGCCGCCAGGCCGTCGGCTACCAGCCACTGATCGCCGATCGTGCGCGAGACTTTGACGTCGCGCAGTTCGACTTTGCCGTCGCGGTTGACCAGCAGCGCGGTGGCGCCGCCTTTCGGATCGCGCGTGATGGCGCGCTGCGGCGCCAGCGTGCCTTGCGGTATCACGCCCTCGCCGATCACGGCGCGCACGTACATGCCGGGCATCAGCACCTGGTTCGGGTTGGCCACGATCACGCGCAATAAAAAATTGCCGGTGGTGGGATCCACCGTGACGTCGGTGAACTGCAGTTTGCCTTCCACCGCGTAAGCCTCGCCGTTCTCGAGCACGATCTTGGTCGGTGCGCCGGCCGCTCCGGCCTGCACGCGGCCGGCGTCAATATCCTGCTTGAGCTGCAGCCACTCGCTGCTCGACTGATTGACATCGACGTAAATAGGATCCAGCTGCTGCACGGTCGCCAGTGCCGCGCTCTGATCCGCCGTGACCAGCGCGCCCTGCGTGACGCTGGATTTGCCGATGCGCCCACTGATGGGCGAGACGATGTGCGCGTAGGCCAGATTGACAGCGGTGCTGTCGAGCGAGGCCTGCGCCGCCGCGACATCGGCTTCTGCCTGGCGCAGCGCCGCGATCGCGTTGTCGTTGTCCTGCGCACTGACGGCGTCGACCTTGACCATTTCGGCTGCGCGATTGGCTGTCAGGCGCGCCGCCTCCTGCGTCGCCTGCGCTTTCTGTAGTGTCGCGCGCGCGCTGTTGTACTGGGCGCGATAGATGGCGTCGTCGAGCTCGTACAGTGCCTCGCCCTCCTTCACCGTGCCGCCTTCGGTGAAGAATCGCCGCTTCACAATGCCGCTGACCTGGGGCCGCACCTCCGCCACCAGGTAGGCACTGACGCGCCCAGCCAGCTCGCGCGTCAGCGTGACCGGCTGCGACCTGAGCGTTACCACCGCGACCTGCGGGGTCATGCCTCCGGGCGGGCGGCCGGGCTTCTTGCCGCATCCGGCAACCACAAGCGCTGCGGCCAGGGCGACAGCAACGCAACCGCCGCGAACAGTCTGAGTGACAGGCATGTGACACCTTGCGGGCGCGGCGGGGCATGGCGGGCGGCCCTCATGGCCGCCGGCCCCAGCCAGCGAAGTAAATGAGCGTTCATTCTAGCGGGGGCTGGCGGGCGGCACAATGCGCCAGCGGCCCCGCGGGCACGAATTCGTCCCGCCAACGGCCGCGTCCGTCCCCGAATTATTTATTTCGGGGTATTTTCACTGCGCGGCCGCCGCAGCGGCGGCCGCGCTCTCACGTCAGAGCGGATCCACGCTGTACAAAGACTCCGGGCGCAGATCGGTGACCTGGCCCGAGCTGTTCACCGTGCAGTGGGCGCGCGCGATCGGGTGATTGTCGTGCGCATCGCGTGCGTACAGTGTCAACTGCGTCGAGGCTGCGCCGAGGCGATTATCGAAGCGATTGTCGATGAAGTGCGATTGCAGCAGCTTTGGCGTCCTGGTCATGGTGGTGGATAGCTGCGCCATGAAGGCCTTGACGCAGCTGTCCATGGCCGCCGGGGAATTCGCAGCCATGCTCAGCGCGGGCATCGCTGCGAGGCCTGCCGTCAGTACGGCGATCTTGAACGGACGTGTATTCATGCTGTCAGCTCCATATCGAGAAGGGGGGCTCGATGGAATGACACTAGTAAACGGCCGCCGCTCACTCAAACGACGATTATTCACCCCAGCTCAATCTGCATTCACGTCAGGCTGCGGTACCGAACTGCTGCAGCATCCAGCCGATCAGCAGGCGCACCGCGGGGCGATCGGCGTCTTCAGGCCTTGTCACGAGGTAGTAACACTCGCCGGTCGCCAGTTCGGCGTCGAACAGCTTGGTGAGCGAGCCGGCCGAAAACCGCGATGCCGCCAGCGGTGTGGACACCAGTGCGATGCCGACACCCTGCTCCGCCGCATGCACCACCGCGGACATGGTATCGAAGCGGATGAGCTGTTTCGGCCGCAGGGCATCGATACCGAGCATCGCCGCCCAACGGTCCCACAGGTCCGGCCGATGGTTGTGAGCAATCAGGGGTTCCTGCGCCAGATCGGCCTCGCTGCGGATATTCGACTGACGCAGCAGCTCCGGCGAGCAGGCGGGCACGTAGGTCTGAGGAAACAACGGCGTCGCCTGAACGTCGCTCCAATGACCCATGCCGACGACGATCGATACGTCCGAGTCACTCGCGTGGTTTTCATTGGGCGTAATGTCGGTGGCGATCTGAATGTCGATGTCACCGTGCACCGCGCTGAAGGTTGCCAGCCGCGGCAGCAGCAGTTCGCTGGCGAAAAAGGGGGGTACCTGCAGCCGCACGACCGCGCGGCTGAAGCGTACGCGTAACTGTTCGGTGACCGACTCGAGCCGCGAGAACACTGAATCGATGTGTTCCAGATAGTGCGCACCGGCTTCGGTCAGTGCCAGCGATCGGGGCCCGCGCTCGAACAGCGCCAGGCCCAGCTCATCTTCGAGCACCTTGATCTGGTGACTGATGGCCGAGGCGGTGACACACAGTGTATCGGCGGCAGCCTTGAAGCTGCCGCGCTTGGCTGCGATTTGAAAAGTCTTCAGAAACCTGAGGGAAGGCGTGCGCATATCCTTTCGGGAGCAAAGGGCTGTCCTGGATCAGCAAGTGACGTGCCAATGAATTTCACGCAGATTCTAGGCGCAAATTGTGACGCACCTGCGCATTTGGGACACGATACGGCGCAGTGTGCCCGCTCGAAGGCAATGCGATGCACCGCGAACGGGCAGCGGCGCGTCGTCACTGAGCACGAGTGATGCGGAACTTCGGTCAGTGTGGCGAGTCTAGCTACCCTTGTGTCCTGGGATCGGGACCGCTTTTGCGTGGTCACCGCGCGGCGCCAAGCGGGGCCATGCACGGGGAGTCGTGGTGTGAGTGCGACGTTCTGCGAAATAGCACCGATCCCATGTGGCCCGACAGGCCCTACACTGTCCGCATGATCTCGCGAGTGCTTGCTCTCATGTTCGCCGCGATGGCGGCGCTTGCCGCGGCGCCGGCCGCGCGCGCCGCCGATCCGGCGCCGTTCGATCTGACCGGACCGCTGATCGAGGTGACGGTCACGCGTGGCGCCATGACGCTGCCGGTTTCCCAGGTTCCCAATCTCGCGCCCGGCGATCGTCTTTGGATCAAGGCGGATCTGCCGCCGACGCAATCGGCGCACTACATCATGGTCGCTGCATTTTTGCGCGGGGCGACCAATCCGCCGCCCGCTAACTGGTTTAATCTGTGCGAAACCTGGAGCAAGGGCTGCGCGCAGCAAGGCTTGAGCATCACCGTGCCGCAGGACGCCCAACAGCTGCTGCTGTTTCTGGCGCCGGAGACTGGCGGGGATTTCAAGACGCTGGTCAATGCGGTACGCGGTCGTCCGGGCGCATTCGTGCGGGCCTCGCAGGATCTGAACCAGGCCACTCTGGATCGCTCGCGGCTGGAAGCGTATCTGGCGGCGATCCGCAACCTCGACGAGACTGATCCGGCAAGCTTGAAGGATGCTGCGCCGCTGCTGGCGCGCAGCCTGGCAATCAAACTGGATGACAAATGCCTGGACCGGATGGCCGCGCTGCAGGCGGCCTGCCTGACGCAGGGCCAGAATTCGCTCATTCTGAACGACGGACACAGCACTTCAATCGTCGAGGCGCTCACGTCCGGGCCGGCCAGCGATCTGGCGATGGAGGCCAGCTTCACGCCGCAGCTCAGCTACGGCTATTACAGTCCTTATATAGCGTCGGTGATCGATATCGCGAGGATCCTGGACTCTTTTCATACCGCGCAATATCAATACATTCCGGCACTGGCGTCGCAGCAAGGCGACCACCTCGCGTTGACGCTCAACACGCCGCCTTCATTCAACAATCCCAAATCGGTGCTGGTGGCCGCGTTGCCGGCCATCGAGCAGCCGCAGTTGCCGCCGTTGCATGCGGTGAACCCGCAGGACATCTACTGTGCCAGGAAAACGCCGCTGGTTTTGTCCGTGGAAGGTGCGCCGCTGGCGTTCTCCACCGCTTATGCACACGACCTGACGTTGAGCCTGGCGGGAAAAGACGGTAAGGCCGTCGAGCTCGCGGCGCGGGCCGATGCGAAGCGAGGTGGCTTCGCTGTCGACACGGCGGGGCTGGCGACGACCGATATGAGCGATGGCATGCGCGCCTCGCTGCATGGCTACTGGGGGTTTGAAAAGTACGATGGCCCCAACTTCCTGCTGGTCAGTGCGGCGGCGCAAAAGTGGGAACTGGATTCCGCCGACCAGGCTGCGCTCGTCGTCGGCCGCGAGGACATCGTGCACCTTCGTGGAGGCAATGTCGGCTGCATCGCCGGCGTCACGCTGAAGGATCCGGCGGGCAGGGAGCTTAGGGCCGAGTGGACCGCGGTGGCGCCCGATCGGATTGAGCTGAAGCTGCCACTGCAACAGGCAAAGCCGGGCACGGTCACGCTGTGGGTCACCCAATACGGTGCAGCCCAGCCACAGTCGCTGCCGCTGCACGCCTTCTCGGAGGCCGCGCATCTTGACGGCCTCACCCTGCATGCCGAAGACACGCAGGGCATTCTGAAAGGCACTCGCCTGGACCAGGTCGCCGCTCTGAGCGTGACAGGCGTGCAGTTCGTTCCCGGCAAGTTGACCACCAGCCAGGGCATCGACGAACTGACCATGGTGGCGGCGGATAACGCGGCGACCGTGATGCTGAAGCAGGCCGATACCACCGGCGCCCAGGTCTCGCTCAAGGACGGCCGCGCGCTCGAGCTCAACACCGTGGTGCAGGCCCCGCGTCCACGTGTGACCCTGATCGGCAAGAATGTGCAGATGTCGGCCGCCGGCAGCGGCAGCAATATTCAGCTCGCGAACACCGATGAATTGCCGCAGGACGCAAAGCTGACTTTCTCGGTGCGCACGCAGTCGCCGCTGACGTTTGGCTATGACGAGAAGCTCGAAGTCGCGACCGTCAGCAAGTCCGCGTCGACCCTGCTGAGCTTTGATAACGGCGCCATCACCCTGCAGGACGCGCAGGTCGCGGTGGCCACGCTCGATCCGGCCAAGGCCTTCGGCCTTTCGGCGTTCGGCCCGCTGCAGTTTCGCGTCATCACTCACGATGCGACCGGCGACTGGCAGCCGCTGGCCACGCTGATTCGCCTGCCGACGCTGAGCGAGCTGAAATGTCCCGCGACGCGCGAACTGGCCTGCAAGCTGTCGGGCTCGAGGCTGTTCCTGGTCGACTCTGTCTCCAGCAGTCCGCAGTTCGATCACCCGGTGCCGGTCCCCGACGGCTTCCCCGGCTACGCGCTGCCGGTGCCGCGTCCGTCCGATGGCCGGCTTTACGTGAAATTGCGCGACGACCCGTCCGTCATCGATGCGACGATGCTGGTGGCGCAGCAGCTGCCGCCTTCGGCCGACGAAGTGGTTCGCGCCGACGTGCGTCACGCCGCTGCAAGCGCGGGCTCCGATTCGGTTGGCTCTGCGCCGGCCGCCCCGCCACCCGGTTCAGCGCCAAGTTCGCCGCCCGGTGCGCCACCGACTTCAAAGGACTCGGCAGCGGCAGATGCATCAGGTCCACCGTCCCCGCCGCCGCGTTAAGCCCTCGCCGCCAGCGCGCGCGCACCGCTCCCCTTCGCCGTCCTGACACTGCCCTGCGCGCCTTGGGCGGCGTCCGCTTTTCCGTGTACTCTTGCGCCGATGAAGAACGTCTGCTGCATCGAAGATCTTCGCCAACTCGCCCAGCGCAAAGTGCCGCGCGCATTCTTCGACTACGCCGCCGCCGGATCCTATTCGGAGCAGACGCTGCGCGCCAATTGTGCTGATCTCGCGCGCCTCAATTTACGCCAACGTGTCATGGTGGACGTGTCGTCGCGCAACACCTCGACCACCATGCTCGGCGAGCCGGTATCGTTACCGCTCGCTCTGGCGCCGGTGGGGATGACCGGCATGCAGCACGGCAACGGCGAGATTCTCGCCTGCCGGGCCGCGCAGGCCGCGGGCATTCCCTTCACGATGAGCACGCTGTCCATCTGCTCGATCGAAGACGTGGCGACGGCGGTGAACAAGCCGTTTTGGTTTCAACTGTACGTCATGAAGGATCGCGGCTTCGTGCGTTCGCTGATCGAACGCGCGGCCGAAGCGCGCTGCAGCGCACTGATGCTCACCGTCGATCTGCAGGTGCTCGGGCAACGCCACATCGATGTCAGGAATGGGCTTTCGATCCCGCCTTCGCTCAAGCTCGGCAACCTTCTCAATATGATGACCAAGCCGGCTTGGGCCATGAGCGTGCTTGCCGGAAAACGCCGCTCATTCGGTAACCTCGAGGGCCGGGTGAAGGGTGTCGACGGCGTGGGTTCGCTGGCGCAATGGATCAAGACTCAATTCGACGAAACCCTGAACTGGAACGATGTGGAATGGATCCGCAACCTTTGGCCCGGCAAGCTGATCATCAAGGGCATCCTTGACCTCGAGGACGCCAGGATCGCAAGCCGTTTGGGCGCCAGCGCGCTGGTGGTCTCCAATCACGGCGGCCGGCAACTCGATGGCGCGCCGTCCTCGATTTCGATGCTGCCGGGGATCGCCGACGCCATCGGTTCTGAGGTCGAAGTGATGTTCGACGGCGGCATCCGCAGCGGCCAGGACGTACTGCGCGCGCTCGCGCTCGGAGCCAGGAGCTGCCTGATCGGCCGGCCTTATATATTCGGACTCGGCGCCGGCGGCGAGGCCGGCGTCAGCAAGGCGATCGACATCATCCGCGCCGAACTCGAAGTCAGCATGGCGCTCACGGGGGTGACGCGCATCGCTGAGATCGGGCGTCACAATCTGGTGTGATGAACCAGCCGTAACCGAAGCGACTGCGCCGTCAGGTTATCGATAGCGCCAAGAGTGCGCGGCGCGCGTCAGGTGACCAGGTGCTGGGGCTTGCCGGCGACAAACGCCTCGATATTGTCCAGCAACTGATCGGCAAGAAATTGCATGGCGCCTTCGCTCGCCCACGCTACATGCGGCGTGAGGATGAAGTTCGGCAGATGCAAATCGAGCAGCGGATTGCCGTCCTTTGGAGGCTCTTTCGTCAGCACGTCGAACCCCGCGCCGGCGATGACGCCCCGGGTGAGCGCTTCGGCCAGCGCCTGCTCATCGACCAGCCCACCCCTTGAGGTGTTGATCAGAATGGCGGTCGGCTTCATCTTGCGCAGCTCTTTGGTTCCGATCAGGTTGCGCGTATCGGGGGTCAATGGCGCATGCAGCGAGATCACGTCGCTGGCCGCAAGCACCTCGTCAAACGGGGTGAATTCCACGCCCGGCATCTTCGGCGGCGCATGATCAGCGAACAGCACTTTCATGCCGAAACCGTCGCGGGCGATCTTCGCGGTCGCCTGCCCGAGCGCTCCTTCGCCGATGATGCCGAGCGTCGCGCCGTACATATCCCGGATCGGGTGGTCGAAAAAGCAGAACTGATCCACCTGCGCCCAGCGACCGTTGGCGACATCGTCCCGGTAGGCAAACAGATTGCGCCGCAGCGCTAATATGAGCGCAAACGCATGTTCCGGAACGGTATGGACTGCGTAGTTGCGGATGTTCGATACCGCAATCCCGTTCGCCTTGCAGTAATCGAGGTCGATGATATCGAAGCCGGTGGCGGCGACCGCGATCATTTTGAGCGCCGGAAGCTGCTGCAGGGTGGTGGCGCGCAGCGGTACCTTGTTGGTGATGGCGATCGTGGCATCGCGCAGCTTCTCGGGCAGCTCGCTCACCTCGCTGGCCGGATACTCCTGCCAGGCGTGCGCGAACGCCGGCCGCCTGACCTTCGCCTGCAAGCTCGCTCGATCGAGAAACACCACCCGCTGCGGCATGCTTCCTCCTGGTCTCTCTTCAGCCCTGAATCGACCCGGTCGTGTGAGCCGCGTAGAACTGCTGTTCCTTGCTGACTTTCTTCTTCGGCACCGGATCGTGCGAGCGCCAGTAACTGGAGGCCGCGCCGACGCCGCTGCCCGGGGTGACCTTGATGCCCACGTCCTGCATCGCCATCTCCGCGCCGGCGATCGCACCCATCAGCATCAGTTCGTTGAGATCTCCCAGGTGGCCAATGCGGAACACCTTGCCGGCGACCTTGTTGAGACCGGCACCGAGCGCGAGGTTATAGCGCCGGAAGGCGACATCGATGACGTGCGCCGCATTGATGCCCTCCGGCACCACGATCGCGCTCACCGTGTCCGAATACCATTTCGGAGCTTTGGCGCACAGCTTGAGTTTCCAGCCCTCGAGCACCGCCGCGCGTACGCCTTCGGCCAGGTAGGTGTGGCGGTGGAAGATATTTTCCAGCCCCTCCTCGTCAATGATATTCAGCGACTCGCGCAGGCCGTAGAGCATCGGCAGCGGCGGCGTGTAGGGGAAGTAGCCGGAGGCATTGGCTTTGATCATGTCCGCGAGATCGAAATAACAGCGCTTGGATTTGGCGCCCGCCATGGCTTTGATCGCCTTCGGGCTGACACCGAGGAACGACAGGCCGGCAGGCAACATGAATCCCTTCTGCGAACCGCTCACCGCCAGATCCACGCCCCATTCATCCATGCGGAAATCGATGCTTCCGAGCGAGCTCACCGTATCGACATACAGCAGCGCCGGATGTTTGGCGGCATTCAGCCCCTTGCGCACGCCGGCGATATCGCTCGTGACGCCGGTGGCGGTTTCGTTGTGGCAGGCAAGCACGGCCTTGATCTTGTGATCCTTGTCCGCCCGCAGCACCTGCTCGTAGCGCTCAAGCGGCACCCCTTCGCCCCACTCGACCTCCAGCACTTCCACGTCATAGCCGAGCCGTTGCGCCATGTCGATCCAGAGCAGGCTGAACTGTCCGAACGAGGAGGCGAGCACTTTGTCGCCGGGAGACAGGGTGTTGGTCAGCGCTGCTTCCCAGGCGCCGGTGCCGGAGGATGGAAAGATGAATATCTGACCGGCTTCCGTCTTGAACACCTTCTTCAGGTCGTTGAGCAGGCCGGTCGACAGCTGCGGGAACCTGGAAGATCGATGGTCTTCCATCGACACCACCATCGCCCGCTGTACCCGGTCGGGAACGTTCGTCGGCCCAGGGACGAACAGAAAATTACGGCCAGGTATACGGGTTCCCATCGCAGCTCTCCTCTCGGTCCATGACATGAAAACAAATTCTACCTGCGCTCCGGCATGCCGCACGCAATAAATGCCGACGCGCCCGGACCCTCACGCTAACATGACGGCACAGGAGTCCGGTATGGTCACTCGCGCAACCGCCATCGCAACGCTCAGGATCGACGAGCCGCACGTTCGTGTCACCGAATACCGCTTCGCACCCGGTGCCGAGACCGGCTGGCACCGGCATGGCCACGATTATGTGGTCGTGCCATTGCAGGACGGCAAGCTGCTGCTCGAACAGCCGGATGGCACATCGCTGCAGGCCGATCTGCTGACCCACCAGCCTTACGCGCGGCGGGCAGGCGTCGAGCACAATGTTATCAACGCCAATGGCTTTGAATTCGCGTTTCTGGAGATCGAGCTGCTGCGCTGACCCTCGCCGCCCTGGCGACGTGCGGCATCAATGACTTACGCGCGCGGACTGCTGCAACAGTTGCAGCAGATCGTCCTTCCACAGCGCGGCCACGGTGTGAGTGCCGTGGCCATGGGTGGCATCACTGATGGGGATCAGGATGAAGCGACATTGCGGCATCCTCTTCGCCAACGTCTCGGCGATGCCGAGCTCCGGCGGGTTGATGAAATCGTCCGCCGAATTAATGTAGAGCACCGGCACGGTAATACGCTCGAGGTTCGGGCTGGGGTCGTAGTTGCGGCTCGCGTTGGCGTAATAGATCAGATCATTGGCGTCGGTGGTACTCACGGCGCGCTGCAGGTATTGATCAATGTAGGTCTCGGCCGCGGCGCGGTTCGGCGCTCGCTTCTGCAATAGCAGCGGACTTGATCCCATGATGAGAAAAATTTCATTCGCCGTGCGCAATCCCTGCAGCGGTTGCGTCTTGTATTCGCCCTCCAGCCATTGCGGATCCTGCTTGATGGCCTGAATCGCCAGGTAGCGCATCATGCGATTGCGGCCCGCGACGGCGGTAGGCAGGCAGGCAAAGGGCGCGAGCGCATCGGCGAATCCGGGATAGGTCTCACCCCAGACAAAAGTCTGCATGCAGCCCATCGAAGTTCCAAGGATCAGGCGCAGATGATTGACCTTGAGACCCTCGAGCAGCATGGCGTGCTGGCTGCGCACCATGTCGTCGTAATCGTATTGCGGAAAATGCGCGTGCAGGCCGTCGGAGGGCTTGGACGAAGAGCCGTGACCGATGTCGTCCGGTAGTATTACGAAATACTTCGTGATGTCGAGCGGTTGCCCTGGCTCGAACAGCACTTCGGAAAAGAGCGGATTGAGCAGGGAGTGCGCGTCGCCGCCGGTGCCATGCAGCAGTAGCACCGCGTTGTCGGTATGGCCGCTGCTGTCGGTGTGCGGTTTGCCCAGCGTCAGGTAGTGCAGGCGCAGCTGCGGCAGGGTCTCGCCGCTGCCGAAATGAAAGTCAGGGATGTTGAACGTGCCCTCCTGCGTCGGCCAATGGGAGGGCGTCTGGGCGATGGCGCAGGGTGCGATCACGAGACTCAACACCGCGGTTGAGAGAAATCGATAGTGCATGACAAATCCCCGATATGAGCTCCAGGGCAGCAGTATAGGTTAGCTCTTATTGCCCGCCTGAGCGGCGTAGATTCTGCGCACCGATTCCATGGTGTCGGCGTCTTCGGCCCGCTTGTCATCGCGGTAGCGTTTCACGCGCGCCAGCCGCAACGCCAGTCCACCCGGATAGCGCGTGCTCGCCTGCAGGTCGCTGAAGGCAATTTCCACCACCAGCTCCGGACGCACGAACACGGTCCAGGAGTCACGCCGGGTCTCGCGCCGCAAAAGCTCCGCCGTCTGCCACTGCAGCATGGCGTCGGTGAGCCCTTTGAAAGTCTTGCCCAGCATCACATAGTCGCCACTTGCCGGATCCCGGGCGCCCAGATGCAGATTCGAGAGCTTGCCGGCGCGCCGGCCGTGGCCCCATTCGGCGGCCAGAACCACCAGATCGAGGGTGTGCGCGCGCTTGATCTTCAGCCAGCGCGCATCCCGATTGCCGGCTTCATAGGGTGCATCCAGCGCTTTCGCCATGACGCCTTCGTGGCCCGCGGCGAGCGCGGCTTCATAAAAGGCGCGCGCTGCAGGCTCCTCGGAAGTAACCAGTCGTGGAATCTGCAGCGCCACCGGCACGGCCCCAGCGAGCGCCAGGAAGCGTTCGTGCGTGGCAAGATCGGCGATGCTTTGGCCATCGATGTACAGGCAGTCGAAGAAAAACGCCCTGATCGGCAGCTCCTGGCTTAGCTTGTCCACCTGCAGCTTGCGGCCAAATCGACGCATCGTGGTCTGGAAAGGATGCGGCCGCTCCGAGCTATCGAAGGTGATCGCCTCGCCATCGAGCACCAGCTCCCGGGCCGTAAAGCTCCGTGCCAGCTGTACGATCTCGGGCAGCGCGGCGGTTACCTCGTTCAATGCCCGAGTGTAGATTCTCACCTCGTCGGCGCCCTTGTGTACCTGCACGCGCGCTCCGTCCATCTTCCACTCGAAGGCCAATTCCCCCTTGAGCGCCTGCAACGCCGCGCCGACATCGGCGGCTGTCTGCGCCAGCATCGGCGCCACCGGAGAAAACAGCTGCAGCTGAAAATTCGCCAGCGCGGCGGCGCCGCCCTGCAATGCAGCCTGCGCCACCGCGCCGAGACTGCTCGCGTACATCGCTGCCCGGCGCACCAGAGACAGCGGCAGCTCGGCCGCCGCCGCGATCGCCTCGACCATCACGCCCGCGAGCGCTCCCTGACGCAGTTCGCCGGCCAGCAGAGCGATCAGAAATCGCTGTTCAGCCGCGGTCGCGCGCGACAGCAAGGCTTGCAGCGCTTGCAGGCGACGCGCGGCAGAGCCGGCGCCACGCACCGCGGTGATCGCATCCAAGTGACGGTCGACCTCTCGGATCGAAAGCGACGCCTCGCCTGCCGGCGTGTCCGACGCGGCCGCCTGTAACGCGGCGTAGCCGATTCCCATGCGTCCCTGCATGGTCTCCCCGGACAGGTAGTGCGCGGCAATATCGATGTCGTCGGCGGGCAACGATCGTAGCAACGCGGCGAGCTCGCGAACCTTGACCAGCCGGCCCGATGAAAGGCTCACGCGCTGCGACACAGCGACGAGTTCGCTCAGTGCTGTCACGGCGCGATGTGATGGCGGGATCTACGCACAGCGCCGCTATCCTAGCCGATTGGACGCTCCACGCCGGACCCATCGCGCCGTCCGTCGCGAGAGTGATAGGCTTTAGTGAGCGATCCCAGCCGCGACACCTATAAGGGGAGCCTCTGTGAACAAGTGCCCGGCGCTTCTGATGGCATCGATCCTGCTGGCAGCTTCCAGCGCTCATGGCGATACGGTGATCGTCACCGCCGATCGCATGGTGGACGTGCTCGCGGGCCGAGTGATCGAACGGCCCCAGATCACCATTATCGACGGACGTATCAGCGCCGTGGCGACCCAGGGCGCAGCGATCGTTCCGAGCGCGCGCCGGCTCGACCTGCCGGGAATGACGCTGTTGCCGGGTCTGATCGACATGCACGTGCACCTCACCCACGATCCCCGATTCAGCGGCTACAAGTCACTCGAGTTCACCGATAATTTCTGGACCGTGGTGGGAGTGGCGAACGCAAAACGCACTCTGGAAGCCGGATTCACCACGGTACGCAACGTCGGTTCGGCGAACTTCGACGACGTCGCATTGAAACAGGGCATCGAGCACGGCATCGTGCCAGGACCTCGCATCGTTCCAGCGACCTACATCATGGGTGCGACCGGTGGCCACTGTGACGACACGAGGTTCCCGCCATCGATCCGCACACCGATGACCGCGATCGCCGACGGCCCCGACCAGATCCGCGCCATGGTGCGCAAGCTGCGCAAGTACGGAGCGGAGCTGATCAAGTTCTGCGGTACCGGCGGCGTGCTATCGAAGACCGATGCCGTCTTTGCGCAGCAATACAATTTCGAGGAGATGAAGGCGCTGGTGGATGAAGCCCACATGCTTGGACTGAAGGTGGCCGTGCATGCGCACGGCGCCTCCGGCATCAAGGATGCGATTCGCGCCGGGGTCGACACGGTCGAACATGCCAGCCTTGCCGACGAGGAGGCTTTCGCGCTTGCGAAGCAGCACGGCACCTACTTTTCGATGGACATCTATGACGATGACTACATCATGGCCGAGGGCGACAAGAATGGGGTATTCAGGGAGTCGATGGAGAAGGAGCGAATGCTCGGCCTGAAGCAGCGACAGACCTTCAGTGCCGCGTTCAAGGCCGGCGTGAAAATGATATTCGGCACCGACGGCGGCGTGTATCCGAACGGGGACAATGCCAAGCAGTTCGTCACGATGGTGGCCTGGGGCATGTCGCCGATGCAGGCCATTCAGGCAGCCACCGCCACGGCGGCGGAAGCGCTCGGCCGAACCGCAGACGTCGGCGCCATTGCGGTCGGCCGCTACGGCGATCTGATCGCCGTCACAGGCGATCCGCTCTCGGACGTGGCGGCGCTACAGTCGGTTGCCGTGGTGATCAAGGGCGGCGAGGTGGTCAAGCAGACCAAAAGCTCCGCTCCGTGAACGCAATGACCGCCAGCCCGATCCTTCACCAGCCCGACCCGGAGCTCGACCTGGTATTGGAACGCGTCATCCATGTACCGAGGGAGGCGGTTTGGACTGCATGGACGACACCGCAGCAGCTGGTGAAGTGGTTTACGCCGCTGCCCTGGCAAACGATCGATTGCGAAATTGACCTTCGCCCGGGAGGCGTATTTCGCACCGTGATGCGCGGTCCGGAAGGACAGCAGTTCTCCAACGAGGGCTGCTATCTTGAAATCGTGGAAAACAGCAAACTCGTCTGGACCGGAGCGCTGGGGCCGGGCTACCGGCCGCGCCCGTCGACCGCAACGCCCGGCCACTCATTCCTTATGACGGCGGTCATTTCGCTTGAATCGCTCGGCAATGCAACCCGCTACACGGCGCTCGTCATTCACGGCGACGAAGAGTCCCGCAACAAGCACGAAGCGATGGGATTTCACCAGGGTTGGGGCAAGGCACTCGATCAGCTGGTGGTCGTCGCCAGCAAACTTTAGCCGGGTGCTTGCCCGCCTGATGGCACGCGACAGCACCGCCCGAAGCAGCCGGCGGCGGACCGGCAAAGCGCGCAGGTTCGCCCGCCTGGCAATGCGTTTCTGGCCTGGCGTTCGCCTGCGACGACGCTGGTGGCGCGCCTTTCGGCGCGCAACGCCGGTCGTGCAGCTCGGCGTATGCGCGGTGCTCGTCGTGGCGCTGTCGCTGGCGGCTAACTGGATCTACCAGGTGATCCGCAAGCCATCCGAGCTGTTCTTTCCGGTGAGCGCGACTCTCAATAAGACACCGCCGGAAACGTGGCGGCAATACGCGCCGCTGTTCAGGAAGCACGCGACCAACGTCATGACTCCGGAGCTGCTGGCGGCCATCGCGCAGGTGGAAGGTTCCGGAAACCCGGTGGCACGCACGTACTGGCGCTGGTCATGGACGACCAGACAGCCGTCCGAAGTGTATCGGCCGGCTTCCAGCGCCGTCGGGATGTATCAGATCACCGACGGTACCTTTGCGGAAGCGCGACACTATTGCATTCATGACCACACGGTCGCCGAAGAGGGACCCTGGAATAGCTGGGAATCGTGCTGGTTCAACAGCCTGTACGCGCGGGTCCTGCCCAGTCACGCGGTCGAACTCACATCCGCCTACCTCGACCGCAGCGTCACCACCATCCTCGAGCGCCATCACATCACTTCCGCAACCCTCGCGCACAAGCAGGAACTGGCGGAGGTGATTCATCTTTGCGGCGCCGGTGCCGGCGATGAGTTTGCCAGACACGGCTTTCAGCTGATTGCCGGTCAGCGATGCGGCGACCACGAGGCCCGCATCTATCTGGAGCGCGTGAGCGCGATGAAAAATGTGTTCGATCGGCTCGCTGCGGCGTCGCGGTAAACGATTCCCCCGAAGCAGCGCTCGGCGCGGCCCGTCATCGCTTCAGGGGTATTTATTCTCCACCACGTCCCGGACCGGCGACGTATCGTAGACCAGCACGATCGATTCGATGCGGCCGGTGTTCGGATCAAAATTAAAGACATCGGCGCAATCAAACGCCACGTTCGAGCCGTCCTTGAGCGACCAATCGTACAGGTAATAGGCCACCGCGCGCAGATGGCCCTCCGCACTCACCAGAACATCGTACACCGTCAGCTTCGAGCCGCTCGAGGCGCGCGCCACCTTGGTGACAAAGTCGCGCACCGGCAGCCGGCCGAGAAACGGCGATTGCACCCAGCCGCCGGGAACGAACAGCGACGCCGCCTTCTCGGCGTCGCCTGCTTCCAGCGCTAACAGATATTTGCGGACCGCTTGCTGCATGGGAATTCTCCGATCCTTTGATGCCCAAGTGCGCTCGGCGAGCGACGCGCACAGGCATCATAGTAGCGCCTCACTGCATGTGCCAGCCGTGGCTGACGACCAGCGATTGCCCGGTGAGGGCGTTGGACTCGAACGAGGCGAAGAACAGCGCCGCGGCGGCAACATCCTGGGTGGTGGTGAATTCGCCATCGACGGTTTCCCTGAGCATGACGTCGCGGATCACCGCCTCCTCGGAGATGCCCAGCGTCTTCGCCTGCTGCGGAATCTGCTTGTCCACCAACGCCGTGCGCACGAAGCCCGGGCAGATGACATTCGCCCGTACGCCGTGCTTCGCGCCCTCCTTGGCCACGGCTTTCGCAAGGCCGATCAGGCCGTGCTTGGCGGTGACATACGGCGCCTTGAGGAGCGAGGCTTCCTTCGAATGCACCGAGCCCAGGTAGATGATGCTGCCGCGCCCCTGCTTGTACATCTGCCGCAGAGCGGCGCGCGTTGTCAGGAAGGCGCCGTCCAGGTGAATGGCGAGCAGGCGTTTCCAGTCGGCGAACGCGAATTCCTCGAGCGGTGCGACGATCTGAATACCCGCGTTGCTCACCAGAACGTCGAGCGTCCCGAACGCCTCCAGCACGCCGGCCATCGCCGCATCGACCTGCGCTTCGCTGATCACGTCCACCGCCATGGCGATGGCCCGGCCACCGGCACGATTGATCTCCAGCGCCGCGCGATCGGCGCCGGCAGCGTCGAGATCCAGAATGGCAATCCTGGCGCCGGCGGCAGCGAAGGTGTTGGCGATCTCCCGGCCGATACCGCTGGCGGCACCGGTGACGACAGCGACCTGGTTTTCGAGGCGCATCGGTTCAGCGCGGCCGGGGGCTCTTTCGCACTTCGACGGTTCCGGCGTCGCCGTCGACGCGGACCCAGTCACCGGTCTCGATGACGTCGAGCGGGTCCTGATCCAGCTCGGTCACTGACGGGCATCGCATGACCACCGCGCCGAGGGCAATCTTGGTCGTCATCTCGTTGAATACCATCGCCCTGGGCGCAGTGCCGGCGAGACGGCTCATATGAAAGACCACCGACCAGCCCGAGGATCCCTTGGCGCCGGGGAACACCAGGATCTTGTCCTTGAAGCTCTGCCCGCGCAGTTCGTGCCGCGTCTCGATGATCGTGCCGGACATCGGATTGACGCCGCCCCAGCCCGAAATCGTATCGCGCGTGACCAGCGCTTCGCCCTCGGCGACCCCGCCCACGACCTTGCGGCCGCGCAGCGTGATGGTTCGATCAGTCACCGCGGTTGGCGCAGTCATCGCAATTCCCCGCGCCAGCGGCCCGTGATCGCCGCATCGATGCAGTCGCCGGTGGTTCCGAACCAGGCCTGGATTCCCATGATCGCCGGCAGATAGTGGGTCTGCTTGGCCGAGTCGAGTGCGACCACCTTGGTGCCCGGCGGCACGGCCTGGCCGATCGCCGAGCAGGTATCGGTGAGCACGGCACCGCCGGCGGCGCGAATGGCCTGCACCACGCCCTCCTGGTCCGCCTGGGCCTTGACCGCACGTGAAGTAAAGATCCACAGATTGCAATTGCTGCTGATGTGCTTGGATTCAAGCAGCCGCGCGGCTTCGCGCAGCTGTTCGATCGCAGCATGCGGACACCCGAGCATGACGAAGTCCACCTTGGAGTCGGTCGCCCCGGAATTGAGGTCGCGGTAAACGCGGCGCCGTTCCTCGGCACCGTAGCGGATGGTCGCGACCGGGCGGCGGCTTCCGAATGCTGCCTCTTCCGTCGGCGCCTCCGGCGTGACACCGACGAGGTGATACATCTCCACGCCGCCGGATGAGGCGGCGGCAGCGCCGAAGTGCTTGTGGCGGATGAGATCCGGCACCGCATACCGCCCGCGCAACACCGGGATGCGCTCGCCGACCGCCGCACCGATGAAATAGCCGAGCATGCCCCAATCCATCACGCTGTCGACCGGAAAGTCGACCTCGATTAGGTGCGAGCCCAGGCGAAATTCATCGCAGTGGAAGCCCCAGTCCGGAATCCGGCCGGTCAGCATCGCGGCGCTGGTGCTCTCGCGCCCTTCGGTATTGGTGCGCGCGCCGAGCACCGAGTTGCAGTACACGACTGCGGACGACTCCATCCAGGCACAGTGCTCGCCGAAATGCGGCACGTTGCCGACCAGGTAGGGCGTGCAGGTCTTCAGGATTTCAACCCCACGATCCTTGATGAATGCCTCGCTGCCTTCCGCGAGCCGGAACGCCTCGGGCGTGGCGCCCAACAGCTGCCAGTTGCTCGGGTCGTAGCCGCTCTGCAGATGACAGGTATGCGTGACAGCCTGCGGCACGTCGAGCAGCTCATCGCTGTCCAGGTCGAAATGCGAAAAGATGGCCGCATAACTGCCGCCGGATTTGTGGTAGTGCTGCTGCAGGAACGGGCTGGTCGAGCCCGGCACTCCGGCCACATTGGTCGTTTCGACCAGGCGCTGCGCGCCAAGTGCTTCGGCGTAGCGAACCAGCAACTCCATCGCCTTCTGACGCGCCTTGCCGTGGCCGCCATCGAGCATTGCCTTTTCGGCGTCGGTTAGCTTCAAGGCGCTTCTCCCACAACAGCTCATCATGGTAGCGGGGGCCGGGTAGCCGATGAACACAGCGGCCGGAGCGAACAGCGTTCGCGAATTACGAACGATTCGCCGCGGCGATCGCGGGCCGTGGGTTCGCCCACGGTGCATCCTGCAAGCGGCTCTTGAGGAACGTGATGAATTCTCTGACCACCGGACGGTTCATCTTCATGCGCGGCACCAGCGCCTTCAGCCAGTGGGTCGCGAGAGGAAACTCCTGCAGCAACGGCACCAGTCTTCCCGAATTGATGTCATCCTGAGCCAGATAACGCGCCAGGACGGCGATGCCAAGTCCCTGCCGGGCGGCCTCGCGCATCACGCGGCCATCGCTCGAATGCAGCCGTGAATGCACTTCGACGCTCAGTGCACCGCGCGAACTTTCGAACAGCCAGCTGGTTCGGAACAGCGTGGTCGTCACGCATTCGTAGTCGACCAGGTCGGTCGGGTGTCGCGGTTCGACTCGGCCGCGCAGGTAACTGGGCGCGCAGCACACCACCAGCTCGTACGGGCACAACGGCACATCGATCACGTTCGGATAAGAGACCGGCAGCGCACCGATCGCGCAGTCGAAGCCCTCCTCGAGCGGATTCACCGAGCGGTCGACCAGCACGATTTCCAGATCGACGCCGGCGTTGAGCTGCAGGAATTGCGTGTACGCGCTGCCGAGAAATTCCGTCGTGACCGTGGTCGGCGACTTGATGCGCAGGTTGCCATCGATCTGCTGATCGTCGGGCGCTGCACTCTTGAACAGTTCGTCGAACTCGGCGACCAGCCGCACGAAGCGCGGCAACAATCCTTCCGCGGCGGTCGTCAGCGTCAGCCCGCGCGTCGAGCGATTCACCAGCCGCGTGCCCAGCGCTTTTTCCAGCTGGCTGATGCGCTTGGTAATCACCGAGGGCGCCACGCCGAGCTCGCGTGCGGCGCCCGAGAAACTGCGCAGCCGCGCGACGCGCAGAAACGCATTCAGGTTGAGCAGACTGTTAATGTCTTTTTCTCACGACAGACGTTTGAACCCCTCAGCATTTCGCTGTTGGACGAAGCACGGTGCGCGCGTTGTTCACTCCTCTTCGATGTTCTCTGATGGAGAAAGCTGATCGCGCTTAATGCTGCATTCTGTCCAGCCTCCTTCGATGCTACCGTTTTTGTTGCGCCACATGCAGCATCGTTCGTTGTTGCAGTGCGACAAAAAAGAATTTGGCCGCCATGCGGTATTGAGGGAGGAACAGCACATGAGGATTCTATTAAACGGCAGTGGACGCCGTCTCGCCGCAGCAACAGTGAGCACTCTGACGGCGCTCGCGTGCCTGCTCGCTCTCGGCGCAGCCCCGGCGGCCCTGGCGCAGCAGACAACCTCCGCCAGCGAAGGAGCCGCGGCCGGCGGGCTCGAGGAAATTGTCGTGACGGCCGAGCGCCGCGACGAGCAGCTGCAGACCACGCCGATCGCGATCACGGCCCTCTCCGGGCACGACCTGGAGTCCCGCGACCTGTCCAACATCACCGATGTCGGCTCCTTCGTACCCAGCACGGTGATCGCGCCGCTCGGCGCCGGCTGGGGTGCGACGATGGCCGCGTTCATCCGCGGCGTCGGCCTGGGCGACAACATCCTCTCGTTCGAACCCGGTGTTCCGATTTATGTCGACGATGTCTACATGGGACGTCCGCAGGGTGCGATGTTCGACCTGCTGGACCTTGAGCGCGTCGAGGTGCTGCGCGGACCGCAGGGCACATTGTTCGGCAAGAACGCGGAAGGCGGCACCGTGCGCCTGATCTCCGTCAAGCCGCAGGGTAATGACACCGGCTACGCCAGCGTCACCGTCGGCAACTTCAACCGGCTCGACGCTCGCGCGATGGCCGATGTGGCGTTGGTGCCCGATTTTCTGAATGCGCGCTTCTCATTCTCGAGCAAAACGGCCGACGGCTACTTCAAGAACCTCGACTACGTGTGCGTCAACGGCGCCGGCAGCCTCGGCAGCATGCAGCCCGCGGTTCCGCCCGGCTCCAACTGCGTGGCCAACACCCAGGGCAATGAAAACGTGCAGTCCGGCCGCGCCGCGTTTCGCTTCCTGCTCAGTCAGGACGCGGAATTCAACCTGATCTACGACGTCACGCATCAGAACCAGGAGGGTCCGGCCGACAAATACACGGTCATCGACAGTACCGGACCTTTTGGTGGTCTGAACGCCGGCTGGAGCGCACTCACGTACGGTTCTCTCGGCGTCGCGACCGCGGGACCGGCCGCCTACCTGGGCAAGCCGATCCTGTACGACAACCGCTTCCTCACCAATAACTTTTATACCGGTTATGGCAGTTACGGCACCGATCCGATTACGGGTCGCTACATTCCCAATATCAATGATCTGGACCATTGGGGCGTGTCCGGCACACTGGACTGGAAGCTTGCCGATAGCGTGAACCTCAAATCGGTCACCGCGTATCGCGACTTCACCAACCAATACGGCCGCAACTCCTCCGGCAGCCCGCTGTCGGAAAACTATACCTACGATGATGCGCGCCATCACCAGTTCACCGAGGAGATCACGCTGAGCGGCACTACCGGCAGGTTCGACTGGACCACGGGCGCGTTCTACTACTCTGCGTTTGATTCCGACCGCGGGCTCGACGACCTGTATCCGTGTACGCCGCAGAATCCGGACGTCTGTATTCACGTGCAGGATTCCAATGTGGCGCAAACCACCGAGAACTGGGCGGTGTTCGCGCACGGCGACGTGCACATCACCGATCCGTTCTCGATCACCGGCGGTGCGCGCTACACCTCCGACAAGAAGGACGCGACGATCTGGATCACCAACGAGATAACCCAGCCGATCGTCACTGGGCAGTACGTGCCGACCTCGGCCACCCACGTGGACTATGACGTGTCGCTGAACTATCAGTGGACGCACGACATGATGACTTACCTGCGCTATTCGACCGGCTTCAAGGGCGGTGGCTTCAGTCCGCGACCGGCCGATGCGCTGCAGACCACGCCTTTCAAGCCGGAGTACCTGCGCACCGCCGAGCTGGGCGCGAAATCGGAGTTCCTGGATCACCGCGTGCGCGTCAACGGCGACTTCTACTATTCGAAGTACCTGGATCAGCAGACCTTCTCGCAGCAGCTCGACGCCGACGGCGTCAACTGGTTCCGGGAAGTCAACGCCGGTACCGCGCGCATGTGGGGCGTCGAGGGCGAGTTGCAGGCCGAGCCGATCGATCGGCTGCGCGTGGATGCGTCGTTCGGCTACCTGAACTACTTTCTGGAGAGCGCCGGCGACAATCCGCTGCTGTTCGCCGGCAACGGCTGCGGCGGGGAGACCTGCTATTCACCGCGCACGCCGAAGTTCAACAGTGCGACCGGAGTGCAGTACGGACTGCCGTTCGCCCGCGGCGAGCTCACGCCGCGGCTGGACATGACCTACCAGTCGAAGATCTACTTCGCCGCCAACAATGGCTGCTTCGCGGCCAACAGCACGCTCGGCTGCGGCGTCACCGACCAGCAAGGCGGCTACGCGGTGGTGAACGGGCGCATCAGCTGGACGACGGACAGCAAGAAGTGGGACGTGTCGCTGTGGGGGCGCAATCTGCTGGATCGTGAGTACTACTACGGCAAACTCAGCCTGATCACGTTCTTCGGCCGCGAGGAGGGCAATCCGGCGCCGCCGCGCGAGTATGGCATTACCTTTAAGCGCAACTTCTGATCGAGGAGTGATCGGAACCCGGCCGCCAGTCCTGCTGCGGCACGCCAGCGAACGTCAGCATGCGGTGACGGTGCACACTGGCATACTTGAGACCGAGCAATGCTGAACCGGCCCTTCGATCCTGAAACACGCATCGTGTCGCGCGGCGGGCAACCGCCGCGCCTCGAGCGCGGCTGTGATATCTGCGTGGTCGGCTCGGGCGCTTCAGGTATTTCCGCGGCCATCGAGGCGGCGCGCGCGGGCCGCAAGGTCATTCTCGCGGACGGCCTGCCGACTCTCGGCGGGCAGGCGGTCAACTCGATCATCGGCATGTTCTGCGGGCTGTACACGCCGGGACCGGACGGCCGGCAACTGACGCACGGGATTGCCGACGAAATCCTGCACGATCTCGGAGCCACGAGCGACGTCAAGGTGGTCGCCGGCGGCGTGATGAAAGTGGCGATGTACAACGAGGTCGCGCTCGGCCGCTGGGTCGAGAAGGCCACGCTGGCGGCCGGCGTGACGCCCCTGACCGGGGCGATCATCCGTAAGGTCAATCGCGACGGCAGGCGACTCACGTCGCTCGATATTGCAACGCGCTACGGCGACGTACGCGTCAGCGCGACCAGCTTCATCGACGCCACCGGCGACGCCGTGCTCACCTGGGAGGCCGGCTTCGACTGTCGCATGCACAAGCACGGTCAGGTCTACGGCTCGCAGATGCTGGTGATCGAGGACTTCGACGATGCCAGGAAGCCGAGCTGGGACGACATGGCGGCGCGTATCCGCGAGCGTGGCGAGCACTACGGCATGATGCGTCGCGACGGCTTCGCGGCCAGCTACCCCGGACGCAATGTGGCGATCGTCAACATGACGCACATCGAGAATCCGCTGGATCCGTTCGAGGCGGCTACCAAGCAGATCGACGGCAAGGAGCAGGCCGACCGCACGCTCAAGTTCCTGCGTCACGAATTTCCCGAGGCGTTCGGCCAGGCGCGGGTACGCGCCTATGGGCTGCCCGGGATGCGGCAGACGCGCTGGATCGTCGGCACGCACCACCTGACGACGGAGGAAGTGCGGGCGGCGACCAAGTTCCCTGACGCCATCGCGCGCTGTTCCTGGCCGCTCGAGCAGCACCACAACCGGGAAGGCTACGTGTGGGAGGTGTTTCCCGAAGACCATGTCCACACGGTCCCGCTTGGCTCGCTGACGGTCGCGGGGGCGGATAACCTGTGCGCCGTGGGGCGTTGCATCGACGGCGATTCTACGGCACTGTCCTCGGTGCGGGTGATGGGTCCGTGCATCGCGATGGGCGCCGCCGCGGCACATGCGCTCGACCTCGCCGGGGCGGGCAGCGTTCATGCGGTCAACATCGACGCTCTCAAACAGCGGATCCGACACAATCTCGAGAACTGAAGATCATGAGCGGCATGCCGAAGACCGTGGACGTTTCGGCGCTTATCAATGAGCGCCGGCTCGGGGCGTTCAACTATCGGCTGATCATTTTGTCGTGGCTGATCACGGCGTTCGACGGCTTCGACCAGATGATGATCGGCTTTACCGCGCCGTACATGCGCGATCAGCTCAGCCTGTCGAAGACCATGATCGGCTACGTGGTCGCTGCCGGGCTGGTCGGCATGATGCTCGGCGGATTCCTGTTGTCGTACATCGCCGACCGCGTTGGCCGGCGGCCCACGATCGTGGCCGCCGCGGTGGGCTTCGGCATCATGACCGCTGCCGTCGCCCTCGCCGGCAGCTATCACGCGCTGCTGGCACTGCGTTTTGTCGACGGTCTGGCGCTCGGCGGCATGCTGCCGCTCGCCTGGGCGCTGAACATCGAATTCGTTCCTGGCCGGATGCGCTCGAGCGTCGTCACCGTCATCATGATGGGCTACAGCCTCGGCACTGCAGTGGCCGGTCCGGTGACGAACTGGATTGCGCCACAGCACGGCTGGCAGGGCGTGTACCTGGCCGGCGGCATCGGCTCGCTGCTGTGTGCCGCGGCGCTGTGGATTGGGTTACCCGAGTCGATCCGCTTCCTGGTGCTCAAGGGCGCACGGCCGCAGCTGGTGCGTCGAACCCTGCAGCGCATCGATCCGACGATCGAAGTGTCAGAGACCGATCACTTCGTGCTCAGCGACGAACCCAGGCCGGAGCGCAACTTTCGCGTCGGCCAGCTGTTTCGCGGTGACCTGCGGCTGATCACGCCGCTGCTGTGGCTCGGCTATTTTGCCAGCTCGCTCGGCATTTACTTCGCGGCCTCGT
>Ga0209006_10000889_pt1 | contig 27744 bp, 22 predicted proteins | sample JacPin_JW_Ref_O2_FD_188567 | JGI IMG/M metagenome (GOLD analysis project Ga0209006, IMG submission 188567) | Forest soil microbial communities from Algoma, Ontario, Canada - Jack Pine, Ontario site 1_JW_Ref_O2 (SPAdes) (version 2) | ecosystem: Environmental > Terrestrial > Soil > Boreal...
GGGGTCGATCTTTCTCGCCTTGCGCAGAAGTTGGCTGGCGTCAAGGTGCTTGTTGGCCGTTTCCATTACGCTCAGGATCGCGCGCCGTTGTTGCGTCATACGGATTCCGTGCTCGGCAAAGTGCGCCTGTAACCGGCCCGGTATTTCAGTTTGCGGTAGCGGCATTCGTTCATCTCCAGTCGCAACAGGTTGCAAATAGCCTGCGACGAAATCGTCAGGCAGAGCTTGACGCTGCCGAAGAGCTTCCGGCATCATGTGTCTGTTCTTCTAGATGCGACCCGGTTGCAACTAAAGCAGTAGTTCTTAATCGCTGTGATCGCTTTGGCGCTAGTTGCGACTGGGTTGCATCTGGACATTGTATCGCACTCCTGGCTGGCATTTGAAGGCGTAATCGGTAAATATTCTCTGGGGAAATTAGAAATGATGAAATGGTGCCGCAAGTCGATCCGTCAAACGGCGGGAATCCTGCTCTTCGCCGCTTTTCTGGCCGCACCCGGCTGGGCTGGCGTCAGCGGAAGCATTTCCGGCACCGTCAAAGACCCGAGCAACGCCGTCATCGCCCAGGCGCAGGTTACCGCCATCAATACGAGCAGCGCAGTCCGCCAAAGCACAACCACTGATGATAAGGGCTTTTACACTTTCCCCGTCCTCCTCATCGGCCGCTACGACGTCGAAATCACTCATGAGGGCTTCAAACCCTACCGGCGCGCCGGCGTCGTAGTTGACGCCAACGCACTCGTCGTCGTCGATGCAGCAGTGGACGTGGGCCAGCGCAGCGACGCGGTCACGGTGAACGACAGCACAGTTCATGTTGAAACTCTCAGCAGCCAGATGGGCGAAGTCATCAACAGCGACCAGATGAATGCCGTTCCCCTCGATGGACGCAGCTATACCGACTTGCTCTCTCTTCAGGCCGGAGTCGCTCCGTCCACTTCCATCAGTTCCAACACTGTGCAGGATGTAGGCGCCAGCGCACTCTCCCCCTCCGGCGATCTCAATCCCGGCACTATTTCCATCCACGGCCAACGCGAATTTGCCAACGCTTTCATCGTCAACGGAAGTGACTCCGAAGAAGATGTCAACATGGGGACCGCGATCATTCCCAATCTTGATTCCATCGCCGAATTCCGCATTCTGACCAGCAACTTCGACGCGGAGTACGGCGAGTTCAGCGGCGGTCAGATTAACGTAGTAACCAAATCCGGCTCCAACGCTTTTCACGGCGATCTTTTTGAGTTCCTGCGCAACACCGACCTGGACGCCCGCAATTATTTCTCGCCCACCCGCGGCATCTTCATTCAAAATCAGTTTGGTGGAACTCTCGGCGGCCCCATCCGGCGCAGCAAAATCTTTTTCTTCGGCGACTATCAAGGCACTCGCCAGCGCCAGGGAGTCGATACCGGCCTGATCCCCGTTCCTTCCGCGCAAGATCGGTTAGGCAATCTTTCCGACCTAGCCAGCGTATTCTCCGGAGCCGCCGTCAGTGGGCCCGCTTGGGCCAGCACTCTTTCTCAGAATCTCGGATATCAAGTCCAGGCCGGCGAGCCTTATTATTTTCCCGGCTGCGCGTCCACCACCGTGTGTGTCCTACCCACTCTGCAAATCCCAACCACTGCTTGGTCCGGTCCCGCGCAACACCTGTTGCGATACATTCCAGCTCCGAATGCTTCCGGCAATGATTTCGCGACTTCCGCTTACAATCAGGCCCTGCGCGACGACAAAGGCGCAGTGCGCCTCGATGCGAACACAAACTGGGGCCTGATCTCCAGCTATTACTTCCTCGACGATTATTCGCTGAACAATCCCTATCCCGTCGCGCAAGGCGGAGCCAGCGTCCCCGGCTTCAATGCTCTGTATCTTGGCCGCGCACAACTCTTCAGCCTGGGCGATACGAAAACGCTGAGCACTACGGAAGTCAACGAACTTCACTTCAGTTTCCTGCGCGCCTTCAACGATCTTGGCAAGCCGCAAGGCGGACTCGGCGTCAGCCTTGCCTCGCAGGGCTTCGTCACGTCTTCGGGCACCCCCACTATCCTCGCTCTCGCTCCGCAAAACGAAGGCGTCGAGAATCTCGTCTTTAACAATTTCTCTACCGGCACAAATACCAACGAACTCAAGCAGGCCAACAACACGTTCCAGGCGCTCGACAATTTTTCCAAAGTCATCGCGCGCCACACGATGAAGTTCGGCGTCGAATTTCACTACGACCAGGTCAACGTCAATCCCATCGCCCAGTTCAACGGCAACTTCCTGTTCACCGGCAGCGAAACTGGTTCCGACTTCGCCGACTTCCTCCTCGGCATTCCCAGTCAGTACAACCAGAGCCAGCTCAATCCTTTCTACGGCCGCAACAAATATTTCGGTGCCTTCGCCCAGGACAGTTGGCACGTCACGCCGAATCTCACTGTTAACTACGGCTTGCGCTGGGATCGCATCGAGCCTTGGTATGAAAAGTACAATCAGATTTCCACCACCGAACCGGGCAAGCAGTCGGTGGTCTTTCCCGGCGCACCTCCCGGAATTTTGTATCCCACCGATCCCGGCGTGCCGCGCACTCTCGCCCCTCCCGGCAACGAATTCTCTCCGCGCCTCGGCCTCGCCTATTCGCCGAGCGCATCTCAAGATAATTTTCTCGGCAAGCTCTTCGGCGGTCCCGGCAAAACCAGCTTTCGCGCCGGCTTCGGCATGTATTACACATCCATCGAGGCCCTCACCCTCGGCGTCCTCGCCGCCAACGCTCCCTACGGCACCACCTACAGCAGCCCCGCTCCTCCGCTGTTTTCCAATCCATTCGTCACCGCCTCCAATGGACAAGATCTCGGCCAGTATTTTCCCGTCACCTTCGCCCCGCTGAATTCCTCCAGCTCTCATCCCAATTCCAATATCGATTGGTCTCAATATGTTCCAATCAGCGGAATCCCCGCCTATCCCGTCACCAACCGCATTCCCTACACCGAGCAGTACATGGTCTCCTTCGAGCGCCAGTTCGGCGACAACACCGTCCTCAGCGCCAGCTATGTCGGCAACGAATCGCATCGTCTTCTCGTGCTCGTCGAATCCAATCCCGGCGATCCCGCGCTCTGCCTCAGCCTGAGCCAGACCAGCCAGGTTGCCGCCGGCTCCGCCACCTGCGGCCCCTTCGGCGAGAGCAACGTCTTCACCACGGCTGCCGGCCAAACCGTCAACGGAACCCGCGGACCGCTCGGCCCCAACTTCGGCAGCAATACCAATCAGTCCACCATCGGCAACGCCAATTACAACGCCTTCGAACTCAGCCTCCGCCACACCAGCGGCCGCCTGCAAATGTTTGCCAGCTATACCTTCAGCAAATCCATGGATCAATCCTCCAACGTCGGCGAAGAAGTCAATCCCGTCAATCCCGCGCTCAGCTACGCACTCTCCGCTTTCGATGTAAAGCATAACTTCGTCGTCAGCTACGCCTACGAACTTCCCCTCGATCGCCTCTTCGGCGTCTCCAACCGCGCCACCAAAGGCTGGACCATCTCCGGCATCACCCACTTCAGCAGCGGCTTTCCCGTAACTCTTCTCAACTACGGCGACAACTCCCTGCTCGGAGCCGAGCCCAACGGCATCAACAACTACGGCGTCGACGAACCGCAATACACGCCCGGCCCGCTCAATATCAACTCCAACCCGCGCAACGGACATTCCTACTTCAACACCTCGCTCTTCGGCCTCCAGCCGCTAGGCTCACCCGGCAACGCCAAGCGCCGTTTCTTCTACGGCCCCGGCCTCGACGACTACGACATGGCCCTGCTCAAAGATCTACATCTCACCGAAACCAAATCGCTGCAATTCCGAATGGAAGCCTTCAACGTCTTCAACCACGCCCAATTCTTCGGCCCTACGTCCGTGAACGGCAACATCAGCAGCTCCACCTTCGGCCAGGTCGTCAGCGCCGCCAGCCCACGTCTAATGCAAGCCGCCATCAAATTCGTCTTCTAGCCTTGGAACGGTACCGTACACTGTCGCCTATTAAATCGATTAACTCGCGCTAATCCGCCCCGAACCCTTCTTGCGACCTCCATCCCCCCACGCGCATCTAAAGCTTGTTACGATATCTGTATCGCCCGTTAAAACCCGGGAGTCCGCAGTCAGAGCTTCCGGCAGTGCCGGCTTTGGTGAGCGTCCGGACGGTGCGACGTGAACAAGGAGAAATAAACCATGGCAGGCAACGGAATCGTCGAAGTAACCGATGCAAACTTCGACCAGGATGTTTTGAAATCGGATCAGCCCGTGCTCGTAGATTTCTGGGCCACCTGGTGCGGCCCCTGCCGCGCCCTCGCCCCCATCGTCGACGAACTGGCCAAGGATTTTCAGGGCCGGCTCAAAGTCGGCAAAATGGATGTCGACTCCAACAGCGCCACTCCCATGCGCTACAAAGTCACCGGCATCCCCACGCTGCTGGTCTTCAAAGGCGGCCAGGTCGTGGAGCAGTTAGTCGGCTACAAGCCCAAAGAAGCCATCGCCCAAGCCCTCAACAAGCACGTCGGCTAAATGCGTGTGTGACTAAAGTGTGGGCGGAAATTCAGTAGGTGAACAGATCGAATAGGGTGCCCCATTACTCGCGTCCGTTGCGAGAAGTGGGGCTTTTGATTGAAGCGTGGATAAGCAGTCTTGAGAAAATGTCCGGGAAGGGCACGACTTCAGTCGTGCCGCGAAGCCGCAAAACACGCGGGCTTTTATTTCTTGGCGATCTGGACTCCCGAACAGCAGAACCACAAGCTCACGCCGTCTTCTCCCGCACATTCCACTCCACCGCATGCTGCACCAATTCTCTCGCGCTGCGCAGGCAAAGCTTTTCCTTAATGTGTGCCTGATAGGACTCCACGGTCTTTACGCTGAGATGCAACGCCTCGGCAATCTGCCGCGTTCCATGGCCTTCACCAATCAGGCGAAACACTTCCAGTTCGCGGTCGGTCAGCTCTGAAATCGACGAATGCGGAGAAGGCGCGCCACCGTGAACGTAGTGTTGCAGCATGCTGTTGGCGACGCGAGTGCTCACATAAATCTCTCCGCTCAGGATGCGCCGCAACGCCACCAGCACTTTCTCCGTGGCTTCCTGCTTCATAATGTAACCGTTGGCGCCCGCCCGCAATGCGCGTTCCGCATAGATGGATTCGTCGTGCATGGAAAGAATCAGCACCGGTAGCCGCGGCAGCGTGATGCGAATATTCTTGAGCAGTTCCAATCCATCGGGGCCGTTCAACGATATGTCGACAATCATGATGTCGGGCTTGGCCGCGGGAATCGCCGACAGCGCCGCATGCATCTCTTCCGCTTCCCCGCACACTGCCAGGTCAGGCTCGCGATTAATCAGCAACGTCAATCCCTGGCGAACAATGGGATGATCGTCAACTACGAAAACGGTTTTCTTTCTCGCGCTCAAATTGGCCTGTTTAGTGATCATGGGCAACCTTTATCGATCTTCTCTCGTTTTCGGTCAGCGGAAACAGGCACGTGATCGTCACCCCGCGTATTTCCCCGCTCTCCACTTTTAACGATCCACCCACCATGCGGGCGCGATAGTTCATGATTTGCATCCCCATCCCGGAACCGTTTGCATCAGCTTCCGGCAGGCTCGAACCATCGTTCTCAATCTTCAAAGTTCCGCAATCGCCCTCGGCGAAAAGACTGATGACGATCTTCTTCGCCTGCCCGTGCCGGATGGCGTTGTTCACCGCCTCCTGAGCAATACGGTAGAGATGCGTGGAAAGATTGGCATCATGAATAAAAACGGGGCCATCGAGCTGCAAGCGGCAGGAGATATGAAACAGGTCTTCCACCTCGGCCGCCCACCGCTTCAATGCCAACATCAATCCCTGCGAATCCGAGCTGACCGGAAGCAAACCATGCGCCAGCTCTCTGGTCCTGTGGATGGCCTCGTTAACCAGACTGACGATGCGCGCCGCATCGCTCGCTTCGGCAAGCCCTTTCTCGGCGAGTTTCTGTTCCTGCGCCTTGCTCATGAAGGCCACGCCAGTAAGATGCTGTCCCAGGCCGTCGTGAAGATCCTGTCCGATGCGGCGCTGCTCGCGGGCGCTGATTTCGAGAATCGCCTTCTCCATGTGCTTGCGCTCGGTGATGTCGCGAATCGCGCTCGAAACCAGCACGCCTTCCGCAGTCTCCAGCGGGCTCAGGCTGATTTCCACGGGAAACTCGTGGCCGTCTTTATGCAGGCCATAAAGCTCTTCGCCGGCTGCGCCCATGGGACGCACGCGCGGCGCGGCGAAAAAGCTCTCGCGATGCGCGCCGTGCCGCTGCCGCAGGCGCGGTGGCACCAGCATTTCCAGCGGCTGACCCAGCAATTCTTCGCGCCGGTAGCCGAACAACTTCTCCACTTGCGCGTTGACGATCGAGATCTTGCCTTCACGATTGACTACCACGACCGCGTCCGGCGCGGCTTCCAGCAGCCCGCGAAATTTTGCCTCGGCCTTTTGCAGTTCCTGCTCCGCCCGCTTCAGCTCGGTGATGTCAAATGCGGTACCGTGGATGAACCAGGGCCGGCCGTTCTTGCGGCGAATCATCTTGGCTTCGCAATGAAACCAAACCGTGCGGCCATCCTGCGCCATCACTCGATACGCGGAGCGCAGCGGAGATCCCGAAAGAAACATCTGCGCCGCCTCCACGCTCCAGCGCTGCTTGTCGTCGGGATGAATCTGCCGATACCAGCGGATGGGATCTTCCAGCCATTCTTCCTGCGTGAAGCCGAGCGTCGCCTCGATCTGCGGGCTGACATATGCTTCGCCGATTCCACGATCCAGGTGAGCCATGAACACGACCGCTGGAATCTGCTCGACCAGCGCGCGATAGATCGCATCGACGTTGGGCAACTGCTCCGCGTCCTGATCGTCTTGCCCGTCATGCCGTGGCAGAAAACCGGCAGAAGCGGGAGCCGGCTGTGAGCCGCTGAGGAACACTGCGGCGAGATCGACGAGAAGAGTCTCCGCTTCCTCCGGGCTTAAGGTCGGCGGAGGATTCGACTCCCCGGGGACAGCTTGCGCAATCGACTCGGCCCTCCCGATGGAGATCATGAAAACACCTGTAAATCACCGGCCCTTATCGGTGCCGATCTGCGCGCCGGGCTTCGCGCCCTTGCGCCGCCAGCTGGGTTCTTTGTTCAGCGAAGCTTGTGTAAACCTGCGCAGCGCGTGGATCGCCCTGCCATAAGTCATTACTGCATTGGAGGACAATAATGACCCCGGAGGTTGATCCATAAACGGCATGAATTTATCCGGGAATCCCGGCATCGTGCAGCCGATGCAAATTCCGCCAACGTTGGGGCAGCCGCCAATTCCGCTCATCCAACCGCGTTTGCCGACATTACACTGCACCACCGGCCCCCAGCATCCCAGCTTGACGATGCACAAAGGCGATCCGTATTCTTCGGCAAACTCTCCCTGCTCATAGTAGCCGCCGCGGTCGCAGCCTTCATGAACCGTTGCGCCAAAGAGCCATGTGGGGCGCAATGCGTCGTCGAGAGGAATCATCGGAGCGCGGCCTGAGGCCATGTGCAGAAGGTAAAGCAGCGTCTCCATAAAATTATCCGGCTGCACCGGACATCCGGGCACGCACACGATTGGAATCTCCGCCTTCGATTTCCATTGCCATCCCAGATAATCGGGAAGTCCCATGCAGCCTGTGGGATTGCCTTCCATCGCGTGGATGCCTCCGTAGGTGGCGCAGGTGCCTGCGGCAATAATCGCCCATGCGTGCGGCGCGAGCCGGTCGATCCATTCACACGTGGTGATGGGCTGGCCGGTTTTTTGATCCGTGCCCATCGATGCCCAGTAGCCTTCCGTCTTATTGTGCTCGTTAGGAATCGAGCCTTCGACCACCAGAATGAACGGAGCAAGTTTGCCATCGGCCGCGAGATGGAATGGCCGAAGAAAATCGTCGCCGTTCTCGATCGCCAGAAAAGGATTGTGAAAGTGCACCTTGGGAATCCAGGGCATCGATCCGAGGACGATATCCTCGATGCTCGGCTGCGTGGCCGCGGTGATGGCGATGGTGTCGCCGTCACAACCCAGGCCGGCGGTTATCCAGAGGACATCGATTTCTGAAATTGGCGCAACGCGCTGCTCGCTGTCCCGAATCTTCGCCGTGTCAGCCACTGGATCCGTGCTCCGAGGGAACAAAATGAAAGTACTCGGCGATCCGCCGCCGCAGGGAAGTCGATCCCCGCTGCGTATTCTACATACTTTTCGGTTCGCGGATGAGCTTTCAGGTCCGGGACGGACTGAGAAAAAGCGTGGCGCAAAGATCAAAGATAAAGATTAGGAAAGGTCCAGGCGACGGGCCATCTCGCCGTAACACGGAGCAGGCGGACTGTTGCATCCATCGTGAAATAACCAGACCGCCGCTACATTGTGCTGATCTTGATATACCGCAAGGAATCCTTGATCGATGCAAGAAACACGTACCCCGCGAAAAGCAAACCTGCGGTCCCCAGAATATTGCGTGCCACTTTTATTGCGCGCATTTGTATCCACCTCGTTAGCCGATTTGCCAACGACAATACGATGCTACTTTCTCGCGAAAGGATGGTGTCAGCAGACGCGATGAACGAACAGGAGAGTGGGCCGGCTTGGCCGCTGACTCGCCTTGCGCGGAGCCTAGCGGGCGGAATCGGCTGGTTGTTCGCGGCCAGTCTGCATGCCTTTGTCGTCGAAGACGAAGGTCTCGGCCTCCGCTTCGGCTCCCGGCGCCGAGATTGGATGATCGTTCCAGCGAAAGCTGACGGCCGCCGCATTGCTGACTTGCACTACGATTTTATGACTGGCTTTCACACTGGTGTTGGCCGGAGCGATCATGTTTTCGCGACTTACCAGTGCACCGTCGGCGGTGACGGATATCCAGCAGTTTTCCGAAGCGCGAATGGCTACGCGAAAGGGCGGTGGTGCCTGAGCCTTTGCAGAAGTACCGTGACCACCCGCCTTTGTCGCGGCAACCACGGGGGATGCGGATGGTTCGACGTCGCTATCTGTGTCCGGCACGGTTGAGGGCTGGGCCTGGTTCGAAGAAGATCCCTTGTTGCTCAAACTTGATGCAGCAGGAACGGCAACGGCAGTTTGAGCGCTCGCTGACGAATCGGCCTTCACGGGCGGCGCAACCACCGCGACCTGGCGAGGATGGCGCATCCAGAAAATCGCCACGATGATGAGTACGCCGAAAGCTAAGATCAAGCCGGGAGTTTTCCAGCGGGGAGCGCTTGGCGGCTGAAGAGCGGGCGCTGGCACGGTTTTTGTGGGCACGGGAGTCGCAAGGTCCGAAATCGGCGCCGCCGGCGCTTCTTCAGCCAGAACCTGCTGACCCGATTGCATTTCGTGCGCGCCGGATTCCTGCTGAGCGGATGTCTGCTGAGAAGGCAGAACTTCTTCCGCAGTTGGCGGCTGATCGAATGCAGACTCCAACCCCGCTGGAAGCTCCGGCGCGCGCGGCGGCGAGGTTCGTTTCGAGGATGACGATGGCGTCGAAATCCAAAGTGGAGGAGGCACGGATTGCGGCTGCGGCGGAGGCTGAACCAGCGGCTCGGGCAGAGGGAATTCATCTGATGCCGGACTCGACGATTGCAGGGATGACGATCGGCCCGGTTCCTGCGATAGCGTGATCGCGGGGACTGGAGTGGCTGATTCCACGCTGGGCAACTTCGTCTCTGGCGCGTTCGACGATTTAGCGCTCGAAGCGACGGCTTTGGGCGAAGGTTCCAAGTTGGACGACGCGGTTTTCTGCGGCTGATCCCAAGCGGCGTTTTGAGCGTCGAGCTGAGCTTGGCGCAGGGCCGTCAGGTATTCGGAGATGGCTTCTTCGGGATTGAATCCCAAAGTCTTGGCGTAAGCGCGGATGAAGCCTTTGTTGAATACGCCGCCGGGAAGAACGTCGAACCGCTCCTGTTCGATGGCCTGCAACATGCGCGAGCTGATTTTGGTGACGTTGGAAATGTCGTCGAGCGTAAAGCCGCGCTGCTCACGCTCTTCGCGAAATTTTTCTCCGAATGCTCCCACAAACAACCCCACCGGATGGACCGGAAATTCGCCCCGCGACTACGATCCGATCATCATAGGACAACAAAGGCAGCCGTGCCACAACCTTTCGTCGAGGAAAAATCTCGGCGTTAGCTCGGAATAATTGTCGACAGCCAAGTCTCCCGAGATTGAGTTTTGGCTTACGGGAACGATCCTTGAAATGAAATTGAACTGTCATCTTCCGTCGGCAAAGAGAGTCCAGGCCGGGCATAGATTTCAAATTGCCGATCGGTGTAAACGTGCTGCCAGCCTGTTTCCGCCACCAGCCCGGCGATCGGCGAATCCCGTGGGATCAATACGGCGTCGGTCGGATATGCGGCCAGCGTAGCCCGCCACGTTGGGCGAGCGTCGTAGAAGTCGAAGATCTGCTTGACGATCCCGTCGGGATACGCGACCTCGTAGCGGCTGTCCAGCGACACCTTCACCGCGGGATAAAGCCTCCACGAGACGTAAGCGCCCAGGCGGAAAGGAGCCATCAGATTGCCGGTGAATCTCTGTCCCGCGAGATATTGCACCGGCCCGACTGGGTACAGCGGTTGAGGTACGGCGAGGCGCCAAGGCTTGAGCGGGATCGCCGCCAATATGCAGATGCAAGCGAATGCCAGCCACGCTGCGGAAAGGAATCGTGTACGGCGGAGCGAGAATTCGCTCCACCACTTGCCCAACGCCGTGGTGGGCAAATACGCCGGAACATAGCAGAACCAGGCGATGGCAAACAGCGGCAGGAGCTTGCGATGAAGTGCCGACTCGACTGCCGTAGCCAGCAAAACCAGTACTCCTGACGAGCGATGCCATCCATTTGACCATGCGGAACAGATGGCAACGATGACCGCGACGATGAAAGCCGCGGCCAGCGGCCTTCCCAGGCCCCATATCGGCCCCCATTCAGCAGCATAGGGGCGGCGCCATGGTCAGGGCGCGCTTGAGGAAAGTGAAATATTGCGGGCCGTACGGATTGAGAAACGTCTCCAGCGACATGCCGCACATTAATAAAAGAAGATGACGGACGGGATTGCCGCGGATGAGTAGCTCGACGGCGTATAACGCGGTCAGAGCCAGAGCGACCACGAAGCCCGCATGCAAGTTGACCCACAAAGGAAAGAGCGCCAGACCAACGATCATCCAGGATCGAATGCCGCGGCGATCCCGCTCGAGAAGCAGTAGCCAGATCGCAGTCAGAAAAAACGTATAAGCTTGCGCTCGGATCGCCGCGAGAAATCCAAGGTGTGCAAGAAAAATAGCGAGCGGCGCACAGAGGCCGATAAGACGAACGTCCGCGCCGCGAGATTTGGCGCAGCGGCCGCTTGCGAACGCCGTTGCGAATGCCAGCGCAAATTTCAGCAGCAGAATTGCGCGGCCGCCCAGCCACCGCGTAGCAAAATAAGCGATTCCTCCGGCACCCCATTCATGGTCGATTAAGGGCCGGATGGTAGGTGTGTAGGCATAGGGATCGATCTTGAGCAGATGTCCCTGGGTGAGGCTTTCGCGAATCAGGGCCATCTGATGCCAGAGATCGATGTCGACGAAGTTCCATGCGATCAACTCGAATAGGAGGGCACCGCATCCGAGGAATGTTGCCCAGCGCAGCTGGTCTTCACTTCTATGGTCGGCGCTTGCAGTTGTTCGCGTACCGGCGTCCTCTTAAAGATCGGTTTACGTTTTCAGCCTTTATTCGTAGCGCAGGCTCTCCACCGGATCAAGCTGCGAGGCCCGCGCGGCAGGGACGGTGCCGAAGATGATGCCGACGATGGAAGACACGACAATGGCGATGATCGCCGAAAGGCCGGAGATGGGAATGCGGTAGTCCGTGAGAAAGCGGACGGAGTAAGGCAGAGCATAGCCGATAACGATTCCCGCGACGCCGCCGATGAGCGAGATCAAAACCGCTTCGGCGAGGAATTGGTAGCGAATCTCGCGGTTGGTCGCGCCGACCGCCTTGCGCAGGCCGATCTCGCGGATGCGCGAAGTTACGGTGGCCAGCATGATATTCATGATGCCGATTCCGCTTACGATCAAGGTCACCATCGAAACCAGCAGCAGCACCCAGGTCAATCCCGTGGCGATGCGATCCATCATCGCCAGCACGGCGGTCAGGTTCTGTACGTTGTAAACCGACTCCGGGCGATGGCGCGACTGCAATACGCGCTTAATTTCCGCCGTGGCGGCAGGAACCATCGACGCATCCGCCATGGAAAAATAGGCGAGCTTGAGCGTGGGAACTTCCATGAAGTAGCGGCTCACCGAATAGGGAATCAACAGCGTGTTGTCCTCGATCTCAGTCTGGCCGAAGGTCTCAACGCGCTCGCGAAACGTGCCGATGACGGTGAAAGGCAGGCCGGTGAGTTTGATTACTCTTCCCACTGCGGCCGTCGTCGAACCGTAAAACTGAATCGCCATCTTGTCGGTAATCAGCGCGACTTTGTTGTGCGCCATGGAATCTTCCTGATCGAAAAAACGGCCGGTGGGAATGAGCAGGTTGCGCACGCGCACATACTCCGCGGAAACCCCGAGGATGGTGACATCCTTCTCTTTGCCATTGCCCGCCGGGATACGGTCGGAAAGTTGCACGATCGGCGAGGAGGCGACGATGCCGGGAACCTGCTCACGCACCGCGTCTAGATCCTCGATGGTCAGCGGATCGGGCGTGGAACTGCTGATGTGTTGCGCGCCGCCCTGGTATTCGGCCCAGATTTCGTTGGTGCCGATGGCTTGAATCTGGCTGAGCGCGTACTGCCGCCCCGTCATGCCGATGGTGACCACTAGAATCAGCGACGCCGTCCCGATGACCATCCCCAGAGCGGTTAAAATAAAACGAGCTTTATTGCTGCAAAAAGTTTCGTAAGCAAAGTTGAGCATCTCGCCGACGGCCATGTCGGGTTGGAGACGGGAGCGGGTTGGGGTGGCAACGGACACAACTGTTAGATGATACAACCGCGCAGCCGGCATCTGTATGGAAGGCGGATTTTAAAGGCGTTCGGCGCATTCTTCTAGACCGTAAGTCCCATAAAGCCGCGAATCATTACATTGCGAGCGGCCTGGCTGGACGAGAGAATCGGAGAAAACATTAAATCGCAAACATATAGAACTGCCACTGGCCTGCTGCTGTTGACTGCCGGCGCCTTGCTGGTTCATGGCTATCACCCGTTCGCCGAAGATGCTGAAATCTATCTCCCGGGCGTCGAGAAAATTCTGAACCCGAGCTTATTTCCCGTTGGGCGCGAGTTTTTTGCTTCGCATGCCAGCCTGACACTCTTTCCTAATATCATTGCGCTTTCCCTGAGAGTTTCTCACCTGCCCTTCAATGCAGGGATTCTTATCTGGCATGTCGCGTCCACCTTTCTGCTGCTGCTGGCATGCTGGGAGTTGAGCGGAATTTTGTTTGCGAACCTTCGTGCGAGATGGGCTGGGGTTGGATTGATCGCGGCGCTGTTCACCATTCCGGTCGCTGGAACTGCACTTTACATCATGGACCAGTATTTGAATCCCCGGAATCTGGCGGCGTTCTGCATGGTTTTCGCGGTTGCCGGGTGCTTGAAAAAAAAATACGTGCGATGTGCGTTGTGGATTGTCGTTGCTGCGATCGTGCACCCACTGATGTGGGCTTTCGGATTTTCGTTATGCGTTCTGTTGTGGGTGATCGATGTGTGGGAGGAAAGACGTGCCCAGGCTTCCAGCGCGGTCGCTTTGGTTGGCGGCTTTGGTTGCCTGTTGCCATTCGGATTTTCGCTCAACTCTCCGGCTTCGCCGGCCTATCACGAAGCGACCATGCGCCACCATTTCCACTACATTCAGCTATGGCAGTGGTATGAGTGGCTGGGAATCGTCGCACCCATCGCTCTTCTGTGGTGGTTTTATCGCATCGCGATGAAGCAAGAGAGAAAAGCGCTGAGCCGGTTGTGCGGCGCGCTGGCTACGTATGGCGTGATTTATTTTGCCGGAGCGCTGTTCATCGATTTTCTTCCCCCGCGATATGAGAGTCTGGCCCGGCTGCAACCGCTGCGCAGTTTGCATTTGCTTTATATGTTGATGTTCGTGGTGATGGGAGGACTGGCCGGCGAGCATGTTTTGAAGAATCGAGCGTGGCGCTGGCTCGCACTTTTTGTTCCTCTCTGTGCGGGAATGTTTTTCGCGCAGCGCGAATTATTTCCGCAAAGCGCTCATATCGAGTGGCCCAGTGCAGCGCCGAAAAATCCGTGGGCCCAGGCCTTTGTTTGGGTGCGCGAGAACACGCCCGTGGATGCGGTGTTTGCGCTGGACCCGCGCTTTATGCAACTGCCGGGCGAGGACGAAATCGGTTTTCGCTGTCTCGCCGAGCGAAGCCGCCTGGCCGACGATACTAAAGATAGCGGCGCGGTGAGCATGTTTCCTCCCTTGGCTGAAGAATGGTGGGCAGAAATGCAGGCCCAGACTCCATGGCAGAATTTTGGTTTGCAGGATTTCGAACGGCTGAAAGAAAAATATGGCGTGAGTTGGATTGTCGCGCAACAACCGGTGGCCGGGATCGATTGTCCTTACCAAAATCGATCTGTGCGCGCTTGCCGGTTGCCGTGAGACCAGCCTGGCATGGAATCGCCGCTGGAATTGCGAGTTTCGACACCGTAATCGGATACAATCAATAGGCTTAAGCGGAGATTCTCCATAGTGTCCACGGCGCGCGCGATCCGGCCAGCCCGGCTGTTTCCCTACGAAAAGTGGGAAGACAGCGTAGGCGCGCTTGCCAAACAATATCGCGCAAACTGGCCGTGCCCCCATATCCTGCTCAAGGACTTTCTTGATCCCGAGACAGCCCTGGCCATGGCCCAGGAATTTCCCCGAGCCGGCAGCGATGCCTGGACGCAGTACAAGCATGCCAACGAAAACAAGCTGGGCATGGCCAAGCGCGAGTGTTTTCCGCCCACGCTCGGAGCCGTCACCGACGAATTGAATTCTCCGGAGTTCGTGGCCTGGATTTCCGAACTAACCGGCATTCCGGGCTTGCTCGCCGATCCGATGCTGGAGGGCGGTGGCCTGCATCAATCGGGCCCGGGCGGATACTTGAATGTACACACGGATTTTTCCATGCACCACTTTCACGCGAACTGGCACCGCCGGGTGAATCTAATCGTGTATCTGAATCCCTCATGGCAGGAGGCGTGGGGCGGCGCCATCGAGTTATGGGAGCCCAAAATGGCGCGCTGCGGCGCGAAGTATTCGCCACTCCTCAATCATGCGCTCATCTTCACAACGGATGCGAGATCGCTGCACGGATTCCCCGATCCTTTGACTTGCCCCGAGGGCCAGACGCGCAAAAGCCTCGCGCTTTATTACTACACGCAGGAAGAGGGCGCGAAGCTCACGGCCCATTCCACGGATTATTTCGCGCGTCCGCAAGATGGTTGGGCTAAAGCATCGATGATCTGGCTGGATAAAAAAGCCGTGGATCTTTATTCGCGGGCCAAAGCGCGATTCGGATTCTCGGATGATTTTGCCAGCAAGGTTCTCGGCTGGCTGTCGCGGAAGAAATAGCAACCGTAATCGAGGGCCGGCTTTGCGAGCTTCTACGCCGGTCGCGCGGTTTCCGTCTGGCGGACGTAATACTCAGCCGAACGTTCCGATTCAAGTTTGCGGCCTTGCGGACTGAAGCGGCGCAAGTGAACCAATCCCGCTCTCTGCAGGGCAAACTGCAAGGTCGTAGCCAGCACTCCGAATCCATACTTCACGCTGCGCCGGAAATTAATGGACGACGCTTCCTCGAAATACTTCGTCGGGCAGGAAACTTCTCCAATACGGAGGCCGAAGTGAACGCACTGCGCCAGCATCTGGTTATCAAAAACGAAGTCGTCGGAATTTTCCAGCAAAGGCAATTCCGTCAGAACCTTGCGGCTGAAGGCTCGGTACCCCGTGTGATATTCGGAGAGCTTGACGCGCAGAAATAAATTTTCAAATGCCGTGAGCAAGCGGTTGGCAACGTATTTGTAAAAAGGCATGCCGCCGCGCAGCGCCGTTCCGCCGATGATGCGCGATCCCAACACTACATCGTAAATGTCGTAAGCCACCATGCTGGCCAGCGCCGTCACCAGCAGCGGCGTGTACTGATAGTCGGGATGCAGCATGATAACCACGTCGGCTCCGGCGGCCAGCGCTTCCCGGTAGCAGGTCTGCTGGTTGCGGCCATAACCATAGTTGCGGTCGTGCTGAAATACCAGCAATCCCATACCGCGCGCCAATTCCACCGTGCGGTCGGAACTGTGGTCGTCGACCAGGATGCTGACGTCGACCAGATCAGGCAATTCTCCGGCAGTGACGGCAAGGGTCTTTTCCGCGTTGTAAGCGGGCATCACGACCGCGATGCGTTTGCCGTTAATCATGAAATGTGCCCGCCGCCGGCCTCGAAGAAACTGTCCAAAACGTACTCTTAATGATACCTGAGATTGCGAGCGCAAGCCCGCAGTTTCCGGGGATCTGAGCGTGTTCTATAAGAAGTCGTCGCTGCCGTGATACAAAAGCCCGATGACAAAAGTGGCTCCGCCAACGCCTCGCGAAGACTCTGTTCGTGGTGCGCCTCGCGCGAATCTCGTGCGCGCCATCGGGCGCTGGAGCCTGGTCGCGCTGGTGGTGAACTCGATCATCGGCAGCGGAGTTTTCGGCCTGCCTTCCGCCGTGGCCGCACTCATCGGCAACTACAGTCCTTATGCCGTGCTTGCGGCCGGGGCTGGCATGAGCGTGATTATCGCCTGCTTCGCCGAAGTCGCGTCGCGCTTTCAGCAGGCAGGCGGTCCTTATCTTTACGCCCGCGTCGCTTTCGGACGACTCATGGGCATTCAGACTGCGTGGATGCTATGGCTCAGTCAAGTTGCCGCGCCCGCTGCTAACGCCAATTTGTTTGTGATTTACCTCGGCGAATTCTTTCCACACGCCAAAGATCCGCTGCCGCGCGCTCTCATTCTCACGGCGCTGGTTGGCTTACTCGCCTTCATCAACGTGCGCGGTGTGCGTGGCGGAACGCAGGTAAGTAATCTGTTTACCGCCGCCAAGCTGGTTCCGCTGTTCGCGGTGATCGTCTTTGGATTGTCTCTGCTTCAGCGGCAACACTGGGCCTTCGCAATTCCAGCGAGCGCGTCGCCTGGCGCCAGCCAGTGGCTGAAAGCCATGCTGCTACTGGTCTTCGCCTACGGCGGATTTGAAACTGCGCTCGCGCCCATGAGCGAGGCGAAAAATCCGCGGCGCGACGCTCCCTTCGCCCTCTTCGCCGCTCTGCTGCTTTGCACCGCGCTCTACGCGCTTATCCAGTGGGTGGTCGTCGGAGTTCTGCCCGATGCGGTGCACAGCCAGCGTCCTCTTGCCGACGTGGCGCGACTGGTGGTCGGCCCTATCGGCGCTGGCTTGGTTGCGGTCGGCGCGCTGATTTCTTTCTACGGATATCTCAGCGCGAAAATTCTTGCCATGCCGCGCGTCCCTTTCGCCCTGGCCGAGCAAGGGGACTTCCCTCAAGCCTTCGCCGCCGTGCATCGCCGCTTTCACACGCCTTATGTTTCGATACTTGTGTTCGCGGGCATGGTGTGGGCACTGGCGCTCATCGGCGATTTCAAATGGAACGTAACTCTCTCCGCCGTGGCGCGCCTTCTCTACTACGGCGTGGGATGCGCCGCGCTGCCCATCCTGCGCCGCAAAAATCCGGAAGGTGCAAGCGCAATGTTCCGCCTGCCTGCGGGAGATTCCTTCGCCGTGCTGGGTGTGATTCTCTGCGTGATTCTGGTGACTCGCGTGGATTTTGGGCAGTCGATGATCTTGATTGCGACCATCGCCATCGCGTTAATCAACTGGATGGTTGTGACGCGCAGGCGTAGTGCCAGCTAAACAGCATCGACAGTCAGGGGAGAAGTCAAAAGGATCAAAGTCAAAGGCGGCGGACAAGAGTGTCCGCCCCACACGATATCCGCCCCACACGAGAATTTTATTCCGTACGCAGCGCCTTCATGGGTTCGATGCTGGCAGCGCGTCTTGCGGGGATGAAGCCGGCCACCGCGGCGAAAGTGGAGAGAACGAGGATAGCGGCGGTCAGCGCGAAGGGATCGTAGGTGTGTACGCCGTAGAGTTGGCTGGACATGAAGTGCCCGCCGAGCAGGGCAACGGGAACACCGATGGCCAGGCCCAGGCCAACTTGCAGCGATGCGCCGCGCAGCACCAGGGCGACCACGTTGCCGCGATTGGCTCCCAGGGCCATGCGCACGCCGATTTCGCTGGTGCGCCGGGCTACCGAATAGGCGGTGATGCCGTAGAGACCCACCGACGCCAGCACCAGCGCGAGCAATCCGAACAAAGTTGTGAGCCGCGTGATGAGGCGCTCCTGATTGAAATTTCCGGCGACCTGATAATCCAGCGACTTGAAATCGACGAGCGTGAGATTGGGGTTGATGTCAGCAAGGGTCCGGCGAACCAGCGATTCGAGGCCAGCGGCATCGCCGGCGAATTGGATGGTCATGGAATTGGGAAACATCGAGCGGGTTTCCGCCATGATTCCGTTTCCCTCTTTGACCGAGGTGTTCAACTGAGTGAGCGGGCGGAAGTACATGGGCCGCACTGGCTCCCGCGGGTTGTTGTATTTTGCGTCGGCGACGATGCCGACGATTTCGTAGTCACCGGCATACTTTTGATCGAAGACGCCGAAGTGGCGGCCGATGGGGTCTTCCTTGGGGAAGAACTTATTTACGAACGCCTGGTTTACGACTGCAACCTTGAGCGAAGCAGCGGTATCGTGCTCAGTGAATCCGCGGCCGCGAAGGACGGGCTGGCCGATGGTCTCAAAGAAATGCGGGCTGACGCGGTCCCACGAGGCCCCATTATGTTCTCCCGGGTTGGGTGCCGGACGGCCTTCCACGTAAACTCCTTCGCCCCAGTTATCTCCTTCCAGCGTGCTGTAAAGAGCAAGGCCAACGCTCTCCACGCCGGGCAGGGCGGAAAATTCGCGCTCCATTTGTTCGCTGAGCGCGGAGATGCGGTCAAGCCCATAACCTGCGCCCATGGGATCGAAATGAAAAACGTAGCGGTTGGCGGTCTGGATTCCGAAGTTCTGGTGTTGGAGGTTGCGCAAGGTCTGCGTCATTAGACCTGCTCCGACCAGCAGCACCAGCGAAAGCGCAGCCTGGATGACGATAAGCGATTTTTGCGGCAGCGAAGCGCGGTCCCGGGTGGAGCGGTTGATTCCGTGCAGAGCTTCGGCGGGATCGGAGTGGGAGGTGATCCAGGCGGGCACGATGCCGAATATGACCCCGGTAAAGAGAGAAAGAACGAAGGCAAATCCTAGTACGACTAAAGACGGGCTGGCGTGGATGGGAATCTGGGTGGAATCGGGGAAGGCAAGAGTCAAGATCATGCGCGCGCCGGCGTAGGCGACCGCGATGCCGAGGACTCCGCCGGCGCAACCCAGAAATACGCTCTCGACCAGCATTTGGCGGATGAGGCGGGAGCGCGCTGCCCCCAATGCCATGCGGATGGAGGTCTCTGCGCGGCGGGTTGCGCCCTTTGCCAGCAGAAGATTTGCAATGTTGGCGCACGCGACCAGTAACACCAGGCCGGAAATGGCCATGAGCAGGCGCAGGCCGCTGCCCGCTTCCTGCTGAAGGTTTTGCACTCCTGCGCCACCGGGAGTGACGATCACGTGTTGCTTGGGAATTTGCGTATCGCTGCCGTTGATGGTGTAGGCGCGCTGCGTGGCCATCCACTGACGAAGAATGTTGGACAGCTTGGCTTGCAGGCTGCCAGGATTGACACCGGGTTTGACACGCCCAATGAGATAGAGCCAATTGCTTTCCGGTTGTTTGAGGTTGGTGGTCGGTCCCTCGAGAACTGGTTCGGCATTCAGAGGAATAAAGAAAGCTGGCGGGTTGTCGTTGATGCGGTCGCCGAAAAATCCCGGCGGGGCGATACCGACAATCGTGACTGGATGGTTCTGAATGTAGAACGTGGCGCCAATCACTTTGGGATCGCCGGCGTGGGCAACCTGCCAGGCTTCGTAGCTCAACACCGCGATAGGCGCGGCTCCGGGCACATCGTCGGAAGGGAGAAGAACGCGGCCGGCGTACGCACCGAGGCCAAAAGTGGAGAAGTAGTTCCCGGAAACATATTCGGTACGCTCCGATTTTCCTGCGGAGGGACCGCTGCGGACACTCATGATGTCCTGTGCGGACTGGAAAGCCGCGAGTTGCTCGAACTCGGGCGCATTCTCCGCGATGTGGCGATAGAGGTCGTAGGAGAAGAGGTCGAAGTCGCCGTTGTCGTTTTCGAAGCCGCCATTGACGCAGCAGTCGTCGATGTCGCCAATGCGATACAAGCTCGCGGGATTCGCCACCGGGAGAGACTTCAGCAGGATCGCGTGGACCAAAGTAAAGATGGCGACGTTCGCTCCGATGCCGAGCGAAATGGTGAGAATCACAGTCGCGGCAAAGCCGGGTGACTTCTTAATCTGGCGAAGAGCAAGTTTGAAATCGTGCATGGGCGTCACATGATGGACGCGAGGATAGAGGAAGCGTGAGCAGGGCGCAAACGTCGATTTCCAGCCAAGCCGCTCTTCCGGTCAAAGCGTCATTTCAATCAACCGGAATTTCTAATCGGCCATCACTGGCAATCCTGAGACTTCACGCGCTTGTTGCGAGAGATCGTAACTGACCGTCGTGACTTCTGGGCAGCGTTTGCAGGCTTCGCCGCCTTCCTGTGAGAACCAGCGGCAGTCTTTCCGAATCGTGCACGGGGGCAGCGCGTCGACCACCGCAGGTAGGATTTTTACTATCCGCGTCGCTAAGCGGCAATCGGCGCCGTCGAAGTGCGGACATTTGTGTTCGGCACAGGTCGCGGAAAGGCGATAGATTTCCGTGGGCTTGAGCGGCGCGGCGAGGGCCAGAATTTCCGCCGTGGCCGGAACGGGCTGGTTCAGATACTCGAGCCTGGGAGTGGCTCCCCCTTGTTGCACCACTCCCAGAACGCGGCAGTTGTCCATGCCTGGTTGAGCACTGGGACAAAGTTTCGACATGCCGGCCTCCATTACGGCTCGAGTGTGAAGTGCTCCGTGACCGGCGGGAAGCCACAGATGATGTGACCGCCGGTGCCGTAGATGACTCCTTTGGGCTTTTGGAGCGCTTCGGTCAGCGCCCCGGGCTGGGCGCCTACGATGCCGGCGGCGAGATCGTCGGCAAACGCCTGGGTTTCGGCGACGGTAACGTTCGCCAACAATTTTTCGTCGAAGGGGATGCCGCGAATCAGATAAGAGAGCACGACTCCCTGACTGGCTGGGGTCTTGAACTTGGGATGCTTCTCCGACGCGGCTTTGACAGCGGTCTTCACCGCGCTGGTGAACTGGCTGAGTGAAATTGATTTTGCTGGGGCCATTTTTTACTCCTTCATTTCTTGCGAGAGCTCGGGCAATGGTGCATGGAGAATGTCTTCATCCAGATAGTGCATGGGAATGTGGAATCGTTTCACGGGTTCGTTCTTGCCTTCGGGGAGGGCAAGTGATTTGCGCAGAGACCGCAGAGGTCGCAGAGAGAATTTCGAAAGAAAACTACCAGCCGATCTCCTCGGCGTGCTTGGCGTTCCCGGCGTTAATTCGTCTCGGAAAGCGACGCAAAAGCAAACAGCCTCTCTTGCGAGAGGCTGTCTTGGGAGGAGGGACTTGGGCGAGGCGCCCGTCCCACAATCGATCACTGATCAACCGTTACTTCGGCTGCTGTTGCTGGTCCATGCCGGTTGCCGGCGGAGCATTGCTGGAGAGTTGTTCCAAATCATTCTTCAGCAGGCTGATTTCCACGCGGCCACCGTTGGTGTGCTTCGGCTTGTCGGCTTCATCCGCAGCGGTGGGAGCGTTGCCCATGCCGACCAGGTAGATGCGATAAACGGGGATCTCGTGGTTAAGGACGAGATAGCGCACCACCGACTCGGCCATCTTCTGCGAGTTCTGGATCGCGATCTGGCCCTTGCCGGAAGAGAATCCCTGCACTTCAATGATGTAGCCGCGCTGGCCCTTAACGCCGCCAGCCATTTCATCGAGGGCATCCTTCGCGTTCTTGCTCAATACGCTCTGGCCGGGACGGAAACGAATCTCGGTCTGGTTGGAAGCCTTATACTGATCGATGTTGCCCACCACGGTCTCAACCGTTTGAATGCGAGTGGTCGCCTGCTGCGCGGTCTGCTGCGCCATGGTCGCCTTGTTCCCGGCGTCGATGGCGTGCTGATCGGCTTCATTGGCCTTGTCGGAAGCCATCTTGATGCCGGCTTGCGCGCGCGAGTCAGTATCCTTGATGTTTTTGCCGTTCGCTGCGGTCAGGTCGTCAAGTTCGTTCACGCGGTCACGGATCGGCTCGGTCTGGCGCTTCACGTAGCTTTTGCGCGCGAAAGGATTCATGCGTCCCCAGAAGCCTTCGCGAGACGGCGCCTGCAAAGGCTGCTTGCCGGTGGCGGTGTCAGTCGATGATGCAGGCTGACTCTGCGTGGCAGCGGGCTGAGAGGACATGTCCGTCGAGGAAGACGACGAGGTGGTCTGCGCAAAAGCCGGCATAGCAAGTACCGCGGCCAGAGGCAGTGCGAGTAGAATGCGGCTGTTCATATATAAGCTTCCTCCAAATGGGGGAGCGTTGAGGCTCCACTCTTTCTTTGATGTCTGCACGCCGTTACGCGGCGTGGTGCGTAATTTAAACTGCGTCCGGTGACGATGAAAGCAGCAAGCTGGTTCACTTTACAAAGCCCGCATTACCGGTCTGCGCTGACACCCGCAGGCCTTAAACTCAAGACACCCTGCTGTCCGGTGTCTGCCCTTACTACTACAGTTCGGGTGCCAAAAAGGAACGTTAGGTTGTCACCGCTAAACTCTTGATAACCATAGACATTGTAGTCCCGCCGTGGGCCCGGAGGGTAGTGTCGGAGGTTCCCAGAGAGTAATTTTGGCGGTACCGATATAAAAACTGCGTGAATGGCACGCATTTGCACTAACCAGGGGGATTCTTGGGGATTCGCGATGTGGGGTGGGGAAGGTTACGTCTTATTACCGCAGCAATCTGCATAGTCGCGTGTGGAACGATAGTTTCGGAAGACACGGAGTCTGGTCCGGCTAACGCCGAGCAGCCCACCGCCACCACCGGCATGGCGTCCGCCCACATTTCCGCCGATCACTTGCACCAGTATTCCGAGATGGCCGTGACCTGGCTACAGCAATACTTGAGAATCGATACCACCAACCCTCCGGGCAACGAGATGAAGGCCGCGGCATTCTTCAAAAAAATTCTCGACCCGGAAGGAATCGAGAATCGCACGTTTGAATACGCCCCCGGACGCGCCGACTTCTGGGCGCGCCTGCCGCACACCACAGCCGACGCCAAGCGCCCCATCATCTTGCTCAACCACATGGATGTGGTCACCAGTGACGCCACGCACTGGCAGGTGCCTCCGTTCAGCGGCGAAATGAAAGGTGGCTATCTCTGGGGACGCGGCGCGCAGGATATGAAAGACGAAGGCCTGGCGCAACTGGTTGCGATGATCATGTTGAGGCGCGAAAACGTTCCGCTGGATCGCGACGTGATTTTTCTGGCGGTGAGCGATGAAGAAGCCGAAGGCACAGGCACCGACTGGTTCATCGCCCATAAACGCGACCTGCTGGAGAATGCCGAATACCTGATCAACGAAGGCGGCGAAAGCCTGTTGCAAGATGGCCGCGTGAAATACATTGGCGTCGATGTCGGCGAGAAGACAACCTATTGGCTGCACGTAGTCGCACATGGGCGGCCGGGGCACGCATCGCGCCCCAATCCCGATTCCGCTCCCAACCGCTTGGTGCGGGCGCTCGATCGCATTCTTGCGTATCGCACGCCGCTGCGCGTGTTGCCCGTAGTGAATGAATTTCTGGTCGACATGGCTCCCTACGAAACGCCCGACCGGGCGCGGCAGTATCAGGATATTTACAAAGCGATCGAAGACCGGAGATTCCAGCGAGACGTCGAGCGCGACGAGTCGCTGAACTTTCTTCTGCGCGACACAATCTCGCTGACCATGATGGGCGGCTCCGGCCAGACCAACGTGATTCCCGCCGAGGCGTGGGCCAATCTCGATGTCCGCATTCTTCCCGGCGGCGACCCGAAAGCCCTGCTGCAAGCGGTACGCAACGTGGTCGACGATCCCAACGTGACCGTCGAACCGATGGAAGAAGAGTTTCGCGTCGCCAATTATTCGCCCACGAACAACGCGCTGTTCGCCGCCATCCGCCAGGTTTCGGCCAAATATTTTCCCGGCACGCCGGTAGTCCCGCACATCACCAGCGGATACACCGAGAGCCAGCGCTTCCGCCCGCTGGGCATCAACTCCTACGGCTTCAATCCCTATTCGGCCACGGAAGAAGAAGGCGCCACGGAGCACGGAAACGACGAGCGCATCCGGATCGACGAAGTGCGCCGCGGGCCAAGGATTATGTTTGACGTGCTGGCAACCGTGGCGGGGGAGTGAGAACTCGTTCGCCGCGAATCAACGCGGATTCACGCCGCGACAGGGGTCCACTCATTATCTTTGACGCTGGCGACGATTTTCCTTTGCGGCATCACGACCCGCTGCCACGCCATGAATCTCTGATCCAAATCAGCCTGCAACTCACCAAGCAAAAGTGGATCCTTGGAAGCAATGGCATAATACAGACGAATCAGTTTGTCCGTACGCTCTGACGCCGGCAGGTGATCGTTTTCAATCCGCGATAATGTTTCGGGTTCCAAGCCAATCTGTCGAGCAAAATCGGTAGACTTCTGACCGAGCCTCTTACGCAAAAAGCGAATCTCCGCCCCGCTCAGGGCAGAACCACTCTCGACAAGATCACGGCCAATTAGGTTTAACAACTGCTTGATGGCCGGAATGTTCGCTAGTTCCTTGCTACACTCGCAGCGAAAATACTTTATCCCGACCAAGTAGACATTAGGTAGTCCGCACGCGAGGAAATGGTACGGCTCATCCATCGTCGCGCGGAACTCCTGCCGAGTCCGGTGATTGCACTCGTGCATTACAGCTTCTACTGTCTCCATCGGGTAATTACCTCAAACTGTTTTCTCAAGGTGTCAACCGCTACGATGATCGTGATGGCATCACCACCGACACTTGTCGTGTCGATATAATACTTCCATTGCCAAAAATCACGGTTGAAAAATGGGGGACGTTCAAATTTCCAGTTCCATTCCAGGCCGTGGATCGTGTCATTCGTATCAAGGCCACGTTCTGGATGGTCGTAGAGTGCGTGAAAGGTTTCCGGGTTGTCCGTATCGTCCGCATTGTCGATCGCCTCTAAGAGCAACTTTTTCAGCTGCTGCTCTGTGAGCGATGGCGGTATCGTTCCTGTTTCCTGCACCATACTATTTTCACCTTGATATAATGTCAAGTTAAGTGATTGTAACCGAAGTGCTACGAAGCATTATCGTCACCTAAACCGTTTGTTTTCAGAGATAATAATCAGGATTAAGATCGCCCTTCTAAAAGCTTAGAATGCCGGAGTACAATGGTGAAGGGCGGGGGGATCGGACCCCGGCCTAGCAACCTAAGCTAGAAGCTCTCCGGTCAAGCAAAAGTAAAGCTCACCACGGCTCGATTCGCGCACCCGGCCAAGGAAGTTGCGAATCGGGCCTTCGTGTTATGGCTACGCGCACGGTGAGTCCAGTGATGCGCTCCGCTAGTTATCTCTTTTCATACGGACGATCATCATTATGCCCCCTTTTCCTGGGCAAGTTCCCATTTCTTAGTATTTCCCCCGCGTCGCCGGATTTTATTCTGCTTGAATAGTGCCGCAATATCCTCTTTGACTAAGTCCTTATTGATCGGAGCGGCGACCCAAGTACAGCGCCTCAAGTGCTCGAGTATCTGCATGATTTGCAGACCTGAGTCAAACATTCCCAAAATGTGCAACAGTGCGTCTCGCCGCTGCGATGCGAGTTCAGTCTTGCCGAAACTAGACGGCAATCCCCACAGGTATCCTTTATGCAAAACCCCCGCTTTATTCAGGTCCGTCAATTTCCAGCCGTCATCGGTAAACTCAATCGATGCGCCCTTCAGTCGAGTACCCACATTTGCAATTGTCCCTCGCGAGACGTCGGACAAGATCGCCTGCACCTTAGCGATTACATCCTTGGAACGCAATATGCCGCCTGCCGCCCGAAGACACGCAAGTACGAGACTATTCGGGGAGGCCTCATTCGCACGAATCCAAATCCAATCGGCAGCAGCTTCAGGTGGTACCGGGGGTTTTTCTGGCGGTGGAATGATCGGCTGAGATGTCTGTTTTGCTCCCGTCCCATTCATTCCAAGAACCCGCTTCAAAACCTCCGGCAAGGCAATATTGGCCCGCTCGAATAACGTCCGACACTCTTCAGCCTGCTCATACAAGTCCAAGAGACTGCGTTGGGCCTGCATTTCAGCGTTAAAAAGGTCAGATGTCATTCGCCCACCCATTAGTATCATTATATCTCACCGCGAGCAAGGGGGAATAATGAAAACCTGCAAGCGGGGAGGGAATGAATTAGGCGTGCTGCAACGACCGCCTGAAGGTCGATAAAGAGAAATTCGAGGCGCTCGCGGGCAAGCTGCTACACGGGTCTGGCCAGCTTTCCGTTACCCTTCCTGCGGGGTCCCACAGATTTCCGCCTAGGCCAAGGCGGAAATCTTCTACCCACCACCGTAGTTCGCCACAACTCTCGCCACCCTCCCCGTCGCTGACAAACTCCAAGAACTCCGCCGTGCGCGTGCCCTTTTGGTTTGTGTAGTAGAGCACGCCGCCGTTTACGATGAGTATCACAGCTTCAGAAAAACCGGACGTCCGTTGGGGTTGGCACGGCGTTGTTGTTGCCGACCCCTGCTTCGCCGTCGTCATTCAAGCCCCAGCACTTGATCGTCCCAGACGTGCCTCCGAAGATTGCACAATTATGGTCTCCACCGGCGGAAATCGCGAGAATTCCATTGGCCGCCACCGCGGTCGGAACCTCAACAAAGTTCGTAGTTAATCCAGCCCCGATCTCAGATTCCTTGTTGTTGCCCCAGCACTCCGCGGTGCCGTCGCTGAGAAGAGCACAGCTGTGATACGCCCCGGCTGTAACTGAGACCGCTCTGCGGGTCGTGCCATCGATACCGGAAACTTGCAAAGGCACGGGGGAGTATCCACTCGAGAAACCGGCTCTTCCGAGCTCGAAGTGTCCGTTGTATCCCCAACACCAGACCGTACCGTCTGAAACGACGGCACACGTGTGGTAGCCACCGTAAACAGCGAGTCCAACCTGCCCAGCACCCAGAGCGCCACCCAAACCAGCCACGGGCGCAGAAAAAGGTGACAACTTTTGCGGCCCCGGCGGCTGCGTAGTTTGGGCGTCGCCCACTTCGCCGTCCGCGTTGTATCCCCAACACCAGACCGAACCTGAGTTGTCCAACCCACAAGTGTGGTAGGCGCCGCCAGTAAATGCGATGAAGTTTGCCGACGATGAAACGATATAGGGGGTCGGGGCCGAGGTAGTATATCCAGCCCCGATTTGATTGTTGGCGTCATATCCCCAGCACAGACCCTGACCGTTGTCGAGTACGGAGCACGCGTGGTAGCCGCCCGCGGCCACAGATACCGCCAAGTGACCTCCATTTGAAATGGAAGCTCGCGTAGTGATGGGAGTGAATGAATCGCTGGCGTCCGGCACGCCCGGCGCGCCCAGTTCGTAATCCCGGTTGAGGC
>Ga0209006_10000890_pt1 | contig 27738 bp, 20 predicted proteins | sample JacPin_JW_Ref_O2_FD_188567 | JGI IMG/M metagenome (GOLD analysis project Ga0209006, IMG submission 188567) | Forest soil microbial communities from Algoma, Ontario, Canada - Jack Pine, Ontario site 1_JW_Ref_O2 (SPAdes) (version 2) | ecosystem: Environmental > Terrestrial > Soil > Boreal...
TAGGTAATTTGAACCTGCACGGGTCGTTGCTTCCGAAGTATCGCGGCGCCGCACCGATTCAGTAGGCGATTGCGAATGGTGAATCTGTGACGGGGGTTACGACCATGCGCATCGATGCCGGACTCGATACAGGCGATATGTTGTTGCAACGCGAAATTCCGATCGAGTTGGACGACACAGCATTAACAGTTGGGCCGAAGATGGCGTTGATCGGGGCCGATCTGATGATCGAGACATTGAGCGGACTACAGAGTGGGGAAGTACGCGCGACCTCGCAGGATCATTCGCGCGCCACACTGGCGCCGATTCTCAAAAAAGAAGACGGGCGGATGGACTTTTCTCGCTCCGCCAGGGATTTATTCAATCGATTGCGCGGGTTCCAGCCCTGGCCGGGTGCGTTCACGATTTCCAAGGGCAAGACTCTACAGGTGAATCGCGCCCAACCTGCGATGACGAACCTCAATTTAAAGCCCGGACACATTGCGGTAGAAGGAACGCGCTTGTTTGTCGGTTGCGGAAAAGATATGGATACTGAGACGGTATTGGAGTTGATCGAGATTCAGTTGGAGGGAAAGCGTCGCATGGCGGCGGCGGAGTTCATTAATGGTTACCGGCCCCAATCCGGTGACTGTTTGGGACAATAGGCTGCGATGGCAGTTTCTCCTGCACGCGTTGCGGCTTTTGAGATTCTTCTGCGGGTTGAGCGCGACGGTTCTTACGCCGCTGAACTGCTCCATTCTTCTTCGTTCTCGAAGCTTTCGTCTCGGGATCATGGGCTCGCCACCGAGCTAGTGATGGGGGTTCTGCGATGGCGTTCGCTCCTCGACGAGCATATGGCGCGAGCATCATCACAGAAAATAGATCGCCTCGATAACGAAGTGCTGGCGGCGTTGCGGCTCGGACTTTATCAAATATTGTTCTTGAGCCGAGTTCCGGTGCGGGCGGCCATTTTTGAGAGCGTGGAGCTTGTGAAGACGGCGCGGAAACGCTCGGCGGCGGGGTTTGTGAATGCGGTTCTACGCAAAGTCGGGGCTGTTGCCGCGAATGACGTCTTTTCGCAAATCGGGAAATCCGCGGACGCCCGTTCTTTGGCGCAGTACGCTGCGCATCCCGAATGGTTGGTTGCGCGGTGGATCGAAGAGTACGGACTGGAGACGGCGCGCCAAATTTGCGCTCACGATCAGACGATTCCGCCAACTTCGATTCATGTTAACGACGAGGAAGCGGAACAAGAATTGATTTCGGATGGTGTTACCCTCTCGCCGGGGCTGTTGCTCACTTCGGCGAGGCGGGTCGTTTTGGGAGACGTCACCTCGACGCGAGCCTATCGCGAAGAAAAGGTCTCCATTCAGGATGAGGCGTCGCAACTGGTTGCGATTTTGGTGGGGCGCGGAGAAACGGTTCTTGATTGCTGCGCGGCTCCCGGGAGCAAAACGGCTTTGCTGGCCCGTCGCAACCCCCGGGCAAAAGTGTTCGCGACGGAATTGCATGCTCATCGAGCTCGTCTGTTGAAAAGTCTGCATCGATTGGCTAACGTTCGCGTGGTTGTGGCTGACGCGTGCCTTCTGCCGTTTTCGGCAATGTTTGATTGCATCCTCGCGGACGTTCCTTGTTCGGGGACGGGCACTCTGGCTCGTAATCCGGAGATCAAGTGGCGGCTCAAGCGCGAAGACCTTATGGACCTTCAATCGCGACAGGTCGCGATTCTGAAATCGGTGCTGGCTAATCTTGCGATTGGCGGGCGGGCCGTTTATTCGACGTGTTCCCTGGAGCGCGAGGAAAACGAAGACGTGATCGCGAAGGTGCTTGACGGCGCAGTGGATCTTGCGGTCGTCGATTTTGGAAAAGAGTTAGAGCGGCTGAAGCAGGCGAGCGAGCTGGCTTCCTCGATTGAAACCACGTCGCTTATGGGAGGTCCTTTCATCAGGACGATTCCTGGAGTACATCCTTGTGACGGATTTTTCGCGGGTTTGATCGAAAGACGATGATCGAGAGGTGATGAGCCCGCGGAAAGTCTGGCGGGCTTTTAACGGACTTCGAAATTTACGGCGCTTCCCGTCACGACTTTTTGTCCGGGCGGCGGAATCTGATTGACGATCATACTGGCGGCGCTTGGCTCGGAAAGGGCAGGCGGTTCTCCGGGCGAAGACTGTGGTCCGCTGGGTACCTCGATCGCCATCTGTGGCGGCGGCAACAGGCTTACTTTTCCTACTCTAAGTCCTGCGTCTTGCAGGGCGAGGGTTGCGGTGCCTAACGGTTGTCCGATGAGATTTGGCATCACGAAAGCCGATGGTTGGGAACCCTCGCTGACCAGGAAGCTGATCTTCGGTGCGGAAACTCCGCTGGCATTCGCTGGCGGACTTTGCGAGATGACCTGGTCTTGCGGAACATCAGGCAGGTTGATGCGTGCGATGGAACCCAAGCTCAAACCACGACGCCTGATATTCAAGTCCGCAATGCGCTCGCTTCCTCCGGTGACGTCGGGAATTGTGACCCGCTGCGGACCGAGACTTTGCGCCACGCGAATCGACCAGCCTCGGCGAACTTTTGTACCTGGTGGCGGCATCTGGGTCATGACTCTGCCTTCGGGAATGTTGGGACTGTAGAACTGGCGCTCGACGATGACCTGTAATCCCGAGGCAGCGCCCGCTCGCTCTGCTTCGGTAGGACTCAATCCAACCAGTTTTGGAATCGAGACCTCGCGTCCGTGGATGGCCAGCTGCATGGCGGTGAGCGCGGAGATGAGAGCGACCATCATCAGGACCAGCGCGAGAAGCAGCATGCGGAAAAACTGTCGCATTGCTGGTGATTATAGCTTGCGGTGTTTTGGTCGAGGCCTTTGCCTAGGACTGAATTCCGCGTTCTTCCCACTTGTTGCCGCATTGGTGACAGGTCCATCCCTGCTTATAAAAGGGGACGGGAACTCCGGCGTAGGCGGTCATGTAGGCGACTGCTTTATCGAGCTCCTCGAAGCTGATGTCGAGCGACTGGCATGCTGGGCATTTGGGCTGCTCGAAAGTGCCGACGCCATCGACCTCAAGCATTTCAGGGATGGGCTGGTTCAGAATTTCGTTGGCTTCTTCCGCATCTTCGAGACGAACATTTAATTTGATTCCACCGAGAAGATTGGAGATGAACCAATCCATGCGTATCATATTGTCGTCGACCAGATAGGCTTCGATGCCGGCGGATTCGAGACTGCCCTTGGCCAGTAGCGCCTCGGGAAGATCGCGAAACTGGCGGAGCGTGACCGTCTTGTTGAACTCGATAACGTCTTCGCCTTCGAGCGTGTTGTCTATCTTTATCTCAAGACCGCGCTTGGCAGCTTCGGCCTGCAAGGCTTCGTGAGCGGCCGTACTCAACTCATCTCCGCTGGCGGCGATTTCGCCAAGTTCCTCATCGCTCATCGCGGAGTAAACGCCAGCTACGCGTTCCCGTTCGTGTTCAGGCATCGGGATTGTCATGGCTAAAATAATACTCCGGCATGAAGTTCGTGTTCACTTCTCGGGCTAACAGTCTCTGGCCAACATCAATTTCGGCCTGATGTTGAGCCGGTGGCCGAATTTGAGGCCTGCGTCTTCTGCTGCGCGACCCAATCGTGAATACGAACGCTTAGCACGTCCATGGGGAGAGCGCCGCCGGAGAGGACTTCGTCGTGGAAGGCGCGAATATCAAACTTGTCGCCGAGTTGATCTTTCGCGTACTGGCGGAGCTTGAGAATTTCGAGCTGACCAATTTTGTATCCGAGGGCCTGCGCGGGCCACGCCATGTAGCGATCGGTTTCACTCTGTACAGAGACTTCGTCGATCGGCGAGTGGGCGTGGAAATAATCAACCACCTGTTGGCGGGTCCAGTGCTTGTAGTGGAAACCGGTGTCGACGACGAGGCGAATGGCCCGCAGCATGTCATCCATCAAGTGACCGTAGTAGCTGTAGGGATCCTGGAAAAACCCGGCTTCTTTGCCTAACCTTTCGGAATACAGCGCCCAGCCTTCGACGTAAGCTGTGTATCCCTCATGCTGGCGGAAGGGTGGCAGCGCAGGCAATTCCTGGGCGATCGAGATCTGCATGTGATGTCCGGGAACGCCTTCGTGATAGGCGGTGGTTTCGATATCGAGGACGGTGCGTTTCGCGAAGTCGCCGGTGTTGATCATGATGTGGCCGGGACGCGAACCATCGGGCGTACCGTCTTCGTAGGCGGCGTCGGAGGCTTCTTTCTCGCGGAACTCCTCGACTGGGAGCACCTCGAGTTTTGCTTTGGGAAGCCTGCCGAACATTTCGGGAAGTTTGGTGTACATCTGGTCGACGTACTTGCGGTAGAGGTCGAGGATTTGTTCTCGCGACTGCACGTGCAATCTTGGATCGGCATCAACTGCGGCCTTGAAGCTGGCCATGTCTTTGAAGCCGAGTTGGGTCTGCACCGCTTGCATGCGAGCTTCAATCTCTTTTACCTGTGCTAATCCAAGCTGGTGGATTTCCTCGGGCGACAAGTCCGTAGTGGTGCTTTCTTTCACGCGGAACGCATACCAGGCGTCGCCATCGGGCAAAGACCAGGCTCCAGGCTCGGAGCGGCCCTTGGGGGCATACTGGTCGCGAACGAATGCAGTGAACTTTACATATGCCGGGATGATGGAATCTTTAATGGAGGCCAGGCCAGCGTCGCGCAGGCGCTTGCGATCGGCTTCGGGAACGGCGGCGGGAAATTTTTCGAATGGATGGGCAAACGGACTTTGCTCCGGCGGCGTGGTGGCGATTGTGTTGGCTTGGGTGACGACTTTTTCGAGCAGGATTTTCGGCGGCATGATGCCGTCGGCTATGCCTTTGCGCATCTGCTCCACGGTTTGATCGAACAGACGCGGGAGCAATTTGAGGCGAGTGATGTAGTCTTCGTAGTCCTTTACGCTTTCAAACGACAAAATGCTGACGAGTTGCGGCGCGTCGATGTGAATTCCGCTGGCCTGATTGACGGACATTTCCCAGGGTTTGAAGCGAGCGCCTTCAAGACTCATTTTCAGATCGCGAACCATGAGTTGTTTGTTTAGTACTTCCTGATCGGGGAAGCCGGTGGTGTCGATGGCTTCAAGGCGCCCGAGGAAAAGACGGGTCTGTTCGAGATCGTCGTCAATCGCTTTCTGCGAAAAGTCATCGATCTGATCGTTGTAACGCTTGTCGCCGAGGATGGAAGCGTAAATCGGGCTGATACGCAACGAATATTCCCAGCGCTCGTGCAACAGATCGGCGAGCGCTTTTCGGCGCGCTTCGACGTCGGCGGGCGGATTCGCGGCGGTGGCGACTGGAATTAGCATGCCAAGAGTCAGCGCACAGATTGCAAGAAGGGACGTGAATGATCGCATTCAAACTCCGGAAGAAAGGTTTTTGTGGCAACGAGGCAGACTGCGGCACAGGTTTAGGCTCTGTTAGACGAATACGCAAGCCGAGCGTTATCAGTGCCCCGAAAAGAATAAGGGCAAAGATGAGGGCGAGTCAGCGGCTAGCGAGGCCTCCAGCGGTTTCTCCGCCATCGCAAGTGTAGACATGGCCAGTGATATTTTGAGCATCGGCGGAAGCGAGAAATGCAAACAGCGCTGCAATTTCCTCGGGCTGGGCATGTCGCCGCAAGGGAATCTTGCGATTGATCTCTTCGAGCATCTCGTCGGTGTATTCGGCGCGCTGCATGGGAGTTAAAACGTATCCGGGAGCGACTGCGCACACCCTGACTTTGGGCGCCAGTTCGAGGGCCATCGATTTTGTCAGTTCGATCACGCCGGCTTTGGTGGCGTTGTAATCAGCATAGAACGGATATCCCATTACACCATTCGTGGATGCGGTTTGCAGAATCACGCCGCCGTCGCCTGCCATCATGTGCCGGGCAGCGGTCTGGGCTACATAGAAGATGCCGGTGAGATTTACGGCGACGACCGTATCCCATTCTTCTGGAGTGATGTCTAAAAACTTGTGACGGATGCTGATGCCGGCGTTGTTGATGAGCACATCGACTCCGCCCATGAGGCGAATGGCTTCGGCGAAGGCTGATTGTACTTGCTTGAGTTTCGAAACGTCCGCGTCGAGAACTCCGGTGAGGCCGGGGAGTTCGTGCTGAATGTTCTTTCGCGCTTCGGCATCGCGATCGAGTATGCAAACGACGGAGCCTTCGTCAAGAAAGCGCGCTGAGGTGGCTGCTCCGATGCCACTGGCACCTCCGGTGATCAGAATCCGCTTGGCTCTCAGACCGCGCAAGTATTACCTCCGTATTTTTTTCGGGACAAAGAAAATCGGGCAGATCAGGATACCTGTCTGCCCGCGAACGCGCCACGGTGGGGAAAGTTGCGAAATTTACGGCTGTGCGCTGACCTCGAGGAGCAAATGATCCGTGAATGTGGTGGGAAGTTTCGCTGTGCCGCTCGGGTCCGCTTCGACCGTGCCTAAATCTTTGGATTCGCTGTAGTCGCTTACCCGATATTTGCCTGGCTTTAACCCGCGCAACTCGACTTCACCTTTCCACGGTGAGCCCGGGGTAGAGAAGAACGCGTAGTACATGTTGCCGTCTTTGGAGATGGCGTAGGCCTCTGGGTTATCGTATCCGGTAACGTAGAGGTCGCGGAATTCGCCCTTGGAAAGCATTTTGTTGTTATAGAGACCGATCCATTTTTTCCAGCGCTCTTCTTTTTCGGCGGTTAGATTCACATTCTTAAATCTCGGACCGGGATCGGGCCAGACGAATTTTGTTCCGACGACGCCGCCAACTCCGATGGTGGAAGCGAAATCGTCGCCGTGCTCGCTCCAATCGTTGCCCACTCTGGTCATGGCGGAAAGTTCCACGTGATCGCCATAGACGGCGGCTTCTGGGCCGAGCAACGCTTTATACATTTTGATTCGACGACGTACCTGCACTGCGCCGACGGGATCGGCAGTTACTGCCTGATCCATGAACGGTAACCATGCCAGGGATGGAGGAGTTCCGCAGGGGCAACTCTGGGTGACGCTCTGCGGTTTTATGGCACGCGTTGTCTGAAAAATCTCTTTGTAAATATCCCCCATGGCATTGACCGAATCTTGCGGCGACTTGTGGTGATGGGCTGGGTTGTAGCACTCCGGCACGCTGTAGATGTTGTCGAGTTTGCTGCCGTCGAATCCCCAATCGCGAATGAATTTTTCCGTGAGCCGCTTGTGATAGGCGCGCACCTCTGGCACAGCCGGACACAAGACAGCTAGACCGCGCGTCATGTGCGCATGCTTACCGTTCTTGTCGAGGACGAGCCACTCCGGATGGTCTTTCACTACCTTCGAGACTGCATATTTATGCGATTCGTATTTGCCTTCGCCATCTTCGGCAGCGAGCGGCAGCCACCAGATTTGCGCAAGCATGCCCTCTTTGTGGAAATCGTCGGTCATTTTTTTTATGGAATCACCGGGGAAGGTATCGGAGCGCGGATTCCAGTCGCCATAAACATCGAACCAGCGGTCGTCGAGCGTGACCCACTTAATGCCCATCTCTTTCAGTTTTGGAATTGTGCCGAGCATCTGGGCGGGAGTTACATCGGCTTCGTATCCCCAGCCGCACCAGCTTACGTTGTAGGCTTCGCTCGAAGGCTTTGGGAGATCCCAACCTTCTTTTTGCAAGACGCTTGACCAGAGTCGCAGCGGCTCATAGTAATCGCCGGCATAGACGGCGAGGAAACTGCGTGGGGTGGAGTAGGAATCGCCGGGTTTTAGCGTGACGTTGGAAGCATAGTTCACTTCGGCATTGACGCGGCCGTCGGGCGCGACTTTGGCGGGGATGGCGGCGGAAATCGGAATGGTTTCGACGTGTCCGATGGCTTCGCCAACCTGGCGAGTCCAGAAGGCGACGACCGGAATGCCGCCACCATAGCCGCCTTTGACCATGCCCCCCATTATGTTTGGCTGAGAGAAAGTTGGGGTGAGCTTCACGACATCGTCTTTGCCCCAGTCGTAGCTTGCGCCGTGGAACGACCACATTTCCCAGGGCTTTACTTTTACGACTGTCTCTTTCGCTGCCGTTGCATCGGCGAGTTGCGCGTTCAAGCGGCGACGCTGGTTCACACTTTTCTGGATTACCACTTCAGTCGCGCCAGCGTTCTTGTATTCCACAGTGCTGAGCAGGATGTTGGGAAACTTGTCGTAAACTTCGAGCGCCAATACGCGTTGCAGGTCGGCTCCTGACGGTCCGAGGGGACGCGCCGGAATTTCTATTCGCTTTCCTGCTCCCATTTTGCCCATGGATTCGTGCACTTCAGCTTGCGGGAAGTCGAGAGTGAAATGTAGGTCTTTCTCTTTGCCGCCTTGCACGATGTGGACGAAATCGCTGTCGGCGGGAGCACCGAGCCTGGGATCGTCCAGCGAAAGCTTCTGCCCGTCTTTCAGCAAGTAGGCTTGGATGTAGCCGTCCGGCCGCACTTCAAATACGGACGTGCTGGTCGTCAAAACGATAGGGCCGCCTCCTTTTACGTCGACATTGATGATGGAAGGCTGGGTGGGCGCGGGCTTCGCGGCGGCTTTCGACGCCTCCTTTACGGATTCTGGCAAGTTCGAACATGCGGTCATTAACGAGATCAATAAAAGGAGGAGGAGATTTAGAGAAAAGAGTGTGGCGATCCCACGTTTCCGGCCGATCATGAATACTAACCTCGCTTCTTAGTCAGTTGCCTAATATTCCCTGAGCCAGTTCTACGTCCGTACGCTGGGCCCGCTTTTTCGATACCTGTCATGCAAACTACGCAGTTGACAAACGCTATCAAACGAAAGTAAAAGTAATGGTTCGTAATATTACACCGAAAGCAGCCGATTTTAGTACTCGAATTTTCACAGGGTGCTGAGCTTCCCCTTCGAAGATCGAGTGCCAGGGTTTAGGAGCCTCCAATGATCGTCTCATTTTCTCGTTTGCAGACTCTCACGATTTCGTCCCTGATTGTGTCTTTTGCATTTGCGTTGGGGACTCCGTTATGGGCTCAGAAGGATGCTGGAGCCATAGTAGGGCTCGTCCGCGACCCGAGCGGCGCGGTGGTGGCGGACGCCAAGGTTATTGTGACGGATGTGGAGCGCGGTATCGATGTGGCCGTGACCACCAATGGCGCAGGCGAATACGTGGCCAGTCCACTGAAGATTGGCCGGTACACCGTCACGGTGGAGAAGCAAGGATTCAAGAAGGCGGTGGCCGGGCCGGTACAGGTAAACATTCAGGACCGGGTCGGTGTCGATGTGAAGCTTGATCCGGGAATGGCGACTGAGGTGGTGATGGTCAGCGGCCAGCGTCCGCAACTGGAAACGGAGACCTCAGAACTGGGTCAGGTGGTGGACAGCAGACGTATCAACGCGCTCCCGTTGAATGGCCGTAACTATGCGCAGCTTGCCCTGCTTGGGACTGGCATTGCGGCGGCGGAGCCCGGTTCGCGCGTGGAAACGACTTATGGCTTCAGCTCTAACGGTGCGCGCTCGTTGCAGAATAACTTCCTGCTCGATGGCATCGACAACAATGCGAATCTGGGCGATGTACTGAACGGCGCGGCCTATGTGGTGCAACCTTCTGTAGATGCTATCGCCGAGTTCAAGGTGGAGAGCAATTCCTACAGCGCGGAGTTTGGCCGCGGCAATGGCGCAATTATGAACGCCGTCATTAAGTCAGGGACTAATCAGATCCATGGCGACGTTTGGGAGTTTCTGCGCAACGACAAACTGGACGCCACCAACGCGTTCGACATCTTTGGCCAACAGCCTTACAAGCAGAACCAGTTTGGTTTTACGCTGGGCGGTCCGATCATCAAGAACAAAATGTTTATCTTCGGGGACTATGAAGGGCTGCGCATTCGGCAGGCTTTGCCCCAACTATCGACTGTCCCAACTCCGTCGGAAGTAGGTGGAGATTTCTCTTCGTTCTTACAACTTGATTCTCCTACGGGCGCAATGGATTGCAGCGGCAACCCGACCTATCAGGGAGAGATTTTTAATCCGGTGCTGGCGCAAAGCAATTCGATCTACAACGGCGGACCTTGCAGTGTCCCCATCGGAACCACGGCCGCTGGAGTTCCGACCAATATTTTTACCGGCAACACTGGCACGAATACGGCCATTGATCCGCTCGCCCAGGAATTGGCGAATCTGTTCCCTGCGCCGAACAGCAGTTTGCCGGGCGGCAACTATCTGGCGGATCCGGAACGCAGCGAAACGGAGAATAAGTTCGACATTCGTGTGGACAACACGTTCAGCGAGAAAGATAATTTTTTTGCGCGTTACAGTTACGGCAACGACAGTAACTTTCTGCCGTCACCGTTTAATAATGTGCTGGACGGGGGAAGTTTTCAAGATGGATACAGCAACAATACGGCCCAAGGATTGGCGGCCAGCGAGATCCATAGTTTCCGTAATAATCTGATCAACGAGTTTCGCTTCGGGTTCAATCACCTTAACTCGCACCGCTATAACCTGTTTTATAACGAGAACGTCTCTCAGAACCTTCCTGGCGGTATTCCTTTTCCCGGAGTGCCGTTCACCCCGGGCGAGAACATTGGCGGCCTACCTTCGCTTAGTTTCGGCGATGGCACTGCTGCAATTGGTGCGTCGGGATATCAGCCGGCTGTGGAAAAACAGAACAGCTACGTTTTCACGGACAATCTGAGTTGGACTCGCGGCCGGCATGCAGTGAAGCTCGGCGCGGAGCTTCGCTTCGAACAGTTCACCATTCTGGAGCCGGCGGCGGCTCGTGGTTCGATGGACTTTGGTGGCGGCTTTCTGATCAACGACAACCTTGCGGATCCCGGCACAGGCGGTGAAGCGTTTGCGAGTTTCATGCAAGGCATTTCCGACGGTGGATCGATCACCAGCGTTACTCCGAACATCGACTACCGGCGGCAGATCTATGCGATTTACGCTCTTGATGATTTCAAAGTCACGCCAAAGCTGACTTTGAACCTGGGATTGCGTTACGAACTATTTACCACGATTAAGGAAGCTGACAACAATCAGGACACGTTTAATTTCAACACGCTGTCGCTGATTGCTCCCAAGGGCAAGAATCTAACATTGACGCCGACGCTGGCCACGGAGCTTGCCATCCAGAATACGGCGTCTAACGGGCTCATATCTCCCGATCTGAATAATTTCGCTCCCCGCATTGGATTTGCCTATCAGGCAAGGGACAAGGTTGTGCTTCGTGGAGGCTATGGAATTTTCTATGGCGGCCAGGAGAACGGCCCGTTTTCGAATCCCAGTCCTGGCTTCAATCCTCCCTTCTTGTCTTCCGAGGCCTTCAGCACGCCTTGCGCCGCGCCATCGGCCAATCCTGCGGCGGGACAACTGGATTGCTCAATCTCGTCAGCGAATAACAATGGGTTGCCGCTCAACGTGTTGGCTCAAGGATTCCCAGCGACTTCTTTGAGCGATCCGAACTCGCCTGAGTTGTATTCGCTCGATCCGCATTTAGTCACGCCTTATACCGAGCAGTGGCACCTCGGGGTTGAATATCAATTGCCAGCCGACACGGTTCTTGAAGTTTCGTATGGAGGTTCGCGCGGATTAAAACTGTTCGCTTTCTATAACGGCAACCAAGCGGTGCCTGTGGTGGGAACGGATTCGCTTCCGACGGCGCCACGACGTCCAGCGAATAATGAGGCTCCCGGCGCGCCCGGACCATGCACACTAGCGAATCCGGAAAACTGCAATCCCGCGCTTGACGTTGCCATCGACACGTTCCGATCGAATACACAGTCGAACTACAACTCGATGCAGGTTCGCTTAGAGAAGAGATATAGTCACGGATTGCAATACGAAGCGGCCTACACGTGGTCTCACGCGCTCGACAATGCTTCGAGTGCGAGCCTTGGATCGGTGAACAATGGAGACTTTCAGGATCAGCGTTTTCCGAACCAGAACTATGGGAACGCCGACTTTGACGTACGCCACCGATTTGTCTTCAACTATATCTATGACTTACCCTTCGGCCGCGGACGCTTGTTCGCTAAAGGTGCTTCGGGCTTCCTAAACCAGGTTATTGGCAACTGGCAAATGAGCGGCGTTTTTTCAATCGCGACCGGCAATTACTACACGGCTACGGACATCAACGACGTTTCGGGCGGCGATTGCGGTGGAACGGTGGGCTACTATTGCTCGCGGCCCAACGTTGTTGGCAATCCGAACTCCAAGCCGTGCGTTCCCGGATCGCTGTTTAATACGTGCGCGTTTGCGGATAACACCAATCTAGGAACATTCGGGAATGCGGGGCGCAACACTATCGAAGGGCCGGGATACAAGACCTGGGATACTTCGCTGGTTAAGCAATTTCCAATTGGCGAGAAGATGCATTTTGAATTCCGGGCGGAGTTCTTTAACGTCCTGAACCAGGTGAACTATTTGTTCGGGCAGTTTGGCGCGATCAGCGCCGAGCCGACACCCTTGGAACTGGGGCAAGCTGGTTTTGGATTTCCACTGGCGGCGCGGGCTCCGCGACAGACGCAGTTTGCGCTTAAGTTTTACTTCTGAGCAGGTGCTCGATCGGCTTTTCCGATGGTTTTGCTTTGCGACATCGGTAGTCACTACTACGCTTTTCTTTTTAACTCGAATGCGAGATACATCATCTGACCGATGTGGTGATGCAGATGGGTTGCGCACTGCAGAATCATTTCGAAGCGGTCGCGCGCGTCGGAACCCGCGCCGTCGTATTCTTTCGACCAATCCTCTGAAGACTGTCTAGCGATTGTCTCGAGTACTACCGCAATAGCCTGATCAAAGGTCTTCAAGACTTCTGCTTTGGACGGCGGCGACGAGTCGGCGAATTCGGCGGGACGATTCCGCACATAGCCGGTACCCGCGATCTGAGCTCCGATGTAGTAATTCAGGTTACCGGTGAGATGCAGTACGAGGTGGCCGAAACTGTTGCCGAATGCGAAAGGCTTCGCCCAGAACTGTTCGTTACTGAGGGGTGTTCCCAGTTCGTGAATGACGCCTGCAAGTTTCTTGTAGCGCGTGGTCAGGCCGGCCGCGATTGTCGAATTTAAATCTGCCATCATTTTGCTCCTAAACGTTTTATAAAAAGGACGGGCGGATTTTACCGACGCCATTCGGTTTTACTTTTCCAGCGGCAGCAATTCGATGCTGCAACCCGAGCTCCGGCAAGTTAGCTGCGCCTGGCGGACGATTTTTACGGATGAGACATCCGGAAATCTGACGGGGAAATCTTTCTGGCGAAGTTGATCGGACGCGGAGCGGAGGCTTTCATCTCCATCAACAAACTCTGCACGCTCTGGACGAGGCGAACCGTCGAATACGAGATTGAAGCGCGCAGTGGCGGCCTGGGTTGTGATGGCGGAGAGTTTCACGGTACGCTCCTGCACTAAGTCAATACTTCCCTGTGCGATGGCTTTCTCGGCGGCTGGACTCCCTGCGACTTGCGCCACGCGCGTGCGCGAATCTTGGACGTCGGCAGCGTTTCCCGCAGCGGCGATGGCCAGGGCGTACATGTGGATCGCTTTTGCGGCTTGCCCTTGCTTTTCGAAAACCTGGCCGAGACGGGTAGCTACGGTGCTGGACTGGCTCAGGAGCCACGATGAATTCAGAAACTGCATCGCCGCGAGATTCTCACCGCGCTGAAACTTTGCCCATCCCATGCGCGCCCAGGCGAGCGCCACCAGGCGCATCGATGAAAATGTGGAAGGACCAAGCCGATCTAACTGGCCAGAATCGAACTGTCCGCCAATATCGTAGAGAACCTGCTGCGCGTCGTTTTCGGTTTGCGCAGGATCGACGTCGTTTTTCAGCGCGGCTGCATAAATATCCTCACCGGCTTCTCCGCTAGCGCTGCCGGTCAGTCCTTTCAATAAATCCTGCGCCTTTGCGCTTTCTCCCAAGCGACCGTAGATCTGTGCCAGCGCCAGTTTGGTCTCGGGATCATCGGGGGGAATCGCGGCGGCCGCTTCGAGTTGGGTGCGGGCATCGGCATTACGGCCTGCTTGCGCGAGCAACAGCCCGTAATTCTTCAGTGTTTCTTTGTCGTATGGAGTGATCTCAATCTGTTTGCGGTAGGACGCGATGGCTTCGTCGGTTTTGCCGCTCTGTTGTAATTCCATAGCCAACTCGCCATTCGCGCGCTTGTGAGATGGATCGATTGCCAACTGCTTGCGGAAGGCGGCTATGGCATCGGCATGATTGTTGGCTCCGGCGTAGGCTAAACCCAAGTCGTACCAAGCGTCTTCCATGCCTTGGTCGGACAAATTTGGATTGGCATCTACCGCGCGTTTAACGAGGTCGATGGCGGAGCGGTAGTCTTTGCTTTGCAATGCCTTGACGCCCCCTTTATGGAGGTCCGCGGGACTGCCTTCGAACTTGGAGGCGGGGGCCGAGGTGGTTGCTGCGCCGCGACCTGACGGGGTGAGGATCGTGCAAGACAAAATTTGATCTTCGTCGCCATGAGCGGCGTTACGGAAGGAATCGTAATCGACGCGGCGGCCCGCAACCAATTCATTCGTCTTCACCACGAGCTTGCGCTCGCCTTCCAGAATTCCTGCCGTCGTTCCTCCGCTCGCTCCCGCGGTAAATCTATAGGTTGAAGAGTAATCGCCATAATCCCGTGACATTTTTACGGGCGTGGGCGTGCGCACGGTGTAGTTGGAAGGGAACTGTAAACGGACCTTATAAGTCGTGTCGCCGGCGGGACCGATATTTAAAGGTTGGGTGTCGTTTTCCGACGCACGAATGGCGGGTAGACCGAGCGCCGGAAGCGGACGAAAGTCAACGCCCGCCGAGGGCACAACGAAATAGCGGTCCTGATGCAAATGATATTTCAAGTGAAAAGGCTTGCTTGTGTCTTCGAGCGAGTCGATATGGACATCCTCGACTTCGCCGGGAAATCCCCAACTTGCGGAGAGAGATTTAACGAAGTCTTTCGTTTCGGCTTGCGAGAAGCGGCGAAAGCTAGAACGGAGTGGCCAATCGCGATCTCCTTGGGCGGTGAGGTCGAGCGTGGCATCGAGCGCGCCGAAATCGCTGAATTTTCCGTCGAGGCTGAAATGCATAAAGGTTTTGATGGGGGAATCTGCCGGGGTGGTCTGCAGGCCTCCGTCGGCATCATCTGAAGCCAGTACTGCTTCTTTGTTCCGCAATTGATAGAGGAGGAGTCCGTAGGGCGTTACTTCCGGAGTGGTGTCGAGCCAGATGAGGCTGCCCCCCACTCGAGCCGCTGTTATCACATGATCGAATTGGCTTGGCGAAGGAATGTCGACGTCGATCTGGCGCGAGCTATCGATCAGCACTGGATAACTCTGGATGCCCTCGGCGCGTAACATCGCAGAAAATAGCGTGTGCTTATCTTTGCAGTCACCGTAGCCGTTCTGCAGAACGTCCGAGGCGGAGTGAGGCTGGTAGCGTCCGATTCCGAGCGAAATACTTACGTAACGGACGTTGAGAGCGACGTAGTTGTAAAGAAGACGCGCTTTTTCTTCGGATGTGGTTGCACCTTTGGTCAGTTCGGCAGCTTTTTTGCTGACGCTGTCATCCACCGTCATGCGCTGGCCTTGCAATTTGGCATACCACTGGGCGATCTGTTTCCAGTCGGTGAAGGTGGTCAACTGCACGTCGCGCACCGCCTGTTCGTCTTCGTTACTGTCGTTGGAACGGTGTCTGTCGTGATCCTTGTTGCGGTCTGGCCGAATGTCTTTCACTACCCAGGTGTAGATGCGGCGATCGCCTTTGTCCTGAATGTCGGGCTGGCGGGTCGGCGTTTTCACCTTCACTTCGCGCGCCCTGGGGATGTCAATTTCGAGCCGATCTTCATTGACCACTACACCTTTCGGAAATGTGTACTCGTACCAGAAGTTTCCGGCTGCAAGGGGCGTAATCACGCGGGTGACGGTGCGATATTCCAGCGTGTCTCCGGGCTGCAAGGCAGCGACTGAGATATGCCGTTGCCGGTAGTCGCTATACATGGGTGCTTCTTTGAGCACATCGGGAGCGAAATCCTGCGCCGTGGTTTCGGGGGTGACGATCACCTGTCCATCTGGCTTACGGACTCGAATGTATTCGATCTCCAATTTTTCAGTGGCAGACGAGTATCCGAAAACCAGTTGGCCGAATTCCTCTACGCCAGCCTGACTTTGAATGCGAACCACAGCTTCCGTCTCGCTCACTTCGGTCCCGTCATTCTCAAAGCGGACGCGGTTCAGAATCCGATCGAAGATAGCGGCTTCTTCGGCGGCATTTGCCTTTTGGCTCAAAGGGGCGACTGGCGCTTGCGGCGAAGCGTCAGTGCTCATCAAAACGATTTGCAGGGTTACTAGAGAACTGATGGATAAGATACCCGGCGCAGTGCGCAAAAAACGAAGGGACATATTGCAGTTCTTTTACGCTGTGCGCAGCGTAAAATCAAACCACCCGTATGAACGTCATCAAGGGAACCAACGTTTCACGTGCCGTTGCCGGGTTGCTTTGTCTGGCCGTATTCGGGGTCTGCGGTGTGCTGCGCGCGCAGATGCCTCCGCTGGTTGTGACGGATCAAACTCCTCCCTCGATGGAGCAAGGTATCGAATTTCATTTTCTCTTGCATGCTAACGGCGGATACCCGCCGTACGTGTGGAGCATAGACAAAGGCGATCTGCCGGAAGGCACCACCCTGACGGCGGATGGTCTGCTCTCCGGTCGACCTTCGAAGACTGGCGACTTCACGGTGACGTTGAAGGTTGAAGATTCGGCTCGGCCCACGCACAGTGCGACGAAAGAGTTCCATGCGGTGGTGGGCGCCTCGCTGACTTTCGAATGGCAGGAGCCTCCGAAGGTTCACGACGACCGGATCGATGGCTCGCTGCAGGTATCTAACGGCACCAAGGATGATTTGGACCTTACGGTCATCGTAGTGGCGATTGCGGACAACGGACGAGCGACAGCGATTGGCTACCAACATTTTTCGCTTAAAGCCGGCACTTCGAATTTGAAGATTCCGTTCGGAAATACTTTGCCTTATGGCGGTTACACGGTTCGCGCCGATGGCATTGCCGAGATTGCGTCCAGAAACACAATTCTACGGCGGGGGCTGGAAACACCGGTGCCATTGCAGATTGTTCAGGTTCCATAGCCGTTCCAGGTTCGAGTCAGCTGTCCGGACCGGGCTGCCTTAGTCTGAGCAAACCGGCTGCCCGATACCGCATCTCATCTCTGAAAGCTGTGGCGCAGGCTATGCTAGTTACGTGCCCCCTCTGTGCTATCCTTATTATTCTGAGATAGTTGCAGGCGCACCGATTTCTCCCTATGGAGCTTTTTCTTAATCTCTGTTGGCTCTCGTTGTTGGTGCCCGCTTTCTTTCTTTGGCATAGCCGCACTGCGTCGGGTCCCGCCTGTCGCCCGCTGGTGTTTCTTTGCGTTCTTGGATGCGCGCTGGTTCTGTTATTCCCCGTGATTTCGGCGACCGACGACCTGCACGCGATACGCCCGGAGATGGAAGAATCGGAACGAGCCTTTAGACACGCAAATAATTGTGCATGCGCCGTTCATGTACCGATTCCGGCTTCACAAATGGCTTTATCGACTACATTGGGTCTGAGAGCCTGGTTCGAACAGGTTGGCCAGATTGCTAGTTTTATTCCGCAAGCAGGTCGAAATTTTGGCCGCTCCGCAAGAGTGGGGCGCGCACCCCCCTCCGCTCACCCTACGCTGGCATAAGTTTTCCGAAAGCAGTTTTCATTTTTCAGGGCGAAATCCCGGGGATTTCCGCAGTTACGCGTATTGGGTAATTTGTGTTTGGCCCGATGCGCACGGAGCAGGCGATGTCCAAGTTCCACAAGTGTAGACTGGCCGCATTATGGGTGGTTGCGGCCGCTTTCTGCGCCTCGGCGCAGCAAACGCTGACCTGGCAACAGGTGCGGCAGCGCTTTGAGCAGAATAACCCCACGCTGTTGGCGGGGAAGTTGAATATTGACGAGTCGAAGGCGCAAGAAATCACGGCCTACTTCCGGCCGAACCCGACGTTGACGCTGCTTTCAGATCAGATTGATCCGTTTTCGGGAGGCCCTCCGCATGGTCCCTTTGCTTACTGGCTGCCCTCGGCCACGGTGAACTATCTACATGAGCGGGAGCATAAGCGGGAGTTGCGGCGAGAGAGTGCGCAAAAAGGGACGGCGCTCGCGGTGTCTGGTCAGGATGACCTGGAAAGAAATCTGGTATTCACTTTGCGCGGCTCGTTTGTGCAGACGCTGCAGGCGAAGGCGGTGCTCGACGTGGCGAAGGAAAATCTCGCTTATTACGATCACCTGCTCGAGATCAGCCGGGACCGTCTCAGCGCGGGCGATATTGCCCAGGTGGATCTGGATCGTCTGGAACTTCAGCGGGTGCAGTACGAATCGGATTTGCAAACCGCCGAGGTTGATCTGAGGACAGCAAAGATTCAGCTGTTAATGCTGTTGAACGACCGGACGCCTGTCGAGAATTTCGACGTGACGGGCCCGTTCGAATTCAGCGAAGAGATTGGGCCGGTGGAAGATTTTCGACAAATGGCGGCGGACGCGCGGCCTGACTTGCGGGCCGCGTTGCAATCGGTGGACAAGGCGAAGACCGATCACAAACTGGCCGTCGCCAATGGTTCGACGGATCCGACATTTGGATTTGACGTGGGCCGCAATCCTCCCATTGATCAGTACATCGGCTTCAGTGTGAATATTCCGCTGCGTTTTTTTGATCGCAATCAGGGAGAGAAGTTGCGGACGCAACTTGACATCGACCGGAACCAGCGGCTTTTAGATGCGGCCCAGGCGCAGGTGTTCAGCGATGTCGACTCCGCATATGCGTCGCTGAGGAGCAACCTGATTCTTCTGCACCCTTATAAAACGAAGTACTTGGCGCAGGCGGTACACGTTCGCGACACGATCGCGTTTGCGTACCAGCACGGAGGCGCTTCGCTGCTGGACTTTCTCAGCGCCCAGGGCGAATACCGCACTGTGCAACTGGCCTACGTAAATCTAGTCGGCTCTTATTTATCCGCCGCCAGCCAATTGAATCTGGCCGTGGGCCGCGAGGTTATTCCATGAGATGGCATCTTAGAAATTTTATTTTCCGATCAAGTTCAGGTTCGAGGCCCGTGCGTTTGGCGGAGCCTCGCGGCGCGGCTGCTGAATGCCTTCCCCCGGTCGCCGCGCCGAAAATTTCTGCTGTGCTCACCCGCGGGGCGGCTTCGCTTGCCGCTATGGCGCTGCTGGCTGCCTCAATCGCGTGTTCGAACGACACCAAGGCTGCTCCCACTAAACAGGAAATCACGGTCGATCCTAATTTGCTCACTGTCGATCATCCTGAGCTATTCAAAACGGTGAAGGTTGAGAGCCGCGATCTGCCGACGGAGCTGAACGCAAATGGGACCATTCAGCCGGATGTGAACAAGACCATCCATGTGACGTCGCTCGGTTCGGGGCGTGTGTTTGAACTGAAAGCCCGGCTAGGCGATTACGTGAAAAAGGGGCAGGTACTGCTCGTGATTTCGAGTCCTGACCTGGCCGGAGCGATGGGCGACTACAACAAGGCGGCGGCTGACGAAGCCCTCGCTCGCAAGGCGCTGGAGCGCGCGCAACTGCTTTATTCGAAGGGCGCATTTGCGCAAAAAGATCTGGAAGTTGCTGAGAATGCCGAGGCCAAGGCGAAAACAGACCAGCAAACCGCCGAAAACCGTTTGCGCGTTCTGGGCGGAGATCCGGCTCGCCCGAGCACCATGATCGAACTTCGTGCACCGATTGCGGGCACGATCGTTGAACAGAATGTTTCCGGATTCGAAGGCATCAAGAGCCTCGACAATACTCCGAACTTGTTTACCCTTGCCGATCTTTCCAGCGTTTGGGTGGTGTGCGATGTCTATGAGAATGACATCGGAGACGTTCACATCGGCGATCCAGCGGAAGTGCGGTTGAATGCTTTTCCGGATCGCGTTTTCAAGGGCACGGTGAGCGATGTTTCCCGGGTGCTCGATCCAAACACGCGCTCCGCGAAGGTGCGCATCGTGCTGCAGAACGGAGAAGGAGCGTTTCGGCCGGGGATGTTTGCGGTGGCGACGTTCCGGTCGCGCAAGCAGAAGCCGCATTTGGTCGTGCCAGCGACCGCCATCATGCGTCTGCAAGATAAAGACTGGGTTTTTCGGCGAGAGACGGCGAATTCGTTTCGCCGCATTGAAGTGAAGACTTCCGGTCTGCCAGATGGATTGCAGCAAGTGGAGCAGGGCGCCAAGGCGGGAGATGAACTGATTGCAAATGCGCTTGCCTTTTCTACCGAGGCTTCGGGGCAGGGCAAATGATTCGTTTTCTTATCGATTTTGCCCTGCGCAATCGAATCCTGGTGCTCAGCTTGGCGCTGGTGCTTTTCGTATGGGGCATTATTTCGTTTCGCAATCTACCGATCGAAGCTTATCCCGATGTCGCCGATACTTACACGCAGATCATCACGCAATGGCCGGGACACGCCGCTGAAGAAGTTGAGCAACAGATCACCGTTCCGCTCGAAGTAGGATTGAACGGAGTTCCACACAAGACCCATCTGCGGTCGGTATCGCTTGCCGGGCTTTCGGTCGTCACGATTATTTACGACGACGAGATTTCGACATTTAACGCGCGGCAGGAAGTATTGGATCGTCTGCAGCAGGTGACGCTGCCGGCTAACGTGAATGCAGGTCTGGGGCCCGATTACAGTCCCACTGGCCAGATCATGTTCTTCACCTTGAAGAGCACGAACCCGCGTTATGACGCGATGGAACTCAAAACCCTGGCGGACTGGTTCGTGCTGAATCAGTTGAAGTCGGTGCCGAATGTGGTGGACGTTAACATTTTCGGAGGGCCTACACGCGAGTATCAGGTGCAGATTGATCCGGGGAAGCTGGTTTCCTACGGATTGTCTCTGACCCAGGTGGAGCAGGCGCTGGCCAACAACAACACCAACGCCGGCGGTGGATTTATCGAACGTGGCCAGCAGGCGTTGAATGTGCGTGCAGTTGGCCTGATGCAGACGACCGACGATATCGCGGCGACTGTCATCAAAAGCGTGAATGGAACGCCGGTTCGGGTGCGCGATGTTGCCATCGTTGTGCAAGCTCCCAAAATCCGGCTGGGCCAACTCGGCAAGACTATTCGGTGCGAAGCTGCGAAGCAGGTCGACAAGACGATCCGTTGCGAAGATGGCACCGTGCTTGACGACGAAGATGTCGTTGAGGGCATCGTGCTTCTGCGCAAAGGCGCTGAAGCTGACGCCACGCTGGATGCTCTCCATGCCAAGATTAACGAGCTAAACGACGGACTCTTGCCGCAGGGCGTGAAGTTTGTTCCGCATCTCGATCGCAGCGATCTGGTGCACTACACCACGCACACAGTGCTACGGAATCTTACCGATGGCGTGCTGCTGGTCACGCTGATTCTCTTCATATTTTTAGGAAATGTTCGCAGTGCTTTGATCGTTACGATCACGATTCCTTTTGCTCTGCTGTTTGCAGCAATTCTTCTCGATCTCAGTCACATCCCGGCGAACCTGCTATCGCTGGGCGCGCTTGATTTCGGCATGGTGGTCGATGGCTCGGTGGTCATGGTGGAAAACATCATGCGCCATGTCGAGTTTTCTCAGGGCAAGAAGACATTTCTTGAACTGATCGCGGCGGCCGCCCATGAAGTACAGAAGCCGGTATTCTTCGCCCGCATCATCATCATTGTTTCCTATCTCCCGATCTTCACTTTGCAGCGGGTGGAAGGCCGATTGTTCCGCCCCATGGCTTGGACAGTGGCGTTCGCCCTGTTGGGAGCGCTGGTGTTCGCGCTGCTGATTGCTCCGGTGCTCTGCCATCTGGTCTTCCGGGATGGAAAGATCAAAGAGTGGCAGAACCCGATGATGCGCATCATGCAGAATGCGTACCGGCGGATGCTGGACTGGTGCTTTGATCATTTGAAATTCACCCTGGGGGTTGGAGTCGCGGCCCTTGTGTTCATGCTGGTTCTTTTCTTCAGTGGAATTGTGGGATCGGAATTTCTTCCTCATCTCGACGAAGGTGCAATCTGGGTCCGCGGAACGCTCGCTCCAAGCGCGGGCCCGACTACAGGTATCGGGGTTACGAACCGCGGGCGCACCATACTGGCACAGTTTCCGGAAGTGAAGCAGATCGTCAGCCAGGTGGGGCGTCCTGATGACGGCAGCGATGCCAGCGGCTTTTACAACACGGAATTCTTTGTCGATTTGCTGCCCCGCTCTGAGTGGCGCGCTGACTATCCCACGAAAGAAAAGCTGATTGAGGCGATGGATAAGGCGCTCAACCAGATACCGGGCGTCGATTGGAATTTCTCGCAACCGATTTCCGATAACGTGGAGGAAGCGGTTAGCGGGGTCAAGGGTGAATTAGCGGTCAAGCTTTTTGGCGGCGACCTTAAGACGCTGGAACAAAAAGCCGATGAGATGCAGGACGTGATGAGCAAGATTCCGGGAGTCGCCGATCTCGGAACTTTCCAGGTACGCGGCCAGCCGAATGTGAATCTGGTGGTGGATCGGGCGGTAGCGGATCGCTTTGGCATCAACGTCAGCGACGTACAGGATGCGGTGGAAACGGCAGTGGGTGGCAAGGCGGTGAGCCAGATTCTTATCGGCGAACAGCGCTATGATCTGACTGTCCGCTATCAAGAGCCGTATCGCAAAACTATCGAGGACATACAGAACATTCGCATCCTTGCGCCTTCGGGGGAACGAGTTTCGCTGGGCCAGTTGTGCGAGGTCAAACTGGAGGACGGCGCCTCTACGATTTATCGCGAGGGGAATTCGCGCTACATCGCTATCAAATACAGCGTTCGAGGCCGAGATTTGGGAAGCACGGTGCGCGATGCCATCGAGCAGGTTCACCGCAAAGTTAAATTCCCCGAAGGCTATCACCTTGATTGGACGGGCGAATATGAGAGCCAGCAGCGCGCTAACAAGAGACTGGCGATCATCGTGCCGATCACGTTGTTGCTGATGGCTTTCATTCTGTACTCGATGTTTGATTCCTGGAAATGGGTTGGGCTGATATTTGCGGTAGTCGCGCTGTCTCCCTTAGGCGGAGTGTTATCGCTATTGGCAACGGGTACCCATTTTTCGGTTTCGTCGGGTCTCGGTTTTCTCGCGCTGACTGGTGTGTCGGTTGAAATCGGCGTCATCATGATTGAGTACATCAACCAGTTGCGGACTCGCGGTATGGACCCGCGTCACGCTGCTAAAGAAGGCGCTGAGCTTCGTCTGCGCCCCATCATGATGACCATGCTGGTGGCGACTCTCGGCCTTCTGCCGGCCGCTATGTCACACGATATTGGTTCGGATTCGCAACGTCCGTTCGCGATTGTGATTGTCGGAGGCCTGATGGTTGAGCTGGTTGTCAGCCTGGTGATGATGCCTACGCTTTATGTTTTCTGGGCGCGCCCGGGAGATAAACTGCCTCCGGCGGAACTGGAGTTCGTGGAGGAAGGCGAGCATGTAGACTAGGCAGAGTTTTCTCACGCAGGAAACGATTGCGTTTCTTGCTTTTTGAGGGTGGTTCCGCTAGTTTTTATCTTTCCTGATGGGTCTGATGGGGCTTGACCGACTCTGATGCGGTCGGCTGGCAGGCGTAACGCGCCTTAAGGAATGGCAGTCATGAGACAGAGTTACGTTTGGATCGCCCTATGCGCGCTATTGACTCTGGCCGCTTTGCTGAGTTTGCCTAGTTGCGGACACGATCAGAAACTGGTGAGCCTGGCAGTCATGCCATCGGGCGGTTTTGTTTTCGCGACGCCGGCTCCGGGGGCCACAGGACAGTTCACCGCGATCGGCACTTACATTCATCCTCCTGCTACGAAGGATGTGACCAGTCAGGCCACTTGGGCGGTTGATACCAACGTGGTTTCGATTGCCGGCGGGTTGGCGACCACAAACGGCAATTGCGGCTCGACGAACGTGTCGGCGACTATGCCCGAGGGTACGGGTGGAGCGTCGAACATCGTAATCGGTTATTCCACCGTGACCGTAAATAATCCAGCAGATCCGAATTGCCCTGGTGGCGGCACCGAAGGCACGCTGAGCGTGCAGATTTCTCCGAGTAATTTAGGGACGGTCACGAGCCAGACTTACGGTATCAATTGTCCAACGCAGTCATGTATCGCGGTGGTCCCCGCGGGAACTTCGGTGGCGCTGACGGCAACGCCAGTCAGTGGCCACACCTTTTTGAATTGGACGGGCTGCCTGCCTGCCGATAGTTCCGATTGCGCGGTCACGGTTCCGACAGGTGGAGTTGCTGTGGTAGCAACATTCCAGTGAAAACGCTGCAGCGTCGAGTTACTGGCGAAACCGTCGGCTATTCTTCGGCGAGAAGTTTTCCGAGTGTAGACTTGTGCCGCTCCGGTTTAGCTTTTTTCGCGCGAACCAACTGAGACGGTTTGGGACTGCCAACACGTTCGCGTGCCATTTCGCGAACGACCTGGGTGGCGGAGAACTTCTTTTTCTTGCGTTTGCCTGGCATCCTGTTTATTCACTCTTGTCTTCATCTCTGTGTGGGTGATCGGTCTTGATACTCGGTCTTACTGCTCGGTCTTGCTGCTCGCATCTTCGCACATTCAACTCGCTAAAAGTGCAATAATCTAGGTTACGGACGAGGGATATGGACGAGCGCGAATTTTTCGACGAACGATCAGAAAAGAAAGTGGCGAACTTGAGCTGTCCGCATTGTCAGCAGGCGGGGGAGTATGAGATCCAGTGGCTGGTGCGGATGAAAAAGAAGAACCTGCCGCCACGAGCCGACGACCGCGACCGCGCCAAGTTTGCGAAAGCACAATCGTACATGCTGCGACGAGACGACATGATGATGTGTAAGAACATGCGTTGCCGCAAGCGATTTGAAATCACCGGAGTGCAGAGTGTCGCGTTTCTGCAAGATGGATTGCCTGCGGCTGGGCGCTGAACTGCTTTGTTCCTGGTCGGTGGATGGTCTTCTAAGGTGCATCTTCTAAGGTCCGTCCTGTACAGCGAAATTTCCTGAGTGACGGCAGAATTTGCCTGCAAGGAATTGCGGCCCCGCGTTCCGTTATCTCGCAAATGATTGAATCGGGCGGACATTTCGCCTATCCCTACTCAATGGCAGGCCGGTTGCACCCCTTCTGGGGAGTATGAGCAAACATGCTTATCAAAAGGGAGGTTTCTGTGGATTTGTTATCCAATACGAGACGCTTCGCCGGTACTGCTTTTTCTTTTGCGCCTTCACTGGTTTTGGCGATGCTGTTGTCGGCCCCCGCGGTGAACGCGCAAATCATGCCGCCACAGCCGGTACCGCCGGGACCGACTAGCGCGAACCCTCCGTTACGCGGAGACGATATTACGCGGCAAGACGTGGCCGATTTCAACTGGTTCTTGGATCGCCATCCAGAGATTGCGGAACAACTCCGCAAAGATCCTTCGTTAATCGATAACCATCGGTTTGTGGCGGACCATCCGCAGTTGCAGGAGTATGTGCAGACGCACCGCAAGATCGCCGATGCTTTCAGAACACACCCGGATCAATTCATGCGGGATGAAGAGCGATACGAGCGAAACCAAGGCGGGGATATTACTCGTCGTGACGTTCTCGAAATGAATCATTTCCTCGATGATCACAAGGAGATTGCCGAACAGCTGCGTAAGGATCCGTCGCTGATCGATAACCGGGAGTGGGTGTCGAGCCATCCGGCGTTGCAGGAATATCTGCAGAGTCATCCAGCAGTGAAAGAAGCTTTTCGGTCGGACCCGAACGCTTTTATGCACGACGAAGAACGACTGGATCGACGGGAAGGCGAACCGCGAGATGCGGGCCGGATGAATGCGAATTCGAGTCCGTACGATCGTGACGAGCGCAATCGTGGAGAGCTGACGGGCTTTGGTCAATTCCTGGGCGGCCACTCTAGTGTTGCGGACGAACTTAGCCGCGATCCCTCGTTAGCCAATAATCGGGAATATCTCGAGAACCACCCTGAACTCAACGACTATCTCAAATCGCATCCTGCGATGAGCCAACAGTTGTCGGAGAATCCGCAGGCGGTGATGAATTCGAATTGGGTTCAGAAGAGCGGCGGTTTCACCGCGAAGCCGGTTGGACCGAGTCAGCGGTCAACCTCGAACCCAAACCCAAATCAATAGCGATATGTGCGAGGGGATTGGGGGCCGGGGCGAAACGGCCTCCAATTCTGTTTCGAATACTTTTCGAGTGCGGATTGTTTTTCGAGTGAAATGGCTCATCTATTGAATTTCTTATTTTTTTGTCGGGGTTTCCGGGAGGAATTATGAGGGTTGAATTGATAAAGGCGAGGTCCCTGGTGGCGGCTCTGCTGCTGGTGCTTGCCGTGTCTTCGGTTGCGCTTGGCAAGGACAAAAAAGGTCAGAGGGGGATGTTGGAAAGCATGCAAGCGGTTCCGTGCGGCGCCAAAGAAAGAGGGCTGACGGGACTTGGCAGTCTCATGGGGTCGGTGGGAGTGGAACACGTCAACTCGCACGAGCAGTTGTGCCAGCAATATTTGTTGCGCACCGATGAAATGGATTATCACATCCGTCCAATGGACTCGAAACACGCCGCAGTTCTTCCGGTTGGGCGCGAAGCGGAATTCAAAATAAAGAAAGACCGCCTCTTTCTGAGAATGGCGGATGACAAAAAGGAGAAAGAGTTGCCGTACCAGGTGGTATCGATGGAGCCGGCGAATTCCGCGAGCAAGATGGATAGCACGGCTTATCATCCGGCGGACAAGCCGGTCGAGGCACGGCCTGCCGATAATCCGCCGAACCGGCAAGCACAGAACCTGACGGGGCAAAGCGGCACTGTTCCGCCGCCGCAATAGCGACGGATCAGGAAGGTGAGGATGTTTTATCGATTGGCGACGAGCGTTGCGGCTAGGCGACGCACGCTATGGAGGAGAAGGCCGAGCGTTTCAGACGCGGGCGACGAAAGAGTGGACTCTCTTGCTGCCGGAGCGTCGCTGAAGCCTTCTTTCTCCATTTGTTTGGCGGCGGCGGCGAAACGCTGCGAACTTCTTTCTTCCATCGCGAGAAAACGGAATGCCTGGGCCAAAGGGATGCCATCGGCGCCAGTCTGCAGAAATTCTACCTGCGCCGTGACTTTCCCGTAGACGGTGTTCATGGCAATCTCGCCCATGGTTCCGTGCGGAATGGGGCCTTTGGACAGGACAGCCGACCCTCCGGTGAGCGAGAGGCGTTGCAGAACGCCGACAAAGCGCATGTCATTGACGGTAAAAAGGGCGCGCTCGCTGTTAGGGACGCGGATGCGTGGCGGCCGCGTTTTGCTCGGTTTCTGGGATTTTTTCACGATGACTCAGCATCGCAAGCCGGACGAATGCGGTCAAGGTTACGGCAGTGCGTAGGTTGGGGTTGCGTCGATTCATACCAGAGATTCCTGCCTGGCCTGTCGTGATTGGTGGCCACAGCCCTTGTTGGTCTTTTGGATGACGTTCCAGCAACTCATTTATACTGTTTAGTTTCCCCAGCTTAGTTTTCGCCCGCGCAGGTGGACGAATTCCAGGGAGTTGATCGTGAAGATATTGGTGTGCATGAAGCAGGTTCCACAGAAAGATGCTCCGCTCAAGCTGAATGAGGCGGGCACGTGGATCCGCGAAGATGTTTCTTATGAAGTGAACGAGCCGGACGCGTTTGCGCTGGAAGAAGCATTGCGGCAGAAGGAAAAGCATACAGGCGAAGTAGTGGTGATTACGGCCGGTCCGGCGCGAGCCTCACAGGTGTTGCGGGAGGGCCTGGCGAAAGGGGCAGA
>Ga0209006_10000891_pt1 | contig 27728 bp, 21 predicted proteins | sample JacPin_JW_Ref_O2_FD_188567 | JGI IMG/M metagenome (GOLD analysis project Ga0209006, IMG submission 188567) | Forest soil microbial communities from Algoma, Ontario, Canada - Jack Pine, Ontario site 1_JW_Ref_O2 (SPAdes) (version 2) | ecosystem: Environmental > Terrestrial > Soil > Boreal...
AAATGGAGCGAGCCTGCGATAGTCAATTCCGAACTTAAATTGATGGCGGCCCAGAGACAGGCCCACGGTGTCCACCAAATTCCATTGGCTTTGCCCACCAGATGCCTGCTGTTGATATAGATAAGCACCAGAGGTCCCGGCATAAAGAAGAATCACCTCCGCCACAGATCCAGGCCCGAGCCCTGTTGTCTGGGCGAAATTCACAGGTGTGGCGCCACCAAAACCATCAAGGACAATGCTGCTCGTCGTTTTGTTGGTGGTGCGATTGAAACGCAAATCGTTGCTCACATGACTGGAGAAAATACTGCTGGCTCCCAGCGTATATGTCCGCAATACATATGACAGAGGTTCGTACATGCTGGGAGTCCCGGAGTTCACGACATTTCCTCGAGTCGATGCTAATGAGCCGGTGTCACTGAAGCGGAAGAACAGTTTCAACTTCTCATTAATGAAGTGGTCAATCCGGATGCTTGTGGAATCCAAAGAAGCAGGATTGGTCCAACTTGCGACAAATTGGGCAATTCCGTTGCCAAAATCTAACCCAACGGGGCTCGGCATCGGAAATGCTTTCAAGGCTGGTTGGAGCGCAGCGGGAGCTGGAGAGTTAGCTCCGGTGCATTTGCCAGCATCACCTCGTAAACAGAGATCAGGTACGAAATTGACCGTGGCCGCTTGCGGCGCAGCCAATCGCAATCCTTCGTAAGAAAAGAAGAAGAATGTTCTCTCCTTCCCTTTATACAAGCCAGGAATCTCGACTGGGCCTCCGAGTGTGGCACCAAAGTCGTTCTGCCGGAGATCGGGTTGCGCGACGCCAAAATAGTTATTGAACCAGTCATTCGCGTCCAGAATGCCATTCCGCAAGTAGTCATAGGCCGTGCCGTGAAACTGATTAGTTCCCGATTTCGTCTCAAATGCGAATTGACCTCCGGGATTGCGGCCATACTCGGCGGAATAGGTTGAACTCTGGACGCGAAACTCCTGCAGGTCATCGACCGATACCAGGGCCTGGGTTGTCCCCAGCGCTGTCGAGGCAGCGATGGAACCGCTAAGGCCCGCCCCGAAAGTCGCAGGTTCACCGGCCGCGGCTCCCACATTTGCACTTACGCCATCTACGCTGTAGTAGTTGGATTCTGTGCGCTGTCCATTAACACTGAATTCGCCCGTCAGACCTAGGCCGGTATTGCCAGCTCCAGACATCTGCGGTGTTTGCGTCGTAATTCCCGGCGTAAGCAGGATTAGGTCCTGAAAGCTCCGACCATTCAACGGCATGTTCTTTACGTACGTCTGATCGACGACCGTGCTCACAGCCGCGGATTCCGTATTCACTAACGGCGCTCCACCTTTCACCGTCAGAACCTCAAACACGGCACCCACTGGAACCGTGAAGTTGATAGAGAGGGCATCTTGGACATTGAGAACAATGTCGGGTTTGATTACGGTCTTGAAACCAACCTTAGACACCTGCAAGCGGTAAGGGCCTGGAGGCAGGTTCGGTAGAACGTAAATGCCGTCAGTGTTGGTTTTTGTGGTGTACTGCACACCGGTTACATCGTTCACCGCCACGATCTCCGCCCCAACGACCGCTGCACTGGAAGGATCAGAGACCAGGCCGTTTATGTTCCCATTGGGGGACTGCGCGAACAGGAAGAACGTGTTCAACGCCAAACAAACTACAAACGGAACAAAACGGGGGAAGCGCATGTGGGCTCTCCAGCAAGCAACGGATTTTCAACTCACTCCTTCAGTTAATTCGCAGGAAGATCCGCGGCGGACACCACGAGACTTCGATTTAATTTTAGGACGGAGAGGATGAAGCGATTGGCCGGGATACCGGACAGACGGAGTCAGGGATGGTTGGGGTTGACTTTCAGATAGGCGAACAGAAGGGGTTTGCTGCTCGGTTTATGACTGCCGCCGATGGGCTCGACAGTTACAAATACCGCGTCGATCTGCGCCAGTGTCTTCGGGTCATCACACTTTAGAATCCAGCGCTTTTTCGTGGCGTTGTCCTCGTAGAAAACACCCAAGTTTATTGCTTGCTGCCGGTCTGGACCCCGACGGCCCCACGCCTGGAACGTGCTCGCCCGTTTCAGTTCTGTCTGCTGGTCAAGATCGTAGGCATAGAAAATCAGCGACTTGCCCCGGGTATAGAAAACGCGACCGTATGGCTTCTTGGTTTCGCCGGTACCAGCAACGTCATAGATTTCCGCGATATACAGGTCGCGGGCGCCCATTAGCTCGCGGATGTCGCGATCATGGGCCAGGAGTTCGTCGCGTTGCTCGAGTGCACCCTGCTGCTCTTGAAGCTCACGGGTGAGATCACTGACCTTGGCGTCCGATCCCTTGGCACGGGCGGCATCCTGAGCTGACTGTTGGGCCAGTGACTCCAGTTTTTGCTGCAATTCGCTGGAATTGTCCTGCGCCGACTCCAGGTTTTGAGCTAGTTCGGCCTTTTGCTGGCTGAGATCTTGTCGGCTTGCATCACCGGCACGGAGACTGCTCTCGAGCTGCTTCTGCGCTGCCTTCATTTCATTTATTTCAGAGGATTGTCGGGCCAGTTGGCGGCGAAGGTCCGCGATCATCTTGTCACGTTGAGCGATCTCTGTATTGACAACGGCGCGGTCGTGCCCGGCATCGCTCAACTGCTCTTCGAGCGAGGACTGGGCGGTAGATGGTTCCTGCCTGGTTGGTTGTGGTTGTGGGCCTTTAGCTAGGCTAGTCTCTCGACGCATGCCCACCCGGTAAGCGAAGAAACTGAGCGCACAGAAAAGAAGAATTCCGGCAGCATAGAGCAGCCAGACATTCCGCCATGTGGACTCGTTTGAGAATGGGAGGAGGCTATGGGGGAAGATCGATGAACCATTCCTCTTTCCGGTTTCTCCGGGGGGATGCGTCTCTTCACGCGCGAGTCGGTCGAACAATGCCCTCTCAGCTTGTCCTTGCTGTTCTTGAGACCAAGTCTCAGCCGGCTGTGCGCGCTCAAGTTCTTCGCTGGCGGCAATTGCCGGAATTACGTCACTGACTATGGATTCGTACTGTCGAAGGGCTTCCCGGCAAGACGCACAAATCGCAAGATGCTCCCGCAATCGTCTCTGCTCGTCATCGGTGAGGTCGCCAGAGGTCGAAGCGGCGCAGAGTTCTAGGAATTCGTCATGGGGTCCGGTTTGAGACAACGCCCCTGCTCCTAGCTTGGGCAAACCTTGTATCATACTGCTCTCGCGCCCGGCAATTTGCTAGCAAAAATCTGTTTCCGTAGCCGTTCCAACCCGCGGAAGGAATGGTGCCGGACGTTGCCTTTGGTCTGGCCAAGCATCTTCGCAATCTCGTCCAGCGTATAGCCTTCGATGAAGTGCAGCCGAAGGGTCTTCTGCTGGTCTTCGGATAGGGTGCCGAACATCTTCTGCAGGTCCAATTCAGCCAAAATTGCGTCAACTGGATCGTCGGAATGCCCACATCGGGGTTCCGCGACCTCGAATGATTGCTCATCGAGTTCTACTTGCGTATAGAAATGGCGGGAATTGAGATAGCGCCGCCGTGAGAGAGCACGGCGGTAGGTCATTTGCAGAATCCAGAATTGTGCCGAGCCTTTGGAACTGTCGAAGGTTCTGCAGAGGCGATGCACTAGTAAGAAGATGTCCTGGACCAGGTCGTCTGCTTCAGATGCGTCTCGCAGAACTCGGTAAGCTACTCCACGGACGATATGTGCGTATCGCCGAAACAAGGATGCGAGCGCGTCGAGGTCGCCCTTGCAGATATTAAGGATCAAGTGCTCGTCAGATAGCTCATCGGAGGTGGTGCGCAGCGAACAGGAATCGTTGGTCTGCACCTCGCCTTCACACCTTGCGAGCCCCGGAAATCGACTTGTAATGGAGGAACTCAAACCTCCTCCAAAGGGGCGCACACTCGTCTTCGCAAAATGCAGAATGCATTCCGTGGGAATACATTCGTCAATGTGTCACGCTTCTCACAGTCATGCCGAGCGGCAAAAAGCACGTTCAGCCCCTTTCCGGACCTGAGAAGGCGTTTGGGGAAGCTTTTCGGAGCGCGCGAAGAAGGCAGCAAATTTCGCAGGAGAGAGTCGCCCTGGAAGCGGAGTGTGACCGAACCACCATCAGCCTTATTGAACGCGGTTTAGTCAGTCCTAAGCTGGCGACCATAACAAGAATGTGCCGCGCCATTGACACGAAACCGTCCGCGGTGATGCGCAAGATGGAAGAATCGCGTTTTTACACGGCTTAGTCCTCTGTTTACCCCTAAAAGATCACCTTGTCAATAAAATATGCCCCTTACAGAGCGTTTCCACTTTTACTCGTGACCGTTATCGTCCCCTTATCCATCCATGAATGAGGCTACATTGTTCGGCCAGCTGCTTCGGGCAACACGAAAGGCCCACAATGTGGGCCTCGCAAAGCTCGCCGAAAAAGTCGGTACAGGAGCAAAGCATCTTGGCAGGATTGAACGGGGCGAGAAATTGCCGTCTTTCGAACTCATCATCGCGCTGGCCAATGCAGCGCCGGTGTCTCGTTCCTGCGGACGGCTTTTTCGAATGGAAGAAAACCGGGCCTAAAGAGAAACAAGCATACAACTTCGGCCTCGCGACCGGCTGTGTATTTGCTTTCGCGGGACTATGGGATCGCTGGCGAGATCCGAACAACAACGTGCTCGAAACCTGCACGATCCTGACGACCATGCCGAATTCTCTCGTCGCCGAGGTCCATGATCGCATGCCGGCTATTCTGGATCCTGACGACTATGAGCGCTGGCTAGATCCCGGCATTACGAACTCCGAAATGATTCTGGACTGTCTAAAACCATTTGATGCCACCCTGATGAGCAAGTATCCGGTGAGTCCCCGCGTCAATCGTCCTGAGAACGACGATGAGGAGTGTGCGAGAGAAGTATCAGTGGAGAAACCGGCGCCGACGTTGTTCTGACTTTCATCGAGCAGCGCGAATCCGGTACTTTCTCGCCAAATTGCCCGTACGCCGTCGTACGCTCTCGGCTGCATATGGTGGGCGTATCATGTCCGTGAGTCCGGCAAAAATGCGTTGGGTGCGCACCGTGGATCCAGTCGACAAGCCCCGCTCTCAAACGTCTCCTAGAAGAATTCCGAAACGAGAGTGGAAGATTGCCTCACTCGCTCTCGTGGTCTCCTCGGCTGTTCTTGTCGTCGCCGTACTCGTAGCCAATCTTCAGTCACCGCGAGTAGCCCTGGCGCTGCTGATTTCATTGATCGCTGCCATGCTGATTTTCGCGCTCGTGTCGGCCGACGTGATCCGCCAAATGCGCAGGAGGGAACGCCAGGCGCGAACTGTCTTTGAAGACAGGGAGCAGGAATTTCGCCAAATGGCCGACAACATTCAGGAAATCTTCTGGGTGATCGACCCCGAGACGAGGACAGCTACCTATGTCAATCCCGCCTACGAAGCGATCACCGGCCGCTCCTGTCAGTCCTTGATTGAGGAACCGTCCTCGTATGAGAAGGCCATCCATCCCGATGACCGAGCTCACGTGGTCGGAAAGCTGAAGCAAGCGGCGCAGAGCGGCCACTTCGAAGAAAGATTTCGTATTGTCAGGCCTGAGGGTGAAGTTCGCTGGGTTTGGGTTCGCGGCTTTCCACGGAAAAACGCGAATGGAAAGATCATCCGTCTGGGCGGAACCGCGCTCGACATCACCGCGCTGAAGGAAGCCGAAGACCGGGTCGCGGCGAATCTCTCCCGGGCGAACTCGGCCTGGGCCGAGGCGGAGGCATTGCGCAAGGCCACACTGGCCCTAACCGAGGACTTGCACATGGACTGCGTTCTCGACGCACTGCTCCGCTCTCTCGCCGAGTTGGTTCCCTATACCTGCGCCCGTGTGCTCGTCCCTGAAGGTGGTCCCCACTGGCTGGCGCTGGGAGAGAAATCATGTCCTGAGGCTCCGAAGGCGGCTCCTCGCACGCCCCTGACATTCGTTGCGGACGAATCCCCCTTTTTTCAACGCATCTGGTCGGAACGAAAGCGAATCTTGATCGCGGATACGAAACAGGAACAGGGATGGCAGACCTTCAAGGGACATGCGCAATTCCGTTCCTGGCTTGGCGTCCCCCTGGTCGCCTCTGACGAGTTTTTGGGTTTTCTCTCCGTCGGCCACATGGAACCGAACCACTTTACTGAGGACCACCTTCGGCGCGCCGAGCTGCTTGCCATCCCCGCCGCCGCAGCCATTCAAAACGCACGCCTGTATTCCACTGCTGAGATCTATGGTTCGGAACTGGAAAAGCGGTTAGCGGACCTGCAAAACACCGAACGCGCGCTCAACCAAGCAGAGGAATGTCGCCGGGTTTCCGAGGAGAAATTTCAGAAAATCTTCCACTCGAGCCCGGTTGCCTTTTCCATCACGACGCTGGAGGAAGGCCGCTTCTTGGAAATCAACGCTGCATTTGAGGCACGGTACGGATACTCCCGGCAGGAGGTCCTCGGACGCACTGTGCACGAACTAAGGATGTGGGACGATCCTGCCGACCGGAGATTAATGGTGACGCAACTCCGGCAAGGAGGGCCGATTCGAAATGTAATTACCCGCCTTCGAGCAAAATCGGGCGAAATCAAGCTTACGGCCTATTCTGCCGACCGGATTGAGTTCGACGGGCAAAGGTGCATACTGGCAGTCTCGGAAGATGTAGTGACCCATGATCAAAAGTCCACAAATTAGGATTTGGCCGTCTGGCTTCGGGCTGCCACTGCCATTCGTTGGTATCCCTAAACAGAAGTGTGTTCGTACCCTCTTCGTTTCTCGTCTGTCCAGAATTCCGACCGCCAAAAATAAATCTCACCACCTGCGAACGGAAATAGGTCAGGATAGTGATCATCCTTTCCGCGAGAAAACGTTGTGGGGACCAGCCATCGAGTAATTCGGAAAGCCATCGCGCAGCCAGCCAAACCGCGAAGATCAAGCACGCCATACGTAGGATGTTTCGCAAGTTGTCAAGAATGTACGACTTCGCTCGCCGGTGGCGCGGACTCGTACCTCGTTCGTCGATTCAAATCGAACAAATTTAGTCAGTCCCATGTGGAATCAGAACGATTCTCAAGGTTGCATAGCGTCCTGTTAAGCGCCAGAAGATCTCCACAAACAGTGCTCCAGCCCGGCAAGTTGTACGGTTTCCCGACCGCCGGCGGAGGTTCTTCCCAAGGGCGTCTTGTAATCGAACCGACGCGTGTCATGCTCGGGCGTTCTCGCATTACCCGAGCGCTCCCGCTAGCCCGTGAAGCGATTCCGCAGGAATCTGACTTTATCCTCGATGTGAACACCTCCGTCTGGCCCGGATGTAATTTTCCACATTTCGTTGTGAATCGCGTTTCGTCGTGAATCAAAGGTGCAGTGATGGCGCGTGTAGGGAGAATACTTGCTTGGTGGGACCGGGACGTGGATCGCGCGGGAAGGCCGATTCGGCCTGACGTGCGATTAGCCGGCCATGAGATTTGGGAACAAGCCTGTCAGCGGACACATGTTCTTCTCGCTGATCATGGCCCGGCTGCCGAACTAATGGAGAATACCGTTGCCCAAGTCTCCCGTTACTTGGATCGGACCGGGGCGCCCCTGTCCACTCGGAAACACGGACTCCTCTTGGTAGCCTTCTGCCGGGCCCTTTGCCGCTATGCGGCCAAGTCGAGGCGTCTTGAATTGGTGGGAGGGTCCGGTGAACTCTCAAAGCACACGGCAGACAATGCTTGGGTCCGCCAAGTAAACGCCCACCTGGATTTCGAAAAGATCGTTCGACAACTCAGCGAGAGAAATGCCGCCGTTCTGACGCTTAGAGCTGCTGAATACGAGTGGAAGGAAATTGCTCACCTGTTCGGAGTCTCGGTCGCCGCGGTTCGTAACAGCTTCTGGCGCGAGATAGAGAAAATCAGATGCGGAACCCCATCCGTGTGACCGGCGACAAGACGTGGCCATCATCCTGTCTCCTGCAATTCCGAACGATAGAAGTGACGGCGCTCGAAAAGTGGCAGCGGGACTTCGAAAACATGAGTCTCGCTGGCTTCGAATTCAAACTCCTTGCCACACTCCTCTGCAGGGCAGATCGCTAAGGATTTTTCTTTGCTGAACGCGAGCTGGTTCTGTGGTCTGATGACGACCCAAATTCCGCACTTCGGGCAGGTGACGCATGAGCACACAATGCGATCGGCCATACGAAAATTATACGGCCCTTGAGTCGTCCGCCCGCTTCAAGGCCGATCGGCATTGCTTTCTTGTATCAGTCGCGCAGGCGGCTATCCGTCTCATTTCATGACGCAACCAAGAGCGGCAACTTGCCATTTCGGAACACGAGGATTATCTATTCGAATGCTTTAGAATAGCGGACACCTTAATGCAGAAACGCGCGCACTCTTCGGCGGCCAAGAAGGCTTCTGGCAAGCGCCGGGAAACTGTGTTCCTTTCCGGGACCGATCGAGTTCGCGACGTTATGTCGCAAATCTATAGTGCCGTCAAGCGCATGGGCTTCAGGCCGTGGTGGTTCGCACAACCTGATTTCCCGACCTCTTCCGATAATGCAATGGACTCGTGCTTGGCCGCGGCTCGTTCGTGTGATCGATTCGTCTTGGTTTTGGACGAACGCGCCGGTTTGAGATACGGGGAAACCGGTACAACTATTACTGAGGCCGAGTTCAACGAGGCTCATGCACGGAACATTCCTTGTCTGGTATTCATTCGCGACCGGATTTGGCACCAGTCTCGCGTCTATCACCGATGTCGAGCGAAATCGGAGGTTGACAAAGAACGTTTTGAGGCCATGATGCTCGACGGCGATCAAGAGGTGTATGAGTTTATCGAACGAATACAGCACAAGACGCGCAATGGAAAACCCGGAGTGCCATGGATCACGCCGTTCGATCTGGCTGATGAGATTGTCAAGGCCATACGCGCAAAATGGCTCATCACCGATAAGGCGCAATTTCAATTGGTAGCGGCACTGCGCGATGCTACCGAAGAGCGTCGGGTTCCCGAAGTGCCTGTGACTAGGCATGGCGGCAATATCATATTTTCCCGTCGCGCCCTGGAAGAAGTCGAGAGTCTGTCTGAAAAAGATCGCCAGCGGTTCCTGGTCGCATTGCAGGCCCTGGAACGCGGGGCCGCGTTCGACCCTAGGAACCCCCTTCGCCTTCGCCGTATAGCGACTGGACCTCCTGAAAGAGCACTGATGGTGTTAACGGCGGGAGGCCTCTACGTGAAACTCTCCGCTAACGACCCGAACCGGATCACAATCGTCAGCGTTCATCCACATGCGGCAAAGTGATGCACGCGCGGGGAATGACAGTCTCTTGTATCGTTCGCGCTGCAGGCGAGGTGAGGCCTCAAAGCACTGGCCGTCATCGTTTTTCCACAAAACTGCACCCGCGAGCCTCGCTGCGGTCAGGTAAAATGCTTTCCAGAGGCTTCCACGATGATGACGGACCCAGCCTTCCCCATCAAGAATGAAGTGCAACGGTTGGTCGACGTTCAGATTGACACGTTGCGCAAGCCCTCGTCGTTAACCTCATTCGACCTTAATGAATATCACTCGCGATCCGAGAAAATTGCCACACTGTACGAAAAACTGGATCTCATCGCCAGGAAACGCTTCAACGCTCGATTGCAAACGGCCGCTTGAACCCAGGGCGTTTTTGAGGGGGACAAGCCGCCGCTCCCGGCAGTTTTCTCGGTCGAGCGGCGGCTTGTATTTTAGGCGGTAGCATCCAGTTCATCCTCCGCATCCGCTTCCCAACCTGATTCTTTCTTGATCTGTTCGTCGTACGCCGCCTGTTCCTTCTTCGCTTCCCGGACGGGCAACAGCTCCATGTGGCTGGGCGGAAAGACAAATGTCTGCACAAAACTCAGCCGATCAGTGTTCAATCGTCGTCCCACGATTTCCCCGCGGTGCTGCTTGCAGAAATCACAAAAGTCTTCCGCGTCAATAATCTGTCTTTGGAGGCCATTTGCATCGACGATTCGGCACCTCAACAGACCATCATCAATCCACTTCTGCACTTCGTCTGCGCGAACGTGCAGCGCTTCCGCCAGAGTGTGTTTCGTGAACCAGTCCTGGCCCATGCGAGCGCTGGCTCCGAGCCGGTGCAGCATAGTGCGCACTGAAGTGGGCGTCCGGCGGAGCACTATCGTGACTTCCTGCAGGGAATGCGAGGTGATCAAGTCGAGCAGTCTCTGTTGCTCGGCTTTTGTCCACCGCCGGTAGCTTCGCTTCGACGTCACGCCCGACTGCCGCACGAACCTCCAGCAAGCTGCCCGAGGGTTTCCCGACAGTGCGGCGATTCTTGTGATCAGCGCCTTTAGGCCGACCTGGGCCCGATGCCCGCCTTGCCCGGACGCTTCGGACGGCGTGTTCAGATACGCTCTCACCATTTCTCGCGCCGCCCCAGGCCAGCGGTAGGTACGACGATTGGCTTGTTGATTCAATTCCCCCATGTCCCGCAAAGGCTGTGGAAGCCGGACGCCACAACCCCTCCTACCTATACATGGCGGCGAAATAGGAATGTGTCTCACTCTGGACTGAAATTTTCAATGCATGCGCCGAGAAGTGAATGCGCACAAAGATTTTCATCGACACCGATCATGGATCGTGGGATTCTGCTCGGGGCAACATGGCAGTCGGACTTGGACTCCATGTTCAGCCGGGGCATGCAGAATGGACTCCGAAAAAGCACTGCTTGATGCATTTAACAGAGTGGTGCATGAAGACTTTCCCAATCCTCAGCGCATCGACTGTCCAGGGCGCGACGTCCTGCTGAAACTCGCGCAACAGCCCGCGGACGCTCAACTCTCCCACCTGCTCGATCACGTTCGACGATGCGCTCCCTGCTTTGATGAGCTGAAAGACCTTCGCTGCAAAGCCCAACAGCGATGAAATCCGCCCCACAAGGCTTAAGGAAATTGCCGGAATGCTTGAGACGACCGACACCGCCGCCCGCGCAGCCGTTTGGCGTGAAGTGAGACGAACGCGGTTAAAGAGCTTGAGAAGAAACCCCCAGGAGAGGCGTCAATGAGCCGATGGCACCCCCAGGCCACACAAAGAATGTTTCTAACATATTGAGTACAGAAGCATTAGTTGCTAGCTCGCCGGTGACACAAAGGCACCTTGACTTCGACCTCTTTGACATCTAAACTTTAGATGATAAATCGAGGAGAACAGGGTGGAGTCAGTCGAACTCAAACTGAAACAGGCCAGTGCAGTACTGGGTATGCCCACGAAGGAACTGCAGAATTTGGTCCAGTTCGGCGTCGTCAAACCGCGGCGCCGGCGGGGACTCTACTTTTTTGACATGCTATGTCTCTACCAGGCGCAAGTCGCCGATCATCTCAAACTCGCCTTGGGAACGCCTGCGAATAGGCTGACGGAATTTGTGGAGGCTTTTTCCGAATTTCTGAAGAAAGGTGAGAATGAGATTCCGGACGTGCTAGTGTTCCGATCATCCTCGAAATATTGGACGCGACCGGTGGAAGTCAGACTTCCTTTCCGACAGCTACGCGAGAGCCTTGAGGCGAGACTGCGGCGAGTGGACGTATATCGTGACTTGCCGCGGGGACGAAAGCGGCCAAACTGGAAAGCGGAGTTTCTCGCCACTTTGAAAGAGGCTTCGCAGGATATCGGCGACGTTTCCGCTCAGGACGTTCAGCGTACCATTCTGGAGTACCGAACTTCCAAGAAGGAAAAGCCGGAGATAACCGTTGTCGCAGAAGCGGCGCAAGTCTAGGGGCGTGGTGGACACGTCCGTGTTAGTCGCCGGCGTCGCTGGAATGAAAGACTCGGTCCACCAGAGCAACGTCGCGAGTGCGAAGTTCGTGCAGCGCTGGGTCGAAGACCGGACGTTCGTCTGGCTGATCAGCGATGAAATTCTGGAGGAGTACAGAGAAGTGCTCGCCAGGCTTGGCGTCCGGCGCCCTCTCATCGGGAAAATCGTCAACACGCTGCGCGCCAAAGGCGAACATGTCAAGCTCGGCCCGACCCGCAATCTTTCTCCTGACCCTGACGACAATCACATTTGTGATTGCGCTGAATACGGAGATGCCGACTTCATCGTCACGCTGAACCCGAAGGACTTTCCACAAGCATCACTGCGGGCGAAAGTAATTGGCCCCAGCGACCCACTGCCCGTTCGGCGCACAACAAGTCGGCGCCGGAATTCATGAAACGTGTGATATGAAATAGCACGACCTCCCGCGCCTTGTTGTTGGATGAGGCCATCCATGTTAACTGGGCTGCGCCATGTTCCTAACTCCAGATTGTCGGGGATCGACCCGCAATCGCTAGCAAACCTTTCGACAAACCGACTTCCCGATACATATCTTGATCGCTCCATTGGCTGCTGGCCTTGGCGAAGGCATCATTCTGCCGCCTCGCCAGATCACCCTCACGTCCGTCCGATCCGCCCATCTAGACCAGGTCGCATTCTATGGACGTCCGTGTCGGCCGGGGGCGGCTCGCCAATCTCCAGAGCTTCTGGCGTTAGTAAATGTCCTGACTGCGAGCAGGTACGAACCCAAAAACAGATCTAGTCCTCAGAACAGTTCACGTATAATTGCGCTCCATCTGGAATCCGGAGGTGAAATGATCACGACACGTCGGTCTTTTTGCGGGCAGTTATTATCGGCCTCTGCCACCTTGGGGGTAAATCTTAAATTGTTCGCGCTCGCCACTAGTGTAGCCAACGTGATCGCAGGAATGGTAGACAACGCACGCAACCACCTTCATGAAACTAACTGGGCTCCCCGACGTGCATTCGGGCCCATTCCAAAAGCCTATTATTGCAATATCTTTGTGGCCGATGTTGCCCGAGAATCAGGCGGAGCAACATGGGATCCTATTTCGAGACCAAGTCCTCTCCTCCCTGATCGTGACCCGGTAGCACGGGAGTGGGAGGATCCTACCTTTGTAATCAAGGGTTGGACTGTGATCTTTCATGCCGGCGGTTCATTTGGCAATGTTACAGCTGAAGGAAAACTCAAGGAGCGGCAACCCGGTGACATCATATCTGGCGGTGGACACGTAGGAATTGTGTCGCAGGTTGGAGGAACGTTCCGAGGACAAACCATCTCAGCAGCCGCAGACACTGATTCGCAACCTGGATCCGTCGTAGAAAATGATTGGAGCTTTCGTTTGCCCGATTCCAGCAAGTTCCACTCTGCATTGGAATGGGAAAATGCCGCTAAGAACAACGTACGTAAATATACGGTGAGACGGTTTGCAGGGGTGTGAGGTTCTTCTCCTGGGTCCAGTTTCTGTATTTCCTTGGGTGCTAGCTAACGTTTTTATTCGCTCCACATGCCTTGCTGCGCAGCGGGAGTGAGGATCTGGGGCAAGGGGCGGCGATTAATGCCGCCGAGCGTGTGAACTTTCGGACTCCTGAATCCCTCGCACGGCGCTGCAGTGAAGAAATATACAGCCCCCAATTCTGCTCAGCAATAACTAACAACGTTCCCTTGTCTCCGGAGAGCAATCATGCCGGATGCAAATCTGAAACACACTCGTCTATTTGTGTAGTGGTGCTTTGGCCACGCTAAGACACCACAACGTATTTGCAGGTATGACATATTTGCAGGTTGACATTGACTTGACGCTGAAATATGGATACCCTACGCAGAACTCCCAGCCATCCAGCCGACCCTGCAACTGGTGCAACACTGGTGACCCGCTTCCAGTCTTGAAGTCGTAGATCACTTCGGACACATCACGAGAGTCGTGAAACGGGTTGGAAGGTGGCGCGATGGCTGATTCCTTATTAAACCTCAACGGTCTGAGAGGGGACACTCAACCAGCATTTCCGCGGGAACCATTCGGTTTTGAACGCATCCTTCAGTCCCTAGGTCCCGCCCGATTTTCTCGACGCAATCTACTACAGTTTGCAGCGGCAAGTGCTGCCACGTCCGCAGTCGACCTCGTACCTTCTCACCATACTGTGTCGGTTCGCGCGCGCGGCAAGTGTTTATGTGTCTTTGTAGACGGACTAGAGCGCTGGAGAATTGACCCGGAGAGGTTTTCTGGTGCACCTGTTTTAGGCTTTGAGATAGATAAAACACAAACCATTTTCAAGTTGCGGGGTGCTCTGTTTCCGGGTACAGAGATCCCCGCAAGCGTGTCTGGATCAATCATTCGGCAATATGGTATCTGGCTGCTTAACTTAGCATGGGATCTTGGAGGGTTTAAGGCTCAGGTTCCTCTTGTCGATTGGCTGTTACGCGGCGTTCGAGCCGCAAGTTGGGTTCACCTCGGTGAGCTAAACGTATGGGTAGGTTCCTCAGAACGCTTTCTGATAAAGGGCTCTGCTGCCGCTGCGTTTTCGCCGCCTTGGGCACTGCGACTGGATGGGCGTTCGGTCGCGCAGTTAGAGGGGTTTGGCCCAAACATTATTTCCAATTCTGTACATGTCTCCTTAGCTGATCAGACTCAACCAACAGCCCTAAGGGTGTCGCACGAGCGTCGCTCGATTGTCTCGCTTGACGGAGTAGGTCAGAACTGGAACGTTGAACCAAATCTCCCCTACGAAAGCCAATGGAACGTTTCCACCGAGAGTGGTGCATTCAACTTCATACAAATAGAGTTCGGCGAAAGTCAGAGAAGAAAGCGGGAGACGGCCCTAGTCGCGCGGTCCGATGGAGATAACCGTCGACGTGTGTATTTCCACCCCAGTCAAGAACTCCGATCCTTGGATGGGAAAGAGTTTGAGTTGCCACTTGACCAGCCTAAATATGCTGTCGCCTTTGGTGACGGAGTGCACGAATCCGCCTTAGTCGGCAATTTGTCCGAAACTCCCAAATGGGCCAGCCTCAAGGGGGTGGCACTTCAGTTCGGCAAGAGCAAGAGCAATGTGCCTTTTGAACTTGTCACTAGAAATGGTGAACTGCTGCACCTGCGGGCTGCTCCATCGCTCTTGCAGATGGCGGCCCCTCTTGGCGATTCCACCATTGCTGCAGGCCCAATACCCATTTGCGGTACCCCAGACATTCGCTTGAGCTATCATCCGGCCGGATTTCTCCACCGTCTGAAATGCTGGCTAGGATTGTGCAACGACGCTGAACTCTGTGTTCCTTTGCATGGTTCGCGACTGTCAGTGCTGCGACACACAGACTTGTTGAGAGTTGACTTCGAGTTCATCAATCTGTCGTTGCATGCCCATCACGGGCGGTCCTGGCTAGTTCGCACCGATTCAACCGGAACACCTGTTCCAGAGGACACAGATCTCAGCAAACTGCCGGAAGCGTTAATCATTGTCTATTTCCCTCCGCAGAATATTTATGAAGAAGCATTTTTTGAGGGCGTCGCAGCAAAAGATAAGTGCGACCCCGACTTCGGTAATAGCACTGAGGAAGAACCGCATCGGCCTCCGGTGCAAGCTCGCATCTCCGGACCAAGCCGCCTTGCCTTCCAATTCGAGTGCCATCACATACCGTATACCCTTGAATCACTGCTGAACTTTTCACGTTTTGAAATGAAGCTCGTTTCGACTGCCGTTGCGGCGGGGGAGCGTCCGCTCAAGGAAGACTCGAAACCGGTGAGACCCAGCGAGCATGAAACGGCTCTGGAAATACCATACCGATTATTTCTCTCGCCCAACCGCTTCGCCGGATGGGCCAACCGCCGAATGCTACCCAAGAGGCCGGCCAAGGAACCGGTGGAGCTTTGGCACACACGTCTCGGCGTTCGCCGCAAAGATGGATCGATAGACGAGCGCGAGGCATCTCGCAAAACGCTGCGAGCGGTCTGGTCGGCAGAATATACCCAGGACCCCTGCCTCCCCGAGAAGACATCGGCCAACCTGAATCAGCCGTTCCGGGGATCACTAAGTCCGCGTGATCGTGTCGAGATCGTTGAACTTACCTCGAATTTTGCACTCCGCGATCCAGCTGACGAGACGCAGGTCCGTCCATACAGAGCTGATCCGGTTCGAGCAGATTTGTTAATGCTCTCCGCGCTCGGGGCATGGCTTAAGTCCACTGGTCAATGGACTCCGCCCCTCACAATCAACCGACAGGCTCTGACTATTGAACTCTGGAAACACGTGGCCACTATGGGACGCGACCACTACGTGCGCGTCGAATACAAGGGCTACTTGATGCCGTTCGGGTATCCCTGCACTCTGGTAAAAATTACCGAACGAAAGTTCGTGTGCATTAAGGATGTACCGGGCCGCGTCGCCTATCTGCGACAGAGACTATTCATAATTGTCAAGCGTGAGGACAAAACCTACCCTGCTGTTGGCCAACAGGATGGTGGACGCAAGTGGCCCTTCAAAGAAGTAATCTTTGAAAAAAACTACACAACTCCAAATCTGGACGAGCCAACCCAACAAGACGAGTTTTGGCCCCAAACTAGGGAGCCCGGCGCCAAGGTATCAAAGGATGTCATCTTCCGTTACAAACTCGAGGATCGTGACGGTACAGTCCACGATTGCTCCTCCCCCTTAAAATTTGTGGACGCCACGGTCGCCTATAGCGAGTGCACAGCGGACGATCTCAAGTTAAAGCAAGGCGTGCCGTGCCAAGGAACCCCCGGCGACCGTTGCGGTGTGGTTATTCCAGCTGGGAATAAGCGTCTGCAATGTGCGATTGAGGAGTACAACTCTGACCTCAACTCCACGCGTAGGACAATCGCACTGCATGGTGAGAAAGTAGCGTATGCGCCGACTCGAAAGCCGGGCGATACCCAATTTGAAACGGCGTGTATCCGTCTAAATACCGAAGCACAGTCCCAACAGTTCAAATGCACCACTCTCTTTGCCGACGATCAGGCTCCTATCTATCCTGCCGTGCAGCGTGCAAGCGTGACGGTCGCTTCCATCACACAGCTGAGTGGGAGCGCTGCTTTAACTGAGATCGAGTATGAAGACACTTACATCCGCTCTGGATTTGAGGAAGGGGCGAACCGGGGGGAAGTGTTCGCGAAGTTCTCGGGCGGCCCTGTTGCTCTTACGTTCGGAGGGAACGCCGCCAACACCGACAAGGCCGGCGGAATAGTCACTCCGAATGCTGGCGTGGTCGGCCTTTCCCGCAGAATCGGTCCCGTTGGCGGAAGCTCGGAGACATCCCTAGCGGTGACAGCCAAGGCGAACTTTGACGCATCCGACTTCTTTAAGTCTGCTATCGCCGACGGTAGGATTTTGGGAGGTCCCAAGCTCACAGACATCATACGCCCCTTTGCTTCAGGAATTGCCGACGCCCTGGATCAAGCGCCACGAATTCTGCGCCGTGCCCTGAGCAAGATTGAGGCCACCCTCGAAAAAGAGGCAAGGACTTTCCATGACGCTGCGGCACCGATCAGAAAGACTATTCAAGATGGTATCGGCAATGTCGCCGTTCTCAAAGCACGGTTTCAACCTCAGGTCGACGTTATTTCTGCGGACCTGGATGCGCTCGACAAAGAGATTGACCCCGATCCCAACCACCCACAGAGCAGAGATGATTTCAAACAGCTGGAACACGACGAAAAGCTGATAGAGCTTCAAGGAAGAATTCTTAACGGGTTCCGAACTCTGGCCGCCCAGGTTCAAGATACCCTGAATCATCCCCAGGTGCTGTTGCAAGCGGAGATTGACATCCTGTTGCAGCAAGCGTCCGATTTCCTTGCCAGCAAACTATCGGCACAACTTGCTGAACTTAAGAAGCTCTTGATCCAGGCAGGGTCGAAGGCTCTAGACAAGGCCACTCAGGCCGTTTTTGATTTGGTCTTGCAAGGCATCAGTGCGGTCGCGCAGTCACAGACGCTACAAGATCAGTTCTCTGCGGTCCAGAGCGGACTCTCGAAGGCACTTCAAGACTTTCCCTCAGCTGCAACTATTGACAATACAGTACTAGCCGCGGCCCAGATTATCGACCGCTTCAACAAGGTTCGTGAACAAATCCGCCAAACAACGGACTTGGCACACGTCGTAGTGACCGACATTGCGACAGTGCAGAAAAGCGTTCGAGATCTCGCCAGAGTAGGTTCAGCTGACTTCCAAGCGGAGCGCGCAAGCTTTGCTAATTTGTTCACTGCCATTGATGATCCATCAAATGTCAATCTCCGTCAGTCAAAACAACAGCTTCTGTCAGATCTCAACAACATTGAGTCTTTGCTTGGTACAACATCGTACGATGCCGGTAGAGTTGTCGATGCTCAGGTCAACCTCGTACGTTCCATTGCGGCCTTCCTGAAACTAGTACCTGCATCGCAACTGGCACAATTTCAGAATCTCCTCGTCGCATGGGTCACAAAGTTTACGAGTCTTGCGCAAGCCAGCGAAACAGTACTTCAGGGAACAGTAGACCTCTTGAACTTGGCGGGCGCGACAGCAGCGCAACTGAAGCGAGTGAAAGCGCGCGCAGACGACTTTGTCGCCAAAGTCCGTGACGCCAGAGCGGCTCTCGGCAGCCTGGTTGTTCCGACCCCTACCAATCTGACGCAGATTGTCGAGTTGCTCAATCGCTTCAGCCTTGCGGCTAGCTCTCTAGAGGAAGCCATCGAGATTTTGCCGCTTCCCGCCAACCAAATACAGAGCTTAAAGCAGGCGGGGGCACAGCTTGACACGTACGTTGGGCAGGTCGAGACGGCCATCAATCAGGTCAATGAAGTTTACAACTCGATGCGAGCTCTCGCCAACGCAGCGCCGCTAATCTTACAGTCGGTCATCAACCAAGAGATTGACGAACTGTACGCCCCCTACAGTTCGTACGTGGCTGACATTGAGGAACGAGCGATCGATATTACCGCCCTTCTCCTTGCAAACGTGGCCCGCTTCGCTGCAGGCTTACTCGCGCGTCTGGAAACGCCCGCTTCCGAATTTAGTAACCTTCTCGAACTGAGCCATCAGATCGAGCAGACGCTGGCGAGCCTCCTTGCGCCGCAAGCCATCGAACTGAGCTATACCTGGAGTCCGGTCCTCGGCAACTCGCCCGGCAATGTCTTCGAGCTAGAGGACAATAACGGAAACAATCTCTTAGTCACCGTTCGTGTTGTCAGCTACGTTGCATTTAACGCACCCCCCAGACCTCCGGAGTACGCAATCAAAGGACGCTTAGAGCGTTTCAAGATAAATCTCCTTGGAGGAAGCCTAAACTTTATTACGATCATCTTCGATCACTTAGAGTTCACTAGTGCCACCGGCGCGCAGCCTCATTGCGACGTCAAGATTAAGGATGTCCAATTTGGCCAGGCCTTAACCTTTGTACAGAAGCTTCAAAGCATTCTTAACCCTAGCGACGGTCCGTATCTTCAGATTACGCCCTTACAACTCATTGCTGGCTTCCGGTATGCAGTGCCCGCATTCAGCACGGGTGGATTCAGCTTGAGAAACCTGCGCTTCGATGCTTCTCTCACACTCCCCTTTACGGGAGATCCTGCGCGATTCCAATTTAAGATTTCCGATCGCGACAACCCTTGCATACTCTCAGTTGGAATTTTTGGCGGTGGAATGTGGTTTTCTCTAATTTTGGGCCTCGATGGCGTCGACGAGACGGAACTTGCCATGGAATTTGGACTGGCGGGTGACATTTCCATCGGAATTGCGACGGGCTACGGACGCGTGATGGGGGGCATATACATCCACTACAAACGCGGCATCGGCACTGAATTGGCTGGTTTTATTGATATCGCTGGGCATGTCGATGTCCTGGGTCTGATTTCTGTAAGCCTGTCGGTCTACTACGGTCTTCGAAGACTGTCCTCGGGCCAGTGTTACGGCGAAGCCACCATCACCGTAAAAATCGAGATGTTCTTTTTCGACATCGAAGTTCACCTGCATACCGAGAAGCAGTTCGCTGGGGACAGCGCTCAAGCTTCACCACAAGCTGCTGCAATCGACGGAGGATCGTTAACTGTTCCGGACACTAACCAAACCGAGACGGAAGATCGTGAACTTGATTGGGACAAATACGCCGAGGCCTTTGCCGAAGCCTGAAGAGGGACACACAGATGGCGGATGCTAACATTTTGACGTGGACGGTGATACCACACTCTCTAGATGCCGACAACCATCCCGAAGTGGCCGTTCACTTCTCACCCCGTTTGGCTACGGCGGGTACTCTGGAAGCCTACGACGAGTTTGTAGACTGGCCGAGGACGGTGCGCCAGAACGTTCTCGCTTTTACTCTCACTTTTTATGAACTCAACTCGGAGAATATTATTGCGGGTCCCATGGAAGCCGAGATTCTGTCAAAGCCGAACTCAGATCACTGGAAATGGCTATTCCCCAAAGACACTCCGGTGAAAGCTGTCGGATCGTCACGAACAGTGAGAACGCCTGATCCCCGGACGACTCGGAACTACCAATCGTATTCAGTTCGAAAATTCGCCAGACACACGGAAAGCACGTACCTCGAACTCGCTGGGAACTCATTTCAGGCGCTACAGCTGTCGGCCGAGGAGGAAGGCAACGGGAATTACCGCACCCGCTTGGCTTCATTAACTGGGCTGCCACTGCCCCGGCCGACCATAGCTGAGATCCGCACTCATTTTGAACCAGTGAATATCTTCCTTCCCCAGACCCCCACTGAGGATCAGAAGCTCTGTCTCGAACGCTTCATTCGTGTTTTCGATAGTTGGGTCCTTGCCGGAGAAGGTAATAAACGCCGGTTAGAGGCCCAACGGAGAGTGAATAGCTACCTGAGCAGGTTGAGTCCGACACCTGATTACTCAGGTACAGTGGACGTGAGACTTCTATTCAAGCCCGATGTGTTTAGGGCCGTCGTTGATCGTGTGATGGTAGAGATGGCGTTCACGCAGGAGGAACGACCATCATTCCCGGAATGTGAAACGGCATCTGGCCGTGTGACAGCAAGTCGTACGGCTCGGAATGCAACTGCTATTCCCCTTGCAGACCTAATCGACCACGCTCTATTCCATCGTTCATTCCCGACAATTGCCCCGCAAACGCCGGTCGTGGAACGCCGAGAGTTCCATGAACTGGTCTCGATGATGAGCAGTCATCCGGTTCTGTTTACGCACGTCGGTTTAGCATTCGACATTCGCGCAAAACAGCCGATACCGGATCCTGATAGATATCCGCATGCCAGGATTAGCGTGAAGACGCTGTGGAACACCTCTCTTCCCGGTCCGCCAATATTTCGCTATCCGCGGACTGCGTACCAAGTGTTTGGGGCTGACCATAGAGGGCACCGGCTGTTTTTACCCTGTTCCCGCGGCGAGGTAACGGGAACTGTCTCACCAAATGAAGACCGAATACATAAGGGCGTACTCGACATCAGCGATCCCGATCGTTTCCACCTCGAAATCATGGACACCCATGGAGACTACTTCAAAACAAAAAATGCCGAACACAATGAAGCGGCGGGCTCACCTGATGTGGTAAATACCGATCGGGAAGAAGCTGCACCTAAACTGCGATCATGCGGTCTAGCGTTGGCCCGCGCTAAACGGAAAGATAAGGTTGAGCACATCGCCGTCTTGAATGCCCAACATGCGAAGGATCTTGAGAATGATAACGCTACATTCTTCGCTGAAGACCTGACTCTTGGCTATCGCGTAGACATTCTTGTGGTCAAAGATCAGTCAGAATCCGCGACTCATTCCCAAGACACTGACAAATGGAAGTCTCTATGTCTCAGAGGGAGCACTTACGAGCTAATTGATCCTTACACGAACACTGGCAAACCCCTCCCGCTCAAGGACACTGACCCTAGAGAAATGCAACGAGTTGAAGGCATTGTGCAGAGTGGTGCATCCCAGGCCGTCGACGCGTCTGACTCTGAATACCAGTTGCTGGAGACATTGTTTCGATGGGAGAACTGGAGCTTGGCTGCTCCACTACCGGTGAAACATCCACCCGCACAGATCTACGATAAGACCACCATGCCTTTGCGTCTGCGTCCAACCCATAAGCCGGCGAAGGGAACTTTACCGGCGTTACGGTTCGGCTACGGCTACTTCGTGCGTTGCCGAGCCGCATTCCTCGATGGGTCCGGTCTGACGTTGGAGGAATGCCCCGATTCGTCTCCAAGAATCGGCGATGCCAAAGGTGACGCCTTCCGCTTCACTAGGCTGGAGTCAGTCGATACTCCTGTAGTTCTCCTTCCAGAGCCCCTCGATCTTGCAAAACGTCCCGGCGAGCATCTAGCTAATGTTGTGATTAGTGAGTCGAACGAGTCTTCCAAGAGATACCTAATTCCGCCGCGAGTTGCGCCATATTTGGCATATCTTCATGGAAAGCGGGATCCACAACGGCAAGGCGCATTTGGGCCCTACGTTTGGCATGATGATGGGACATTTCCCACAGCCCAAGAATATCGTGGCACGTCGAAGGCGAACGACTCCGCAGTAAAAAGTGACCCTTCCGAGCAAAACGTCATCTTCGCTCGACGTCCGGAGCAGAAGCAATTCAAGCTAAAACACCCGTACTACCCGGACCCCGCAGCCCAACAAGCACAAATCTCTCTGCTCCATCGTCGAACTGCTGCCGGCAAAGTACCAAGTGAAATCGTTGAATTTTATGATTCTCCTGAGGCTTGGCCGGATGCCCGTGCATTTGAGATCCGATTGACTGGCGCAGGCGACGAGCAAAAGGAAGATGCGATGTTGAAGTGGGGCGGCTCTAACAAACAGCTCACCGTAAGAGTCCGGAAAGGGCGCACGGCAACCTTGATTGTCTCGCCTTCGCTTATGGCTTCCAGCACCCCGCAGCAGCCCGGTGCAGACTTATTTACGTTCGCTCCCGCGTTACGGGACAGGCTAGGCGAAGGCGCTGTTGCCCCGCAGTTGCATTGGTTGCTGATTTCCCAAACGCAACTCCAACTTGTCCATGCCGTAGAAAAGCCCCTCGTGGCGCCCGCGTTCATGAACCTCGCGGTCAACGCGACCCTCGGTGACCCCACCGTGAAACTCTCGGGAAGTGTATCGACCGACGTAGACAGCACGGGAGAGTTTGACGTTTCAGCCTCATGGACTGACCGCGTCGACAACGCGGGGCTTTGCGACATAACCGATCCGTTCTCAGTTACCCACGGACACGTCCATAACGAGCGGGTTCAGTTGACTCCATTTGCGCGACAGGATGAAAACCAGTTTCCTGCAAGCTTCGATCACGCAATAGGAGACACAAAGTACCACGAAATAACGTATTCCATATCGGGGAAATCACGATTTGCTTCTTACTTCAAGGACGGTTCGGCAGCACCTGGTCAACCTAACCATTCGGAGCGTTTCACCATTTCAGATGCTTCCTGCAACCGGGTTCTTCACGTATGCAATCGCGCCGCTCCCGATGTCCCCAAGGTGCAATACCTGATTCCCTCTTTCCGCTGGGAAGACTACGAGGTTAAACACGGGCGCATTCATTTCCGCAACGGCGGGGGCGTGCGGGTTTACCTCGATAGCCCTTGGTTTAGCTCTGGGAATGGCGAACTACTGGGAGTCCTACTCTGCAAAGACCAGGATGCCATTCCGACCAGCGCCGCCTTGCTGGTAACGCAGTGGGGCATGGATCCCGTGTGGGATGGAAGGCCGGTTCCGGAAACCCCAAATGTTGGGGACTTCCAAAACGTCTCTAGCTTTGTCCGGAAGTGTGATCATCAGGAGCAGGAAGAAACCAGCCTTTCTAACCTTCCTCTAGTTGAGGACCCTTCGGTGAGAGTTTCTGCCATTGGTTTTGCGCCGAAGTTCGATTGCGAACGGAAACTTTGGTATTGCGACATTGCTCTGAGTCCAAAGGGTGCCTACTACCCGTTTGTACGCTTCGCGCTGGCTCGCTTCCAACCCAATTCACTTCCAGGCGCACATCTGTCAAAGGTAGTCACTGCCGACTTTGCGCAATTAGCGCCCGACCGTTGGGTCACAGTTCATAAGAAGCGGCACCAAGTGACAGTGTCTGTTTACGGATTCACATATCGCTCATCTCTTGCGACGCCACATGGCAGCGAGATGATGATTAGGGTGGAAGAACGGATTGCCGGTATGAACAATGAACTGTGCTGGATTCCCGCCGTCGATCCCAAGACTGGCAAAGAGATTGTTGACATTGTGCGACCAAGTCCTCTCTCTTCTCTTGAACGATTAAATCTGTTGAGTGACAGGCCCCGCAACGTTCAGGCTGAAATGTCGGTGTGGCGAACAGACTTCAATCTTTCCTGTACTCCTTTCGCAACGCACCGACGCGTCTTGGTCCAAGAGTTGGAGAAGTTCCGATCGGACAATGGGGCGGACGGAACCGTTGAGGAGTGTCAGCGAGTTGTTTTCGCTGACGTCCTCGAAGTCTAGAACTCAAGTCGACCCCATTCTTGGCACACAGTCGCGTACCTCAAGAGCGCTGTGAAATGGAGTATTTACATGAGAATCGTGGCGGGCATTCTGCTCAGCATGTTTGTGGCCTTGTTCGGCCAGCAATCTACCGGGTCCGGCGTACATATCAAGTTTGTTGACGACCAAACCGGTTTCGCCGTATCGCCGAGCTTAGTCCGTATGGACGTCAGCTTTATTGCTGATACCGAGCGCGGAGCGGGAACGGTGCACGTGGCCGACTCTGTACGAGGCAAGTATCTTCGCGTCGAAGCTAAAGGATATCGGCCAATATCCTTCTTTGTAGCCAAAGAAGATCGCGACGTTCAGATCCGCCTCAGTCCAGTTGCCCCGCCGCCTGAATTCTCCGCAGAATCACTTGCCAAGTTAGTGGCCGCACGATTCATCGCGATTGTAGGATTTGTGTCGGACGAAGCAAGCGGAACTGCTTTGTCTGGTGTACGCGTTGCGAGCTCGGAATTGAACGTCAGTTCTGAAACAAATAACCGCGGCTTCTTTGCCCTGACCGCTCCAGAGCCAAGGGGATATTCATCTGAGACCGCGTTGCTAATCGACGTCACGTTTGAAAAAAAGGGCTATCGCACGCTTGTTCGAAAAGGTGCAAGAGTCGCTTCGGGATCCGTGAGGAAATATCGAGTGAATCTCCAAGCAGGAGCCGGCACGCAAACAATTATCGAGCAGCATCGAGATGGAGAGCCGACGGAATCTGCGCCAGAACGCCCGCTGGGAAAGATGGGACCTGCCGTGACCGCGCACTTAAGCCCGAAGCTGCCATCGACAGTACGCGTGGGCCGCAATTGTGGTACATCAACGACATGCACCAGCGTTGATGTCGTGGGCCTCGAAGACTACACCAAGCATGTGCTTCCAAATGAGTGGTTCGCATCTTGGCACGCTGAATCGCTGAAGTCCGGTAGTGTAGCCATTCGGTCAGTTGGCACATGGTATACAGTGCACCCGAAGACTGGCACGTATGATGTCTGCGATACCACCGCTTGTCAGGTTTACGATCCAGATGTGAGCGACCAAGCGACAGACACAGCAACGGATGCCACGTTGAAGACCGTGTTAGTGGAAAAGGGCACGGACGTAGTCGCAAAGGCTGAATACGCCGCTGAGAACAACAACGCAGGTTGTGGAGATGGTAAGAGCGGTACTGGTACAAGTTGGCCTTGCATCGACGACTCTGTGTGCAAGGGAAAACCCAAGGACGGGCACGGTCGAGGCATGTGCCAAAACGGTAGCAACCGTTGGGCAAATGGCAAGAATGCTGATGGCAGCGCCGCTCCTGGCGGGGCTCAAGATATGGACTGGATTCTCACGCACTACTATCCTGCCTTCGAAAAGACGCAAGGGGTCGAATAGGGGTCTCTATCGGGTGACGCAAGCCGACTTAATCGTGTTCATCAGTCTTTCTCGCCAAACCGAATGCAGCCGGGTGGAGAGAATGAGAAGTTTCAACAAATAGGTACCGACAAACGCCCTTCTGGCGAGGAACTTGGGAGTGAAGTTGTTCGCTAAGGGTTGCTTAGAGCGTGTCGAATTGCAGACCACCATGGATACGACCCGTCGATCAATACCGCGGTGACTGCACTCCCAATAGAAATAGGACGAGACTGTGGAATGTCATGGTCAGCAGGCATCGATGTAGAAAACCAAGTCCCCGTGTTTTCCGATGGAACTCCGCCATTGTTTGGACAAGCCCCGCATATTGTCGATCAAAGTGATCAAGTCATTCACGTTAAGAGCTACCCCTTGTTCCTCCATACTGTCTTTGAAACTGGCCGCACTAAAGCGCTCGTCTGCCTCCATGTAGTCCAGAACCTTCCTGCCGTTTTCAAGCCAGACGACCTGGTTGTCCCCGTATAAGTGCTCGTCGCTCGCCGTCCCGACTCTGGCGGCAAGGTCGTGCAGCAGCACGATCAACTTCTCCGGTTCAATGAAGCAGGACGAGTGTACATTCCATATTTCTTTCACTGCCCGAAAGCTTTGGCTCATTGCCTGACCACCTTCCTTCTCTTGCGTCTGGGTAATTCGGATTCTGCCGGCTGCGTCCTCATCCGCTGCCATAGGACTGGATCGACAGCGAGCGAGGTGGTGCGGCCCGTTCGCAGGTTCACGAACCCGCCGTGGTACGAAAGCCGCCCATATCGGAATAGCCGCGCAAGCATTGCCAGCGCCTGGTATGCGAGTGTCTGGTTCACGAACGGCTCCTGCCGCTCCAACGCTTCTAACGCGCTGCAGGGCGGAAGTTTGTCCTTCTTGTCAAGCTTCGCGTTGATGAGTTCAGGGAAGAGTTCCGGAGCTGTCGGCAGGCGCAAGTTTCGCGCGTTGTTCCTCTGGTTTTCAGGCTGGCCGAGTACGAACTGGCCGCTATCGGCGTTGTTGCCCAGATCCAGCCAATAGTGGCAGTTCCAGTAGGTTTGAGTGCGGGTCATTGCGTTGCGGGCGGCACGAGAATCCACGCAGCCAATCAGAATGTCGGTGTCCTGCCCCCAACTTTCATTCACGAAGTGCGGCACGCCCTTCCACCCCAGCCCCCAAAACAGATTGATCCGGGTGGCGAGCACCGTCGCCTTGTGCAGTCCGATCTCACTCTCACTGAGGGGTTGGCGGACGCAGTTGGTGCGGGAAATCCGGTCGCCGTCGACCAAGGTGACACTCATCCCATGCGGATGCCCCAAGGCCACCATGGCTTGGTGCAGATACGGCAATCCGGCGGCAATGGCGCTGCCCGTCCCGCCGCAACCGACTACCGTGACCTGAACTTTCTTCTGCAGCAGTGCACCAGGAATCTGGTGTTCAGTCTTCGTTGCGATTGTCGTTTCGGTAGCTGTGGTCATCGTTCCTCACGAATTCCGCGAGCGTCTGCGGCAATTTCACCAGATACTTCTCTGGAAACGCTTTTTGCCCGGCTAGGGATTGCCACATCGCCAGGAAGCCGCCGCGAAACCGGACGTGCTTGCGAACGCCGGAGGCGTGCGTGAATTCGCTCTGGAAGAACGACTCCTCCCACAAGTCAATGGCGGTGACCGACTTCTCCTGCGGAATCTTCATACTGCCGGTGCAACATACGCCGTTGTCGTAGCAGTTCCAGTAGGGCGCCATGCACAGCTTGGTTTCTGCTGTCGGCCGCTCGTCTTTAGCAAGAGCGCGAACCCACAAGTGAGCCCCGCACGCTTTGAACACCAACGGCGGGTGGGGATAGAACTTGCCATTCATGTTCTTCAAGACAGGATCGTTGCCGCGGTCGCTGAAAAACATCGTTCGTTCGCAGGCTGGACTCGACCACGCGATCATTTCTGCCGTGCGCACCAGCACCCGCGCCGGCAAGATCTCGGCTGGAACCGATCTCCCGAGACCGGCCATCAGGTCGATCAGCATCTGCGGCGTCATCAACTGGCCTTCCGCCAGTCGTGCGACGTCGCCGTCATGCATCACTTCATGGAGAGTTACAAAGGGATGGCGATAC
>Ga0209006_10000893_pt1 | contig 27710 bp, 36 predicted proteins | sample JacPin_JW_Ref_O2_FD_188567 | JGI IMG/M metagenome (GOLD analysis project Ga0209006, IMG submission 188567) | Forest soil microbial communities from Algoma, Ontario, Canada - Jack Pine, Ontario site 1_JW_Ref_O2 (SPAdes) (version 2) | ecosystem: Environmental > Terrestrial > Soil > Boreal...
TCGGCGTCGAGTCGGACACAAAGACCAAAGACCTCCTTGGTAAGTCTGCTAAGGCTGAGTGCTCAGTGCGCGGGAATCTCCAGAATGAACCGCCAATCTTTCCGACCCACATCACGGCGAAGGAATGGATAGCTGCAATTATTGCTGGGTTTGTTATTTGGGTGATCTCGGACTTCAGGTCTTACGTGCAGGTAATCAATGCCGGGAAGGGTTAGCACTTCTGCTGCACTGGAGAACCCGAAATGCTGCTTTGGCTCGTTTTTTGACGCCATGTCCGGTACCGAAAGCGACTCGCATTTTCGTCAGTTTGAATGCAAGATATATCTCCGCGCGGTCCGACGCTGAAAGACGGCTATGATGGCACGCTTCTGCGTACTCCGCAAAGTACGTTCTAAAAGCTCGAGGAGGCGAGGCCGACGTGTGATTCGCCAGCCGCGAACCAACGCACTGATGACAAAACGTTGGGCGTTGGCCGAAAGCCAAAAGGCTTTCAATCTAACAGCCGACTCCTGGTGGTGGAAATCATGAGGCCACACAACGACTCCGTCTTCACGAATGACCGCGTGTGCCCCAAGCCAATCGACTTGACTTAGGAAGACCTTCAGGTTCGCCTGATCTCCACTTTGCAAATAATCACCTAAATTATTAAGCCCATACATCGCAACGAAACCAGGTCTATGGACGATTCAAGGTCCTAAGGACATGTCCGTTAAAGCTGGCTCCGCGTCTGTCGGAGCGGATGTTTCGCTGCCAACCTCAACTGCCGGGGATCCCTCCTCGTTCGGTCAATGAAGCCTTGTATCGCATCTCCGGCATCGAGCAACAGAGACTTCGAGCAGTTTCCTCATGATTTGGCTCGAAAGGCAGAATCATCCGAAACTCCTACGTGACAGTTCATCGGGATGCCATTCCTTCTTTTAGGCCCTGGAATCAAGAACCGACCCAGCCACGCGTGCACTGATCCGCTGTACTTACGTCGCCGGTTCTTCAACTTTTGTCCTCAAAATAGTAAAATGAGACGTCGGGTCGTGGGTACTCACCTGAGCAAAGTGGTCAATTTTGCTCAGTCGCCCACTAGGGATTTTTCGTAGCCTTGTTCGTAAGGTCTTGACGCCCTTGGCTAAACTCTCATCTACCCGCGAGATCAAGCTGGCGACGGCTCCCAAGAAGAACCGCGAGTTCGATCCCAGCACGTTCCTGGCGACCATTGGAGACGGCCGCAAAAGCCTAACCGTTTCCCGTAAGCAAGGCGTCTTTACACAAGGCGACGCTGCGGACGCGGTTTTCTACATCCAAAAGGGCAAAGTCAGGCTGTCCGTCGTGTCCAAGACGGGCAAGGAAGCCACGATCGGCATCCTGGGCGACGGGAATTTCTTCGGAGAAGGCTCTCTGGCCGGGCAAGCTTTGCGCATGGGCTCCGCCGTGGCCATGACAGATTGCAGCCTCCTGCGTATCGATAAGAAAGCGATGATCGACGCGCTCCATCGCGAGCATTCGTTTTCCGACATGTTTGTCGCCTATTTGCTGGCCCGGAATATCCGCTATGAAGAAGACCTGGTCGACCAGTTGTTTAATTCCAGCGAAAAAAGACTGGCCCGAGTTCTCCTGATGCTGGCTCATTTTGGCAAGGAAGGGGTCCCGGAAACCGTCGTCCCAAAGATCAGCCAGGAAACCCTTGCGGAAATGGTGGGAACCACTCGTTCGCGGGTGAGCTTCTTCATGAACCGATTCAGGAAGTTGGGATTCATTCACTACGCCGGCGGGGTAGAAGGCGGACTACAGGTTCACAGTTCTCTGCTGAATATTGTGCTGCACGATTGAGCTTCCGGATTCTGCCGTTTACGATTCAATAACCTTCAGCCTTTCTAAACAAGCCGAGTTATCGGAAACCTGCAAGCTCGTTCTGCGAGCGCAGCGGACTGGCAGCTGTGATCTCATAATTCTGATAGTCAATGGTGAAGGAAGCGTGCCCTCCCAGCCGGATGTCGCTACTGCTTCGATTGGACAGCGGAAGCCAGAAGTCGCCGATCTTGGCATAGACCTGCTCGATTCTTGTTTCCTTGGTCCAGAACGAGGGATTTTTCGCGGGAGTCGCCTCAATGCGAACCACGGCGAAGTCCTCTGCATCGATCCAGATTCGGCCGCGGTAAAGAAGCTTGTTGTCGGTTCGAGGCTCAACAGAAAGAATGTAGGACCGGCCAGCCGTCGTTTCGTATCCCAGAAGACTAAATCGGTAGTTCTCCTGATTCAGTGCGACGCGACTCTGATTCTGTTCGCTAAGCGCCTCCTGTTCCGTCTGCAACACTCGCTTGAACACACGGTCAATTATCAGCTTGGAGCCCTTTTCAGAGCGGATACTGAAATCCTTGGTTCCGGGAGAGCGATACTTTACATCGACGGTCATCTCGGCGCTTCGGGAACTTGGGAAGCCACGATATTCAAGGCGGTAGACTCGAGTCCCCTGATAGGCGCCAAGGGCGCGGGCGCGAGCCAGATTGTTCTCCACCATCTTAGTTACGATCTCGTCAGAGCTGAGTGTCGGGAGAGGGTCGGCCGCAGATGGCTCCAACGGCCCAGCTGCAACCCGCATGACTCCCAACCCCACAAGCAGCGACAGAACACCGCTAAGCGTCCGGAAGGATAATCCCATTCATTCGCCCCTGACTCGTCCAACCATAACGCGGGCTACTCTCCAAGAGTGGTCAATTTTGAACAGATTTTATTTTTCGGCTGCCCGAGATCTTTCCGGTTCGCGGTTACTCACAGTGTTCAATTGTGACCAGAGAACTGCTCAAAGTTGGAGTAATAATACATCATGATGAAGAGGCAGTGTATTGAATGCGGTGGAGATCTGGTGATGACCTTCCGCCCGAGCGAAAGTGGTCGGAGCAGCCCGATCGATGGCAGTATGGCGAGACCAAACGCGAAGTGGAGATGCAGTACTTGTGGACATTCATATACTGCAGAAGAGCTTAGGGCAGACTCGAGAGCAACTGCGAAGGCTGCCAATCAAACATAGCAGTTTGAGCAAAGACCTGATCTTGGACGGTTCACCGGTCGATGGCGTCCGCGGCTTGCCATTCGGTCGGCGGGAAATGACGGGTGACTCCTGGGGCAGTGACTTTGCTTTGCCGATATCCGCAGGAAATGCAAATCGCTCCGACCTCCTGTTTCTCGGTCTCTTTTGATATTTCGTTTTCGCGCACCGCGAGCGAGCCGGTGACAACCGGACCCTGACACTGATCACAACGATAGACCGAAAGGTGAAGGTATTGTTTCCTCATTTAAGGATCCCTCGCGGAAAAAGCCGCATTTGGTAAGACTAAAGCGGTTCATCCCTCACTGTCTGGTCACAATTGCTCAATTCGCTTGGCGGTCAATCACTTGTGAGCAATTTTGAACAGACCGCCGAATAGCGTTGGCCTATAAATTCCGAGGATGGCCGCCGCCACAGTTCTATGCATACATCGCGATCCGAAGCAGTTGCGACTCTTGAAGGAAAAGGGATACGGACTGGTTACCGCCACCAGCGGGAGCGATGGTTTGCGACTCTTGAAGTCGCATCCCGTGGATGCTGTCGTTCTCGAGTATTACCTGGAATTGTCAGACGGCGCCGTCGTTGCGAACGCAATCAAACGTGTCAGGCCGCAGCTTCCTATCGTGATGGTCGCCGACCCGCAAGGATTACCGCGCGGCGCTCTAAAGTCGGTCGATACTCTGGTGGACAAATCCGATGGTCCGCACTTTCTGTGGGCAGCGGTTCACTTTCTTCTGACCACCAGGGTGGACACGGACTCTCTGCCTGCAGGCTCCAGAACCACTCCAGAGTCTTGTCTCGGCGAGCCTAATAAGGCGAAGGACCACGGGACAGCCCATTCTACGCGAGGGTCTGGGAAGGCATCTTAAACGGGCCGTTCCGCCTTTGATCAGATGAGATGTACGCGCTGGGTGCGTCGACGCCGTTCCATTCCTGCTCGTGTTTCTAAGCCGTCTTGAACGATCGGCCGCATTCAAGGCAGCACGCTTCGTGACGAGGCGTGATCAGCCCACAAAACGGGCACATTCGCTGCGAGGCGAAGTCACCATCGTGGGCTTCCATTTTGAGGGACTTCCTCAGCGAAGCGGCGAGGAAGGCGCGCAGACTTCGAACGCGAGCGAGAAATGAATGCGAAGGCATGGTTGAAATCCGCATTACTCTGACGACACCTCAGCATGACACTCCTCGACTGGACGTTCTGTACAAGATTGCTCTCTTTCTGCGGAAAAGCAGCTGCACTGTCATCAAGCACCCTCGCCAATGGCGCTTTAAAAGTGAGCAATTCAGATCAGCAACTTCGGCATGGAAAAGCCATGATGAGTTAGAGACGAGCACCTCCTCTCCCTCTTTCAGGTCCTCTGAGCTAAGTCAGCCCATCTGAAGTCTTCTTCTCTTAGTTCTAGGCTCCTAAATGTTCTAGGCTCCTAAATTCGAAGCTCCTAAAAGGAAGATCATCATGAAAAAAATATTGTCAGCGCTGTTGGTCGGCTTCATGGGCATGTTTGCAACATATGCTTGGGCAGGTTCCGCGCGACAAGACTCGGTCGCGCGCCTGCAATCGTCCGTCGACGTTCTGCACGCGATTATGGGAGCTCCGGATAAAGGAATCCCCGATGAAGTCTTGAATGGCGCAAAGTGTATGGTTGTCGTGCCCAACCTGATCAAGGGTGGATTCATTTTTGGCGGCAAGCACGGACGGGGTGTAGCCTCATGCCGCACTGCGGAAGGTTGGAGTGCGCCTGCGTTTGTGACAGTAGGCGGTGGAAGTTGGGGATTGCAGATTGGTGTCGAAGATGTTGACCTTGTCATGTTGGTTATGAACGACCAGGGCCTGCAGCATTTGCTCTCCAGCAAGTTTGAACTTACCGGCGAAGGATCAGTAGCAGCGGGTCCGGTTGGCCGTCATGCATCCGCGGGAACCGATTGGAAGATGAACACCGAAATGCTGACCTACTCCCGCTCGCATGGTGTGTTCGCTGGTCTGACACTCGAGGGCGCAGTCGTGGAACAGGACAATGATTCCACCCACGCCATTTACGGCAAGCACATGGAATTTCGCTCTATCCTGTCGGGCAAAGCTTCGACTCCGAGAAGCGCGGACGCGTTCATAAGGGCCGTGTCAGAAGCAGGTCAACAGGCTCATGTCGCAAAGGTAGAGGAAGACAAGCGGTAATTTAGCTTCAGCACTCGACTGACCGGGATTGCTAGTTCGCGGGATTGATCGATAGTCCCGGTCAGATTTTTCCATCCGCTCCGCTGGCCCTGACTTTACGGCCACGAAAGGCGACCAAACATGAACTGTTTTCTACAAAGATCTCTTTGGGGTCCACTGGCCGGTGTGGCCCTATGGTCCGCTGTCGCTCTTGGTCAATCGGACCCGCGTGAAAGCCTCACCGCCTGCAATACCGGCTGGCAGGCATGCGAAACGTCGCGAACAGTTACGCCAAGGTTATCGCCGACAACCGTACGCGGTGGTCATCAACGATCCACAGGCGCGGCCGCGCTCAGTGACAGCCTGGTGATCTGCACCAATGGCTGGGAATTCTGTGAATTTTCCCTGTTGGCCCAAACCGACTCGAACAGTTCCGACCATCAGCGTAATGTCGCTGATTGCAGAAACGGCTCCGAGGCTTGTGATCGTTCCAAACTGACTCCGCAAGAAGCCATTGCTCTCGCCGTAGCCGGCCATAAGCAAAATCTCTCCGACTGCACAGACGGATTTGCGTCGTGTGACCGTTCACAATTAACCGTGTCAGAGGTTCGCGGGGTCAATGCCACTGCCCGCCAGCGGAACGTTTCAGATTGCAAGGATGGCTTGGGGCCGTGCGATAGCGTCAAACTGACGGCCTCAGAGTCAAAGCAGGTATCCATCGCCCAGCACCAGCGCAATGTGTCCGATTGCCGGGATGGCGTGGCCACCTGTGATCGCTCCAAGCTGACCGTCGCCGAAGTAAAGCAAGTGGCTTCTGAGCAAGAGCAGCGCAACCTGTCGAACTGCAGTGACGGCTGGGGCGATTGCGACCATTCCCGGTTGACGCCGTCGGATTCGCGGGCCGTGGCCCTGGCGGAACACCGCCGTAATCTGTCCGAATGCAGAGATGGTCTTGAAACCTGCGACTATTCGGCACTCACCGGAGCCGAAACCGGGGCAATCACGAAAGCCGAACATCAGCGCAATTATGTCGCGTGTTCAAGCGGTTCCGGCTATTGCGACGCTTCCCGCCTGACGCCCGCGGAGGCGGCCGCGATTGCTCCAACCCACAACGGAATTCCTAAGTAGAAGGCAGACGACGGAAAAGTCTGGAATTGCCGCCAAAATGCCCCTTTTTACACGCATGCAGTGTCGCCTGTGCTAGCATCATGAAAGCCTTAATCCACGCTTTCTGTTGAACTTGCCACTGTAAACTAGCCAAGTTCCCTTCTCTCCATACAGAGGCACCGAATAGGCACTCCACTTGGCAATGGACAATATTAAGAACCGCTTGATGATGCAAAACGCAAAATCGGATGCCACCGACGACGAGGTCGGCGATCTGCTGCCGCAGGACGCGCGCCCTTCTCAAGACGTGGACGATATGCTCAGTTCGATCGCCACTCGCGGCCTCGACGTTGTCGAAGGCGACTCGCATTCGCCCTATTCCGCTCTGGAACATAGGCTCGCGCAGGAGACCGAGGAGGTCGAACTCGACCTGACTCCCAGCGCCGCTGATTCGACCAGTGACCCTGTTCGCGTTTACTTGCGCGAGATGGGCGCCTCGCCGTTGCTTACTCGCGAAGAGGAAGTCGAAATCGCCAAGCGCATCGAGCGCGGCCAAGTGACTTCGTTGAAAGCTCTCTCGCGATCTCCGATTGTGATCCAGCAGGTGCTGGCCATCGGAGAGGATTTAAAACGCGGCCTGCGCTCAATCAAAGACACGGTTGTCTTTGATGAGGAAGAGATCACCGACGAGATTTTGCAGAAGCGGGTTGAGGATATTACCGGCCGCATTGACACTCTGAACAAGCACTACAAGTCAGCCTCCCGCCTCGCGGAAAAGCTGGCAACCATTTCCGCGAAAAAGAAGCCTCGCGAATATCGCCGTTGCCGCGGACAACTTGGCCGTGAGATGGTCCGAATCTCGCTCATCATTCGGAAGCTGGGGTTGAACCACCCCGAGCGCAAGCGTCTGATCGAACGCGTGAACAAGACGATCGAGCTCATGCGCGCGCTTGAACGGGATATCGTCAGCCTGGAAACGAAGATTAAGGGGACGCGCAGCGACGAACTCAAGAAAACCTACCACGCCGCCCAGCGCCAGCATCGCGTAGAGATAAAGAGGCTGGAGGACGAAGCCGGAATGACGTTCTCGGATCTGCAGCGCACTCAGCGTCGAATGATCCAGGGCGACATGAATGCCGAACAGGCCAAGCGCGAACTCATCGAAGCGAACCTTCGCCTCGTGGTTTCGATTGCGAAGAAATACGGCAATCGCGGGCTTCAGTTCCTTGACTTGATTCAAGAGGGCAACGTCGGCCTGATGAAGGCCGTCGATAAATTCGAATACCGCCGCGGCTACAAGTTTTCCACCTATGCCACGTGGTGGATCCGCCAGGCTATCAGCCGCGCGATTGCCGATCAGGCGCGCACCATTCGGCTGCCGGTGCACATGATCGAAGTCGTGAACAAACTGATTCGGACTTCGCGGCAATTAGTGCAAGCGTCAGGACATGAACCCACATCGGCGGAGATTGCCAAGCAGATGGATATCCCCGAGGCTATGGTGCGCAAAGTGCGAAAGATCATGCGCGTGCCGATTTCGCTGGAGACGCCGATTGGGGAGGAGGGAGATTCACACCTGGGCGACCTGATCGAGGACCGGACGAAGATGTCGCCCGCCGAAGCGGTCCTGAACGTGAACCTGAAAGAACGCACCGCACACGTCCTGCGAACCCTCAGCCCACGCGAAGAGAAGATCATCCGCATGCGCTTTGGAATGGACGATGGTTCAGAACACACGCTGGAAGAAGTCGGCCAATCATTCGACGTGACCCGCGAACGCATTCGTCAGATCGAAGCCAAGGCATTACGCAAACTGCGTCACCCATCTCGCTCGGGCAAGCTCCGTTCCCTGCTCGACGACGTGGAGAAATGATTGCGGTTGAGTAGCTAGCGGTCGAGCAGCACTCCCATTTCATCGTCGCCACCACGTGCCTTAACGAACCGGGCTCTGCCAATTGTTCCCGCGCCATTCGGTCCCATCTCGTAGAAGACCTTCGCGTCTGGCGGAAAGCGCTTGAGGGCCTCGGTTAAGTCTTTCACTGTCCACACTACTTCTGCCATTGTTTTTCCCCTTACCCTTGCTAAGCGTCACAGCTCGACTCTTTTCGGAGTAGAACCAATCACTGCGCGGCCCCGGCAGCGACAACCGGAACGGGCGTAATGAGCCTGAGTTGATCAAGCGCGGCCACCAGTGCTCCCCAGCGGACGGCATCGTTTTTCCCATTGATCGGAGCCGAGAGATCGGAATAAAAATCCAGAATGTTGGCTCGTAACTCCGGTGACGTCAGATTGAACTTTCGCTCGGAGAGTTGCGTCAACAACTTCGCATAGCTGTCGTCCGTGAGCGTATATTCCGCCGCCTTGGTTAGGTTCCCAGTGTCGAAATCACGATTGGGCAGCGTCAATGAGTCGGTGCTGACCTGCACCAGAAAAGCCCGATATTGATCGACGGTCGTGTTGATGCTCTTGAAATATAAGTCTTCCGTTTGCGGAGTCGGGTTGTTGAATGCCATTGCCTTGAACGGTCCGATTTTCGGCATGTATCGCAAAAGCGTCGACAGAACGCGGGTGCCAATTCCGGGCTTCACGTAATCCTTGCCCCACGTTTTTTCGTAGTCGGAACGTGAAAGACGGTACAGGAATTTCCTTTTCGCGAAATTAGGGGTTTCGCGAATCAGATCCTTTTTGTGAGTCTGCAGAGCAACCTGGGTCATTCTTGGAATCATCCGGCTGATCGAGAAGCGATAGGATCCGACCGCCAGGTCCTCGTGGGCCAGCACATCTTTCAACTCGACTCCATAAACCACCGGGAAAACCCGCTCCAGCAGCGGCTTCGAAACCTGAAATCCGATGAAATCGTGGTATTGCTGCGACGCGTATCGATTCTTCGCGACCTGCACCATGTCGAAACCGAACTCCGTTTTCAAGTGTGCGGTCTTATTCTGCGCGTAGCGAACTGACTTGCCGTACTTGGCTCGCAGCTTGGGATATGCGATGGCGACGGCCTGGTTGACCGCGGGGTGCCCCGCGAGGTCCGCCGCGTAGTGCGACAGCGCCCCTAGCGCGAACGCGTACTCATCGACGTCTTGGCTTTCACGCAGTAACTCCAGAACCAAATCGCCGCTCCGCACATAGTGCGCCAGATCGCTAAACTCCCGCCCCCCGAATGGATAGTAGCCAAGATCCTGTATGACGGCGCCTCCGTAGGCGTAGGCGTGCGCCTCCGTGATCTGATCTTTGGCAAGTCCCGGGAACCGTTTCAGCAGCAGCGGCTGGATCTGATCCGTCCAGAGCAAATCGACAATTTCTTCGTGGGTTAGAACGGAATATGCGGACAATCGACTGCAGGCCATCAGCACGATCACGAGAATCATTCCTGCCCGAAGGGGGAGAACGAGCCAAGGGTCGATGGTGGTGCCTGCCGACATGGAGTTGCGCACCATAGACTCAAATGCTCCGGACAACCGGGACTCAACCCAACTCCGGTGCAGGCTCTTTCGAGCCTGCACCGCTCGATGCGCGACATCGATGTGCTTTGGTCGATCTACAGTATGTTCAGCTCGATGTTGACGCCGGGATACATCGAGTTGCACAGGTAATACGCGCCGTTGATTTCAACTACATAAACGTCTTCGGTATAAAGCCAGTTGCTCGGCCAAGCGCCCACGAATCCGAACGCATAGCCACCATATTCAAAGCGATGGCTCCGGTAATCATTTTGGCTCACTCGAAACCGGTGTTCTTGTCCGAAATTGGTTCGGAAACGCTCCTCCGGAATGCGTCCGCGATCGTTATCACCCGCACGCTGCGCCTGCTGTTCAGGTCTGACTGGTTGCGCATGCTGTTCCTGCTGCTCCGGTCTGACTTGCTGCGTACGTTGCTCCTGCGTGCGGTTCTCTTCCGGTTTGCTATTGGTCTCCGCCTGGGCTTTCCTCTCCGCAGGTTTAGTGTTGGTTTCCTGCGGACGCGCGCCTTTCTCCTCTGGCTTTACAGTTCGCTCCGGTTGTGCTTTCTTTTCCTTGTCCTGGGCAGGCTTGTCTCTCTGTTCTTCCTGCTGGTCGTGTTGCTCTTGCTGTGCCAACGCTGGAGCAGCAACTCCGAGCGTCAGAGACAGAACTGCAGTACTCATAATTCCAAATACTTTCATCCGTGTTGCCTCCTGGAGACTGATGATCGAGGATCGATTTTGCCCACGCGCTCTCTAGCGCAGACTTCCCGTGGTTGCATTGACCGGGCTTCCGATTGCTTCGCCGGAAACAACCAGCTCAACCCTGCGATTTTGCTGTCGTCCCGCAGAGTTGTCGTTGGAGGTCACTGGCAACGTGTTGCCGAAGCCTCTGGCCGTAACTGAATTTCTTGAGACTCCTTGTTGCACAAGGTAATCCCGCACGGACCCGGCACGATTCTCCGACAGAGTCTGGTTCATTGAATCCCCGCCGACGTTATCGGTGTAGCCGCCGACTTCGATGTTGAGGCCCGGATAGGCAAGCAGGATGCCGGCTACTTTCGCCAACTTCTCCCTCGCGCCCGGCTTTAACGAAAACCTCCCGGTGTCGAACAAGACATCGGACATGCTGACGATAAGTCCACGCGCACTGTCACGAGTCTGAAGGATTGAATTCAATTGTTCAGATAGTTTCGCGCGCATCGCGGCTTTGTCCGCATCCGCCTGCTGCGCCCGATTCTGGGCATTCAGTGCGGTCACGCGGGATTGGTCAGCGTCAGCCTGGGCTGCGGCGAGCGCGCTGGCTGAAGCGGCCCGGTTGTCCGCCATGTCCGATCTGGCCCTTGCGGTTGCGGATTGAGCATCGGTGGCGTCGCTCCGCGCCTGGATGGAGGCTGATTGCGCATTGGCCGCGTCATTCCGGGCCTGAATGGTCGCTGACTGCGCGTCAGCAGCGTCAGCCCGGGCTTGGACGATCGAGGACTGTGCGTTCGCATTGTCGGCGCGCGCCTGATCCGCAACAGATTGCGCATTCTCAGCGTCTGCTCGCGACCTGGCGGCGTCCGACTCCGCCTGCTGTCTGCCGGTCTCTGCTCGAGATTGGTCGGACCGCGCCTGTTCTCTCTGCCGGGTTGCGTCGTCGGTCTCGGCCCGCGACTGGGAGAGGGAGTCGGCAGAAGCCTGTCGTTCGTTGCTCAGGCGTTCCTCACCCATCTTCTTGACTGCGATCTCGCGCGCGTCTTCGGCGGTTTGTACCACTTCGCGCGACACAGCGATGAGAGGCTTTCTCTCCATGTGCTTCCTCGTAGCTCCCGCGTCGGCGTCGTCCATCAAGCGCACAGCGTGCTTATAGCTGTCGCTTGCAAATCTCTCTGCGCCTTCGGACTGCGCAATGCGCAGTGCATTGCGGGCTTCGAAGAATTCCAGCGGCAGTTTCGCATTCATCACCACCGGGTCGAACTTGTAGCCCGTGGGAAGGTAGCCGCCGCGTTCCATCAGTTCATATTTCGCATTCACGGCCTCGGAAGTGCCTTTGGTATCTTCCCGAACCACGTTCTCGAGCACCACCACGTTGCTGGGTTGCCGCACGGCATAGTAGGGTTCCGCGGTTACGATGAGCGCGAATGCCTGAAAGTCCGTGGTCACACTCAGTTTGCTTTTGGTGCCGCCTACCAGCACTTCGCCGAGGTTTGCAGCCCGGCCCTCGGGCGAAATCGCCCATAAGATGTAAGTGAGGTACTCGTTGCCGAAACTCGTAGGCTTCTGCAGACCGGCAAATTCCGCTTCAATCTCGATCCTGCCGCGCTTGCTGTTCACTTTCGCCTCACCGCTGGCGGCTGGCATCAGGTCCGTGCCGGCGAAGTCCAACTTCGTAGATCCGCTGCGATGCTGGTAATTGACCGCCTGGACAGTGCGGCTGATTACATTGACCCGAAAGGTAAACATGGGAGTCGTCGGATCGTCGTTCCTTGCCGCTTGTGGACGGGCTTGAGCCATCACTGGCAGACTCAATAGGATTATGCATGTTAACAACAGCCTTGTCTTCACTGGATCTCCTCTGGCAGATATCTGCCGTACTGCTCGAACTCGAATCCGGACCCCGGGTTTTACGCGGCGGTTCTAACCTCATCCTTTTCCAACGTGGACATTAGACAAGGAATGAAACAGTCCGAAAATATTTAGCAACCACAGAACGACAGCAATCACCACCACGCCGTTCAAGATTGATTTGATCGATCCCTGCATGGGAATGAAGCGATTCACGAGCCACAGCAGCACGCCCACGACGATCAGAACTTCCACCAACTGAATCAACGGCATAATTGTCGACCTTTCCTGTTTTGCAGACAGACCGCACCGGAGGTGCCGGCTGTTCTTGCGTTCGAGAACTTTTCGGTGGAGTCGTGATTCCGTGGACATTTCGCGGCACGGAGTACAAGAGTGCCAATGAACTGGATGTGGTGCTCTGACTTGCACCTGGTTACTGCGAGCGAAATAGTGAGAGCCACGAATTGGCGTTCGGAGCTCCTAACGACACACTCAGCAGAATAAAGAATGACACCAGCGCGGTGGAATGTCTGAGCAGGATAGCTCACATCTGAAAAGTTGGCGGATGGAATGAACGTCGACTCGGAGCGTCATCCAACGCCCACCCTTCATAAGTCCGACGCTCGTCTTCGCTCACCACTTCCATTCGCGTCCAGCCATGTCAAGAGAGCGGCAATGCTGCATCGGGCCAGTGCAATAGCACAGTCCGCGGCTCCGTAGTAGATATTGAGGGTGTCACCGTCGGGACCCACAGTGTAGCCGCAAGGGAACACTACGTCATCGACGTCGCCGTGACGCTCGTACTCCGCTTCCGGGCCAAAGATCCACGAATCGCCGCGGATTATGCACTTCTCTGGATTTTCGAGCTCGAACAAAGCCACTCCGAGCCGGTACAGACAGCCCGAAGGCGTATGCCGCACTCCGTGGTAAAGCACGAGCCATCCTCGATCCGTCTCGATCGGTGGCGGAGAGAGACCGATCTTATTTGCGTCCCACCACGCGCCGCGCCGCGCTTCCAACATCAGCCGATGTCTGCCCCAGTGGTGCAGATCGGGAGAATAGGAAATCCACATGTGAGAGCCGAGCGTGGTCATCGGTCGGTGAATCAGCGCCCAATATCCATTGATTCTCCGCGGAAAGAGTGCGGAGTCTTTGTCATCGGGTGGCATGATGACCCCATATCGTTCAAACGTTCTGAAATCCTTGGTCAGAGCGAGAGACACGCCGGGCCCACCCCGCGAGTAGGAAGTGTAAGTAACCACGTATTGCTGCAATTCCGGAGCGAACGTGATGCGCGGATCCTCGACACCCCAGATCTCCTCGGGAAAATCCTTCGGGTTGGGCGTCAGCGTCGGCTCGCTATCGATCTCCCAGTGATCCACGCCATTCTTGGAGCGGGCGGCACAAAGATGAGACAAGCCGCGGCGATCTTCCACTCTGCACAACAACAGCGTCGTCCCATCCGGCAGCATCGTTGCGCCAGCATTGAAGACGCTGTTGATCGAGTAGGGCCAGTCCTTCCCGGTAAGGATTGGGTTGGCTGGATGCCGAAGCAACAGAGATTCGTACTGAGTTTTTATGGCGACGGTCATAAGGTTTTCACGAATAATCTTTCACGAAAAAAGGATTTCTAGAAAAGAACAACGGGTTAAAGCGCATGGGCAGGTTCTGCGTTGTCGTGGCTGGCGCTTAAAGATTCCGGGCTTTCCTGCAGGTTTTCCACTTCTCCCGCTAGCCGCATCTCTACTAGCGCCGTCAGGAACGACAGGCTCGATTCCGCGCCCTGGTTTTCATTTACTCGTTCGGGGTGCAACCCGTCTCGACATCCGCCCGTAACGGGATCGTACAAAGCAATCTGTAAGTCATTGTCTCCCAGGAACCAGTTGAAGGCTGACCACGCTTCCTTGCGCCAGCGATCGTCACCGGTGGCGCGATAGGCTTCAAGACCAGCCGAAACGGCGCCGGCTGCTTCCACCGGTTGTTGGTCGAAGCGAGCCTTCTCGCGCTCCTTGCGGTAAAACCCCTGCGAGCCGATCGGTACGTAATGATCCTTGCCTGCGGATCGTTGTATTTTGTTTAGCCAATTCAGCGATTCGATCCCGACCGACACTGTCTCATCATCAAAAGTTTGTTGGCCGGCGATCAACAAGGCTTGTGGCAGCCTGGCGTTCGAGTAAGCCACAACATTTTCAAACCACATCCAGTCAGGAGTGCGAACTCGCTTGTACATTTCGACCAGCCGGCTCGCCAATACCGATCCCAGTTTTTGCGCGTCGCGGTCCCCGGGGAAAGAATCGAGGTACTCGTGAACTCCCAGCAACGCAAACGCCCACGCGCGCGGACTGCCGAACGCCAGCACCGCGGGGACGGCAAGTTCGAACAGTCGTCCCGCCGCGCCTCGAAGTGATGAATTTTTCGAGCGGCCGAGGACAGTCCCGAGCGCCCACAATGCGCGTCCGTGGCTGTCTTCCGATCCCCGCGCTTCGTTCCACGTGCGCTCAAAGCTCAAAAAGTTTCGAAACCTGCCATTCTCCGGATTGAATGCGTGCCCCAGAAATGCCAAATATCGTGCGCCCAGATCGCCAGTTCCCGCCCCCTCTGCTTCCACTGCCTGATCCGATCCAGGTTCCTCGAGTCGAAGTCGCTCGAGCTGCACCGTCAAAATCAACGCGCGCGCGTTATCGTCGGTGGTGTATCCCTCCGCGTAATTGGGAACTGCAAAGATTGCGTGCTGGAACATTCCCGTATCGTCCGTCAAGCGACGCAAGTGATTCAGATTCAGAGCAGGCAATTTGTCCAGGCACTTCGCCGCAGTTCCATCCGCAAATGCCACGCGCGGCTCGTGCATCCGGTCTGTGCGAGCCCGCTCAAAACTTTTCATGTAACCTTGCGCTACCCTCTTCCACACCATGTCACGCGCATACACGTACGCGCGCTTGCGCATAGCGTGACGTACGGCGGGAGTGTCCAGGAGTTCAACTGTTTTTCGCGCAATGGCAGCAGGGTCCTCGAAAGGAACAAGCGCACCTCGCCCGCCATCTAACAGCTCGATGGCGTGCCAGTACGGAGTTGAAATAACCGCTTTGCCTGCACCCAGCGCGAAGGCGAGCGTTCCGGAAACCACCTGCGCCTCATGGCGGTAAGGCGTGACGTAGATGTCCGCGGCGCCAATGCATTCCACCATCTCGGCGGGGCTGACAAACCGGTTATGAAACATAACATTCGACTCCACTCCGAGTTCCTTGGCCAGAGCCTTTAGGGATTCTCGATAGCCATCCCCCTCGCGCCGAAGAATGTGGGGATGAGTCGCTCCAGCAACCATATACACCACGTTCTTGTGCTTCGCCAGAATGTCCGGCAGAGCGTGAATTACGTTTTCGATTCCCTTGTTCGGCGACAGCAGGCCGAACGTGACCAGCACAGCCTTACCCGCCACTCCGAAGTGGTCCTTGTAGAAATTTGGATCCAGGAACGGCAAGTCCGGAACTCCGTGAGGAACCATGTCGATCTTGGAGTCGGGCACTTTGAATATTTCCTGCAGCAGTTGAGCAGACAGTTCGCTCATCACAATTAATCGGTCCGAGAGCGCAGCGATTTCTTCCATCACCATCCGTTGCTCAGGATTCGGTTCGCGAAGAACCGTATGGAGAGTCGTGATCACTGGCATCTTGAGCCGGCGCAGCAGGCCCAAAATGTGACTGCCCGCCGCGCCACCAAAAATTCCATACTCGTGCTGCAGACAAACCATGTCGAAATTTGTGAAATTCAGAAAATCAGCAGCTTGCTCATACGACGAGAAAACGTCCTGCGCAAGAGCCAACCGCACACGAGGCGGATACGCGTATCCCGTCTCGGTATCGTTGATCGGCAGAGCGAATAGGCGCGCCGACCCATACTCCGTGGAAATCGCTTCGCATAGGTCGGTGGTAAACGTGGCAATTCCGCACTGCCGGGGCAGGTAGTTGCCAACCACGGCGATCCGGCTCGGCAGCCCAGCCTTGGATTGCGGTTGCATCATCGCTACGCGCGCTTCACGGGATCCTGTCGACCTCTCAGCAACGAGTTCGAGACTATGTGTCGTAGGAAATGTGTCAATGACGGACATCAATGATCCTGGAATAACTTAAGGCCAGTGCGTACGTTGGTTTCAAAAGTGAGTGGCCGTCGGCAAATGTGACTAGGAACGGTAGTGGCATGCCACGGTGTTTTGAGACACTCTCGTGATGTGGCGTTCTCCAAGCTAGTATGCGCTAGTCGTGTCCATCAGAACTGATCAAAACTGACCAGATTGGCATTCCAGTATGCTCTAAACTCCCAGATGTAGCTCTTGGCCGCGCTACATCTGGCCCGAAGGCGTTGCTCGGCGATCACTGCGAGAGAGCCTTTCGATCGCTACTCTTCAAATTCAATTTCGGAGAGCGTCTCTATGCTGGCAGCAGAGCCCGGTCCTAATCGGATGAACATGAAGTTCACAAATGGCGGCAGAACCGTGGTTATCCACCTCGTTCGCGGGCTTCCCCCGAAGCTCAGCAAAGACAAAAAGACCATCACGATCACTTTCGCAGAGCGGGTTGCCATTCGCAGCAAACTCCACAAGGGATAGACCGGTTCTGACTGGATTCGCAGATCCCCCCGACTCGCTTTATCTCGGTGATTGACTATCGATAGGGATAGGACTAGGGTCGAGAGTAGAGCGAATATCGCTTGGTCTCTCGTTCAGGTCCTCTGAGCTAAGTCAGCCTACCTGAGTTTTCCCTCTTAGACTCCCGCCCCCTAGGTTGCGTTCGCCCTCGAGTAAGGAAAATTTTATGGATCCTATCATTCAAGTTGGCACGATCCTGATCGGTGATGAGTCGCCTCGCATGACAGAGGCTCTTGCACTGCAAAGCGACCCATACTTCGAGAACTGGGGCGTCGTTAGGACGCTTAACGCATTTGTTCTCGACGACAAGATTCATGATGCGGGCTGGAATTTCTTTTTCATGGCAACGGAAGTGAAAGCGATGTTTTTCGGCGTCACCGGAGCCGAAAAAGTTAAGAGCGCGTTGAAACGCATCATGGAAAAGGTCAAACCACAAAACTTCAATTGCCTGGAGGTCACCGGAATTGTGGCCAAGAGTTTTCTTGGTGTCCCTTATACCTCGGTTTCCGTACATTCGCGCCACATCCAGCAAAGTTCCCAGCTCGATAGCATCGAAAGCAGGCAGAATGGTCGCCGCGACGCCGCGTGGGCCAAGGCCTAATCAGCGTCCGTGCGCGAACTAATTTTCAGGCGCGGCCTATGGAACGAGCCTTTAAAGATTTGTGTCCCGGAGGGAAACCTGACAATAGCCTGGCGCTTGCGGCGGCGAAGCGGGGCCGGTCCAAGCGCCTCCCGGAGGAGTTTTTCCCATAGCTCGATCCTCTCCAGGAAATGCTATGCGAGTCCGAGAGAAGGAGATGGTCTGCGAGTCCGCCGCCAGCCGCGAAGCGGCGAAAGAGTTCAGCCCACGGCGTAAAGCCGTGAGGGGGCTCGTGGGGAACTGAGTAAGCCCGTTGAGGCGAAACAAATGCTATGACACAAGACTTTGGTAGAGACGCTCGCACGCGGTCTCTGGTAGCGATGGACACGATCCAGCATCCAGGATGCTTATGAAAACTGGAAAAGGAAATGCGATCGCCGCCTTAGTCACGTGGTTGGTTTCGCGACTGGTGCTGCATATAGTTGCGCCCTCGTCGTCTTTGTTTAGCCCGGTTTTGAGCACGGCCACGGCGTTCGCGGCTCTATTGCTCTTCTTCTCGCGGGACCTGCTGCGGCCACAATCGGTCTTAGTGACCGGTGGGCATGCAAATCGCGGATGGGAATAGTTTTGATCAATCCAGACGCTCCCACCCTCGAACAAACGCTGGAATCCGCCGTCATCGTCAGTTGTGCGGATTTGATGACAGATCCAACCTCGGGATTACTGCACTTCGAGTGCGCGTTTGCGCCCGACAACTCGATTGATTATCTGAAACTCTGGTTCTCGGCAACCCGCGGTCAATGGCGCCTCGCTTGTGCCTATTGGACGGCTTCGTCCGCATTTCACGATAAAGGTATTCACTTCGAAAACGGATTCCGATCGGACCGATTCAGCGAGAATCTGGAATTCATCATGCAGCATCAGAACACATTCTCGCCCTCGGTCAACCGGGGCAGAACGAGTTTGCTCAAGATTCAAGAGCCCAGCGTGGCGGAAAGCGAAGCGGCGACTGAGTTGTTGAAGCTGGCCTTCGGTCGCGCAAACGCCATCATAGCTCCGCCGACACTTGGCGACGCAACGCTGGCGATTCCATAGTCTCACCAGGAGTCAGGGATGATGACGCTTGCAGACCGAACCAGCGTGACCCGAGAGATCGACAGTTTGATCGATCAGCAGATTCACACGTTGCATCAGCCCGCCGCAATCTCAGAACCGGAACTCAAAGCTCACCGAGACCGTTCTCAGCGAATTCGATCCTTGTGCCGGAACCTGCGTCCGGAAGGCTCTCCCAACTGGATGAGCGAAGAGCTTGCGGGCGATCTTCTGGTTAAACCCTAATCCGAAAACCAGGATTCGAAGAATGCGCCCGCCGGCTTCTGATCAAACAGTTCTGCTTTCAGTTCTCTGAACTTTCCCGCTCCATCACAACTGCCAAAACATTGTCACTCACCGATTGATTACTTATCCGACGCCCTAAGGCGTCGATCTCGATGGGAATCCGTCCTGGGCTGACCCGTACTGAGTTCACATTTTTCGCCTGCTTTAGCTCCGCAAGTGGGGCACCGCACTGCTAATACTTGTTTCTCTGTCACTTTCATACTTATATTCATGCCGCATTTCTCAGCAGGACGCTGGTCAATTTTGTACACTCTCAAAAAGACAATCACCCACTCGTCCGCATTGTCATGTCAGAGTGCCTCATGACCGCCGACCTGCTCGGTACCAGCCCACAGAATGTATTGCGGGTTGGAATCTCCGATAAATGCTACGAGCCCGGCCATCCGTTGAGTGCAGCCGTTCGTCACTCCGTGCAACCAGCCAGCGACGCGATCCTTCACGAATTGCAGCACCCGGGTTTTACTTTCCGGAAAAAAATCTCTCCCGACGAACCCGCTGTTTGTGGAGCGATCACGAATATTCGGTTCCACTCGAAACGCGCGGATAAACAACGAGCGTCGCTCGCAACCCGCTATACGTACCCGCGCCGCTCCCGCGACTATTCCATCCGAAGAGTCACCGCAGGATCGATCCGAATAATTCGCAACGTCGGCAAAAAAATCGCAGCCGTGGCGACAACGGCAATGACGATGGGAACCGCCGTGAGAGTCAGTGGATCATAGTCTCGGATGCCGTAGAGTTCACTAGGCAAAACACGCAGCGCCACGAACGAGAGCGCCAGTCCAGAGATCAGGCCAAAGCCAGTAGCTTTGACACCCGCGGAACCGACGTCGATCATCGCTTGCCCGGTGGAAGACCCCAAGGTCCTACGGGCGACAGCAAAAACCTTACTTTCCAGAGAGTCGAGGTGCATGTTGCTAACGGTACTGGCGGGGCTGGCGCTTTGCCGGGACGCTTGGCCACGTTCGCGGCAATTCTGCGATGCAGAAGGCGCTTTCTGAAGTTGATCCCTCCTTGCCCACTTTCTATGTCCCAGCCGCTCAGATGGATCAGGGGCTGATCAACCTCGCGCATATCTGGTTGCCGAGTTGGATGGTACGCACTGCGGGAAGACAGCCGTGTTCACTCCGACGCCCAGGGCCAGCGTAAGAATGACGGTTAAGCCAAAGCCCGGGTTCTTGTGCAATTGACGCAATGCCAGGCGAAGATCCGGCGTAAACATTGCTACGTACACCCCCTCAGACAGCGTGGAGCATTTCGGTCGCCAAAACGCGTCCGAGCATGTACTTGATAGGGGAAGCAGTTAAGCCGGACACGTCCGATCGGCACAGGGATTCAGCGTTCGATGTCGGAATCGGCTGTTAGAGACTGGACAGGAGATGCTCAAGGCCTCAAGTTAGGAACTCGTCAGTAAGCGGCCGATTGAATCCGCTGCTCATCTCACCTCTTGAACCTTTGCGAACTCTTTCCTACCTGGAGACCTGAATATCCATATAGACATACTGTCCAGGTTCAACCCGCAAGGGAGCCACCGGAAGCCGAGCGTCGACTGTATGGGACGATAGGTCCATCACCATCACTTTCACTTCCTTTCCCGGCGGCAACAGCGCGCGATACGTGCCGTCGACGTCGGAAGAATTAACACGATGTCCATGGCCTTCCCCATCGTAGAAATACAGACCAGCGTTCATGACGGCGCCAGTCTCCGCGTCAATCACTCGTCCTGCGATGACTCCAGCTTTCTCGCCCAGCTTTAGAGTCACCGTTGCGGAAGGATGATCTGCGGTGATCTCAACTTTTGGAGCGTCGGCCTTCGGATCAGCATAGAAGGCGTCGCGCGCATCAGGATACGATTCTTCCTCTTTTCGCGAATAAAGTCTGTAAGCCTCAAACTGGAAGCCTCCGCGAAAATAAAATGTCCCATTCTCGCCCGTCTTCACCGACCGTGGCGCAATGTCATCGAAAGCGAGGCCCTGCGGCACGGCATAGACGGTTGCGCCGGAGACAGGACTTCCGTCCCGATCAATGACCCTGCCCTTGATCTGGCCAGTTAGAGAAGTTGATGTCTGGGAGTAGGCAAGCAGGCTTCCGGCAACCACGAACAGGACGACCAGATGCTTCATAGATCCTCCTAGCTGATTCTTTTGATACTGCGATGCGCGTTCAGGCAGGCGGGTTTCATTGTGGCCTTGCGAACTCGCAGCGCGTTCCAACCCGCATCCGTGCCGCTCGTTCCGGAGGCCGGGAGCCGGGAGCCGGAAGCGTCCTCCCCCGAATCAAGCCCGCACACTATGTTCACTTCCGGACGTTGAACTTCAAGATAATGACATCCGTTCCCCATATAGGGAAATGTTGTAACGTTCGGAACATTAGACTTAGCTTCGGGCAGATTAATGGCTGCGAGTTTGCATCTTCGTTCAGACTGTATCTGTTCTCACAGAATTTTCGGAGGATGGCGCCATGAACACCCTGCTCCAAGATTTGATGTACGCGTTGCGGCAGTTGCACAAGAGTCCGGGTTTCACGGCGGTTGCGGTTGCGACTCTCGCCCTCGGCATCGGGGCCAGCACGGCGATCTTTTCGATTTTCAATGCCACGCTGCTGCGGCCACTCCCTTACAAAGACTCTGACCGGCTGGTGATTCTGTGGTCCACGATTCCCCGGTTGGGATACTCCGGGCCGGGATCACTCACCGATCCAGATTATGTCCAGTGGGAAGAACAGAATCGAGTTTTTGAGCAAATCGCAGCCTATCGGGGGCAGACCTCGAACCTGACCGGCGGTGGCGTTCCCGAACGATTGGCGGGTTCCACGGTTACCGCCAGCCTGTTTCCGTTGCTGGGCGCGGTGCCTGAACTCGGGCGGGAATTTTCGGCTGACGAACAACTGCCCGGTCACGAGAACGTAGTACTCCTCAGTCACCGGTTGTGGGCGCGGAAATTTGCTTCCGACCCGGGCCTCGTGGGCCGGCCGATCACGCTGGACGAAAAAAGCTTCATCGTGCTGGGCGTGATGCCCGCAGGTTTCCAGTTTCCCGATGAGGTCGACTTCTGGACTCCATTAGTCCCTTCCAGCGACCGTTCCAATGCGATGGATCAAATCATCGCTCGCCTGAAGCCTGAAGTCAAAATCGAGCGCGCTGAGCAGGACATCACGCTCATCGCGCGTCACTTAAGTCCGGATTCCTCAATACAGCCGAGCTTGGCTTTTCTGGAAGACAAAGCGGTTGCGAATGTTCGGCCCGCTCTCATCGTCCTGCTGGCAGCCGTCGGACTGGTTCTGCTGATCGCCTGCGCCAATGTGGCGAATCTTCTTCTGACCAAGGCGGCGGCGCGGCAACGCGAGATCGTGATGCGCAGGGTTCTTGGCGCCAGCCGAATGCGGATCGTCCGCCAAATGCTCACTGAGAGCGTGCTCTTGGCGACTATCGGCGGCGCCGTGGGATGGGGGCTGGCGGTGGTGACCAGGAATCTGCTGGTCCAACTGATGCCGCAAAGCATGGGTCAGCCCGGCATCGCCAACCGAATCGTCACGGCTGACATGGATTCATGGGTGCTCGGCTTTTCCGTCTTCGCTTCGATTGCTACTGGAATTCTCTTTGGGCTGGCGCCAGCATGGCACAGCTCAAGAGCCGGTACCCATCCTCCCCTGCAGGGATCGGGAACCACCTATACAAGCGGCACCCGATCGCAGCGCTTGCGTAGCGCACTGATCGTGGGCGAATTCGCTGTCACCCTCATGCTGCTGGTTGGCGCCGGTCTGCTGCTGAAGAGTTTTGTGCGGTTGCTGAATGTGGACCCGGGTATCGCGGCGAAAAATGTCGCCATCCTGAATCTCGAACTGCCTGAGACCAGATATTCCACGGACGTCCAAAGAGTGGCTTTTCATGACGCCGTCCTGGACCGGATCAGCGCAATTCCGGGAGTGCACACCGCGGGTACAGTGGGATACGGCCTGCCATTTGGCGGTGGGGGCATCCAGGGGGATTTCACAATACACGGACAGCCGGAACCACCTCCAGGAATCACCGCGAGCAAGCTGGTCGTCAGCCCGAATTATTTTCGAGCTCTGGGTATCGCATTAAGAGACGGTCGGGAGTTCAACGAACGCGACACCGGCGGTTCGGAACCTGTCGTGATTGTGAGCCAGAGTTTCGCGCGGCGTTTCTGGCCTGGACAACCGGCACTCGGGCAGAAGATCAATCCCGGATTCCGCGGAACCGGTTGGTGTTCTGTCGTGGGTGTTGTTGGAGATGTGAAGCAGGAGAGTTTGGCGAGCGATGCGCCACTCACGATTTACATGCCCTACTCACAGGGCCCGTCGTTCTTGCTGACCTTCATGGCGATTGCCGTCCGCACGGATGCCGATCCAAGCTCGATGATCAATGCGGTACGCGGTCAAGTGCAATCGGTTGATCCGGAGATTCCGGTGTTTGGTGCATCCTCGATGGAGAAACTGATCTCGAAATCTGTTTCTGAACCGCGCTTCAATTCCGTCTTGCTGGCTTCGTTTGCCGGGCTGGCTCTGATCCTAGCAGCCGTGGGTATCTACGGCGTGATCGCCTACTCCGTGACTCAACGGACACACGAAATCGGAATTCGCATGGCGCTTGGAGCGGGGCCGCACAGCATGACCACACTGATCGTTGGAGAGGGCGCCGTGCTGGCGCTCAGGGGCATTGCGATTGGCATAGTCGCGTCACTTGTTCTCACACGACTGATCGCAAGTTTTCTTTTTGGGGTAACCGCTACCGACCCCGCAACCTTCTGCGGCGTGTCGCTGCTCTTGACCCTGGTTGCCCTGGCAGGCTGTTACATTCCGGCGCGCCGCGCGGCCAGGGTCGATCCCATCGTGGCGCTGCGGTACGAATAAATCTCGGCGATCTCGCCTTCTGCAAGCCGCCCTTACTGGACCGTCGGTTCCACATCCTCCGGCGCGCCATGCCGCCGCAACAGTTGCGGCAGATTCTGCGAGAACGCCGACCGCGGCAGCACCATGTCACAACCCACTTCGTGCGCCTTCTGCTTCAGATCTCCCTGCACGTGCGAGAGGAATCCAATAATCGACGTCCCCTTCTTCAGCTTGTTCTTCAGCTTCGGAATCAGGGTCAACGGCTTCACGCTGGCATTGTTCAGATCGAAAATAATCAGCGACGGTTTTTCTTCCCCGTTCGCATGCATCTTCTCCATCAGATCTTTGTCGTTCTTCACGAACTCAACCTTCACGTTGAGCTTGCGCGCCGTCTCCTGAATCTTCGCCATAAAGAACAGATCTTCAATAAAGGCAAAAATGCGGGAGTTCGCGTCTCCATTCATCGGCAACGGTTCCGGCTCGGGCTGCGCATACTGCGTCGCGAACCCCGGCCTCTGCCGCCCGCCTTTGTGCCCGTTGTTATTGTTGCCACCGGCCAGTGCCGCCCGATAGCTGTGATCCATCGGCGCGGTATAAATGCCGTCTTTGTTTTCCCGGCTCAAGCCCGGTCCGGGCTTCTGCCCGCGCTGATTATGTGGACGGCGCCCGCGCCGCCTTCTTCTTCCACCGCCGCCGCCGGAGGGTCTTCCTGCTCCACCGCCTTGCCCACCACCGGAGGGTCTTCCTGGTCCTGCGTTCATAGTCCTCTCAAACTGTTTCGCTTTTGTTGCAGAATTTTACAGATGTCACAATCCCCACCCGTCGCAATGCCCCGCCTTCTTGGACGTAGCTCCGCTAATCCCACACAATCGAATCTACGCAGTTGCGGGTTGCGACTGGACTCACTGTGGAACGAACCCCGACTCCTGAAACGAACTGCTATTCGCAAATGAAAACTTTACTGTCTTTTTCTTAGTATCGATTTTACGTTTATCGGATCCGTAAGGCGCCGCCTCGGATCGGCTGGCGCGGAAGGCCCACGCGGGAACGAGGCCTCTATGAGAACAACTTCATGGTACTCGTCCTTGCCCAACCGCGCAAGGCCCCTCCCGTCCATCTTTTGCACAGGAGGCCATGACCGACCAACTCCGTACGCAGCCGTACACAGATGCTCCCGCAACCCTGCCCCTTCGCGCTCCGTTCGAAACTGCTCGAGCCCACTGCTGCGCCTGCCAGTAGTCTTCGGCGACACCTTCCGCATTCCGATGCAAGCTTGCGCTCAACTCCGCGGCCGCCTCCCACTCCCCGCTCTCGTGCCCCAGCATGAGCTGAAATACCGGACGCAGCTCGCTCGTCTGCTCCAATTAGCGTCGCCTGCGTCGCACGATCCAGAGAAATCTTCTCACAGCGCCTTCGCCATCATGTCATGGATCAGCGACAACCGCCCCCAGTAAGAACAAATCCGATTCCCGGTGCCGCCTTCGCGGAGCCAGCTACTCGCCAAACCGTCCGCGCACCAGCGCCGACAACACCAGGTTGCTGTTTTTTCCTGCCCCGCACCCACAGCCGCCACCAGCCTCACCCACCGCCGCACGTGCCGCTCTCCACCCGAAGATTGTCAAATTCAGATGGCGCAGCAGGCGGTAGCACACCGACGCCTCGGCCTTCACCAGCTTCTCCAGTTCGCTCAACCCAGTTCCGGACGCGACGCCTCCTGCAGCATCCCCAGATAATTCATCCGGTTGGTCGGCATGTCATGCGTGCTCATTGTCTCCGGATGCCAAAATATCCCTGAAATGTACCAACCCTGATCCCGCGCCGTCACAAATTCTGCCCGCGTTTCGATTTTCTCCGCCAGCAACCGTTAGATGCATCTCCACCTTAATGCTGTCCGCAATAATGATGTCGGCAATCTCCGCCAGCGCCACGCGCCGGTCGTGCGCCACATAATCGTCCAGCGCGATCGTGTATCCCGCTTCTTTCAGACTCCGGCGCGCCGCCCGTCGCACAACACATCCCGTCCCATCCACCGCGACCGGTCCAGCGTTGCCCGCGACGCTTCATCGCCATCTCCGTTGAACGCATTCTCCAGTCCGTCCCGAAACAGCAGTTCGTAGCCAAACACTCTTTCTTCCCGGTCCACGATCGGTTGCCGCGCCACATAGCGCAACGGCTTCACGTCCTTGACCCGCGCTGGCGCCGTGCCGCATCCTGAAGAAATATTGCCCAGGTTATTCTCTATCGGCAGCAACTCGAAAAGCCTAAACTCATCGGGCCTTTCCTCTGTGCCTCTCCGTGGTTAAGATTTTCTGAGCGGATCAACAAATCATTCCGACGTTCGAACCGGCCCATATAGAATAATCCCCGCCATGCCCGATTCACCCCACTCCGTTTCCAATCTCACCACGGCCGGTATCGGCATGCGCCGCCAGTTCGAGATCTACCAACTCGGTTTGTCAGGAAAACACCTCTCTACTCCGATCCCTCTCTCTCACCTCGAAAAGAAAGCCGCCGAGGTTCTCTCACCTCAGGCTTTCGATTACGTTGCCGGCAGCGCCTCCGGCGAACGCACCTCCCGCGCCAACCTCGCCGCTTTCGATCGTTGGCGAATCGTCCCACGCATGTTGCGCGACGTTTCGCAGTGCGACCTCACCGTCGAACTTCTCGGGCACACGCTCCCCGCGCCCGTTTTGCTCGGCCCTATCGGCGTGCAAAACATTATTCATCCTGAAGGAGAACTCGCCGTCGCCCGCGCCTCCGCATCGCTCCGCCTTCCGTTCGTCCTCAGCACGGTCTCTTCTTTCCCCATCGAGCAAGTCGCGCAAGCTACAGCGGCCGGACCGCGCTGGTTCCAACTCTATTGGGGGAGAGATCACGAACTCACTTCCAGCTTTTTGCAGCGCACGGAACGATCAGGCTACACCGCGGTCGTCGTCACTCTCGACACCTCCATGCTCGGATGGCGCGAACGCGATCTCCAGCATCCCTATCTTCCTTTCCTCCTCGGTCAGGGACTTGCGAACTACTTCACCGACCCAGTCTTCTGCTCCCGTCTGCCGCAGCCCCCGCTCGCCGATCCCGCCTCCGCCATCCGCCTATGGGCAAGCCTGTTCTCCAACACCGCTCTCACTTGGAGCGATCTCGCCTGGCTTCGCGAGCAGACTCGATTGCCCATTCTGCTGAAAGGAATTCTCCACCCCGACGATGCCCGCCACGCCGTCCATCACGGTGCCGATGCCATCATCGTTTCCAACCACGGAGGCCGCCAGGTCGACGGCGCGATCGCCGCACTCGATGCGCTTCCCGACGTCGTCGCCGCGGTTCAAAACAAAATCCCTATCCTCTTCGATAGTGGAATCCGCTACGGCTCCGACGCCGTCAAGGCGATAGCCCTGGGCGCAAACGCCGTCCTGCTAGGACGTCTTTATATCTGGGGTCTCGCCATCGCCGGCGAGCAAGGCGTGAAAGATGTAGTGCAAAACTTCCTGGCTGACCTCGACCTAACCATGGCTCTGAGCGGCCACCGCTCCATAAAAGAATTGACCCCGTCAATCCTGACCGACGCCTCGTAGGTTTTCCCGAAGACGGCCGCGAAGTTTCCTCGATCCCGACAGCGGCCTCGTTGGCTTTCCGAAGACAGCCGCGCCGCGACGAGAGGGGGAAGCCCGGCACGGAAGTGCCGGGCAGAAGAACGAAAATCCTGCGAGTCCCGCAGGGACGACTCAGGCCTCTCCTACCCGGGAGGGTAGAAGGCCAGGTGCCCCATCTCTCGCTCGTATTTTGCGCGAGAACTGGGGGTTTGACTTATGCCCGTATGTGTCCAGATCTTTGACTTACGGCGACGCTCATATCGATCTTCCCTAAACCCTCTGCAGTCCCCCCAGTCCCGAGAGCGCCCCCACAATCTTCCCCGACCACTGCGCCACCTCATCCTCGCGCAGGGTCCGATCC
>Ga0209006_10000894_pt1 | contig 27700 bp, 23 predicted proteins | sample JacPin_JW_Ref_O2_FD_188567 | JGI IMG/M metagenome (GOLD analysis project Ga0209006, IMG submission 188567) | Forest soil microbial communities from Algoma, Ontario, Canada - Jack Pine, Ontario site 1_JW_Ref_O2 (SPAdes) (version 2) | ecosystem: Environmental > Terrestrial > Soil > Boreal...
TATCTCGAGACGAAACAAGTTCACATAAACCTGAACGAACAACCTATCGGATGGTACTGACATGCCGACAATTCAATTACGCACACCGATACCCGGGCCTAAATCGCAGGAATGGATGCGCCGGCGGCAAGCTGCGGTCGCGCGCGGCGTGGGACACGCCACTCCGATATTCGCAGCGCGTGCTGAAGGCAGCGTACTGGAAGATGTGGACGGGAACAGGTTTCTCGATTTTGCCGGCGGTATCGGAGTTGTGAATGTCGGGCATCGCGCTCCAAGCGTTGTAGATGCGATTCGAAAGCAGCTCGACGCGTTTGTGCATACTTGCTTCAGCGTGGCTCCCTACGGGAAATATATCGAGCTTGCTGAGAAACTGAATTCTTTGGTGCCCGGAAAGTTCGCCAAGAAAACAATTCTGGTGAACAGCGGCGCGGAAGCCATCGAGAACGCGGTGAAAATTGCTCGCGCCTACACACATCGTCCCGCGATTATTTGTTTCGAGGACGCTTTTCACGGCCGCACGATGCTGACCATGTCGCTCACCAGCAAAACTCATCCGTACAAAGCGGGGTTTGAGCCTTTTGCAACGGACATTTATCGTATTCCTTACGCCTATTGCTACCGCTGTTCGTACTCATTGCAATATCCTTCGTGCGGAGTTTTCTGCGCGCATCACCTGGAAGATACGTTCAAACGCATGGTTGCCGCGGAGGCGGTGGCGGGCGTCGTGGTGGAGCCTGTACTCGGCGAAGGCGGGTTCGTGGCGCCGCCCGCTGAATTTTTGAGCATCATCGCGGACATCTGCAAGCGCCACGAAATTCTGTTCATCGCCGACGAAGTGCAATCCGGATTTGGCCGCACGGGCGCGATGTTTGCGTGCGAGCGGTCTGGAATCACGCCGGACATTCTCGTGAGCGCGAAATCGATTGCCGATGGAATGCCTCTCGCTGCAGTGACCGGCCGGGCGGAAATTATGGATGCGCCGGGCTTGGGCGGGCTGGGTGGAACTTACGGCGGAAACCCTCTTGCATGCGCGGCGGCGCTCGCCGTGATTGAGACTATGGAGCGCGAAAATCTTCCAGCGCGCGCCGAGAAGATCGGAGCGAAGTTCGATGTGCGCGCTCGCGAGTGGAAAAAGCGCTGGCCGTTGATAGGAGATGTTCGAGGGCTCGGCGCGATGCGCGCTCTGGAGCTAGTTCGCCCCGGAACGAATCGCGAGCCGGCGAAAGAAGAAACCGAGCAAGTATTGCGCTACTGTCTCGAACACGGTTTGATTTTGATTTCCGCGGGGACCTACGGCAACGTCGTGCGTCTGCTGATGCCGCTGGTTACTACCGACGAACAGTTCGACGAAGGATTGAACGTGCTGGAAGACGCGCTGATGAGCGTGTCGGAATCTTTGACCGCTACGCCGCGACACGCTTGAGTTCCCAGATTCGCTGCGCGAAGAGTTTCGAGTAAACTCGCACTACTTATCTTGGTTGGCACAACGAATCGCGCTCTGAGTTCCTTGCTTCGAACCAAACCTCATTTGAGATTTTGTAATTCTTCTTTCATTGCTCCAACAAATTGTTTCCATAGTCTTGCCGATAATCAAAGCAGACGCAGGGCGGAGCGGTTTTCGCGTTGAACCTGCTTCATCGTGCAGGAGCGTGGGGATTTTTCTGGGCGCCAGCGAAGGAATCTGGTGCCGTGACGGAAGCGACCTCCGGTGAAATGATCGAATTGGACTTCGGCGACGAGTTTGTTGTCGAGAGGCTGCCATTCCATAGAATGTTTTGTGCTCCAGCGGCTTAGTCCACCGGGGGCTTTGCCGGTGAAGCCCGGAGGCTTGATAAGTTTTTCAAGTTTCTTGGTCAGCGCGGGGCGGTCTTCGTCGCTGATAGAGGAAGAGAAACCTACGTGGTCGAGTTTACCTTCGTCATTGTAAAGGCCGAGCAGCAGGGAACCGACCAGAGGCTTTTTTTCGAGATAGCGGAAACCTCCAACGACGCAGTCGGCGGTTCTTTGAGTTTTGATTTTCTGCATGCCGGTGCGCTCGCCGGGCTGATAGGGCAAGTCCCCGCGTTTGGCCATGATTCCGTCGAGGCCGACGCCCATGTGAAACCATTTGCGCGCGAGTGCGATATCGGCAGTTATGGGTGACAAGCGGACGGTGCCATCTTCGTCCAAATATTTTTTAGCGAAGGCTTCCAGGGCTTTGCGACGGTCGCGGAGAGGCAACTTCACGAGGGAGCGCCCTTTTTCGTCAACCAGTAAATCGAAAATGATGAAGCCGCAGGGTGTTTCCTGACTCAGCTTTAGAACGCGGCTGGCAGCAGGATGGATGCGTTGCAACAAATCGTCAAAAGAAAGATTGCCGTCGATGGGAATTACGATTTCGCCATCGAGAACGAACTTGCTGGCCTTCAGTTTTTTCAACGCGGCCACCAGGTCGGGAAAATATCTCGTGAGTGGCTTACCGGATTTTGATTGCAGATCAATTCGCGCTGCGTCGCGGAAGGCGAGGCAACGGAAGCCGTCCCATTTGGGCTCGTACTGCCACTCGGGGCCGGCCGGCAATTCGGCGGCGGGCAGCGCTTCCATCGGCGAGTATTTTTTGGAAAGCGGCAAAGTCACAGGAACTTATCCAGGTTCACTCGGCCGCGTTCGGCGAGCAGAGGTTTCCAGAGGTCGCCGATTTTGTGCAGGCGTTGCGGGACGTTTTTCATGGTGAAATCCGTCATACGGACGCCTCGCTCGACCTCTTCCCAAGTCAGCGGAGTGGAAACGGTGGCTTCGGGTTTGGGCCGCACGGAATAAACCGAGGCAAGCGTTCTGTTCCAGGCGTTTTGGTTATAGTCGGCGAGAACGCGCTTGGCAGGACGTTTCGCGATGCGATATTCGGCGGTAATAGTCTTCGGATTGCGAAGAGCGAGCTCCTTCGAGACTTCTTTGGCGAAGGCCCACACTTGTTTCTGCGCGGGGCCGCGGACGATGGGAACGTACACGTGAATGCCGCGGGAGCCGGTAGTTTTTGCGTAGCTTTTTATTTTTAGCGACGCGAGCGCATCGCGGACGATGAGCGCTGCCTCCAATACCTGGCCGAAGGTGGCGCCTTGCGTGGGGTCCAAATCGAAGTGCAGGTAGTCGGGGCGGTCCGGGTCGTCGCAGCGCGCGTACCAGGGATTTAAGTCGATGCATCCGAGATTCACGACCCAGAGGAGTGAGGAGAGATGATTGATGACCGGGAAATCGATCACGTTGCCGGAATGATGTTTGATCGAACAGGCGGGAATTGACGGAGGCCGCGGCGAGGGCGCGCGTTTCATGAAGAAAAAGTCGCCGGTGATTCCGTTGGGATAGCGCTTCATGACCATGGCGCGATTTTTCAGGTGCGGCAGGAGCCAGGGCGAGACGTCGAGATAATACTGGAGGAGATCGCGCTTGGTGAGTTTCATTTGGGGCCAGAAGATTTTTTGCAGGTTGGTTAGCTTGACCGGGCCGCCTTCGACGGGTAACTCGGCTTCGTTGACGTTTTCCGGTATGGCGGCGAGTTGCTTGGACGCGGGGCGTTTTGGCGATGCATGCCGTGGAGTGGGGTTAGGTTCTCGCATTTTATGATGGTCGGTGCAGGTGGTTGTGGCCCCGGGTAGAAAAATGTTCGATGATTGTTTTCAGTAAGTTACGTCGCATTCTATATTTTGTGCAGAACCGGGTAGAAATTTCGATTCTTTGAAGGTTTCTGATGCGGCTAGTGCGCTCTATTTGTAAGTTTCGGCGGTCGGCGAGTTGCGAGCGAGCCCCAGAAGTGAGTTCGGCGAAAAGTTGAGGCCGGTAAGGAAGCGGCTTCCGTTCGTCTCTGTTGCTAATTCGAAGCTCTTCTATTTTGATCACACAAAACGCTAGCACTTCGTTTTGCGGAATTCAAGGACCAGAAAGCTGTGTGCATTCAAATTCGCGGGCGGCTAAATCCGTTCGCGGGTGAATGGAGCCGTTCGGGCGTTGTTAGGACCGGGCCGAGAGTGAAGAGGAACAAACTCCGGAACCAGCGGTGTGCGGCCTCGTGTTGATGACGGTGATGCCACATAAGGCACATGGTAAGAGGAGGCAGCGCGAGAGGGAGTTCGAATATACGGAGACCCAACGTGGGAGCCAAGGACTGGGCCAATCGCAGTGGAACTATGCCAAGCATTTCCGAACGGGCGGCAAGAAACGGGACGGTTACCAAGTGGGGGACAATCAGACCAACTTTTCTTCTGCGACCGATCTTTTCGATGGCGTCACCCAACAAACCAGGACGCTCCTCGCTGTAGTCGACCCTGATATGAGGGGCCGAAAGAAACTGACGAAGACCAATCTTTTTGCGAGCCAAAGGGTGGCGTTTGCTGATAATGCCGACAAAACGCTCCTGCCACAGCGCGGTGCCGGCGAGCCCGGCTCCTGGAGGGAGCGGCAGGGGAAAAAAACCCAGGGCGAAATCACAATGGTCCAACTCTGCGACAGGCAAGTCGAAAATGCCCTTGAGCCGTTTTATCTGAAGGGTGAGGTGGGGAGAGTGACTTTTCATCGCGCGCAACAGATTCGGCAGGATGATGGATTCGGCGTAATCGGTTGTGGCGATGCTATAGCGAACGTCAGCGGTGGAAGGATCGAAGGAAGGCTTGTCGTCAATCGCTTTTCTGATGACATTTAACGCAATACCGATGGGCGGCGCAAGTTGGCGTGCACGTTCGGTGGGCGCCATGCGACGACCGGCCTTTTGAAATAACGGATCGCCGAAAGTTTTCCTTAGCCGTGAAAGGAGATTGCTCATGGCCGGCTGGCTAAGGTGGACACGACGAGCGGCGCCGCTCACGCTTCGCTCGATCAGTAAAGCCTCGAAGCCCAGGAGTAAGTTCAGGTCCAATTCGCTTATATTCACCGTGTGAATATCTCATATGGGCATTATCCATGCCAAGAAGTGAGCTTCGTAGCGTAGGCTTATCGGGCGATTGCACATTGAGAGGAGCGAGATGAATCTACGAGGCTTTACCCTAATAGGGTTTGTTCTTATGATTTGCACGGGAACGCGAGCGCAGGCGCCTGCGAACGAAACCCGTACATCGGCTGGCTCCGCATTCGACCAGTTTTCCTCTCCCGATAAGCGAACCGTGATTCCGTTCGAATTGGCGCCGAATGGAATTCTGTTTCAGTTGCGAATCGCCGGGTCAAGCGAACGCCTTTGGTTCTCTCTGGACACCGGGTCGGGCGCGAGCTACCTGGATTCCGCGGTGGCGAACAGATTGGGGCTGCGCGCGTCGGGGAACGGGGCCGTGCACGGCGCGGGAGCGGGCTCCGTGCCGGTCGATTTTATTGACTCTGTAACGTTTGAGCTTCCGGGATTGTCTTCGTCACAGCATCGCGTGAACACGACGGACCTGAGCGGACTGCAATGGAACCACCGCATCGACGGATTTCTGGGATATGACTTCATAAGCCGTTATGTAATTACAATCGACTATGAAGCGGGGAAAATGACGGTTGCGGAGGCTGCCGTGTATTCCTACGCGGGCGCCGGTGAGATTTTCCCGATTAAATTCCGCGGGAAGTGGCCTTACATCGAAGGGACTATCGCGGTACCGGGCGTGAAGCCGGAAACAGGCGAGTTCCTGGTGGACAGCGGCTCCGGGGATGCGGTGGACGATCCGACCATTGCGCGAACCACTGGCCCTGTACGCAAAGTGAAGACGGGGATTGGGCTGGGGCATCCGGGGGAAGGCGTGCTGGGATGCGCGTTGTATTTACAGCTCGGGTCGTTTCGACTGAATGCTCCGATCGCGGCGTGCTGCTCCAATAATCCTGATGACCAGCGGAAGCTAGGCACTGAGGTGCTTCGAAGATTCACCGTGATTTTGGATTACGTGCGTAAACGGATGATTCTTGAGCCGAACAGCAATTTTAAGCAGAGTTTTCCGGACGCGTGACGAAAGTCGCGGTAAGAAATCTACTGGCCGCGTTGGTCGCCAAGAGTGAACCACACCTCGATTGACAAATGCGTCCCGAGCGTTACTCGTAGCGGAGGGCTACCAAGGGGTCGACGCGGGTGGCGCGGCGCGCGGGGATGTAGCAGGCGGCTAACGCGACGAGCCACAGCAATACCGCGACGATGGCGATGGTTAGCGGATCGTTGGGGCGGACGCCGTAGAGCATGGATGTCAGATAGCGCGTTACGCCAAGTGCCGCTCCGATGCCGACTGCTGCTCCCACCAGCGCGAGCGCAAAACCCTGCTTCACGACGAGACGCAGGACGTCAGACTCTTGGGCGCCGAGCGCCATGCGGATTCCGATTTCACGCGTCCGACGCGAGACTTCGTAAGACAGCAGGCCGTAGAGCCCGACGCAAGCGAGGACCAGTGCCAGCAGGCCAAAGAAGGTTGAGAGGCGCGCGATGAGGCGTTCCTGAAACAGCAGGCGATCGATCTGTTCAGATTGGGTGATCACGTGAAAGAGCGGGAGATTCGGATTGAGTTGTGCGACAACATTTCGAATCGCGGGGAGCAAAGCTTGGGGATCGGCGGCGGTGCGCACTTCGAAGGATGCGCCCATGCCGCTTTGAGGAGCGTACATGGTGGCGGTAATTTCCTGGCGTAGATCGTCGTACTTCGCGTCGCGAACCACGCCGACGATTTCGTAACCGGAACTTTTGGGCCTGTCCTGGTCACCCGCTGATTGCCCAAACTGTTTTCCTATGGGATTTTCTTTACCGAGATATTCGGCGATGAAGGCTTGATTCACAATTATAGGTGTGGGTACGGAAGAGGGTTCGCTGCCTCTGTTCGAGGCGGCAATGGCGTAATCGGAAGCATTAAAGCCGCGGCCTGTGAAGAGCGGAATCTGCATGGTGTCGAAGAAATTCGGACCTACGGGCAAGTAGTTGGCCTTGGACATGCGGTCCTGAGGAGTGCCGGGCCAATGGAAACCTCTGATCATCAGGCCGCCGCTAAGCAGCGGCAGAGAGGAATAACTGGCCGATTTCACGCCGGGCGTTTCGGACAAGCGGCCTTGCAGGTCTTGATAGAAGCTATCGATCTGCGAATCTTTATAGCCGGCGAGTGACGGATCGATATCGAACATCACGATGTTGCGTGAGTCGAATCCGACGTTGATGTTGCGCAAATTTCCCAGAGTGCGCACGAGCAATCCGGCTCCGACGAGCACTACGATCGCCAGCGCAACCTGCGCGACCACTAGAGCGTTGCCGACGCTGAACCAGCGGCCTCCATCATGCGCGACGCTGGACGAGACGCCGGCGCCTTCCTTTAGCGCAGGAGTTAAATCCAGACGAGCGCTGCGAAATGCGGGCGCCATGCCAAACAGAATTCCGGTGAAGAGTGAAATTACGGCGGTGAATGCGAGGACGCGCATGTCCAAACCGGCGGCGAATCCGAGCGCGCGCGTCTGATTACTGGAAACAAACGACACGATCACTTGCGCGCACCAGTAAGCAAAGAAAATTCCCAAAGCGCCGCCGACTGCCGAGAGCATCAAGCTTTCAGTAAGGAGTTGGCGGATGATGCGCGTGCGTCCCGCGCCGAGGGCCAGGCGTACTGCCATCTCCTTTCTTCGCGCGGCCGAGCGCGCCAGCATGAGTCCGGCGACGTTGGCGCAGGCGATCAGCAAAATAATTCCGACGGCGAGCATCAAAACGTACAACGGCTGCGCGTAGCGGGCGCGGGAACCGTCTAGTGCGGCGTGCGCGGGCACGAGGGTTAACGAGGGTTCGTCGGCTGGCGTCGATAACGTGGCGGCTTCGGCGGGTGCTGCGTCCGGCGGCGGGCCTTCCACAGTTTTCGTCGGCGGGGCGGAGGACGGGAGAATGCCTCTGGGCGGATTGGTTCCGGCGGGCGCAGGCACGTTCTTAAAAAACGTGTTGGGAGATCCGGACGCATTGCCGGGCGTCGGCTTTGGGCCGCCGGCCACTTGTTGGTGAAACGCGCGCGTTCCGTTGACTGCTTCGAATAGCGGGACGGGCCCGTGCAGCATCTCGTTGCGGAACATTCCGCTGAGAGTCGCTTGCGCTTGCGGCAACGGCATTTCGGGTTTTAGCCGACCGACGATTGTGATCCACCAAAAAGTGACGTCACTTTGGCGGTTGGACCAGCGGCGGGGATCGCTGATGCGTTGGCCGTCGGAAAGCGGAAGCCAAATATCGAAGTCGTTTCCCGGCGTAATCCCGTCGAAGCGTTTTTCCGCGACTCCGACGATGGTGAAAGGCACGCCGTTCAATTGAATCGAGCGGCCGATGACATCCCGGGAGCCGCCAAAGGCGCTCTGCCAGTAGCCGTAATTGAGGATAGCGACAGGGGCCGCGGATGGAGAGTCATCGCTCGGTTGGAATACACGTCCTAAAGAGGCTTTCACGCCAAGAGTGCGGAAGAAATCTCCGTTAGCGAGCTGGCCACTTATGACGCTTGCCGGGCCGTTGCCCGTAAGGCTGAGGCGGCCCACATTGGAGAATGCCGCGACTCCGGAAAAGACGTTTTGCTGAGCGACTTCACGGAAGATGGGCTCGGAGAATGAACAGCCTGACGGATTCGGGACCTCGTAACTCAAATCGGTTGCGCAATCACCCGAGACCATATAATTGCGAATCTTCGGCGCCTTGTGCGCGCCCCAGCGAAGGACGAACAGTTGGGATTGATTCTCGACCGGGAGCGAGCGCAACATCACCGCGTCGATGAGGCTGAAGATGGCGGTGTTAGCACCGATGCCGAGCGCCAGCGTCAATACGGCGATGGCGGTGAACCCGGGAGATTTCGCGAGCATTCGCAAACCGTAGCGCAAGTCTTGCAAAAGCGTTTGCATGGTGCACCTCCGGGAGCGGGTACTGCAGACAGAAATATCATATTTTCCGGCGATTCATAGAGCCTATGTCGTATGTAGACGTCGCGGGCTGCAAAACGGTTAGGCGGCTAGGTAGCCCGGGGAAGCATTTATTTCGACGCACGGGCGGACGAACCTTGGCTTCAGGCTGAGGTCGGGGCTGCGGTGCGGAGTGGAAAGAGGAGGGAGGCGGCGATGGTGGCGGCCAGGATTGCGGCTATCACGGCCAGCGATGCGACTCCGGAGATCGGGAAATGGTCGCTCAAGACCATTTTTGTGCCGACGAAAATTATGATGGCGGCGAGGCCTTGGTGGAGGAAGCGGAAGCGCGGGAGGATGTCAGCGAGGGCGAAATAGAGAGCGCGCAGGCCGAGAATGGCGAAGACGTTGGAAGAATAGACGATGAAGGTGTCACGCGTGATGGCCAGGACGGCGGGGACGGAGTCCACGGCGAAGATGATGTCCATGGCTTCCAGGGCCACTAGCGCGAGAAGCAGCGGCGTAGCGTTCCATTTGCCGTTTTTGCGGATGAGGAATTTTTGGCTATCGTAGTCGCTCACTACTGGAAAAAATCGTCGGGTTACACGAACCAGCCAGGTATTTTCGGGGTGGAGCTCGCGCTTGCGCGGGAGCAACATGCGCACGCCGGTGAAAAACAGGATTGCTCCGAAGAAATACACGACGGGGTGAAACTTCTGAAGCAGCGTGATACCCGCAAGAATGAAAATGGCTCGTAAGACAAGTGCGCCGGCGATGCCGTAGTAGAGGACTCGATGTTGCGATGCAGAAGGGATTTTGAAGGCTCGGAAGATCAGCAGGAAAACAAAAATATTGTCGATGCTGAGCGATTTTTCCACCAAGTAGGCGGTTAGAAATTCAGTGCCAGCCTGCGGACCACGCGAGTAGTAAATCCAAAGATTGAAAAGTAGAGCAATGCTGATCCATGCCGCGCTTTCGATCAGAGCTTCTTTCAGGCCGATGGTGTGCGGGCGGCGATGGAGGACGCCGAGGTCGAACGCGAGCGCGATGAGTATCGCTGAGCCGAAAATTATCCAGATGTGTAGCGGGGTTCCTAGCATGTTTGGATTAGGTGTCTGAGCAGAGTCTAACTGCCGAGATAGCTGGAACGAAGCTGAATGTTGGCTCAGTGTATGGGAAGGAAGGTTACTTAGGCGCCAGCGGGACAGCAGCGTACTTCATTGTTGGAACAAATGGTGTCTCCGCTGGATTGACTTGCCCTCATACGCAACCTAACATGCGTTCACACGGGAGTATTTGCTGCATGATTGGCCAGACAATCTCGCACTACCGGATTGTGGAGAAGATCGGCGCGGGCGGAATGGGCGAGGTGTATCGCGCTCACGATGAACGATTGGGACGCGACGTGGCGTTGAAGGTTCTGCTGTCCAGCACGCTCGCGGATTCCAATGCCATCAAGCTTTTCCGGAATGAAGCGCAAATCCTGTGCAAGCTGAACCATCCCAACATCGCCACGGTGCATGATTTCGATACGCAAGACGGCGTGACTTTCCTGGTGATGGAGTACATAACTGGCGTGACGCTGGATAAGAGGTTGGCCGAAGGGCTGCCGTCGGAGAAAGAAGCCGCTCGCCTTGGTGTGCAACTGGCGCAAGGTTTGCAGGCAGCGCACGACGCGGGAATAGTCCATCGCGATTTGAAGCCGGGGAATTTGCGCATCACGCCGGATGGGCGCTTAAAAATTCTCGACTTCGGCCTAAGCAAATTGTTGCAACCGCGAGGCCTGGACGTAACGCAGAGTTTTACAAGTTCGCATGCCGTGGCGGGCACGCTTCCTTACATGGCGCCGGAGCAGTTGAGAGGGGAAACGGCGGATACGCGCAGCGACATATACGCAGCAGGCGCGGTGCTTTATGAAATGGTGACGGGGCAGCGGCCGTTCCCGGAGATACTTGCGCCGCGATTAATCGACTCTATCCTGCATCAAATTCCGCAACCGCCGAGCGAGTTTAACCGGCAACTGTCGCCGGGAATGCAATCTTTGATTTTGAAGGCGCTTGAGAAGGAGCCATCGTATCGATATCAGTCTGCTCGCGAGATGCAGGTTGACCTGGAGAGGCTGAACGCGTCGTCGGCCGTGGGGTCGAACCTGCATCTGGAAAGCTTCAAGCGGGCAGAGCCTTCGGTAACCGTGCCGCGCAAAAGCATGTTTGCGGCCGGGATAGTTGCGGTGCTACTGATCGCTGCGCTGGTTGGGTTGATTACCTGGCAATTTCGCGACCGGCTTTTCAGCAAATCTAAAACGGGCGATGGAATTGCTTCGGTGCTGAGCGGGGTAGTAAAGTCGAGGCGCTCGGTGGCGGTTTTGGGATTCAAGAATCTTTCCAAAGAGCCGAGCGAAGCGTGGCTGTCGGAAGCCCTCGCGGAAGAATTGACGTCGGAGCTAGCGGCTGCTGGAAAATTACGCACAATTCCTGGAGAGTTGGTTTCACGAATGAAGATGGACCTTTCGCTTACCGACGCAGAGACTTATGCGCCGGACACTCTGAAGAAAATTCGCCGCAACATCAGCACGGATTTGGTGGTGTTCGGTTCCTACCTTGTGGATGACAAGCAGGGTGACAAGCCTATACGGCTGGACCTGCGCGTTCAGGAGACCCAGACCGGGGAAACACTTGCGTCGATGGTGGAGAGCGGGACGCAAGCTGATTTGAATGGTCTGATCAACCGGGCAGGCGAAGCCCTGCGGCAGAAACTGAATGCGGGAGAGGTCTCGCCGGCTGAAGCGGCTCAGTTGCACGCTTCGTTGCCTGCCAATTCTGACACGGCCAGGCTCTATGCGGAAGGTTTGGCGAAGCTGAGGCTTTTTGATGCGGTTGCCGCGCGCGATCTTTTGGAGAAGAGCGTGCAGTCCGACCCGAAATTTGCTCTGGGCCATGCGGCGTTGGCCGAAGCGTGGTCCGCTTTGGGCAACGATGCGAAGGCGCGTGAAGAAGCTGCAAAAGCGAAGCAGCTTTCTACGGAGCTTTCACGCGAAGATCAGCTATCGATTCAGGGCCGCTATCTGGAACTGAACGCTGATTGGGAAAAGGCAATCGAGACTTACCGGTCGCTGTGGGAATTCTTTCCGGACAACCTGGATTACGGGTTGCGTTTGGCCAACGTGCAGACTTCGGCGGGAAAAGGGCAGGACGCTTTGAGTACTGTGGAAGAAATGCGGAAGCTTCAGGCGCCGCTGGGAGAGGATCCGCGGATTGATTTACAACAGGCCAGTGCAGCGAAATCGCTATCCGATTTTAAGACGGAAAAGACGGCAGACGAACAAGCCTTGAAAAAAGCGGAAGGCGCGCGGTTGGTGTCTGCGCAAGCCTCCTTGGATGAATGTTGGGCGCTCTACAGCCTGGGCGAATTGGAGGATGCCAAGAAGTCTTGCAATCAGGCGAAGGACGCGTTTGCGTTGGCGGGGGACCGGAAAGAATCGGCCCGAGCGATCACTCGATTGGCGAACATTTTGAAAAATCAAGGAAATCTGGACGGAGCGCTGGAACTACATCAACAAGCCCTTCAGAACATGCGCGAAGTGGGCTCGCGGAAAGACATCGCCGGAGCGCTGGTGAACATAGCCAATTTTCAGGCGGATCGCGGGAACCTGGACGGGGCCAAGACAGGCTACGCAGAAGCTTTGAAGCTCGCGCGCGAGGACAATGACAAACAGCACGTGGTGGAGTACGAAAATGATCTAGCAAGTGTATTTCAAATGGAGGGGGATTTTCCGAAGGCAAAGCAAACCTACGAGGAGGTATTGACCGCTGCACGCGAGGTCGGCGACAGCGGCGGCGCAGCGGCGGCGCTCAGCAATCTGGGCGTGGTGCTGTACCTCGGGGGAGATCTTTCGGCCGCGCAGAAAAACCTGCTTGAAGCTTCGAGCCTGAGCGAAAAACTGGGGATGGAAAGCGACGTTGCTTCTACTCTGGATGCGCTGGGGGATGTGTTGTTGGCGGGAGATGATCTGGAAGATGCGGAGAAGAATTATCGCAAGGCGTTTGATATACGGCAGAAGCTGGGAGCAAAGGGAGACGTTGCAAACAGCAAAGTGTCACTGGGGAAACTAGCGCTGGAGAAGGGGCAGGCTTCGCAGGCGGAGGGGCTGGCTCGCGAAGCGGCTAAGGAATTCCAGGCAGAACAGCTTCACGATAACGAAATACTAGCGGACGACGTGCTGGTGCGGTCGCTGATGGCACAGGGGAAATTATCCGAGGCGCAATCGATTGTGGAGAGTGCGGCGAAAACTCCGGCGCAGGATCGCACCGCGCGGCTCTCATTTGCGATCACCTGCGCCCGGGTGAAAGGCCGCACGGGCAAGATTGCGGAAGCCGGCAGGGAATTGGAAGGCGTTCTAAAAGATGCGAGCGCAATGAAGCTCACCGGATACGAATTTGAAGCGAGATTGGCGCAGGCTGAAATAGGGTTCGAAAACGGAAAAGCCAGCGCGGCACGTTTACAACTGCAAGCCCTGGGAAAGGAAGCCGGAGCAAAAGGCTTCCGGCTGATTGCGCGCAAGGCAGCCTCGGCGAGCGCAGGAAAAGGCAAGTCTGCGTAGCGATTTCTCGCCGAAGCAAAAGGCGTCGCGGGACTAGGTCTAGCCTCCCGTTAATTTCGGAAACGCCAACGGTATCGCGGGAGACTGCTTTGTCTGGACGAAAACGGTGAGGCCCTGGCCTTGCGTTCCGGTTCCCTTCGGATAAGCGGGTAGAGCCGCTGGGATGTGAATGTTCACCACGGTGTTATCGGTGCTGTGGGTAAAGGTCACAGCTGGGAATTCGGCGGCCGCACCGCTGCCGAGAGTGGTGCACAGGGCGACGGTATTACCGGAGTCGCACTCAATCACGCCGACGGTTGAGGTTGAGCCGTTGCTTGTGTCCATAAAAGTAAATCCAACCAGATTCTTCACGCTGACGACGATAGGGGTCGTCTTGGTGGTTTGAATCTGAAACAAAAACAGATACACGCCGCCCGTGCATCCGCCCGCATTCTTTTCATCTCCGTTCGCGGAAGCAACCTGTTGGTTCGGACACAGAATCTCCTGTGAGACGGTGGTTGCAGTTGTAAGGGCGGAAGTAGTGGTGGGACCGAATAAGTTCCAAGCATCGGCGATGGTGGTGGTACCAATGTCGGAACCATGCCGGATCGGAAGTGCGTTTGCATATGTGGCGATGGGATAGAGAGCAAGAGCGAGCACTAGCAGGGAGGCGAAAACGCTTTTAATGTCCAATCTCATGGAAAGCTCCTCGGTATCGAGACAGTCGGCTAACCCGGTAACGCAACAAAATACCAGCTATCAAGGTTGTTTGCAATTGGAAGAACCTCGACGCGCATGATCCCCAGACCGGCCTTGGGTACGCGGGAAACAGTCGCTGGAACATGAATGGATCAAAAGCTTTTCCTCGCGTGGATGTATAGATCTGGCTAGCGTGGGGATTGACGCGTGGGCGGAGGCGCGTTGGACTTCGGGTGCAATGCCGCTGACCAATCTAACTTGATCTTTTGCCGAAACAAGACGCGCTGATAGGGCGGGTGGTTGCCGTCCATGCGCACGTAATACAAATACGGATTGTCGGTGATGGTCATGAAGCTCGAATCGGCGGATTTTGGGTCGATAAGCGAAAAATATGCATACGACCAGTTTCCCAGCGGCTCGCGGCGAAGCATTTGATTCTGCGTCATGGCCAGCTCCGGCTTGCTCCAATGAATGAAGTCCGGCGAGGTCGTAAAGTAGAGGCCTATCGGCCCCCATCCGGCTGAGCCCTGATTCCACAGCGTGGCAACGAACAGATGAGACGCTGCGTGATAGTTGATTCCGTTGGTGTAGTCCAGATAAGGCACTTTCGCGCATACATGCGCTTTTGGATTTGCTACCGCCGCGCGGTAAGGATCCACGAACTCGACGGTGAAATCCTTGCCATCCCAGCCGCGCCATGACGTTGGGTCCAGAATATTCGAAGTGCGAATCGCGCACGAGCCGTCGGCAACGAGACACGGCTTCTTTCCTTTTCCGTCGCCGCAATTCGGCGGCCAGGCCCAGGAGTACACTTCGTCGTAGTAATACTCGCCAACCTTAACGATGTTCGCGTCCACGCTGTATCCTTGCGGCCCCTGATTCACTTCGTATTTAGCCGGAAGGCTGACGAAGTAGTTCGCCGGCGGCTTGGGACGCGCAAAATGATATCCGCCGTCATCGGACAGGTTGTAGGTGCTTACGTTGTACCAGCAGGTTGCGGTGTCGGTTTTCTGCGCGCACATGCCGGGATGTTCCCATCCGTGATATTCCATGTGGCCGAGCGCAACGATGCGCTTGCCGTCGATGTTGTAAAACGCGTTGAGCCAGGTGGAGTCGTTGAAATCCACAATGTTTGCGTCATGCGCTGAGTTATATACGACCTGGCAGTTATGCTTCGCGGTTTCGAGCGTGGTTCCAAGGCCGGCGCGCGTGATGTAGTGGGATGCGATCAGATGGATCGTGCCTTTGTAGTCCTTGAAGGCGCGAGCCGCGGCATCTGGAATATCAATCTGTTCGCAGGATTCTTTCTGGGTGTCGAATGCTGCGGCTCGCGCTCCGTCCAGCAGATTCGGCGTGGGCGGATCGGGCGGCCATTTGGGAGCGGGAAACGAAAATTTCCCCGACCCTGCAAGCAAAGAATTTTCGACATTCCCGGCGAGCGCGATGCCATGAATGTAGATTTTCTTACTCTGGAAACTTCTCAGCAGTTGGTTGGGCAGCGCGGTGTGGAATCGATGCTTGCCGCCATCGGCGTCATGGCACTCGTGGTCAACTGCAGGCTCGTTTGTGAGATTAGCCGTGTCTGCCATCACATACGTTCCCGGGGGCTTGGTGCCCGCGGGATGAGTCGCGTAGATATTTATGCTGATTGAGCCTCGATTGCCTTCCTGGCAAGCCCAGCCGTGTACGAAGTACCGGTCGTCCTCGAAGGACACGCCATCAATGACGCCAGTGACCGGACCCGGTTTTGAATTCTGGGCCGCTGTAGAGCGGGGAGATGCTGCGCAGAGCAGGATCGTAAGCAATGCTACGGGCAGCCGCGATGCGATCAGCCTGCGTGAACTCGTGAGCATTGAGATCCGCCTAAAGCGTACGGACATATTTTAACCCATGGATCCAGCACGGGGTTGTCAACTGAGGATAGCCTTGAGTTGAAGGCCTCAGGTAGAAGCGGACGGCGCGGAAAATGGGGAACTCCGCGGTAGCAACCTGCGATGGTTATTCCGCCGGCAGCGAATGATGCTCGTGCATGATGCACCACCGGCCATCGATTTTGCGTAAGCCCATGGTTAATCGAAATTCGAGCGGTTCCCTCTGGCCGTTTGCGCCGGCGCTTGTGCACTGTCCGACTGCGGTGGCGAAGGCCACGTCGCCCCCGGCAGTGATCTCCACATCGTAAAAGTCGAAGGCGACAGGCCTCTGTGAGCACGACAGAAACTCTTCCCAAGTTGCCATGTAAGCATCCAGGCCGCGCGATAAGAATGGAGGCGGCACATCGAACATCAACATCTCGGAATCGTGGTCTGCGCGAATCCCCGACCGGTCTTCTTCGCGGACTGCTTTCGCCCATCTCTCGATAAGCGCTTGGATCTCAATCTCATCCTTCGAGGACGCTTCCCTTAACGTTTTGATAGTCATAGTTTGATCCCGTCAATCAGTCAGACGAGGCTATAGGTTGTGTCATGGAGTTTGACGCTGGAAAAACGAAATCGTTAACCGTTTGTTGGATCGGCCGACTGTATTGAACTCTTTAAGGGCCCTCAACGTTCAGCCGGACTTGCAAGGAACCAAGCGCTCTTTATAGCGAGTTGCCCAAGTGAGCGAATTCTTGACTGCCGAGCGCAAAGGGTGGTACTCAAAATCCTCGGACGGGGGAAATTATGAAACGGATCGGCTTTTTGCTGCTTGCAGTTGTAGTCCCAGCAGGCGTGGTCGCTTACATGGCGCGCGCCGCTGGACAGCCCGATGGAGCCTCCTCCCCGATCTACGGAGTAAGAATCCCCGCCGGCTATCGCGATTGGAAAGTAATCGCCGTGGACAACCTTCTAGTCCCGGGCAAGGCCGACCAAGTGCGCGCTCAGCTGGGAAACGATATCGCGATCAAGGCGTTTAAGGAAGGAACGCTGCCTTTCCCAGACGGCAGCATCATTGCGGCAATTCATTGGAATCGTGTTTTGTCGGAATTCAACGACAAAGTACTCGCCGGTGAATTCCCCGGCGCTCAATCTTTCGTTGTGGGGTCGCGCGCGAATGTTCAGTTCATGGTCAAGGACTCAAAGAAGTATGCCGCGTCGGCTGGTTGGGGGTTCGCTGACTTTACGGGCGAAAAACCGGCCGACAAAGCGCTGCACGAAACCTGCTTCCCCTGCCACGCGCCTGCGAAGGATCATGACTATGTCTTCACCCATTACGCACAGTGACGATTCGCTGCGCATGGGTGATCAGCCATTAAAGCACCGGAATCGATAAAGTAGAGAGACTACTTCTAACAATCACTCTTGTTCGGACGGGTGTCCCAGCATGAAACGCACTTATTTTCCGGGCATTATAGACGTCGTAGTCGTCACAGATCCCGCAGAGATCCGAACAGTTTCAAATGAATCAAGGTTGGACAGGGACTTCACGGGACATGTTCCCATTCGCAATAGGCAACGTGTCAGGAAGATGCTCCGTAGTTTTTCGGTGAACGGCAGATTGTTCCCAACTATGCTGCCGCGCACCGACCCCGTCCGCGCTGCTGCGCAAGAGCAGCTGTGGGCGAGACTAAACGTTAAGGCTGACGAGGTGAGGCGTGGGCCGGCTGACTTGGAGCTCCTGGCCGAATGGGTTAGAGGGATCGGAACTGCGGAGTGGATCGGTTTGCTTGTGCAGCAGAGCGTAGGGCGGTTGTTCGTGGAATTGTTTACCGCGACCGCTGAGAGTTGGGCAGCGGCGTGTCTAGTGCTAGAAGCTGCAAGCTCGTCCAACGTCCTCAAAATGTTGGGGTGGCGCATCAGCCGCAATCTGGAGCGTGCCAAGGCGCTTCTTGCTTCTGTGGTGAATGGATATGGTTGCGACGCGAGCGATCTCGGTAGCGCGAGGTGGTGTTTCACACGAATCAACGGCGTCAGCGACTGCAATGGCCAGATTCTACGTCTGCGCGTACATATCGTCCACCGTTGCGCAAACGATGGGCTGCAAATAAAGTCCTCGGGCCGCGGCAAAATCAGATGTTTGCGCCACGAGTCTGGCCAACCAAACTGACGCTGGAAACTCAGACAGTTACAGGGCGGGAAACCGGAGGGATTTTGCCACGCTCAGCGACGCTTCGCCGCGCTGTCCTCGCGCTCACAGCCAGTTGTTTTTCTACCTCGCGCCATGATGCTCCGGAGGCGCGCACCCGAGCGATCTGATCGGCATCCACCCGGGTTCGTGGCCGTCCTAGTCGCTTGCCTTTCGCCTTCGCATTCCGCAGACCCGCTCGGACGCGCTCAGCAATCAGAGAACGCTCTAACTCTGCGACTGCGCCCAAGACCGTGAATACCATCTTGCCCGTTGGCGTTGTTGTGTCCATCTGCTCACTCAGACTGACGAATGCGATTCCAAGAGCACTGAAGGTCTCAAGCGCGCGGAGCAAGTGGGACACGGATCGAGCAAAGCGGTCAAAACGCCAGACGGCTACTACGTCGAAGCACCGTTTGTGTGCGTCAGCCATAAGCCGATTCAAATCCGGCCGCGAATCTTTCGCACCACTCACTCCATCGTCAATGTAAGTGCCCACGGTGAGCCAGCCACGTGCTTCCGCGAATTGCTGGAGCTCCCGCGTCTGTAGCGTCACGTCCTGGCCGTGGTTAGTCGTCGAAACGCGCGCGTAGATTGCTACTCTAGACGTCATTGCGGCGGCCTCTTCTTCCGTTTCGGCTTCGGGCCCGGCTTCTGCGCGGCCTTCACCTTGCGCCCTTTGGCTATGTCGGCATCTGTCCAGCGCCACAGCGTGCGTCCGCCGCCCATTGGGACTGCAATCGAAGTGCGAATCAATCCGTCGGCCAGCCAACGGTTGAGCGTGCGGAACCCTACGCCGATCTTTGCGGCGGCCTGTTGCGTGCTGTAGGTCTTTTTCATATCACCCCGTTTTCTCTCCCGGCCTCAGAGGGCCATCAGTTCTACTTCCAAACGCATTAGGCAATCGCGGAAATTGTTCCGGGCGTCTTTCGCCAGTCGTACCAGGTCCGGCCCGTTTCCGTTTCCGCCTTCCGCGTGCCACACGGAATCGAGATAAGTTGCAATCTCTGCGGCCATTCCGTAGGAACTAAATTCAATCACCCGGCAGCGAGACAGGAAACGCGGCTCAAGGTCGCCGGTTTCGTTGCATGTGAAAATGAAAACCGTATTCGGCGGAAACGCAGTAGCGTCGAGCTTCGATAGCAGGGCGAGTTGCGCGGCGGGTGTCATCCTGTCGGCCTCATCGACAAGCACGATATGGAATCCGCCTGCAAGTGGGACAAACCAGCAATCGTGGCAAGCCTTATCGATCGCATCCGCGTTACATTTTTGGCTAGGGACGTGGTGCAATTCCGCGCCGATTTGATTCGCAAGCGCCAGAGCCATGCTTGTCTTGCCGACACCTGGAGGGCCGACAAAGAGCCATGCGGATTGGTAAGGCGCGCTTGCAAACTTCGCCAGAATCTTCTTAGGTTTCTCTAGGCCGACAAACTCCGCAACCGTGCGCGGCCGGTACTTCTCCGCGAGAGACTGAGGAAACGCGAAAGAGGGGGCGCTCATAGCGCACCCCCTCGGATATAGTCGGCGGCCTTTTGCGCCTGGCTTGCAGCCGTCACGAGTAGTTTGGAATCTCCTCGGAGGACCTTGATCCAAGACCGCAGATAAGCAGCCGAGTTTTCGATAGTCGCGGGAGCGATGCCCGTTACCCCGCAAAGCATTGCGCTCCCCATTTCGGCGATTAACTCCTCTTTGGAATACAGTTCTGTGCCAAAACCGTTCACCTCTTCGATTCCTTCCCGTCCAATCCGCGAGGCATGGCCCGTGCTATGCGTCAGTTCGTGGAACAGGGTTGCGTAGTAGCCTTCCGAGGAATTGAAGACAGACTTCGGAGGCATCGCAACCACGTCCGTCAATGGCGAATAGCTAGCCCGGTCACTTAGCTTGAACTGCGGTGCATTCGGCATTGCAGCCACAAGAGCCTCGCACGCGTCGATGTCCGGAACTGGTTTGGCCGATTGCTCTGCGAGTCCTAGTTTGTTTGATATGCCTTCCGTCTGCGAGAGATTGAACACTTTGTAATACCGGAGCAAGCACGGTTTCGAGAGTTTGCCGGTCTTAGGATTAACTTCTTCCTCGCCAACATTCCAGAAAACTACAGTTGATCCGTGCTCGCCTGCCTTGACGTGTCCGCCTAGCTTTGCTGCTTGAGCGTACGTTAGCCAGTACCGAGAAGGCATTCCCGATGCCGCTAGCAAGAAAGTGTTGATACCTCGGTATTCCTTCTGGCTAATCAGGTTGCACGGGGACGCGGTTTGCCACGGTCGGCGCCACGGTACCGTGCCCGATTCGAGTTGCTTGAGAATTTGCTCTGTGACGATTGAATAGACCGAAGAGTGATGCGATAGAATTGATTCAGCTTGCATGGGAGTCAACCCTCCAATGTGAGTTAGGCTCTGTCGGATGTTAGAAGCATCCGGCGGAGCCGTTTTTAATGCGGCACTACATATGCCACAATTAGAAATCTCCGTCAAGATAAAAACGCACGCCGGCCGGAAATAGTTTGGCCGAGCTTGCGCGATACATGGCTATGCCGCGAATCTTCCGCACATTTTCAGGCGATCTTCGACGGATTTTACAGGTGCTCGCGCGGACGTGTTCATCGCACAGATTTAGAAAATGTCGGAGGTAAAACTGAGAATCGCGCGGAAACGCTGAGTTGTCCGGACTGGAGAAAAGCAGATTGCGGGGACACCTCTGAGGGGTGCGAGCCACTTCAATTTTTTTTTAATTTTTTTTTTGAAACCGGTTCTTGATAAGCCACGGGTCTGGTAACGTGACGTTCTAGAATTTATCTGGGGCCCCGGGTGGCCCTTTGGGCCTTGAGCATCGTTTTCTTCATGCGATTTTCTCCCGCCCAATACAGGCTAATCTCATGGCCGTCTGGATCGTTGAGATAAGCATGTCGCCACCCCCAAGGCATCATGCGTGGCAGCTGGGTCAAGTGGAAGCCCTTTCTCTGGAGATTGCGGCAGAAGTCATCGAGCGCTCGGACTTCGAAATACAGACGTACGCCGTCGCTCAATACGGAATTTTCCGGACCCACCTGGTGCAGAGCTATGGTGCCGTCGCCACCGGGTGCACGCAGCCTTGCATACACTGGCTTTTTCTCATACTGGAAGTCTTCTATGAGTTTGAATCCGAGCAAATTGCGGTAGAAGACAAGCCCGCGCTCCACGTCCTTAACGTAGATCATGGCATGATTGAAAGTAAGCTTGCCTTCATTGGCCGGCGTGACAGAAGCCTTGGTCGACTGTGGCTTGCGGTGCTTGGCACTCGCGCGCCTCACGGATGGCGGATCTGGCGACTTCTTGGCGGAGATTCTACTTCGCGTCGGCTTCTTCATTGAATCGCTTTGACCAAGGGCTGCCAGTATTGTCGGGGATATAGAAGCCTGTCAAGACTCTGAATTCCGCAGGCGCTGAAAATCTCGACGTCCGAGTTATTTTGCAGACCCTTTTCTGAGGTACCAGGACGGGACTTGTCCGGTTATCCGACTAATCAGGCAAGTGGAATTGAATCGGTTAACACAATCGCGTTCAGGACAAATGCTCTTCAACGAGGCTTCCACCGTAACACCTAGCAGCCCGTGGCGAAAGTGCGTCCTCCGTTAAATAATTTCGCTCACGCCACCCGGCCATTTGTTGCACTTTGTGGTGAACTTGGACGACACCTCCGAGAACCGTCGCACGGACTGCAGGCGGAGTGGCACGTGCCGATGTCGGTGAGTGATTATTGGTATATACTCGCGGCGAAAGAATCGTCTGAACGATGAATTTCCTCTGATCGTGAAAGCGCTTGCTGATCTTTCCGAAAGAACAGTTTTGGACGGCGAAGTCGTGGCTATGGGATGAAACCGGGCATCCTAATTTAAATCTGTTGCAGAATTTTCGGAGCAAGGCTGCCAATATCCACTATTAAGTGTTCGATCTTCTATGCTTCGAAAATCGCGGGATGATAAAGCTTCCCGATATCGAACGATGCGCCTTATTGAACGAAATGATTCAGCTTTCTTCGCCCCACATAAAAATGTCCAAATACATGGATGTATCGGCGGGGGAGATGTAGAGGTTTTTGGATGAACAACCCTCGAAGTGTGAGAAGAGCCAAAAGGGAAAACAGCTTTGTAAAGTTGCGCCAAAGCAAAGGTCTGCTAGCGAAAGCTGAGTTAATCGGGGACTTAGGATCTTGGGAGCACAACGTTTTGACAGGTGAGAACGTTTGGTCCGCTAATCTTTGTCGATTGCTCGGCGTCGATCCTACGAAAACAAAATTGTCAGAAGAACTTTTCTGGGAACTCATTCATCCCGACGACCGCGAGGTAGTCCGAACCGCGATCGAGTACGGCATGAAAGATAAACACGAATACGAGTATCAAGCGCGATTCATCCTTCCGGGCGGATGCGAAAGAGTGTTCTATACGCGCGGGAAACCGATCCCAGGCCCCAATAACCAAATCATTAAACGCATGGGAGTGACCCAAGATATAACTGTAAGGGTCGAGGCCGAACGAGCTCTTCTTGAAAGCGAAGGACGGTATCGTGATCTAGTCGAAAGCAGGCACGACCTTTTCTGTACTCACGACCTCAGCGGTCGCATCCTTTCAGTAAATGAACTTCCTGCGCGACTCCTAGGATACTGCCCAGAAGAACTGATTGGACGCTACATTCCTAATCAACTATATGATTTGAATAAAACCCAATTCAGGGACTACCTCGAGCGAATTAAGCGGAATGGTTTCGACAGTGGCCTAATGGCCTTATTAACGAAATCCGGCGAGAAGCGAATTTGGAAATATCAGAACATCCTTCGAACGAGAGGAGTCTCGGCCCCCTTAGTTCGGGGAATGGCTCACGATGTAACCGAACAGATCAACGCTCAGAAGGCGTTGCGAGAAAGTAGTGCTCGACTTCAGCGTTACTTGGATATTGCAGAGGTGATCTTGCTGGCCCTTGATTTGAAAGGCCGGATCATTCTCATCAATCGCAAGGGATGCTCCATTCTAGGTTGGAACGAATCTGAACTAATAGGCCGCGACTGGATCAAAACTTGTCTCCCGATCGAAATTAGGGATAGCCTTGAACTATTATTCGAGAATCTATTGGCTGGGGACTTCTCCTACGTCGAGAATCTGGTTCTGACTAAGTCTGGTGAAACGAGGCTAATCGGCTGGCGCAACTCCTTACTTCTGAATGATAAAGGCTCTATTGTTGGAACGTTGAGTTCCGGTGAAGATATAACTGAACGTAAGAAGGCCGAATCCGCGGTGCGACAATTGTCTGCACGTCTACTTCTGGTGCAAGATCATGAGCGTAGAGTATTGGCCCAAGAATTGCACGATGGGTTCGGGACTTACCTTAGCGGCTTGAGCCTCGCCTTGGGAAAAATTCGAACGTTCATTGATGAAACAGACATCGAACAACGGCAAGTGATAACAGAGTCTCGGAAACTAATCCAAGCGGCTTGTAGAGAAATGAGAACGATTTCATATCTTCTTCATCCACCTATGCTTGAGATCTCTGGGTTGGAATCTGCTCTGGCTTGGTTGATCAGAGGTTTCTCAAGTCGCAGCGGAATCAAGGTGTCACTGGAGATGCCGGCTCCCGTCGGCCGGCTTAGGCCAGAGATTGAATTGACGTTATTCCGGATTGCCCAGGAAGCACTAAATAACGTCTATCGTCACTCAGAAAGTAAGTCGGCATCTGTTCGATTATTCCGGAAGTCCCTGAATATCGTCCTGGAAATTGCCGATCTTGGAAAAGGCATGAAGCCGCGATTTCTTGAGGGAACTCCGACTGCGACAGTTGGAATTTCGTCCATGCGTGAGCGTGTCCAAGATTTGGGCGGGACTTTCACAATAGAGAGTGCGAAAAATAAAGGTTGTCTTGTGCGAGCTACAATCTTGAGCGACGACAAACCTCACGAGAAAGAGGGAGCGACGGGATTATGACCACGGACGTTGCCACGCCTAAAAGTTACAGGATTCTCATAGTTGACGATCATTCAATCGTGCGACGCGGGCTCCGTTTACTGCTTGAATCTCAGCATGATCTTAAGGTTTGCGCGGAGGCCGCTGATGGTTCAGAGGCAATGCGACAAGTAATAATAGAGCATCCCGATCTGGTCGTTCTCGATCTCACGATGCCGGAAAGGAATGGCCTTGAAGTTGCGCGTCTAATTCGAGAACAGTCACCGTGCATCAGTATCTTGATACTTACTATGCATTTTTCAGAAGAGATCGCACGAGAAGTAGTTCGCTGCGGTGCACGTGGTTACATTCTAAAATCCGACGCGGACATTGAACTTTTAACGGCAGTGCGTCACATTCAGCAGAACAAACCCTTTTATACCAGCACACTTGCCGCCGAGATGGCGGAAAGTTTTGTCTGCGGGAAGGGCAAAGCGGGCGAGCACGCAGGAAGCGATGAAAGTAAACTCACGAATCGCGAGATAAAAATCGTGCAGCTCCTCGCGGATGGCATGAGCAATAAGGAAATTGCCATTACGATTGGGGTGTCCACAAGGACAGTAGAAGCCCATCGTAATCATGTCATGCACAAGATGAAATTTCAAAGCGTCAGCGATTTGATTCGCTTTGCACTTCGCAACAACTTAGTCGAGCCCTAGTCGTGTAAGTGCCAGTCATGTTACGCCGCGGAACGAATAGCCTAGTCTATGGCCGCCGTTCTATGTGCGGATGCACCTCTACGCGAGGTCCTACTGGCCGAACCCAAGGGTGAGCGTAGGGTTGAAAGTAGTAACCGCGATTCGCCCAAACGCGACCCCAGGGCGTAGCGTCGAAAAAGATGGCGTGTGCTCGCCATCCAAAATAGGGATGCGCCCAGCCCCATGGAAAAAAACCTGCGGTAATCACAACGGCTGGACCCCAGCCGATAGCCCCCCCGATAAAGAATCCAGGACGCGGTGCCGCAAATACAACAAGAGGATCGTACGTGGGAACGTAGATGTAAGCCGGATTGACGGGAAAGATTTCAATATACCCGTCGTTTTCGACTACCGTGCAGTACGGGTTCGTCCGTAAATAGCCAAATTCGCGCGCCTTCTTACGAAGTCGTTGAACTGCGTCCATGACGTCAGCGCGCCGCGTCAGAACCGCGTTGCCTAGTTGCTCAGTCCACGCGAGATCCTGCGCCATCAGGTTTAGGACCGACGGAAACGGAATCAGCGCCAGGACGCTGGGATCCCATTGCAAATTATCCGCGCGAATCGCATCTGCCAGTGCATCGCCCTTAAGATAACTATGCTCGTTTGCCCAAGCGGCGGCTTCGGGAATTTCGTTCCAATATGTAGACGAAGTGAGTATCTGCGCCAGCAGAGGATCGGGATAGAGCGCGATTCTGGCCACGAGGTTTTCCAACTGTTTCTCTGTAAGCAGTGGAGTCGGCGGCGCAGGTGGTGGGGCGGCTTCGGCCGCGGGCGGAGGTGGCGGGGGAGGTGGAGGGTTCTGAGCCTTTGTCTGAAAAGCAAAAAGTGCGACCAACAAGAGAAGGAGCATGAGCTTGGAGGATTTGTCTTCGAAAATTGAAACGAGGCGGAATCTTAAATACACGTTGAGGCGCAAAGTCTCAGCCAGAACATTGTTCAATGTGCGAATCCTGCCTGATATCACCATGTTTCCTCCTTCTCACGATTCAACAGGGATCCGTTTTGACCTCCTGGCAGAAGCACAGCGCAGGAGAAGTATTAGATCGCTACACAAGCGGCTGATCTCGCAATGCTCCCTTACTTTCTGTCTCAGGAAGTTTCCCAGATCGCTATCAGCGTCAGAGCTGTGGCGAAGGCCATGAGCAAACCAATTGCTTTCCGTTGAGTATTTGGATTCTCCATATTCTTCTCCTAGGAACGGGCATTTTGACACACCGGATTCGTTTTCAATGTTCGTGCGCGATAGAGTTTGTATTAGCTGGTCACACGCTCGACTACGAGTCCTTTTTCTTCCGAGTAAATCAGGTACTCACCAGGCGCAATACCCTCCAGCCGATTTACGCGCACGCGCGCTTCTTCAATTTCCGGCACGGAAGTTATCCAAATAGGCCTGCCACTTCGTAGCCGCTTATAAATATCAAAATTCGTCTGCATGGAAACCTCCGAGATGTTAAGCGCATTTCTTCGATGCACACGTGCAATGGGGGCACACGAGTGGCCACGATGATCACTGAATCGACGGCTTAGAATCAGCTATTTGGAGTGGTATACGTGTTCCAATAAGGTAATTTCTTCGCCTCACCCGCGCATTGGGAGTACCACGTTGGAATCGTCAGCCCTACGTACAGACTACTTTATAAACTGGGAATTCTTGGGCCTGAAAAGACCCAAGAATCGTCACAACCTTTTAATCAGCTATGATTCAATTGCGTTTAAGGGGCGCCCAACTATATGCAGAGCTCTGTGGTGTCGTTCCTGCTTGGCCATGCTTCAATTCATGCCGCCGCTCTTTGAAGGGTCGGCTCTTTACATGCCCACAGCATTGCCGGAATTTCCATCGGGCAGGCGTCTCAGTTGCTCCAAGAGCAGGACCGGATCATTCTCACGTTTCCAGAAGTCGAAACCGTCTTCGGTTCCATCGGACGATCCGACAGTGCCACCGACAACGCTCCGCTGGATATGTACGACACCACCGTCATGCTCAAGCCCCGCGGTGAGTGGCGACCGGGAATGACTTACGAAAAGCTGATTCAGGAAATGGACGCCAAACTCCAGTTTCCAGGACTTTCCAACACATGGACGATGCCGGTCGAAAACCGTCTCGATATGGAGTTAACCGGCATCAAGACGCCTCTTGGCTTGAAGATTCAGGGACCAAATCTGGAAGGCATCCAGCAGGTTGGCGCGCAAGTACAACAGATCCTCTCAGCAATTCCTGAAATGCGCTCGATCTTCGCCGAACGTGTCTCGCAGGGTTTTTATCTCAACATCGAAGTGATTCGTGCAGAGGCAGCTCGCTACGGTCTAACGATCGCTGACGTTCAGCAAGCGGTCACCTCGGGAATCGGGGGCGAAATGGTCGCTGAAAACGTCGAGGGCCGCGAGCGTTATCCGGTGAACGTCCGATACAACCGCGACTTTCGGGACAACGTCGAGGAATTACAGCGCGTCCTGATTGGTGCACCATCCGGCGCACAGATTCCGATTTCCGACGTCGCGAAAATCTCGTTCTCTCGTGGCCCTTCGATGATCCGCGATGAAGACGGCGCGTTGACCGGGTACGTGAACACGAACGACTACGGTGGTTTCGTTACGCAGGCGAGCAACTTGCTAAAACAAAAACTCGCGTTGCCACCTGCCTTTACCTATAAATGGTCCGGCGAATACGAGTTCGAGCTGCGGGCAAAGGAACGGCTGCAGTTAATTCTGCCCATCGTCTTTTTTGTCATTTTCCTGCTGCTCTACACCGTGTTTCACTCCATCACCGAAGCCGCTGTCCTCATTTTCCCGACGATCTATGCACTGACGGGCGGCCTGATTCTGCAGAAGCTGCTCGGTTATAACTTCAGCGTCGCGGTGTGGGTCGGCTACATTGCTCTGTTCGGCATTGCCGTTGAA
>Ga0209006_10000895_pt1 | contig 27669 bp, 30 predicted proteins | sample JacPin_JW_Ref_O2_FD_188567 | JGI IMG/M metagenome (GOLD analysis project Ga0209006, IMG submission 188567) | Forest soil microbial communities from Algoma, Ontario, Canada - Jack Pine, Ontario site 1_JW_Ref_O2 (SPAdes) (version 2) | ecosystem: Environmental > Terrestrial > Soil > Boreal...
TGCGCTGATCCCGGCGAAGTTGAAGGAGTTCTTTGACAGGGCCGGGTCGACGGATCGCCTCTTTGAAATCCGCCTAGCGCATCTCAGGAGCCTGTCGTCAACCAGCGAGGCGGAAACCTTTTGCGGCGGAATTCCCGGCGGTGACAGACCGGGCAACCAGAATTCTCTCGGAGGGCGAGGCACCTGACCGGGTCGCACTGATCGATGGGGTCGAAACAGGCGTCGAACTCACGTCGGTCAAAGCCGGCAATGCCGATCAAATCGTCGAGGAACTTATGAGGCTCGCGAGGCAAAAGCATGAAAGCTATAAAATGCCGTGGCATTTTTGACGCGCGGCCGATCATCCTCCTGGGCGTTTTGGATTGGCCGGCCAAGAAAGTCGAAGGTTCCGCGCTTTACGATGTGCTACGAAGAACGGTCGGAACTGGTCGCTGCGAGCGATTTTGAAGGCTTCGGTTTTCAGGAAATTTGGCCGATGGACGATGTTCCGAAATATACCTCACGGACCGATCGGCGCGCTACCGATTTCTTCTGTTTCGCTCCGGCAGATCAGATCGGCTTCTGGGAGCGAGAAAGAAAGCGCCGGCCCTAATTCGGCCTCGTCAGAGATTTCCTAACCTAGCGATCAATCAATCCAGCCCCCGACCCATCACTCGCTGCCACGCGCCCCAACGGGGCATTTGAATTGGTCGGCACAGAATCTCCGGGCATAACATCGGCCATTCGCGTCGGCCTGAGTGCTTTTGCCTTGGCCTCTGTGCCGGACACCGTTCGGGCAAGCCGGTGCATGAAGCGGTGGCAATTCGGACAGACCAGGCAGAAGTCGGCTTCCGTCGTGTAACGAACGCCTTCATCGAGCGGATTCATGTGGTGCACATCGAGAAGCGAACGCGCCTTCACGTCGGTGTTCATGATCTTGCTCGCCGGGTCGAACGCGCAATTATCACAAGAGAGCTGCCCATCTCGGACGCGGCGCCGGAGGAAGCGATCCGCCAGCCACGCAGCGCGCTTCCGAACCATCGCCTTTTGCTCCTCGGTCATGCCCTCCAAAGCAGCTAGGGCGATGTCGCCGTCGATAAGCTTGCTCGTCTCGGAGTTGATCTGACTTCGCTCGGCCATGGCCGCGTCGGCAATGCCAATCCAGGCATTGACCGTGGGGCGTGGTGCAATCTCCAGTCCGGCAATCTGCCGCCGTTCATCGTCGTTGAGCGGTCTGAGCGTACCGGAAGGGTGCGCAAAGAGCCGGGTCATGGCCTCGGGCGACAAGACCTCGTTCGCGTAACGCGGCGGGACTATGGCGAAGCTCTCAATGATCGGGAAGGCAACCGACCAACGGTAACGTTTGTCGCCGTCGGCCCACATGTCCTGCAGCTGTTCAAATTCTTGGTCGCCAAGGATCGCGGGCAGAGGTCTCGACGAAGGCCGCAGACGATGCACGGCGAGGAATTTGCCAGCGACCTCACGATGCGCTGCCTTATCGGCAAGATAACGCGGATCGGATTCGAAGCCTGGATTGGGATCGTCGAATTTTCGCGTTACGTACTCGATGACGTAGCCGCCGCGCATCTGAGAATTGATTGTGGCTCGGCACCGTTCCCGAGCTAAGCCTGACCCATCCGTCGGAGTGAAGCCCAGCCAATGAGTGCCGGGCAACCAATCAGCCTTAGCTGCCATTACCGGCGCTGGCAAATTGCGAATCTGCATGGAGCGGCCTCTCTCGTGCGATAAAATTTTAGGTCGCGGACTCGCCACTTTCGCGGCACGCACCCGTTCTGTCAAAGCAAGCCAATTTATGCCTAACAATACAATCACGTCGCGACTTATCGGATGACTTGAGGTGGCCTTATTGTCTGTCGTCACTCCGTCGACGATACTCTAGAGCGATTGCGATCACGTTTGCGCTGATCTGCCTGCTGTTGCATGGTGTTCGCCGGGAGTCGCAGCCCAGCAACTTGCGAGCCGTGGCAGGCTGGCGGAATGGATTAACGGCAACTCGGCATGAACGAATGGCGATCAATGATCCGCATCATTCCGAATGACGCATTGTCGCAGTCTGACCTTGTGGTCGATGCTGTGTATGAAGGTGGCCACTCCGGTCATACCGGTGACGATCCAATTTCCAAGACGCTGAAAGGAGCTGGCAATCAGGGTGGATTCCGGACTGCCGGGATTGGCCAGGACAAGAAGTTCGTCGTTCTATATACAAGCGGCGAGGATGGAGATTGGCCAGACACCCTCGATCTTAATACAGGGCAGTTCATCTACTACGGCGACAACAAAACGCCTGGTCATGAGCTTCATGAGACAGGCCCCGGCGGAAATCGCATCTTACGCCATGTATTCGAGCTCTTGCATAGTTCTCCTTCATCGCGCGCTCTTATCCCACCGTTTTTTGTTTTCAAGAAATATCCCACCCCGACCAGCGCCCGATCTGTCCAATTCAAAGGGTTAGCTGTGCCGGGTTTCAGTGGCTTGCCTTTCACGTCAGATTTGGTGGCTGTATGGAAAACTTCGAAGGGTCAGCGGTTTCAAAATTATCGAGCAGTCTTCACCGTGCTCGATATTCCAGTTGTTCCGCGCCTATGGCTTGACGAACTTTCAAAGGGCGAAAACGCAGTGGCATCAGCGCCTGACGCTTGGAGCGAATGGGTTCGAGGCGGCCACTATCGAGCGCTCACCTCAGCAAGCACCACCATCATCCGCAGTGTGGAAGCCCAAACTCCAGGGTCTCGTTTGAAAGCGGCCGTTTCTTTGGACTGTGTTCGAACATTTCAAAGATGCGCCCGTGGCGTTCGAAGCTTTTGCGGCGCGAATCTTCCAAATGCACGATTCGCGCGTCATCATAGACGAGATCACGCGGGGCAGCGTGGACGGCGGGCGAGATGCGATAGGCCGATACCTTCTCGGATTGAACGACGACCCCGTGTATGCCGAATTTTCGCTCGAAGCGAAATGCTATCGCCCGGGCATAAACGGCGAGAACGCCAACACGGTAGGCGTGAGGGAGGTATCGAGGCTAATTTCACGGATTAAGCACAGACAATTCGGCGTGCTTGTTACGACATCAGCCGTTGCGCGGCAAGCCTACGAAGAAGTACGCGAGGACCGGCATCCAATCATTTTTCTCAGCGGTAAAGACATCGCCGACATTTTGGTATCCAGTGGCTTCAATACTCCTGAATTGGTGCTCGATTTGTTGCTCAATCAATTCCCAATGTCGCAGAAAAAGACGTGACCGCATCTAATCGCCGATTTTGAAAAATCTTCGTAGTGTATTTTCTAACCTTTCTGCGTGACGCGCATCACATTCCCAAATGACAAGCACATTGAAGCCGCTCGCCCTAAGAGCGGCAACCTTTGTTGTGTCGCGCTCTTTATTTCTCTTCAGCTTCTCTGACCAGTATTCAGTATTCGACTTTGGGTTCGATGCAAGCTTGCATCCGGGATGCTTATGCCAGAAGCAGCCGTGTACGAATATTGCCCACTTGCGTGTCTTATTTGCCAAATCGGGCTTTCCCGGAAGGCTATCGACATGGCTTCGAAACCGGAGTCCTAAAGCGTGTACGGCGGCCCTTGTCAGAATTTCCGGTTTCGTATCGCGTGACCTGATGCGAGCCATCATCTCCGAGCGTGTAAGCGGCGCGCGCTCGCGGCGCGGCCGGATTTTCGGGAGAGGCGTTCTCATACGATTATGCCGTCACGCGAGGAGGTGCCGTCGCGGTTTCGAGCCGCGGCACGTTAGGCAACGCAACCACAACCGTCGAGAAGTCTGCGCCGATCCGGCCGTCGGGCCTGACTCGCTGCCCGCCAGCCTGCAAAGCGACCCAACGTCCGTAGGTAGCAGCTCACCGTGCACCAACTTGCGCAGCACGACCGCTTGCTCAGGGTTCAGACCATGTGCGGTGGAGCGCGCTGCTAGGTGAACTGTGTAAAGATCGCCATCCGGTCCGGGCGCAAGATGCTCAAGGACTCCTTCGATCGCGGCGTCTTTGAATGTCTCCAGACAGCCGCGGCCGAGCAGCTGCCAAAATCCAGGACAGAGAATCTGAAAGGGACAACCGGAGCAAGCCGGGACTCCGGGTTCTGCAAGTTGTTCAGGCGCGGCCCCTCCATCAAGCCTTGCGTTGAGATTGTCGAGCGCGGCGAGAGCGGCGTTCGCTTCCGCGTCGCAGGCCGCGGGATCGATCGCAACTTCAAGCGTTTGGCCGGATGCCGCGACGACGCGCCCGCGATCGGGCCATCTTCCCGACGTGTCTGCTATGATCACGGCGTAGAGGCGGAGCTGCCGCTGGAAACTGTCGGTAATCGCAGCGGCATGCGGCCAGGCCGGGTCCGGAAGCGAGGATTTGTATTCGGTCAGAGTATGTCCGTCGTAGTAGTCCGGCCTGCCGACGAGCCTTCCACCTCGCGCCTCAAATCTGCGTTCCGGTTCATAATCGCGTCCTGGCAGCCTGTGGCCGATCCGGGCGCCGCCTTCCTGCCTTGGCGGCGCGCCGAGCTTGGCGGCTAGTGCCAACGCCCGCTGCCGTATCAGGAAATACGACGGCCAGCGTTCGGGCGCCGCAAAGCGCCGGTCGAAGGGATGGCTTGCTGCTCGGGCCACGGTTTCTGCGACGGCTGCATTCCATACCGCTTCGGCGTCCGCCGGAGCCACGCCGCGATTTATCGCTTCCACCACACGATGGAATGCACTGCCGAGCCACGCGCGCGGATCGTGAAGCACCCAGCGGTCTGGGGCGGGCGTTGCGGCGAGCGTGGCGCGCAAGCTGCAAAGCCTCATGTGCGACCATAAAGTTGGACTCGTCTGCTCAATCGCCGATAGCTTTATGGGCGCGGGATGCATCAGGCTGGACGGCGCAGGGCTTCGAAGACTGCAACAAAGCTGCGCTCATCGATCCTGAAGCCGTGGACCCGTTCAGCATCGTCCCAGGCCGCCGCAAGTTCAGGCCCAAGCGCCGTCCGGTCGATCCGCCACAGCGGATGGGTAACGATCACAGCCTCGGTGCCGTTGGTGACAGCGGGGAGTCCTCCCACGGCCACCCGATTGTATCCCGGACGCGCCGCCTGAAGCGTGACCGCTGCCAGATCGGCCACGCCCGCCCAAAGCGGCGAAGCCAGCGAAATAGGCGTACTGGCATTAAGCGCGAGCGCGGCCATGTCAGTGGCAAGCCGCCAGTCTAGCAGATTATGGTAGGCGAGATTGCTGTAGCTTCTGAGACAGTCCGGACACGACGTTTCGCAGGCATCGGCGTGGAACGGCTCGATCAGCCTGTCGTAAAATTCGCGGCTCGTGGGCCGCGCGATCATTTCAAGAAGGTCCTGCATGACCTGCGGTGTGCCGAGATGGGTTGCGTAGCCGGCGCCGTTCTCAAGCGTGTCAGACAGGAAAATCTGACCGGTGACCCTGCCGAGCACCGCCGGGTCCTCCTGGCTGCGGATACCGGCTTTCAGTTCGTATTCCTGGATGTCGAGATAGACGGACGCCGCCCTGCGCAGCATGAACGCCAGCGAATAAAGCGCACCGCGCCCCGAAGGATTGCGAGGGTCCGCTACACGGCCCGGACCGTAATCGCGGATACCCAGGAGCAGCATGTCCGTCTCGCTGATCGCGGCAAGCGCGCACGCGACCACTGGACCGCCGGCTGTTAGCGGAGCTGGCCTGCCGCCGACGGACGTGGCGAATTTCGCGTCGGCGGCATTTGCCGCATCGACATCAATCAGGGTCTGCGAGCCTGGCTGCAGCGGCGCGAAGTGAAAGAGATTGCCGCCGTTGTCGTTGATCACGTGCAGCCGTCCCGGACCCGAACCAATCTCGAAATTCAGGTGATGATGCATCGCGAACGGAGGCCGGCCCACTTTCGGCCGCGCAGCGCGTGGCATGAAATCAAAGACGCCGTCATAGTCGCGGGCTCTGGTGAAGTAGCTGACAAAACCCTTTGGCTGGCGTAGGTCCACGGCGCGGTAGTCCCTCTCGCCCACGCCGGCGGCCTGACCGCAAACTTGGCAGAAGGGAGCGTCGGGGTTGGCGGTATCGACGTTCTGGCAGTTGCCGCAGAGTCCGATCCGCACCTGAGCGCCAAGCGGATTAGCGTCCAGCACCGCAAGGTGCCCCTGGCGCCGGTAATGCGCCACGCCTATCGCCGTGTGAATCGTGCGTTCCTTTACCGTCTCCGCGCCGGGAGCAAACATGCTCACAGCGAGTTCAAGATCGCGGTCAACCACATGCCGGAGCGGGAAACCCGCCGGAGCGCGATGATAGAGGAGCCGGACGCGGGTCGGAAAGCCGAACATCGGCAGTATGCCACGATTGGCAAGCCGTTCGCTCAACCCTTCTTGCACGAGGCTCGGATCAGTTGTTGCGGCCGTAATCTGCGGCACGAGCGAAGTGCCGATCCAGGCAAGAGCTGCTGCGCGAGCGCCCAGATTGCCGGCCAGTCGCGTACCAACCACAAGTGCGTCGTAAATCGCCTCGATGGGCTGCGCGTGGGCCGTGATCCATGCCTGAATGAAATCCGATACGTTGACGCCCGGGTAACCAGCGGGCGGATTTGCGGGCGGCTGGTTCCAGGCGTCCGCTGTTCCGAACTCGCCGTGGACGCTGTCGCCCTGGCTGTCGGCAAAAAGGTCTAATTCCGAAAACGCCTGCCGCAGGACTTCCTTGGTAAGGACGCGCCGAAGAATCTGCGGCCTCGTCGTATCGACGTAGGGAGGCGGAGGCGGATCAGCAGTTATCCTTTCGGGCCGCTGGAAATAATAATCGTCATGGCTGCGTCCACGGCAGAGAGTAAGCGCCAGCGACAGTGGAGCGCCCCGACGGCCGGCGCGTCCGACCCGCTGCTGATAGTTGAAGCGCATCGGCGGCATATTCGCCATCATTACCGCGAGCAGCGAACCGATATCGACACCGGCTTCCATCGTCGTTGTGACGCTCAGCAGATCGATGTTGTCCGTCAGCGGTTCTTCCGGCGGGACGGCGATGTTCTGGAACAGGCGCTGGCGGTCGCGCGCGAGAAGCTTGTCAGTCTGGCCTGTAAGTTCAACGCAGTTCAGGCGGAAGATCGGTCCCGCGCTCGTCGCGAGCCAGCGATAGTAGTCCATATCCACATTCTGATCGTCGATGCCGATGCGCAACGCCGGCCCAAGGCGTTCGTGGCATTCACTGCACACGCCGCCGCTGCGGTGCAGATGGATGCGGGAGCATCGCGGACATTCAAAATACTGTTCGCCCGGATTAGCGACAAAAAGCCCGGCGAACACAAGCAGCCCCTGCGCGAACGCGGCGGCGTCCGCAAGAAGCTGGCTTACATCCCGTTCGAGGTCAGCCGGCACCAGGCCGTTCGCATTCGCGACGGCCTCGATGTAGTCCCGCGCGTATTTCGGCAGGCGATGGTCGTCGAGCGTGGAACGGTGGGTGTCAATACGGCGCCGCTTCCCAAGCAGCCGTATGCAGCCTCGCGGACTGTGGCGGGCGCCGCAGCGTAACGCACTCGGTCGAACGTCACTATGCCAAGCTTCAGCGATTCCAGATCGCGGCGCCCGCCGGCGAAAAGCATTTCGGCGACGGCTTCTCGCGCTGCGACCTGAATCCGGGTGCGATGGGCCTGCTCCTCGCCGGAAAGCCCACCGCGATACGCGGCCGGAAACCGCTGCCAGTCGAAAAGGCGTTGCCACTCTCCCTGCTGCTCCTGCACGTCCGTCCACATAACGCTCCGATCGACGCCTCCCGGATTCATGCCGGTTGCAAGGAGTCGGTGCTGCGCGTCCAGTTCGATGTCACTGGCGCGCGACAATCCTGCCCGCGCCTGCGCAAGCACCTGGTCGGCGTGCTGCTGGATCGTGCGGCCGCCTGAAGACTGAGTGTTGCGCAGCTGCGGATGCTGCGCCGACAGAATCGCGTGGGCATCCTCGCGCCGCGCCGCCGCAAAATTTCCCGCGAGTGCGGCTTCTTCCGGCGTAAGCGCGGCGTTCTGCACTAGCTGCTCGTACGCGAGAACCGAGCGCGTGTTGCTCTGCATCGCATCGACGGCCGCCTGGCGCAGCGCGTCAAGCCAATGGGATTTTGCGATGCCCACAGCAAGCTTGGCCGCGTCCTGGCGGCTGTCCGAAAACAGCACCAGCTTACGGCGCGGGTCCTCGCGCGGCGGTCCCTGCTCCACATGCGGCGGCGCTATTTCCCGGAGCAGAGAATCGGACAGGACCTGCGCGGTCTTCTGGAAGCCGGTCCGCTGGGTGCGGACTGGCGCCGAACTGGCGAGGGCGGACCAGTTGGCTTCGCAGTTGGGGCAAAGCGCCGGCCTTTCGTTCCGGGCGCTCGGAACGTTGGCGCGGGCGGGCACCGGGGTCCTGTGCAGGTCGGGAACGTGATAAATCCAGCCGGTCGCCGCGGCGGCCCGCCGCGCGAGGCCGACTTCGCCCGTCGACGGATCAAAGGTTGCCCTCTGCCAGCGCCGCGCGACGCCATCCTGCGTCCAGCTATCGCGCTGGGGCTGCCGCAACATTCCCGCGGCCGTCCGCGCGGGCCAGTACACGGCATAATTGGCATAGCTGCGGTCGCTGCTGGAATGATCCGGAGCTTTCTCGATATTCGGGTCATCCGGAACGAGCGACCAGACGTTCTGCTGCATCGGCGACGGCCGCCGGTAGCCGCCGAGGAAAATGTCGCCGCAGGGCTCGCAGTAAAGAAGTTCAAGCACGCGCGATCCGCAGCGGCACGTGATGGTCGGCCGGTCGTAAAGCCGGCCGATCTGGATGTCGCCGCTGGCCCACGCCGCTTCCGTGCAGGCGGGATTGCTGCATGCCCATACACCCTGCACATTGCGGAAGAAAATATGAATGCGCACCGGAAGCACTGGCGATCCATTCGCCAGCTCCGCGTGTGCCAGCGCCGCGATGAGGCCGGACGCCGCCGCTTTGCCGTCGTCCGCGCTTTCCTCCGGGAAGAGAGCTGCGGCCAACGCGTCCATCGTTCGCGGCAAAACGGTCGGTCTCTCATCCGTTCCGCCGTTGCAAGCTGCTTGCAGGGCTTCGGGCGCGCCCGCGTCGATCAGGGCCGCGCCAAGTCGCTGGCTGGCGGCACGGTCAGCGTCCTGCGGCGCGAGCTGAGCGGCATTTATAAATGTATCGGTGGAGCGATTCAGATCGCCCCCGTTGTCCGCAATATCGCGTCCCAGGCTCGTTAGGGACCCCGCGAGGCCGCGCAACCGGCCAATCGCTCCCCCCGCGAGCGGCCGAGCGCCGCCGCGGATCAATTCAAATTGCCGGGAGCGTCCGAAAAACTGCCGCAGATAGTCCTGTGCGCGCGCCGAGTCCTCGCCAAGGGAGGCGCTGGAGGCGAGTATCCGCAGCTGCGGATGATCGGGGTGGAGTCCGAGACGGTCATAAAGAACGCGAAGGATGTAGCCGACTTCCGTGCCCGGCGTTCCGCGGTAGGAGTGAAGCTCGTCTACGACCAGATGAAAGACATTCGACGGATCACTGCTGAGCCACTGGCGCGTCAGATCAAAAATCGGCGCCTCTATATCTCGCTTGACCTCATTCGCCTGGGGCTATCGCTCGCGTCCGCGGCGCGAGGCTCGGACTTGCCTGGGATCACCACGGCCAAAATGCTCGAGCGAATGATGGCAGGATACGAAGAATCATTTGCGCCTGGCTTCAACGAAGAGACTGACATTAAGGAGCCAAAGGCAATCCAATTGGTTTCCAAACAAGCGGCCGCGGCATCTTGGGAAACCTTGGCGAAGGAGCGGATTGAAGATATTCGACCCACTCTTCCGCTGAGACGGCGATTTTGGCCAATTACGAAAAGCGAGAAGCGAGAGGTTGAAAAGCTCTTTCAGAGTGAGGAATTGCGCAGGCTCGCGACTATGCTGCGATCGAGAAGAGACGATGCTCGCGTGGAGCTATTAGACGCTGCCTACTGGATGAAAGGCTGCAGTTCGCTCGGTCGATTACGCTATGCCGTGATTCTCAGAATCGGCGGCAGAAAGGGAAAAAACTCGGACTATTGTATAATGGATATTAAGGAGGCCACGCCGGCGGCGGCGCCTCGCTCTCCAGGTGCAAAGATCTCGGCCAATCCGGCCGAAAGGGTGGTCGAAGGTGCGCGTAACCTTTCTCCCCACCTCGGCACACGGATGCGCGCGTCACAATTGTTGAATAAACCCGTCTTTGTGCGCGAACTGATGCCGCAAGATCTCAAGATTGAGATCGAGCGGCTCAGCCCCGGCGAGGCGACGAAGACTGCATACTTTCTGTCGGCGGTGGTCGGCAAAGCGCACAGTAGACAAATGGATAGAAACACCAGGATGAAATGGCTGAAGGACCTTCAACATAAGCGGTCGAAGTCATTAGACGCACCCTCTTGGCTGTGGCTAAGCATCGTAGACCTGCTCGCGGATCATGAGCGGGCATACCTCGAGCATTGTCGTAAATACGCTTTGCAAAGCGAAGAGCGCTAGCTTCACGGCCCTCAGAGGGTAGCCAACGGCGGGCAATTAAACCCGCCGACGGTTCATTATTCGCCGATGCTAGGCCGCCTGCTGGGCATGCTGATTGACTTGACTTTCCGCGAGCTGCGTAAGTGTCTCGTCGGTTTTCTTTTCCTCTCCAAGCGTCGTTTGGAGGAGCTTCACTGATTGGTTGAGGCCCAGTTCTTTAGCCCATGTCACGAGCGTGCCATATCTGGCCATTTCATAATGCTCGACGGCCTGCGCCGCGGCGAGGAGGCCTGCGTCCAAGGCCGGCGCACCCTTAAATTCCTTCATGACTTCCTGCCCTTCCTCGATTATACCCATAATCGCATCGCAGGTCTTGCCACGCGGCGTTTTATCGATCTCCTCAAAAACCTTCTCGAGTCGTGCGACGTGCTCGTCGGTCTCTGTTTCGTGCTTTTCGAACGCTGCCTTGAGTCTTGGTGACTGCGCCGCCTTTGCCATCTTCGGCAAGGCACTCAGAATTTTCTTTTCTGCAAAATAAATGTCCTTCAACGTTTCGTGGAATAGCTCTTCTAGGTTCTTTTCGCTTGCCATGATGGGTTGCTTTCTTGGGTGAGAGATACTTGGCAACCGGAGGGTCCGAATTTTAGTTCCCGGAAAAATTAGGAGCTCGCTCTTTAATTTCAGGGTCCGCCAAGACAAGCGGTGCGTCGCCGATGCGCTCAACAACAGAGCAGCTTGGCGAGTTCTCGTGGGCATAACCGACCGTTGATTCGCGCTTGCCAACGTCGGAGCGTCAAGATCGAGCGCCTGACATGCGAAGCCAAAGTTGCCGAGAATATTCCTTTGGCAATCGACCGGCTCAGCAAGTTGTTAGTAGGTTTGCGTTCGAAGCTGTCGACCGACGAATTCTTAATGCAGGACTTCGCGAATTTTTCTCGCCAGTTGATCGAGCGTGTATGGCTTTGAAAGAAGATTTACTCCAGAATCCAAGACGCCATTGTGGACGATTGCGTTGCGGGTGTAACCGGTCGTGAATAGGATTCTTAAGCTCGGCTGGAGCTTGTGCGCTTCGACCGCAAGTCTTCGTCCGCTCATCCCGGGCATCACGATATCTGTAAATAACAAACCGATCTGCGGGTAGGTCTTGAGCATTTCCAACGCCTGCAAGCCGGACGTCGCGTGAAGAACCGTGTAGCCGAGCTCTCTCAGTGCGGCTGATGCGATCTGGCGCATCCTCTGGTCGTCCTCTACCACGAGAATCACTTCGTGCATGGACCCGCCGGGCGCCACAGCCTTACCCGATCCCGGCTGTTGTGCTTCGGCTTGCTGAGTTGCACGAGGCAGATAGATTTTTACTGAGGTGCCCTGTCCAACCTCTGAATATATCTTTATGTGTCCCCGTGATTGTTTGACGTAGCCGAAGACTTGGCTCAGGCCGAGCCCGGTGCCCTTGCCGACTTCCTTGGTCGTGAAAAATGGGTCGAAGGCTTTAGCCACCACATCGGGAGGCATGCCCGTGCCGGTATCGGAGACTGCGATCAGCACGTACTGCCCAGCAGTGACCTCGCTGTTGGACCGCGCGTACTCGTCATCCAGGTGAGCATTCGACGTCTCGATCGTCAATTTGCCGCCCTGGGGCATGGCGTCACGAGCAGCGAGCGCTAGGTTTAAGATAGCGCTTTCGAGTTGATTGGTATCTGTCCGAGCCTTCCACACGCCTCCTGCCAGTACGGTTTCGAGGCTGATCTGCTCGCCAAGTGTACGTCGCAGTATCTCGGACATGGACTTCACCATGCCTGCAACATCGACGTTTTGCGGATCCAAAGGCAACTGGCGAGAAAACGCCATGAGGCGATGGGTCAGCGCAGCCGCGCGCTGACCGCCGTCCAGCACGGCGGCTATCAAATCTTTGAACGGCTCGCTCCTCGCTTGACGTCGCTCGATGAGGTTGATGCCGCCAATGATAACGGCCAGCATGTTGTTGAAGTCGTGCGCAATGCCGCCCGTGAGTTGACCGACGGCCTCCATCTTTTGCGATTGACGAAGCGCGTCTTGGGACTCTCTAAATGCGAGAGCCTGCTCTTTTTCTGCGGTAACGAGTCTGGTCGTCGAGTAGAGCTTGCCACCCTCGGGAACCGCCACCCAGGACAGCCACTCGTAGCTTCCGTTCTTCGCCCGATAGCGGTTCTCGAATTCGAGTACAGGCAATCCCAGTTTGACCTCCTCGAATGTGGAGAAGCTGGCGGCAAGGTCTTCGGGATGCACGAAATCGGCGTACGGCCTTCCGATCATCTCGTCTTCCGCCCAGCCGAGGCGCAGGAACCAGGAGGGATTCACGCGCAGGAAGCGACCGTCAGCCATGTCGATTACAGACAAGAGGTGTGGGCTGACCTGCCAGGTCGTGCCAGGCTCGGAGGAGCGCTCAATCACCATTCGTGCGAGGTCGGCGTTCATGGTTTCAAGTCGCTCCTGCCCCGCTCGCAGAGAGTCGGTCGCCTGGCTCGCCTCGGTGACGTCCGTCCCGTTGACAAGGATGCCAGTCACGCGTCCGGCAGCGTCGTGGAACGGCTTGCCCGCACGGCTACGGTCCTAGCCGTGTTCCGAAAGTTGCTGGAATAACACAGATAAGAACAAACGCCGTTCTCGCGGTATTGAACCTCACAAATCTGAGCTAGGCAGAGTTACTCTCAGCGCCCCAGTAATCAGGCGGCGCTTGGAGGAGATTATGACCGCGGCCGATTCGACGTTCAATCGCTACGATCCATGGTACGTGAAGGTGGCCTATGGTTTGTTTGTCGCCATACTCGTGGGGGTACTGGTGATACTGCACATTGCCCCAAATTATATCGTGCATTAGAGACTTCACTATCTGAGAATGCCGTCAGGGTTATGCGCTGCATAAGCATCGGCACCCTGACACTCCGCAGATGCATTAGAACAGCGTCTTGATCTGCATTTCCACGGAATTTTAAGCAAAAGCCAGTACTTCCAGTAACCGCCGGCAACCCTTCCATGGGTTCCCGAATTTCCATACCAGGACGGGCCCCTGATGATCCTCCGTGACGCCCCCAAACTCCCGTCTCGCCCCGCCTTAAGCGTCATGGGGCTTTCTTTTTGCCTTGGAGGCTGTGGAGGCACCCCTCGTTACTCAGAGCAGGCCGAGCATTCGTTTTAGAGTCTGCCTCGGGTGTTGTGGCGAGGTTCCTCGCGCCGTTTTGAATGTACGATTCCGCGGCGGCAGCTTGTCGACGTAGGTGAGCGCGCGCAAATGTCCAATCAAACACAGAAGGCAAAATCCCGGCGAGCGATAAGGGAATGGACTGCGTTTGCTTTGTTCCTTGCTGCAACGTCTTTATTGGTGGTGTTGCCAGTGAATGGCTTGCTGTCGTGGCTTTGCTTCGCAGCTTTCGTCCCATTCTACATTTGGGCGCTCGTTGCGATGACTGAAGCTGAAGACGTGAAAAATCAACACTGAGGAGTGAGGTTGCTGACCGCGTTACCGACCGTTGAAATGGATGTTTTTCACTACCCGGCTCAGAGCCGATCAGCTAAGGTTGTCGTATTGGCCGCGCCAGTAACGCCTGGGGGTGTACGATGGAGCCAGAGCATAATTGTCGCGCGTTGTTGATCTATCCGCGATTTGTTTCCGAGACCTTCTGGAATTTCGCGGAGGCGTGCACGCTAATGGGGGCGCGTTATCCGGCCGCGCCGCTTGGCCTTATTACTGTCGCCGCCATCCTGCCACCGCATTGGGAGGTGCGGCTGGTTGACCGCAATACTGAAGAGCTGACTGAAGCCGACCTCATCTGGGCAGACATAGTTATGACCGGCGGAATGCTGCCACAACAGGCCGATACTCTCGCTCTCATTGAACTTTGCCAACAGCGAGATCGACCGGTTGTCATTGGCGGTCCCGATGCCACCTCGAGCCCGCACATCTACAAGCAAGCGGATTTCCGGGTTCTAGGGGAAGCGGAGGGCGTGCTCGCCGACTTCGTCGCTGCATGGGATGCTGGTGAACGCGCCGTACGTTTACTGCTCCCAAGTTTCAGGTCGATGTAACCAGGAGCCCGATGCCACGTTTCGACCTGCTCAAGTTCGAAAACTATCTCTACATTGGGGTGCAGTATTCGCGCGGTTGTCCGTTCACCTGCGAGTTCTGTGACATCATCGAATTGTACGGACGTGTACCGCGCACCAAGACCACACCGCAGATACTTGCCGAGCTCGACCGGCTGCGCGCGCTCGGCTACCGAGGTCATGTCGATTTTGTCGACGACAATCTGATCGGCAACAAGAAAGCCGTGAAGCAGTTTTTACCAAGGCTGAAAGACTGGCAGGCAGAGCATAACTACCCGTTCGAGCTCTCTACCGAGGCATCAGTGAATCTGGCGGATGATGATGAACTTCTGCACATGATGCGAGACGCGAATTTTTTTGCACTATTCGTCGGTATCGAAAGCCCCGACCCCGAAACGTTGGTGGCGATGAGCAAGAAGCAGAACACTCGTCGCAATCTGGTCGATAGCATTCATAAAATTTACCGGGCCGGCATGTGCGTTACGGCGGGCTTTATTGTTGGCTTCGACAGTGAAAAGACCGAAGTCGGCGAATCACTTGCTCATTTCATCGAGCTCTCGGCCATTCCAGTCGCCATGGTCGGATTACTTTACGCGCTGCCCAACACGCAGCTCACACGCCGCCTCGCGAAGGCAGGCCGCCTTCACGCTAACCACGACGTTGCAGCTACAACCGGAGGCGACCAATGCACCACTGGGCTTAACTTCGACACGTTACGTCCCTTGCGCGCCGTGCTCGAAGACTACAAGCGCGTTCTACACGAGATTTATAGACCGGAAGCTTATGCAGGGCGCCTTCAACAGCTGGCGTCCCTGCTCGATCGTTCGGCGTCGCACCGTAGTGTGCCGACCGGTGACTTACGCGGTAAGATCGGCGCAATGGAGCTGGTGCATCGTATAGTCGTCGCGCTTCCCGAAGCCCGGGAGCCATTCTGGCGGGTGTTTATAACCTGCGCGCGCGAAACCCCGAATGCCACACGGATCATCGTCGGTCTAATGGCGTTGTATCTACACTTAGGCCCCTTCTCTCGCCGCGTCATTGCTGAAATTGATCGACGGATTGCCGCCACGCAACGGCCGACAGCTACGGCGAACTTTGGGTGTTAAAGTGTCGACGCGCCGCCACGACGTTCCTAAAATCCAACCTCAGCGTGCGGCGGCTATTTGTCGAATATGCTGTTGTAGTTTTTCAGACCGAACGGATCTTCGCCGCGTCGGAAATTACCCTCTCGGAATGTATCGCGAGCAGGCGCCGTTTGCGTGGTCGAGTGCACGCGGCTGGGCAGCCCGTACATCGCATCGAACCAAGTAGCGACGGCCGGCCAATATCGGCGACGCCCCCACATCTTTGATTTCGGTGGGAAACCCCAACCCTTCGGATCGGCGTCCAGCATCTTCAGGCGTTGACGGGCAAGATTTTCTGGAACGCCCAGCCGCTCGATCAGCTCGGCGTCCGTGACGAATAATCCCCCTCGCCTTTTCCGGCCCTGCTTACTCGCCGTTCGCGGCTGGTCGTCGTCGTTGTCGGCGGGCTCGTCTGACATTCGATGGCGAATCCGGTGAATCGAAAACACTACGGTAGTGCCGCAAGTCGAACTCCTTGGCTTCCTCTCGATCGCGGCGAACACCTTCGGTGATCATCGCGGCGGGGATGGTATTGCTAAATTGCGGTGACGGTTCAGCGCCGCCCATCATGAGCCGGCGATCGACGGCCTGCCTATTCCATAGGACGATCTTGCCCCAGCGGCTGGGACTCGGCAGCGCGCCGTGCTTCATCAGCGTACGGACCGTCGACGGCTTCTTGCCGATGTACGCGGCCAGCAACTTCTGATCCGTCCACGCCGGCCAGCGCGGCTCTTGCGGCATGGGAAGCCCCCTCACCACTATCCAGGGGCATAGCACCGTTGCTGCGATGCCTGTACTTGCGAACGAAGTTCTCCCCAACGGATGGGGGGAAGCGTTCGGGTGAAGCCAGTTTTGTCATCCGGGAGCGGATGTGGATCTTAATTTTTCACGCGGAAAGTTAGAGATTGCCGTGACCAACACTACCTACGTCGTCTCCGAGCGGAGCATTCCTCATCCGTCATGAGCCGATTTTCTTGTCCACTGCCGTGCGGCGCCTGCCTCAGATTGAAAGCCTGCATGATAGTCATAAGACAGGCGACGATAATGGATATAGGCGTCGCCATGTCGGCATTATGTCGCTAGTGCTCATTCGGGTCAGGACCTGCAGTCATGCTTCCCAGAACGTCCGACCGCCTCGCTGAATATCTGCGTGCCATCAACGGGCTTTCGCCTCTGATCGCCCGAGAGCGCGCGAGTTTTGATCAAACGCGCCGGTTGCCCGACTCTGTATTCGATGCCTTGGCGGACGCGGGCCTCTTCCGCCTCTGGCTTCCCAAGGCACTCGGCGGCCCTGAGTTGTCGCCAGTGGAATTCATGACCGTAGTCGAAGCTGCCTCCGCATTGGATGGGTCGGTAGGCTGGCTAGTGGGGAATGGCGGCGGGATGAGCCGCATCGGCGGCTACCTTCCGGCTGGAACCGCCCGCGCCTGGTTTTCAGATCCCCGAGCGTTCGTTGCGAGCGCCACGGGGGCGGTCGGGGCCGCGCGGAAAGCGCCCGGCGGCTATCGCCTGTCAGGTCGATGGCCTTTTGGAAGCGGCGCGTACCATGCAACGCACTACATGGCCCTGGCCAGCGTGAAGGATCTGGATGGCCGCGATGGGCCACCGCTCTGCTGCTATGCGGCCCGTCGGGACGTCACGATTCACGACACCTGGAAGGTTTCGGGCCTGCGCGCCACCGGGAGCTGCGACTTCGAGATGCACGATGTATTCGTGCCCGAAGACGACACACACTTATTCATTGGGCATACACCAACGGAGGCCGGAGCGATCTATCGTCTACCGGCGCTATCGGTATTTGCCTGGACTGTTTCAGTCGTCCCGCTCGGGATCGCACGCGGTGCGATCGACGCTTTCATCAAACTCGCCAGCCGAAAAACCCGGCCGGGCACAAGCGCGCTGCTTTGTGATCGGGAGACAGTGCAAAGTACGGTCGGGCGTCTAGAAACATTGCACCAAGCCGCACGCGCATTCCTAGTCCAATCTATGAACGAACTTACAGCGGCCATGGAGGAGGAAGGCACACACCTTGTTCAAGCGCGCGCCATGTTCCGTGCAGCTTGCGCACACGCTGCGGAAAGTGCGTCACGGATCGTTGAGACATTGGCGACGGAAACTGGAGCCGCGTCCATCTTCGAAGCCTCTCCACTAGAGCGGGCGGTCCGAGATGTTCACGCGGCGGCTAAGCACATCGCGATGAGCCCCAACAACTATATTGTGGTGGGCCGACTGGCGCTCGGACTTGATCCCGGAGCTGCTCGGTTTTGACATGCCGCATTTGAGAATCGCGGCCGGCAATCGGCCCATTTTGCGTTACCGCCGGCCTGAAGGGCCAATTGCGATCTGTGCTTTGCTACCTGAAGCTTTCCCTTGAAGCGACGCTGAATCTGCGTTTTGCCGAAAGCGCGGCGGGCGGAGCTAGTGCATTCGGCACGAATGGCAGAAAGTGTCATTTGGCCCGACGATCCCTTTCACACCGCGCCTAGAATCCCCTCTCGATGCCGCGGGAGGACCTCGGGCCTTTCCGCTCGCGCTGAGGGTGCGAAAAAAGCGAAATAAGTCCCGACGGCATCACCCTTATTTCGCTTAATTCGCTTATTTCGCACCACAGGCCGGAGCAAAATCGCCCTGTCTGCGTCGCGACAAGGCGCATCGACGGCTGTCTGCGAACCGGTGCTATCGCCCTACCCGCACGCAGAACAACGCGAGAAGCTGAACCATGCGACGACGAGGATTGAAGCGCCGTAAAGGGCTTGATCGCGGGCCGTTCTTCGCGCTCCGAAGCAGGTCTAGATCCTGCGAGGCCGCTCCTCTGTCGCTGGCGGTCCTGAAAAAAATTAGTGAGAGGCACGTGTACTGTTCAAAGAACAACCGTTCTATGAACAGTCGGCGTCGCGAACCACACGAGAACGCCCGCAAAACCGATGGTGCCACTGAATGCGCCAACCACTATAAATTGAACAGTTGGGACTTACGCTGAATTCACTGATTGGCGGATAGCTTCTGACGTCCATAGGAAGCTATATGACGACGACCATTGATCTCCGCGAGGCGGAGGAGGGAGCGCTGCGTGAATGGCGCGAAGCGCTGCTCGATCGGGCAGAGAAGTTTCTGCTGTATCTCGATGCGCGTCACGCAGCCCAGAATGCGGCGCCGCTCGCGGTTATGCCGAGGTAATTGCGGGGTTAGGCCAACCATTCCCAGGGTCGAGCCGTCGTCCTGGCAACCTGCTCTAAATCGACAGGTGCGAGAGCCTCCCCTTGAAGGGGCGTGGCCTTTTCGATGATTTCGAGGCTCTAGCAAGGGGAAACCCGGGATTGGGCCGTACAATCTGTGATCGCCATCACGGTGAAACTCACTATCGCCGATAAGGTCTGCTCAACGTTTGGTTAACTTTTGAGGGACCTGGAGATGAGCGATTTCTTTGCAGCCGCCTTACTTGCGGCTGCCGTTCTCGGCGGAGGGTATTTGGGTGCTGCGCTCGCGAAACATGTCGGGCAGGCTGGTGAGGTGACGATCTCACAGGCGGACCCGTCGCCCCAGCACACGCCCGTCCACGCTCAAATGACCGTCGCCGACGGGCGGTGACGGTAAAGTCAATTTGGAGGGCTCAGGATCGAAGTCCCTTCGCCTTCATGACGCGTTCGTTCCGGTGCCGCCAGAAGAACGAGAACATCGCAAGCAAGTGCTGATTAAGAACCCGAAGGAGCCTCGCGGAAGTTTGCGAGGATCTGCCGGACTCAAAAAAGCTGACAAGCGGTCAAAAGGCATTCTCCTTGGCAATTTGTGAAAGATCTTAAGCATCAGCGTGAGCCTCTGTTTAGTTTAATCGACGTCGATAGTTCCGGTTCACCCTTCTGCAATTGGGCCACGCGTACCTTTGGGGCAGCGCGCAATGATCGGAAACTGCCATACCTATGCATCTGGCATCGCAGACGCTGCGACGACTAATTTCTCAGACTCTCGGCTATCCCAACAACTCGGTCGGTGATGAGGCGGTCGAAGGGCGGATACGTGCTGAGCAAATCAACAACATAAAGCGTTATCTCACCTGGGTCTTGCTTGCCAACATCTGCAACGCCCTGGTGCTCGTTGCGGCCTTCCGGTCGTCGCCCCTTTGGCATTTCTCGGTCGCTTGGGCCTCTGCGGTCGTATTTGTTTGCCTTTACTTCGGACTCAGACAGCGTCAAGCGGCTTCTGCGAGGCCGACGTACGTCTCACTGCAAGCAATCCATCGAGCAATCCGAAACTCCCTACTGCTCGGAAGCCTGTGGGCAACTCTTCCACTGATCTTCTTCGCCGACGCATCAGCCGGCGGTCAGGTGATAATTGCCTGTCTGTGCGCGGGAATGCTGGGTGGCGGCGCATTCGTGCTCGCCAGCATCCCTGTAGCAGCTATCGCTTTCACAGCTCCAATCGTGGTGTCCAGCGCCGTTACCATCGGCCATAGCGGCGACACGGCGTACTTTTTAGTCGCCGTCCTGATGGTCAGTTACATATCCGTCCTGTGGCGCGGCATTTACGTTTACGCGTCCCAAGTCGGCAAGCGGATCGCATCGCAAGTCGACGCCGAAAGGAATGTTCGTCGAGACGAGCTAACCGGTCTTCCGAATCGTCTGGCGTTTTTTGAAGCGTTGCAAACTGCATTTTCACGGTTTGCGCACACGGGTGAACATTTCGCCGTTTTGTACCTAGACCTCAACGACTTCAAGATTGTGAACGATCGGTTCGGGCATATGGCCGGCGACAAGCTGCTGGTCGAGGTCGGTCGCCGCCTGAAGGACAGCACGCGTGAGGTCGATTTGGTCGCAAGATTGGGCGGAGATGAGTTTGCCATTGCCGTCGTCGACACGCAGGACTCCGCAATCCCAACGACTTCGGCGGCCCGAATTGTCAGTAGCCTTGATCGTCCCTTCCTGATTGACGATCGTGAATTTAATATTGGCGCCTGCGTCGGTATTGCCTTGGCGCCCACCGATGGTGACACCCCGGAGCGCCTTCTAAAGAATGCCGATGAAGCACTTTACGACGCCAAACATCGACCCGGCGTCGTAATTCAGCTTTTCGACGCCGGACCAAGAGATGCGGCGCGTCGACGTCGCAAACTTGAACGCGATTTAATTATCGCTCTTCATAGAACCGAGTTTTTTCTAGTGTTTCAGCCAATCTTCAATCTAAAAACGAAGACCGTCGAGGGGTGCGAGGCGTTGCTCCGATGGAGGCATCCAACCCTCGGTGTCCAATTGCCGAAAGAGTTCATGAGGACGATGGAGGAGACCAGCTTGATAACGAAAGTGGGTCAGTGGGTCCTTGTGGAAGCCTGCAAGGCAGCGGTCACTTGGCCGAGACACATCAGGGTCGCAGTGAATGTATCTGCAGTTCAGCTGCAGAACGCACAGCTACTGTCTGCAATTGTCAACGCACTGAGCGTGTCAACGCTTCCGGCCAGGCGTCTCGAAATTGAAATCACCGAAACCGCGGTCATCGATGATAGCGAACAAGTTCTTGCAAACTTAAACGCTCTCCGCGAACTAGGGGTCAGAATAGCCCTTGACGATTTCGGGACGGGATATTCGTCACTCACCTGCGTGCGGAAACTTGCTCCGAATAGCATCAAAATTGACGGTACATTTGTACGTGAGCTGGGCGCCGACGACAGGTCGCGATCTATTATTAGGTCGCTGATTTTCCTGTCGCGGGACCTTGGCATAAACGTGGTAGCCGAAGGAATAGAAACAGCCGAACAACTCGAGTTTCTGCAACTCAATGAATGTAACGAAGGACAAGGGCATTTTATCGGCATGCCAAGGTTGGCGAGCGAAATTGGATTGTATTTGTCAAATCCGAGTACGCTAGAAACTAGTGCTGCCTAATTCGATACGCGATCTGACGGCGACCGTCGATGCCAAAGCAGAGCCGTCTGCGTTGCAATAAGCATGATGCAATCGCCAGCGCTCAGAAGACCCCACGACTAGCCCACTGTAACGAAAAGCCCCGGCCGGTCGGATCTGACCGGGGCTAAGTCTTAAGCGTTACTTCCAAGCTTTATTGAAAAGCGCTCGCTGAGAGTCAACGACGACGCTCGTCCGTATCAGCGACAGTAGGCGACGTGGCAGCCAATCCCGCCGGCGACGCGGCAATGGCGGACAGCAAAATGCGACGCTCGGCTGAAGAAGATGCCATAGCCCCAGGTTTGCACCCCATTTTCGCTCCGAGCCAAACATCTGAACGCAGAGGCAGGAGTCGAGAGCGCCCCAGCGATCGTAAGCCCTATAAGAGCAGCAACGATAATCTTCATATGGTCCTCCCGGCCTTGGTCTGAATCGGCCGGCGGCCATCTTCACCGACCACCCGACGAATGAAAAGCCCCGGCCAGCATTGGGACTGGTCGGGGCTCGTTGGGACTTCGTTGCCGCCAAACCTGAGCGCGATTCGGTCGGCTTGACTTGATTCGCGAACCACCCGGTCGCAAAGGAGCGCCTTCGCCGGCGCCGACCAGAGGTTACGAGTGAGATGATGATAGGTGAGGCGTGGTCACTGGCATGGCAGTCGGCCCCGGATGGGGAGTAGCCACTTTCACGTCAGCACTTCCAGTCACGAGTCACGTGAACCGCGAATGCTCTGGCATACAGCAAAAAACACAGCAGAGGCGCCAAATGTTCGCCGAAATCGTCAAGGCACGATCGCAAGGTACAATGGGAGCATGGCATCGTCGCGTGCTCGTTAATCCGTGCGTCGCTCAACTGAGCGGTATTCGATCGAAGCGGCTACCAACCGAGAAGCCCCGGCCGCACTCGAAGCGACCGGGACCAATTATTTCCGCTCATGGTACGGACGTAGCTTCTGCACTTTGCGGCCTGCTATTTTGTTTCAATGCCCTCGGCGCCATAAATGCGGAAGCCGGCGAATTTCTCCGCTGACTTAATGTCCTTTTCCCCTCGGTCGTTCCACCACTTCTTCCAGGAGTCCGGATCGGGATACTGGATGATTACGACACGATTGGGAGGCGGCGCGCCGATGAGAGTCGTTGTCTTATTGAAGCCTCCGGCAAGATATTTGCCGCCGGCATCAACGATCCCTTTTTGCACAGGCGGAAGCCACTGTTTGTACGCTTCCATATCTTTGACTTCGATTTCAGAGACTGTGACGATGGGCAGTTTGCTTTGCGCGCGCAGGACTTGCGTGCCGCTTGAACCTACCGCAATGCCGACTGCAACCAAGGCAGCGGTTTTGAAAAAGCGTTTCATCACTTCCTCCCAGATCGGTGCGTAATTGCACCGCCAGAAGCTCCACTGAAGCCGCCGGCGCTGCAATTAGCGCTCATTGCCTCAATAGATGCCGCCTTTAGTTGACGGACGCCGGTGGCACCAATGGGTAAGCCATGCCCGAACTTGAGTGCAGTCACGTCACCACCAAGCCCTGCTCGATAGGAAGTGCCCGCAGGAGAGCTGCGCCGTGTGTGAAACAAACGGGGCGCTAGTAGCGGACCTGAAAAGATCGGTCGAAGGATTGCTGCTCGCCGACAGCATGGAGCTACCGGATCAACTATCGAGGTGCTTCGGCAAGCCCTCAAGGGTAGCTAAGCCAAGAATAGGCACTTTGCGTTGTGTCAGCAATGCGAAAGGCAGCCTTGGTGGCCGCCCGGGCCTTCGGTACGTTGTTCATCCGCAGTCAGCTTCCGCCGGTCGTAGTGGCGCCGTCGCTGATGCCCCGTCCCTGCCGCAAACCGGAATGATGCCTTCGGGCGCCAGATCAATCTCGAAAAAACTCCTTAAACCGCTGCGGCGCCCGCGCCGACTCAGGGAAGCTCGAGGATCGGCTTTAAGGCTGGCAAGCTAGGGGCATGGCGGATAAAGGCGTAAATGCACCGACGAGGTCCCCTAGTCTTGGCGGGGCACGCTTTGGAGGTAATTGGGCAGCGCCGTCGAGCACAGCTATCTGAGTTTTGGGCCGCCTCCGAGTTCAGTTTCGCGTGGAGACAGTGCATCTACCCAAGCTGGCATTTGGCCATAGCGGGTCCCCTCGTTGCACGGTAGATTAGGAACTTGGGCGCTATGCGGGGCAGGGTGACATGCGAAAAATAGCTTTTATCGTTGTATCGATCGGAACACTTGTTTGCGCCACATCTGGACTTGCGAAAGGACCGTTTGGGTTCATTCAGGTCGGGAATTGGAAGGGTGGTGCTTATACTGACGACACTACAGGCGCATTTACCGGATGCACGGCTGGGGCACCATACCAGAGTGGTATCTACTTCGCCGTATCGGTCAGTGCGAGAATGACTTGGTCTTTGGGGTTCGCACATCCGTCGTGGCAACTTACACCGAAGGAAGCATTTCCCATTGATCTGGTATTTGATGGTCAGCAACAATTCCACGTCTTTGGTAATCCGATCACCAACAACCTTGTTTCGGTCCCTATGCCGGACAACTCGGCGCTGATCAACGCCTTCAGAAGGTCGCTCACTATGCTGGCGTTCGCAAAAGGTCAGCAATTCGTGTTCAATTTGGCTTCGACGTCCGCGTTGCTGCCCGTACTCGTGAACTGCGTGCAGAAGGCAAATGCAAACGGGCTTGCCTCGGATCCAATGACAAAAGCGCCCATTGCCTCGAACGCAGGTAGCAGCTTAAAGCCCGAAACGAATTCGCCTCAATCGGCCGAACTACAAGTCGAGGCTGTCGAACTCGCCTCGAATTTCTTGATGAAGACGCAGCTTCGTAACGCCAAGATAGTTAGTCGCTCCGAGACGCCAGTTGAGTTGGCGTCTTACGGCGCTGCCTGGAAGTCCGAGGAAGCGAACGGTTTTGTCAGAATCATACCGACCGGGCCCGACGTGAAAGGTCTGGACGTCACGGCTACCATTGTCGGCAACGATGCTAAGGCCTGTAAGGGAAAATTTGCATCGGCGCGAATGAGTGAACTGGTGGATAGCGATGTCGTGTTCCGAGGAATGGCGACATGCGAAGACTCTGACGGCACCCGCATAGCAGAATATTTCATCGTGCCACGTCGTAAGGGCGGGTTTGTGATGTTCTCTGTCCAATCAAATCCATCGGCTACGCCGGACGCCAACGTCACAAAAGATGAAACTCTGGCTAGCTTCCGCAAGGCAGCGCTAGTCGCCGTGTCTCAATAAATCCTAAACCGTACGGTGGCACCTGGCGCAACCGCTGCCTTACAGCTAGGGCATAAACATACCGGGACATCAGCCAAGCTTGGCAAGGATCGCGGGTCGCTGACCACTCACTTACTGGAAAAAATGGGCGGCCGAGCGCATTACTGAGTACTGAGGTAGATCAAGGGAGCGGACTCATAAGCGCGTGCCTCAGTCGGATCGATGCAGGCTGATGTTAGTCCACCTGGCCGGATGCCGCGTGATTGGCGGGGCCTACACTGGGATACAATACATCGTTGCGCTTTCTCCCGATCACGTGCCAGACCTCCATCGCGCCTACGCCCTTCACTTCGATAAAGCCCAGCGATGCGCAGTCGAATACATCCCTAATAAGCTCGTAGGTGCTGCCGGTGACCTGGATACATCGCCTGCGCCCGTGCGATTCCATGCGGCTGGCCAAGTTCACCGCCTCCCCCCACAAGTCATAGATGAATTTCTTGCGCCCGATGACGCCAGCGACAACCGGACCAGAGTTGATGCCGATGCGGAATGATAGCTGACGGCCGCCGAACTTGCGCTCAGCCACGGCGGTCTGCATATCGAGGGCGAGATCGACGAGCGCAGTCGCGTGATCGGGCCTAACGCGCGGCACGCCGGACGCGACCATGTAGCAGTCCCCGATCGTCTTGATCTTCTCGAGGTCGTATTTGTCGACCAAGCCGTCGAAGCATTGAAATACCTCGTTGAGGAGATCAACCAGCTGCAACGGGCTCATTGTGGCCGCCATAGGCGTGAATTCGACCACGTCGGCGAACAGGATGCTCGCGGCGTTGTAGTGATCGGCGACGGTACGCTGCTCGGCCTTCAGTCTATCCGAAATCTCCTTGGGCAGGATGTTGAGCAGCAGCATTTCGGCGCGCTGCTGGAAGAAGTTCCGCCGACCGACAAAGTAATAGAGAAGCCCGAAAGTGATCGAGATTACCGCGCCGACATTGAGCACGAAGAACCACGTAACGAAAGCCTCGGGCAAATCGGCCGGCACAAGATACGGCTGCAGAATGCCGGTCGCGATCAACAGAGCGACGAAGCCAACGATCCAGAACAATGTTCGGCGCAGTTCGTCGAGCAGCAGAGCGCCTATCGGGCACAGCGCCGCCCACATGATCACCACGCTCGACGACTTAAAGCCGCCAAGACTGATGGTCACGAGCCAGGGCAAGATCAGAATGAGAAAAAGCTGCGAAAACCGATAAACGCTGAGATTACGGGTGCGTGCGAAGATCGCCGTGTTAATCGGGGTGACGACTGAATAAAACGCGGGGATTGAGGCCGCCAGCGGTGCACCGGCCGCGAGATAAATTGCGCTCCACAAAACCGTCAACGGGAGCGTTCCAGCGCAAAGCACGACCGCGAGTCGTTTGCGCAGTGCTGTCTCCTCGCTATCGCTCGGGTCCAGGCCTATCCGTCCGGCCAATCCGAGGAGGGCTTTGCCGTAAGCAGAAATCCGGCCAAAACGGGTCATATCATCCACCGGATTCGCTTCATTGGCTGGACCCTATGGCGTGTTAGCACGAGATGCGGCTGACCGTCTGGGCGACAGTTCCCTAATCTTCTAATTTGCTCCCATCGCACGAAGTTCGCTCTCAAAAGCAGTACGCTCATTACGAAGGCATCGGCGGCGTCGGAGGCGTTTTCCTCGTGATAACGATTTGCATCGCTGAGAAATGGCCTCGACGGTATCAGCTCTTCGATGGGCGCCGGCGCGACTGACGTCCTGAACGCGGCCGACAAGCCAAATCATCGGTCGCGCCAATCAATGACCAGGGTGCCGCCGAAGAACTCGACCGCCCTCGCGACTGCCAAAAGCTTCACGGCGCGATCCGGGACGCGATAGTTGGACTTTGCAAAGTAGCATCCCGTCTTCAGAATCTTATCCAGCTTGTTGAGAGCGATGCCGTCCGCTTTTGCTCGCATGACGATTTGGTCCAAGATTTCCTTGTGACCGGTCAGCATCGTGCCATGCTCGCCGAGCCATAGTCGTTTGACGCCTATTTGCGATGCCTTAGCGCGAATTTGAAAAGGATCGCGGTCGGGCAGCAGTGCCATCAGTTCTCTGACATGCGAGGCTGTCGGCCATTCGCGCCGCAGAATTGCGACTTCCTTGGCGGTCCAACTTCTCGACGATCCTTTCTTTTGTGGATGTCGCAGCAGATGGCGATGTTGGGCGATTGCTAGGAACGTTCGGTTCGGAAGCAGTTTCACGGCTTGCGAGGGTATCATTTTTAAGCAGATGGCATCCTCTTCCGCTGACCATGCCAGTCCTACTTTACGTCGCGGGACACGCTTTCCCAAAGCGATCTCCTCTCGTCGCAGGCGCAGCACATGCCGGTGTTGGGCGATCGCTTTGATCGAGCGGCCAGGCAACAGCTCTGAGGCCTCAGAGGGCGTCATTTTAAGGCAGATAGCATCCTCCTTCGCCGACCACGCGGGATTGCGAACCATGGAGCCACCTTTTGGGTTGCGTCGATGATTTTAGATTATTGAGGGTGCCGCGCGCTGGAGCTACCGGTTTCACTCCGGCCGGATTTCGATGGGTGTAACAGCGGGAATATGGCGCAAAGCACCTCAGAGCGCTCTAGCCCAACGCCAGTAAATTTTGTCTGGTTAACGATTTTGCTCCAGATAGCGATTTACGGCCTGCGTGCACAAACCGCCGGGCAGGCACGTGTTGGAAAAGCTCATTACAACAAATGCGCATGAATTTCCGGCTGGAAACCGCTGCTTTGACGAAGCGCTGCCAGATTAAAAAAGAAAGTTTTCTTCTGGGACAAGACTCGGCGCTGCCACCGGCGAGCTAATGATGAGCCGCAGCCACCTGAGTTGTTCTTCGATCTCCTGAGCACACGCTGCCAAT
>Ga0209006_10000896_pt1 | contig 27645 bp, 33 predicted proteins | sample JacPin_JW_Ref_O2_FD_188567 | JGI IMG/M metagenome (GOLD analysis project Ga0209006, IMG submission 188567) | Forest soil microbial communities from Algoma, Ontario, Canada - Jack Pine, Ontario site 1_JW_Ref_O2 (SPAdes) (version 2) | ecosystem: Environmental > Terrestrial > Soil > Boreal...
GGTGGGGCTAGTAAGAATCGAACTTACGACCTCGTCATTATCAGTGACGCGCTCTAACCGACTGAGCTATAGCCCCGCAGGGGTACCAATCTAGCCGACCCCCGAATCGGTCTTAAAGAGTGGTCGGGTCCCACGCTCGCGCCGCAATCGACTGACTGGCCGTGGCGAGCAGGGTTCCAGATTCACTCCACATGAACGCGGTGCCTTGGGCGAAGCCACCGGAGAGCGCGTGCATATGAATCTCCGTGAGCACCCACTCCGTCGGCTCAAGCGTGACGATACGAATCGTGTTGTCCAGACTGCGGCCCATCGTGGAGAATCCGAGCGGCTGCGAGAGACCGCCAGCAACATAGTCGCCGAAGATCGCGAGCGTCGCTGCCGACAAGTCGAAATGTCCTGGCACTCGCGACCAAAGGGCCGACACCGGCGACCCGGGAGTGCCGTCTATCTGTTCGAACGGTCGACCTAGCGCAATGCGAGCGTCGAGGTGATTGAAGATCGAGCGATTGAAGCGCTCGGGCATCACGCGCTCGGGGCATTCCTCGGGGCGCTTCACCTCGGGCATGGTGACCCACGGCGTCTCGGCACTCAGTTCACCGACTCCGAAGGCGCCGTTCACCGTCAAGATCTCTCGACCCTCGGCGAACGTCGTAGCGCGCGCTTGGGTGACGTGACCGCCGACGACGGCCAGGTCGGTGCGGACGGTGACCGTCGCACCGAGCGGAGCGTAGGAGAGGTACTGCGCGGTGGCCCAAATCGTCGGTCGCGCACTCGCCTCTTCGAGCGCTACGAGAGCGGACGCCAATCCGCATCCACCGAAAAGAAAATTGCCTGGTGTGATGACGCGCTCGGTTACCTCGAAGGACCACGTGTCATCACTCGTTCGCTCCATAGCCAGGAATGTCCGAGCGTCCACGACCGCCGAGGTTAACCCAATGTCTCCGTTGGCCACGCGAGATCCAATTCGTGGCACGTTCGCCAACGGGCAGACTTGTCCGGTGATCGATCCGCGTTTCGTCTATCTCGCGGCGGCTCTGTCGCTTGTCGGTGCCTACGGCTACATCGGCGACACCTTGCGCGGCGACACCGCACCGAATCGAGTGACGTGGTCGCTGTGGGGGGTCGAGGGCATCTTGGCGTTCTGCGTTGAGGTGCAACAGCACGTGGGGCTCGCCGCGCTCATGACGTTGATGCTGGGGCTCGTGCCGTGCGCGGTCGTCGTCGCCTCGTTCCACAATCCCAAGGGCGTGTGGAAACTCGGTGCATTCGACGCAGTGTGTGGAGCCGTGTCGGTAGGTGGACTGGTGTTTTGGACCTTCGTCAACGAGCCCACCGTCGCGCTGGTCTCCTTCGTGGTCGCTGACCAAATGGCGGCGCTGCCAACGATTCGAAAGTCGTGGCTCGCGCCGAGCACCGAGTCCCCACGGCTCTTTTTCTTGGGCTCGACCAACTGTGCGATCACGCTGCTGACATTGACGAAATTGACCACGGCGGGGGTGCTCTTTCCCGGATGTATCTTGGTGGCGGACCTGATTGTTGGTCTGCTCATCGTGAGCAATATCGGGCCGCGACTGCGCGGCGAACCCTACGGCGTGACGAATCCGAAACTGGCGTGACCATGGCAACGACGGCACTTTTGACTCCTGAAGAGAACAAGGTTCTCGGTCGAGCGCAGCGCGACGCCACGCCACGTGGCGTCATGGCGAAACTGCCGGATCGACCCACCGACTACGACCCGGTCGCACGCCTCGTATGGCAAGGAGAGTCGCGCCAGCCTGATCTGTTGCCACTGCGCTACTCGCGCATGCTCGCGAATCCCCTGTCCTTTTACCGCGGCAACGCGCTGTTGATGGCCGATGACCTAGTGCGAGGGTCCAGCACATCGCTTGAAGTGCAACTCTGCGGCGATGCGCACGTCTCGAACTTCAACCTCTTCTCCTCGCCCGAACGTCACCTGGTGTTCGACGTGAACGACTTCGACGAAACCGACCGAGGACCCTTTGAGTGGGACCTCAAGCGCCTGCTGAGTTCGCTCGTCATCGCCTCGTCGCACCTCGGACACAGCGACACCCAGCAAGAACGCATTGCCAGGATGGCCGCCAGGGAATATCGGCTGGCGATTCGACTTTTCGCGGGCGAAGGTCGACTATCCACGTGGTACGCGACGTTGGACATCGACGCGGTCGTGGCCGACCTCGGTGGGTTCTTCAGCGAGAACGCGATTAACAAAGTCGACCACGTCGTCGGCCACACCAGCGGTCGCGATACGCAAAAGGCGTACGCCAAGTTGATCGTCGAGGCGAAGGACGGCCCTCGCATCGCGTCCAATCCTCCACGCTTGGTCCCACTCGCCGAACTCGACGAGCCCGGTTACCTCACGCGCGCCGATCTCGATCGCCTGATCGCGGGCTACGCAAAGACGTTGAGCAGTGACCGACAAGAGTTGCTCGCGCAGTTCACGCCTGCTGACGCTGCGCGCAAAGTTGTCGGCGTTGGCTCGGTCGGCACAGAAAGTTACGTCGTGCTCCTCTTCGGGCGCGATGAGTCGGACCCGTTCTTCTTGCAGATCAAACAGGCCGGTGCCTCGGTCATCGCCACGGCGTTGGGACGCGACTCGGCATTACCAGCGGGTGAGCGCGTCGTCCATGGCCAGCGTCTGATGCAAGCGACACCCGACGTGTTCCTGGGTTGGCATGCCATGAAAAAGGGCAACTCAACTCGGCACTACTACGTCCGCCAGCTCTACGACAACAAAGCATCCATCGCAATTGATCGACTCGATGAGTCACTCCTCGTCACCTACGGCCGGATCTGCGCCTGGACACTCGCGCGGGCTCACGCCCGAGTCGGACTTGGTGCCCAGATCGCTGGCTACCTCGGCAAATCCGATGCGGCCGACCAGGCGTTCGCCGCCTTCGCCATGGCGTACTGCAGCCGGACCCTAAGTGATTTCGCCGAACTCCAACGCGCAGCGAAGGATGGTCGTATTACGTTGGCGACGTGACCACGTGGTTGCCGTTCCAATGGCACGTCGGTGAAGTCCTGTTCGTGGTCGCGCTCGGCGTCGTCCACCACGTCTACGTCACTTCGAAACATGAGCGTCGAGTCGCTCTGTGTGCACTCATCGCATTGTTGGTGGTCACTATTTGGCCGGTTGGCGACCTCGCGTCGTCGGTGTCACTGACAGTTGCGACGTTGCAGCGATTGGTCATCATGCTCTTGGTCGCGCCATTGTTGTTGCTGTCGACTCCCGCGAACGTGCTCGCTCGATTGACGCGGCCGCGTCCGATTGATGCGCTGACCCGTTGGCTCGCGCATCCCGGTGTCGCCGTCGTTATCGTCACGGTCTTGGGCACGACGACACTGATCACGCCAGTAGTTGATTGGGGAGCGCGTTCGTCGGTTGCTCGCGATCTGATACTGCTCACGACCCTGCTCGTGGGTTTCGTACTCTGGCTACCGGCCCTGGCCGTGTTGCCGGGCACCAAACATCTGTCGCCGGTGGCGCGCGCCGGCTACGTGTTCGCCTCGGCACTCGTCGTGACGAGTCTTTCGTTCGTGTGGATTTTCTCGCGGCACTCGCTGTATCCGGCGTTGCACCATCAGCACGTACTCCTGCACATGACGCCACTGTTCGACCAGCAGTTCGCGGGCTTCGTCGCCAAATTCGGGTGCTACGCGCCGATGTGGGCGGTCGCGTTCACGATCTTCTCGCGCGCCGACGAACTAGGCACGCCCGTCGAAGAGACGCCGCTGTACTGGGCGGACGTCGAACGAGAACTGTTGCGCGCCGACCGACAGCGCGAGCGAGCCGTTCGGCGTCATCGCCCCGAATGACCGCAAGGTAGGATTAAGCCCCCGGGGACGTAGCTCAGTTGGTAGAGCGCGGGCTTTGCAAGCCTGAGGTCGTGGGTTCGATCCCCATCGTCTCCACGAACGGAACGTACGAATCCAAGTTCTGACCGTCTGCGAAAAAGAAGGTTCCTCTTCGATTACGTGGTCTGGGGAAACTTCAAGGCGACAGCCTCAATGGCAAGGCCGACGAGTTCCTCGGTGTCCGGTGTCAGGGGTGCTGGCAGACGGACTACGTCGAACCAATCCAGCCCCATCAGCTCATCGTTGGCGACGAGTTCGGGGGTGGAGATGCCGATGAACGCGGCGAAGCGCACGTCAAGATGGGGAACTGGCTCGGTCGACGTCCGGCACGGGTACGAAAACAAGCGGACGTCAATGGGCGCCGAGCCGACCCCCGCCGCAAGCCCCGTCTCCTCGAGGAGCTCTCGAGCCGCCGCCGCGCTAAGGCTCGAGTCGCCTTGGTCGACGTGCCCTCCGATCGGGCCCCACCTGCCGTATCGGCGGTGACGGGCGAGGAGAACTAGTCGATCGGCGTCGACCACGATGACGCTGGATATCAGATGGCGCCCTTGAGGTCATCGGCATGGATGAACGCCAGCGCTTCGGCCCACGCCACTTCACGGCCAGCGGGCGCATCGTTGGTTCTGAGGAGAGCAGCGGTCGAGTTCCAGTGATCGGCGGCGCGCACACCGCTCGATTGAGTCACGATCCTCATCGTAAGAGATTGGCTCCCCGAAGATCACGAGCCAGACAATCAGACCAGCAATATTCGCGTACCCTTCGAACGATGCCTTGGATCTAGTCCTCGGCGTCCTCGAGAACTGGCAAAGAATGACCTCCTTTAACTACCAACGAACTGAGGCGGGTACCGGCAGCGACAGTGCGCTTCGTTCGGGTGTACGGTCACATGAGTCCCTCTTTAGGGGGATGCAAAAGAAGGCGGGCATAATGCGCTTCATCAAGGTTGGAATCGCCTGCATGGCCGCCGTGGTGTTTATGAGCGGGACTCTTCTCTTCTTGAGTTCTGGTAGGGCGAACGCGGCGACGACTGGTGATCGTGAAGCTCTTGCTGATGCCCGCCAGTATCTCGGCTTCGAGGCGTTCTCGTTCCAAGGACTCATCACCCAAGTCGAATTCGACGGATTCTCAAAGGTGCAGGCGACGTACGGGGTCGAGCATTCGGGAGCAAATTGGAGCAGGGAAGCCCTACTTAGTGCGAAGCAGTACTTAACCACGCAAGCTTTCTCTAGGGCTGGCCTTATCACTCAGTTGGAATTCGACAAGTTCACTGCCGCCCAGGCCAATTATGGGGTAGCACTCTGCGGCGCCAACTGGAACGTGGAGGCGTACAAGGACGCAAAGGAGTACATGAGCGAACAACCTTTCTCACTGAGCGGTCTCATCAATCAGTTGGAGTTTGACAAGTTCACTGCCGCCCAGGCCTCCTACGGTGCACACAGGGCCTACTAGTCGCCATTAAAGAGATTTAGAGACACCTCGGATGCTTTGATAATCGAACGCGTTTGAACTGCATTAACTAAAGGCCTCGGCCGCAGTCAGTAAGGGAGAGTCAATGATCGGAGCCGCAGCCGCAGCCGCAGCCGCAGGAAGCCTCGTCGTATTCCTGCTAATAATTCTCGCGCTTTCGGTCATGTGGTGGTGGAGTTTCATCGACGCCCTTGTAAAGCCGACTTCTGCTTGGACAAAAATCGATCGCAGTCGAGGCGCGTGGGTTGTTCTTCTCCTGGTGTTCGGAATCCTCGCCTCGTTTCCATATTTCTTTTCAATTCGACCAAAATTGAACGCAGCCAGGGATTAATACCTGTACGCGTCGCGCAGGCACGCTGCTCACCACGTTTTCGAACCTTGATCTCAGAAATATGAGCCCTCACTTAAGTCCTCAAGTAGACCCGGGTTTGTTGGTTCCCAATGCAGGAGTTTTCGTGTGATGGCATTCGACGCTTTCGTGTCGGCCCCGAAGAACCGGCTCATCCAACCAAAGTGCTCTGCCGCTTGATCAGTGGGTACCGAGACCACCGGTACACCGAGACCAGATCCGATCGCTTCGGCGATTGCCTTAGTGGGTATCCCAGGTTCGGCGACCGCGTGCACCGATGTCCCAGCTGGAGCAGATTCAAGTGTGAGACGAACGAGTCGTGCCGCGTCAACTCGGTGCACGGCGGGCCAGGAGTTGGCACCGTCGCCGATGTAGCCCGACGCACCTTTGTCGCGCGCGATGGCAACGAGCGTGGCGATGAAACCGTGATCACCCTTGCCGTGGACCGTGGGAGCAAATCGAACGCACGACGAGCGAACGCCGGCGTCGGCCAGGGACAGTGCGTAGGCGACGTTGGCGATGCGCGGATGAACACTTGGATCCGATTGGTCGTTCTCGGTGGCGACGTGTCCGGGAGCGAGTCCGAGTACACCTCCGGCCACGACGAACGGACGGTTCGTCTCTTCGAGCACCGACCCGATGGCCTCGACAACCTTTCGGTCAGTCGCGGCGGCTTCTTGCATCCGCGAGAAGTCGTGGTTGTAGCCCAGGTGGGTGACGCCGTCGCACCGATCGACCCCGTCGAGGAGGCTCGAGGGTTCGTCAAGCGACCCCCGGTACGCCTCGGCTCCGGCGGCCACGATCGCGGCGGCCGATTCGTCGGAACGCGCGAGGCCCAACACTTCGTGTCCGGCTTCGAGTAATTCTGGAACCACCGCCGAGCCGATCCAGCCCGACGCTCCAGTCATGAATACACGCATTTGGTTTCTCCTTTGATTCGCGGACATCTTCGCGTGAGTACGCGGTTGATGTCAGTTCCTGCCATCACTATATCGATGATGTCAGCGGCTGTCAACACCGAATACACTTGGCCCATGGTGCGATGGGAACCGGGCAGTCAAGGCAGGCTCGCTCAGGCTGCTCTCGAGCTCTACGGCGAGCGCGGATTCGATCAGACCACGGTGGCGGAGATCGCCGAGCGCGCCGGTCTCACCGAGCGGACCTTCTTTCGTCACTTCAGCGACAAGCGCGAAGTCCTTTTTTCCGGTGCCCAGGCTCTCCAGGATCTATTGGTGAACACCGTTATCGACGCTCCTACGACAGCGACGCCCATTGAGGCGGTCGAACTCGCACTCGCAGCCGCCGGCAATCTCTTCGACGAGCGCAAGGCGTTCTCGCTGCAGCGCCAACACATCATCGACGGAAGCGCCGAGTTGCGCGAGCGTGAGCTGATCAAACTCGCCACGCTCGCTACGGCCCTCGCCAACGCCCTTCGTACCCGTGGCGTCAGCGATCCGACGGCTGGACTCACCGGCGAGATCGCGATCGCCGTCTTCAGGATCTCTTTCGAGCAGTGGGTCGCGTCGCACGACTCGCGCAGCCTTCCGCAACTCATCCGTGACTCGTTCGATCAGCTGAGTGCCGTCACGGCGAAGTAGTGACGCTGTCCCGAAACCGCGGCTAGAGGTTCGCGTTGGCCGGCACTGGGTGCCGCTCCACGCGTCGAGTACCGGGTTCACGATCATGGGCGCTTTGGCGCAAATGGAACTGGGTCACGCCAATCGTGAGCGACACCGCACCGAGCACGTGAAGTTCCACCAGCAACGGCGGTACGTGGGTCAGGTACTGCGTGACGCCAATGGCCGCTTGCACCAATGAGATGAGCACCAGACGGCGCACGCCGAAGCGAAGCGCCGTAGGCACGTCGCTCCTCCAGATCGCGAACAGCAGTCCGGTGATCAGGCCGATGAACAGGACCGCGGCGAGCGAGTGCACCCACGCTGCCGAAGAGAATGCGAAAGGAAGGCGTCGTGCCACCAGTTGTCCCTGTGACGAACCGGCGTGTGGTCCCGAGCCCGTGGTCATGGTGCCGGTCACCAGTAAGACGACAAAGGGGATCCAGAGCAGTCGCGCGATCAGCAGAAAGTGCGGGTCGCGAATGTCGCGGCGCGCGCCCGGTCCGTACACGTATTTGGAGCGGTGATAGAGCACGGCGCTGATGACCACCATGGAGAGCGACAACAACATATGCAGTGAGACGAGCCACGGATTGAGCTTGCTGTAGACGACGAAGGCGCCGAGGACCGCATCGGCGACCACGCCTCCGATCAGCATCCCTGAGAGGATTATCAGGTCTGTACGGCGCACTTCGCGAAGAATCGCCGCAATCAACGTGGCGATCGTCACGCAGATGAGCGTCACCGTCACGACGCGGTTGCCGTATTCGATGAGCGGGTGAATGCTCCACGAACCGCTGATTCGCCCTTTGAAACAGGTGGGCCAGTCGGGACAGCCCAGACCAGATCCGGTGAGTCGAACCGCCGCTCCCGATAAGACGATCACGATCATCGAGATGAAAGAGGCGAGGGCGAACCAGCGGAATATCGGGCCCGGCACCACTCGGCGCGTCGAAGAACTCACCACTTCAGACTATGTAATAGGGCGGTCTCCTAGAATCCTCCCCATGACGCTCGCGGCCCCGACCCAACGTTCGCTGGGCGACGTGCTGAGGGGCTACCTCGCGCTCACCAAGCCTCGCATCATCGAACTGTTGCTCGTCACGACGATTCCGACGATGGTCGTGGCCGCCAACGGCATCCCTGGATTGTGGCTGATGGTCGCGACTCTCTGCGGCGGCACGCTCGCGGCCGGCGGCGCGAACACCTTCAATATGGTGATCGACCGTGATATCGACGCGATCATGGAGCGCACGAAACGTCGTCCCTTGGTGACCGGCGTCATGTCGGCGCGCGACGCGACGTTGTTCGCGATTGCTCTCGAAATCGTCGCCTTCGCGGTACTCGCGGTGTGGGTCAATCAGCTCGCCGCGTGGCTCGCGTTGTCGGCGACGGCGTTCTACGTACTCATCTACACGGTGTGGTTGAAGCGTCGCAGTAAGCAGAACATCGTGATCGGCGGCGCCGCCGGTGCCGTGCCGGTGCTGGTCGGTTGGGCCGCGGTAACGAATTCACTCACCTGGACGCCCGTGTTGTTGTTCCTGGTGATCTTCATCTGGACGCCTCCACACTTTTGGGCTCTCGCTGTTCGCTACCGCGATGACTACCAGGCGGCCAATGTCCCGATGATGCCGGTCGTGACATCGCTTCGCCACACGACACTTGAGATACTCATCTACTCCGTCTTGATGTGGGCACTCACGGTCTTGATTGGACCGACCGCGCACCTCGGCGTCGTCTACGCCGTCTCGGCCACCGTGCTCGGGGGACTGTTCACTCTGTATGCCGCGCGACTCTATCGACACGCGCGCGTCGATAAGGCTGACGTCGGCGAGGCCATGCGGCTGTTCCACTTCTCCATCACGTATCTAACGGCGCTCTTCGTTCTGATGGCGGTTGACGTCCTTGTCCGACACCACTAGTCCACCGCGTCGACGTCTCTCGCCGAAGCAGCTCTACATCGGTCTCGGTACGACAATTGGCATCATCGCGGTCGTCGTGGTTTCCATCTTCACCGGAGGTCACGTCACCACCAATGACGGCGAACCGACGAGCAATCTGGTTGGCAAATCAGTTGCCTCGTTTTCACTCAGTGGTCTGACGAGTGGCACGGTCGTTGCGCCTTGGAAGAGTCATCACGCCGCGGTACTGATCTTCTTCGCCAGTTGGTGCGGTCCGTGTCAAAGTGAGATGCCCAAAGTGGCCGCTTACCTGCGACATCACAACGAAGGCTCCATCCACATCGTCGGAATCGACGCGAACGACGAGCGCGGTGCGGCGAAGACCTTCGTAAAGAAGAGTGGCGTCACGTTCCCCGTTGCCTTCGATGCGAACGGCGTGGTGACGGCACAGACCTTCAAATTCCTGACTCTCCCCGAAACCGCATTCGTGCGAGCTGATGGAATCGTCAACCAGGTTTATTTTGGGGCGATACCAAAAAACATCTTGGTTCAAGACATTGCGTCGCTGCGCCGCGCTTAATCGAAGCGGAACGTTCGGGCGGCAACCAGCGGTGCCACCAGTGCCCAGATGGCGAGCACAATCCAGTCCGCGCCGGTGGGCGTGAGGCCTTGTCCGAGCACTCGGTGCAGACCTTCGGCCATGGCCCCAGGTGGTAATGCAATGGCAACTCGACGGATGAAGACCGGCAGGGTCGTCAACGGTATGACGATTCCTGAGAGCAGCAGCAGTACGAGGTAGAGGCCGTTGCTCGCGGCGAGATTCACTTCCGCGCGAAGTCGTCCTGCGAGCGCCAGGCCTATTCCGGCGCAACCGGCCGAACCGAGGACGAGCACGGCCGCGACCTCGAGTCCGCCGCTCGCGCCGCCGCGTGGGCGCCAGGTCAACGTGAACGCGACCAGCGAGAGCATGACGACTTGCAATGCTTCGGTCACCAACACGCCGGCGATCTTCGCGCCGACGAGACGACGAGTGCCGAGCGGCGTCACGTGAAGACGCCGCAGCACCCCGTAACCACGTTCGAAGCCGGTGGCGATCGAAAGCGCGACGAGCGACGTCGAGAGCACACAGAGGACAAGTATTCCCGGCGCTATGAAATCGACTCGAGACTTGGTCGGCGTTGACACCACTTTGGTGAGTGAGAAAAACAAGAGGAGGAGGACCGGTATCCCTACTGTCAACAGGAGCGTCTCGCCTCGGCGAAACGTCATACGGACCTCGGCGCGACTCTGTGCCCACCACGCGTTCACGGCCGGACCTCGTGACGTTCTTGTTCGATCAAATCTAGATAGCGCTCTTCTAATGAAGCCCTCGTTCGCAGTGACAGTAACGTCACTCCCGCGCCGGTCAAGAAGTCATTCAATGTCGCCATTCGTTCCGGGGTCGATTCGGTCTCGCAACGAATCCGGTTAGGTGCATCTGTGGTGATGACGCACTGAAGCCGCGAGGAGAGCACTGAGGTGTCGACCGGACCTGAGAGCTCGATGATCATCTCCGGTGCACCCGCGAGTTCGTCAAGCGTGCCGTGGATGACGACGTGACCGCGGTTCATGATGATCACTCGATTCGACGTCCGCTCGGCTTCGGCGAGCTCATGCGTCGTGACCAACAGCGCGCATCCCCGGTCGGCCTCGGATGCGATGAGGTCGCGAATGACTTGGCGGCCTTCGGGGTCGACGGCCGTCGTCGGCTCGTCAAGTAACAACGCCCGAGGTCGTCCGAGTAACGCCAGAGCCAGCAGCGTTCGTTGCTGTTCACCGCCACTGAGACGTCGCCAGGGCGTACGCGCGGATCGCTGCAGATCGAGCAAGTCGAGAAGTTCGTCGGTACCACGAGGTGCGTCGTAGTACGAGGCGGTGAGGTCGAGCACCTGACGTGGCGACATCGGGAACCAGACGCCGCCACGCTGCAACAGCGCGCCCGTGCGCACGACGACTTCACGATGATCGCGCAGCGGATTGAGTCCGTGGATGCGCACCGTTCCAGACGTTGGTGGCCGGAATCCGAGCAACGTCTCGACGACGGTGGTCTTTCCCGCCCCGTTTGGTCCGAGCAGCGTGACCACTTCGCCGTAGGCGACGTGAAGGGTGACGTCGTCGACTGCGGTCAACTCGCCGAAGTTGACTGTCAGATCATTGACCTCGACCGCGTAGCTCACGACCTTCGAACATAGACGGTTCTCGCAGATGGCTTTGGTGTCCTAGGTAGGCTTCAAGACATGATTGACCTTGTCCAACTGCGTCGCGAACCGGACATTGTGAAGGCCGCCCTGGCTCGTCGCGGTGTCTCGACGGTGAAGATGGACGAAATAATCGCCTTGGACGTCGAACATCGGGAACTGTTGCAAGAGGCCGAACAGCTTCGCGCCGAAGTCAAGTTCCTATCGCGACTCGTCGGCGAGGCACGTCGTGACAAGGACGAAGAGACGGCCGCGACCTTGAGCGAAAAGAGCCGTGCCCTGGGCGAAGACGAGCGTGCGGCGACTGAGGCGATGGAAAAGGTCGGCGCCTTGCTGCACGAAGAACTCCTAATGATCCCGAATCTCCCTGATCCTGAGGTCCCGGAAGGAGTCGACGAGACCGGCAACGTCGAGTTGCGCCGTTGGTGGCCGGGAATGGACGAGGGCGAGCCGTTCCCCGAGTTCGCCGATCATCAGAAAGTTCCGCACTGGGACGTGGGCCTCGAACTCGGGATCCTGGACCTCGAGGCTGGCGCGCGAATCGCCGGTTCGATGTTCCCGCTGTTTCGAGGCGCAGGTTCGCGCCTTCTTCGCGCGTTGAGCGCGCTCTCACTTGCTCGCAACGCGAGTGACTACGAGGAGATCCGACCTCCTACGCTGGCCCTGACCGAAACCATGATGTCGACCGGCCATTTGCCGAAGTCCGCTGACGATATGTATGCCATGGAACGCGACGGACTCTGGGCGATCCCGACGGCCGAAGTGCCACTCACTTCGATGCACGCCAACGAAATCCTGGACGAAGCGACGTTGCCGATCCGACTGTGCGCCGAGACGGCGTGCTTTCGCCGTGAAGCGGGATCCGCCGGTCGTGACACACGCGGCGTGTTGCGTGTGCACGAGTTCGACAAGGTCGAACTCTTCGCCTACTGCACACCCGACCAGAGTTCCGCGGCCTTCGACGACATCCTGGAGCGAGCCGAGAGTCTCTTGCGCGAGCTCGGACTCACCTATCGGCTCTTGAACCTTTGCACTGGTGATCTCGGTTCGGCCTCAGCGCGCACGATTGACTTAGAGGTTTTCAGCCCCGGGGTTGATCGATGGCTCGAGGTCTCCTCGGTCAGTTGGTTCCGCGATTATCAGGCCCGACGGGCGCACGTGCGATATCGCACCAGCGAAGGATCGACCGCGTTGGTGCACACGGTGAACGGTTCGTGCCTCGGGTGGGCTCGCATTTGGGCTGCGTTGATTGAGACGTATCGACAGAGCGATGGTTCCGTGGTGTTGCCTGAAGTGCTCGCGCCGTATATGGGCGAACTGCGAATGATCAGCCCGGCGCTTTCGTAGCTTCGTAGCGATAGCCGACGCCGCGCACCGTGGTGATGTGCTCCGGGTTTTTTGGATCGTCCTCGATCAACGTCCGTAGTCGCTTGATATGCACATCGAGGGTCTTGGTGTCACCGACGTAGTCACTGCCCCAGATGCGATCGATCAGTACTTCACGAGTCAATACTCGCCCCGGGTTCTCGAGGAGGAGTCGCAACAACGCGAACTCCTTCTTGCGCAGTTTGATCTCTTCGCCGTTTACGTAACAACGGCGCGCGTCGATGTCCATCCGAATCGGGCCAAGTTGGATCTCGTCGTCGGACGCCTCGACTTGCTCGTGCGACTCTCGCCGTCGAAGTACTGCACGAATCCGAGCGACCAGCTCACGGAGTCGGTAGGGCTTCGTAACGTAATCGTCGGCCCCGATCTCGAGCATGAGCACCATGTCGACCTCTTCGCCTTTGGCGCTCACGATGATGATGGGCACGTCGCTGCTGGCACGAATCTGACGACAGACATCGAGCCCCGACAGCTTGGGCAACATGAGGTCGAGCAGGACGATGTCAAAGGTCGTATTGCCGAAGAGGATCATCGCCTGCGAGCCGTCACGCGCCACGGCCACGTCGAAGCCTTCACGGTCGAGTCCAATGGTCAACGCGTCGACGAAGGACTCCTCATCTTCGACGAGGAGTATCTGTATCCGTTTGTCGTTGGGATGTTTCTTGGGCATCAGTGCGTCATCGGCAGTTCAAGCGTGAAGGTCGAACCCTCGCCCTCACGTGACTCCACCAGGACGTTACCCCCGTGGTTCTGCGCGACGTGCCGCACGATGCTGAGTCCCAGTCCCGTTCCGCCGGTTTCTCGGGCGCGACCCGGATCCACACGATAGAAGCGCTCGAAAATCCGCTCGAGGTCCTTCGCCGGAATGCCGACACCCTGGTCCTTGATCGCGATCAACGCGACCGGTCCGACGCTCTCACCCTCTTCGGTGACGACCGCCTCGATGCGGTCAATCGTGATGCTCACGAGACCACCCCTCGGGGAGTAGACGACTGCGTTCTCCAGCAGGGCGTGGATGGCCGAGATCAATTGACGGCGGTCGCCGACGACGACGAGATTGGCCTCCGGCTCGACGAAGTCGACTTTGACATCGTGCTGTTCGGCGGCGGTGCGAATTCGCTCGATGGCGTCGGCGACGATCAACACGACCGGGATCGGCTCGCGTGACGGCGATCCTTCACCTTCGATACGCGAGAGGTCAAGAAGATCTTCGATGATGCGGTTGACCCGGAACGCCTCGTTGTTGATGCGCTCGGCCAGTCGGTGCGCAACGGCAGGGTCCGTCTCGAAAAGCAACGTTTCGGCGAGGAGTCCCAACGCGCCCATCGGTGTCTTCAACTCGTGGGACACGTTGGCGATGAAGTCACGGCGAATGTCTTCGAGGCGGCGGCGCTCGGAGATGTCCTCGATGATCGCCAACACGCCCAACGGCCGACGACCGTCGTCGATGACGGCCGCTCGAATGGTGAGGGTCCTTCGCGGCGGTCCGTAAATGTCGACGGTGCGCTCGGCGATGCCGTTCGACCAACCTTCGGCGAGTACGTCGGTGACGGCCTGGGCCGCGATGGCGTCGCCGTAGCGACTGGTCATGAGCGTCTCGGCTTGGGTGTTGCGAAAGATGACGCCACCACTCTCGTCGCACAGGACCAATCCGAGGGGAAGTGAGTTCATCGACTGGCGCAGTCGCGCTGAATCGGCACTGGACTCCGACACCGCCGTGCTGGCCTCGCCGGTCGCTTCTTCTAAGAAGCTGAGCGCTGTCTCGACCTTGCCCTTGTCGTCGTGCGGCTCGATGCCGAGTCGTGAGGCGAGCGCCATCAGTCGTTGGGCGATCGCGCGGTGACCACGTTGCCGATTGATCAGAAAGCCGATGAAGAGTCCTACGACGAGGACGCCGGTACCCGCGCCGTAGAGGGCGGCCGGAGGCCACTTGGAAATCACGTTGTGGGCTACGGCGACGAGCACGGGACCATTCTCGCAGACGAAGGCACCAGGGTCGCGCCAGCGACCGTTGGGCGCACCCCTACGAAAGCGAGAATCCCATGCTGTTCGCCAATGTCACTCTCACCCCGTCGACAACCGCCCTGCCAGGAAGTGCCGCGCTCCAGCAGATCGCCAACGGGATCGCCGCGTGGGCCCTGATCGGCGCGCTGGTCTCACTTCTGCTCGGCGCAGCGCTTTGGGCCGTCGGGTCTCACACGCAGAACATGCACCAATCCTCACAAGGCCGAAAGGCCGTTCTGACGTCGCTCATCGCAGCGGTGCTCATCGGGGCGGCTCCCACATTGATCAACTTCTTCTTCAACACGGGCCTCAGCGTCAAATAGTGGGAGCCGCCTCATGCATTATTCGACCGGTCAGCTGCGTGACGCACGCCGTCACCTCGACGGTGGTCAGTGGTTTCTTCAACACGCTGACGGACTGGGTCCTTAATAGTGTCGGCTGGTTTCTCCATAGTGCGGGTGCCGTACTCAGCGCGTCCAGCGAGCCTTCGACGATCATTCGCTCAGCGACGCCAGAGTTCAACGTCCTCATCAATATCTCGCCGGCGCTGTTGATGCTCGGACTCTTGGTGGCGACCCTCCAGGCGGTTCGACACGGTGACGCGTCATCCCTCTGGCGGGTATATCTCGGGGTGGCCCCGGCGTGCGTCATGGGCATATTCTTGGCGCGACCTTTCGCCGCGCTGATCCTCGAAATGGTCAACCAACTCTCGTCGAGTGCATCCAACATCGTCGTCGAACGTCAGTCAGGACTTACGACGGCGTTGACGAGTGTGGCCAGCGTCGTCCCGTCGTTTGCTTTGTTCGTCCTGGCCGTCGCCGTTGTCGTCGGATCGTGGTTGCTGTGGTGTGAACTCATCGTCCGAGCGGTGGTTCTGACTTTGTTACTAGTGCTCGTGCCGGTAATTGTCCCGCTCGCGACATTTCCCGCAGGACGTCGGTTGGGATGGCGACTCGCCGAGACGTTTCTTGCAGTTGCGGTGAGCAAGTTCTTAATCGTCATCACTCTTTCGCTCGGATTCGATGAACTCCTCGGTAGTTCCGCGACGCAGGTGATCACCGGCGCGCTCACGCTGATCCTGGCGTGTTTCTCGCCTTTTCTCTTGCTGAAGGTGATCCCGTTCATGGAGACCGCGGCACTTCACAACCTCGAGGGTGTGCGGTCTCGACTCACCAAGACCGTGACCGACATTCCGTCATCGCCCATGGCCCAAGCCGCACGCGCATTGACTCCCGAAGCGCCCTTTAGTGGTCCCGAGGAACGTCCGGAAGATCTCGGACTCGGCATGTGGGAGGGCGGCCCCGAGACTCCAATGCCAGAGCAGAAAGGGAACAAGTTGCCACCACCTGTCGGCACGGCGACACCTCGAGGAGGGCACGTGGCGTACCGAACCGATGAGATGGGTCCCGTGGTCGGTTGGCATTTCGATGAGTGAACCGCTCGGACTCGGCGTCTCGGATGGCGAGAGCCGTTGGATTGGCGTTCGTCGTCATCAAGCTGCGCTCGCCATCGTCGGGATGGGACTCGTCGGCGAGTGGATCACACAGGTTCATGGTGCACCGATCGAACTCTTAATGGGAATCTTGTTGCTGACGTGCGCGTTGCCGACGAGCGACGGCTTGACCGTGGGGGAACGTCTTCGCATTGGCGTGACGTTCGCAGCTCGCCCGCGCTGGACGTCCATTCGGGCTAAGAGAGTTACGAACGTGTTGGCGATTACCGCCCGCGGCGATGCAACGGCCCGCGGTTACGAGTTGCAACATCGGGGTCGCCTGGATCTCGCTGGACGGGACCTGGTCAACGCATCGGCCCTGGCGGACTTTGCAGATGCGCTCGCGACGTCAAAGGACACGCGGCATTTCGCGTTGCACGTGCGATCGAGCCCGAGCGGTGTGGCGACATTGCTGGTCGCGCCGACGGACGTGAGTGCTCCCTCGGGCTGGACCGAAAACTCCGCCCTGGCTTTCGAGGCGACGAGCGTCGGCGACAAGGGTGCGACGTGGCTGCTGGAACGATGGGCGTACGTGCGAACAACCCAGGGCGTGGTTCGCGTATTACGAGTGCGCGATTTCAGTGCCGTACCCGACGGACAGGCATTCCTTAATCGACTTCAATTTGCGTCACCGTGGTTGGACGTGGTGACACACGTCGATGTGGTGGGAGGAGTACGCGCCAATCGACTCGCCGCTCGAGCAGTTCACCGTGTAGGCAGTGACGATGCGACCTCGCAGTCGGCCGGCTTTCGGCGCACGGCGCAGTCCACCCGCACACTCGAGCGGCTCCGCCAGCGCGAATCGCTGGTCGTCGAAGGCGCCGCGTTGCTGCGCGTCGCAGTATTCGTGGTAGTTCGAGCGGCGTCACTCCAGCAACTTCGACGAGACGTGACGGCGGTGACGCGCAACGCCTTTGAATCGGGTCTTCGCTGCGAACTCGGCTTCGGGCGCCAGGCATTGTGGTACTGCGCGCAACTCCCTGGTGCTCCTGGATGGTGAGTCGTTCCTGGACGCATTGGGCGACGTCGCGCGATCTCGTCAGCCTCATGGTTCCTTTCCACGATGCCGGGACCGGGCTCGCGGGACGCAGACTCGGTAAGGCGCAACGAGGTGGTGCCTTCGTCCTCGACCCCTTTGATGCGTACGCGACCGGCGTGGTGTCCAACCCCAACGTCATCGTGGCCGGTTCGATCGGCGCGGGTAAGAGCACAGTGGTGAAGATGATGGTGGACCGCGCATTAGAGCGTGGCCGCCGAGCCGTCATCATCGACCCGAAGGGTGAGTACGCGCAACTAGCTCGGGCCTACGGCGTCGATGTCGTCGCGCTGGGCCGCGACGGGTGGTGCAGTCCCTTTCCCTCGAACGACCGCGAAAGTCGAGACCTGCTGCGAGCTCTCGTCGCGAGCGCTCAAGGGGCTGCTCTCAAGAGCGACCAGCACTACGTCATCGATGAACACTGGAAGCGATTGGAGTCACCCCGGCCGCGAAGGGTACTGCGCGCGCTCTTCGAACTGGTGCGTCCACACCTGACGTCGGCCTCAGGACCGGAACGGACCTTGGCCTTGACGCTCTACCGATTCATCCACGGTGATCTCGCCGGACTCTTTGACGGCGACGACGATCCGATGGTCTTCGAGGGCCAACTCGTAGTACTGGATTTATCGGCGCAGTGGTCATCAAACTCGTTCTCAGTCGCGGCGTTGAGTGCGGTCGCGGCCGCGCAGCAGGTCGTGGCGGTGGAAGGTGAGCTCGGCTATCTCGTCCTTGATGAGGCGTGGTCGCTGTTGGCTGATCCGCACGCTCTGCGCTGGCTGCAAGGTTCGTGGAAATTGGCTCGCGCCAAAGGCCTCAGCCATGTGCTGGTACTGCATCGATGGAGTGACGTCGCTGCGGCGGGCGACGTTGGTTCAGCGCATCGCGAGCGCGCTCAGGGACTGCTTCGTGAGTGCGAAACAGCCTGGCTCTTTCGTCAGCCACCCGATGAAGCACGCGAGATGGCGATCGCGTTGGGTCTGCATCGACGCGAGGAGCGATATCTCGCAGCGCTTCCGAAAGGAACGGCGCTCGTGCGTTACGGAGCACACCGGTCGATCGTTCGCGTACGACCAGATGATCGGGACCGCGAATTCATCGACACCGACGGTGCGATGAGGATTCCGCTTGCCAATGAATGATCGACCAACTCTTGGTCGTCGGACATTTCACGGACTCAGTTACGGCCCGCGGGTTCGCCTCGCACCACGCAGTTCGCTGCTTATCGTCGGGCCGACGCAGGTGGGTAAGACGTCCTCGCTCGTCATCCCGGCACTACTGCGTTGGAGTGACGCTCTTGTGGTGACGAGTGTGAAGAACGACGTCATCACCGCAACCCGGGACTGGCGTGCCTCACTCGGCGATGTCCAGGTCCTTGAGCCCGGGCTCGAAGGTGGGACGACGTGGAATCCGCTCGAGGGAGTCTCCACGTTGCGTCACGCCTTTCGCGTCGCGCGCGACCTGACCAGCGCGACGCCCGAGCGAGGCGAGACGGAGTATTGGTACTCGCTCGCAACCAAAACCGTCGGATCGCTGCTAATGCTGGCGTTCCAAAGTTCTCGTGACATCTTCGACGTGGCTCACGCCATCGAGAGTCGCGAATTCGATAGGTGGCTCGACGTCGTCGGTCACAGCGAGGCTGGCGACGTCCTGGAGACCTTCCTTTCGCGCGACCACCGGACCATCGACGGCATATTGACCACCGCCGAGACGATGCTGATGCCGTGGAGGTTTCGTCAGCCGTTGGCTCGGGTACGTTCCGTCGTCGAGGGACCGAACACCTTGTATCTCTGCAGTCCCCGTGGAGAACAGCGACACTACGAGTCACTCTTTCGGGGCGCTCTTCGGATGGTCTTAGAAGAACAGCAACGACGGACCGAACTCGGAACCCAGCGACGCCTGCTCCTCGTGCTCGATGAAGCTGCGACCGTCGCGTCACTCGACGAACTCGATCAAATGGCCGCGACGGTCAGCGGCCTGGATGTCACGCTGGTCACCGTGATACAGGATTTTTCCCAGTTGAAGGCTCGCTGGGGCGCGCGAGCATCGACGATCGTCAACAATCACACCACTCGTCTGGTCCTCGGTGGCTTGGCCGACCCCACGGCGTCACAGTTTCTCCCAGAACTGTTTGAGACGCGAAAGGACGCGCCTCCGTCGGTGCCGCTTCGCCAACGTCCGCGTGGAACGGGCACGGTCATTGCCGGACATCGGCCCGCCTACGCACTCCGACTTCAACCCTGGTGGAACGACAGGCGACTACGCGTCAGAGGGGTGCGTGAGCAATAACTAGCATTTATCGATGGCTCCACCGCAAACTCCCGTGCAGGATCAGATACTGGCGGTTGATATCGGTGCCACGAACGTCAAGTTTTGCCACGTGGACATTCATGGCGACATGCTCGAGACCCCGCGACGGCGTCCAACGCCGTATCCCTGCTCACCCGATCGCCTGATCGAAGCGCTCGATGAGCGTATCGAAACCAGCGAGTGTTTACGGGTAGGAATCGGCTTTCCCGGCGAGTTCATCGACGGTCACGTGGTGCGTCCAGGCAACCTGTCGCGCCCGGGTGGCGTCACCACGGAGGTCGATCCAGATCTCGAATCGCAGTGGCGGGGTTTTGAATTCCAGGCGGCCCTCTGCAAGGTGACCGGCCGCGACGTACGGGTGGTGAACGACGCGACCTTGGCCGCACTGGGTTCGATCGACGGTCACGGTGTCGAACTGGTCTTGACGTTGGGTACCGGCCTTGGTATCGCTTTGGCGATCGATGGCACGTTGCGAAAGATCCGCGACGTCGGTGCCGAGGTGTTCGTTCGGGGCAAGACCTACGACCAGACCATTGGCGAACACTCGCGCGCGACCGATGAGGTGCATTGGGGCGAGCTGTTGGTCATGGCGGTCGACGGTTTCGTACGCGAGTTCGGGGCGACGACGGTCCACTTGGCCGGCGGCAACGCTCGACGGGTGGCGCCGACTTTGTTCGTCAATACCGACTACCGCGTGGTGATCAACGGGAACCAGGCCTCGATCCGCGGGGCCGCCAAGCTCTTCTACAACTGAGCGAGGTCGACCGCGCTTTGCGCGAGTACTCCCGCCAGTATCCGACACGCGCCGTCTTGCACTTGGAAATCGGGACTGTGGTGCATGCCGCTCGACCCGTCGTCGTTGGCTCCGCCAATGAACATGTAACAACCGGGAACCCGATTTAAAAACTCCGAGACGTCGTCACTCGGGGTGAAGGGAGGAATGGCCATCACGCCACTAGCACCCACGACTTTGGTGGCGGATTTCATGACCTGTTCGTAGATGTCGGCGTTGTTGACGACGGCCGGTGCGAGATCGGTCAACTCGAGCGAGCATGACACCACGTACATCGACTCGATTTCCTGCAGCAGCGACCGCAGACGATCGAGGGCCTCAACGTGCTGTTCTGGGGTGAACGTTCGCAGCGTGCCGCGAAGCACGGCGTGTCGCGGGACGACGTTCATGGCGGTTCCGGCGTTGATGACGCCAGCGGCACAAGCGCAGTTGGTCCCTTCGAAGGAAAGTCCGTCGACGACTTCGCCGAGACGCGGCGCGAGGTGGCTCACGGCGAGTATGACGTTGCCTTCCACGCTCGCCATGGCGCCGTGACCGCCTTTGCCCGTGATGTGCACAGAAAGCGACGCGGCCCCACTCATCATGACGCCCGGTTTCGTGCCGACGAATCCGAGGGGCGCGAGGGACGAGACGTGTGCACCTATGACGACGTCGACCGGATTGTCGTTCAACACACCACCTTGGATCATCGCTACTGCGCCGCCCAGTGCTTCTTCGGCCGGCTGGAACAACAGAGTGAACTCTCCGGCGAGATCTTCTTGTCGTCGCGACAGGACGTCGGCGATTCCGAGCAGACCGGCCGTGTGAACGTCGTGGCCGCATGCGTGCATCACTCCGGCGTTCACCGAGGCGAAGGAGATCTGGTTGTCCTCTGCTACGGGAAGTCCATCGATGTCGGCGCGGATCATGATCCGTCGTCCGGGCTTCGCGCCGCGAAGGACAGCGACCGCACCGGTTTCGGTCGGGCAAGCCGTGAGTTCCCATCCAAGATCGACGAGACGGTCTCGTACGACCTGAGTCGTGCGCTGTTCTTGGAACGCGAGTTCGGGATGAGCGTGAAGGTCATGTCGTAGTTCCACCATGGTGGCGTCGACGCTGTCGAGAAGTTGCGGAAGTTCGTCGGCGAAGGAGTTGGGCATAGACGCATGGTAGTGAGATGACCTCGATAAAGCAGAAGGACGGTCGACTACGATGGAAGGTCAGCAACAACGCGGCTGTAGCTCAGCGGATTAGAGCATCGGTCTACGGAACCGAGGGTCGGGGGTTCGAATCCCTCCAGCCGCACCACTTCGGAAGTCAGTTCGGGTGTGAAAGTCCGGGACATGTGTCTCACTTTGACTCCGGGACATGTGTCTCACTTTCCGGCCCGGCTTCGATTTCCCTGTCCCGGTGGCTCCGGGACCTCTGTCTCACTGCTTCCACCTTTTTGACACGCTGTCACTCGAGTTCTGGACGTGCGTCCGGTGTTCGAGGAGGCGGCAATGTTGAGCGAGCTATCCATGGTTGAGCAGCGCTATCTGGCGGTGCGCGAAGCACTCGATTCCGGCGCGACGATCGTCCAGGTCGCCGCGCAATATGGCGTCGATCGACGGACACTGCACCGCTGGCTCACCCGCTACGCCAACGGCGGACTCGAGGCGCTGGCCGATCGCTCGTCGCGTCCCGACACGAGCCCGACGCAGATGGATCCGAGGATCGAGGCGCGCCTCGTGATGATGCGCCGTCAACACTCGGGCTGGGGACCGCGCACGCTGCGCACGAAGTTGGTGAACGAGTTCGGTGAGCGCGCCCCGAGTCGCTCGGCGGTCTACCGTGCACTCGTGCGTCATCAACTCATCGTGCCGGCACCGCGTCGTCGTCGCGCCGAGGACTACCGGCGCTTCGAGCGCACTCGTTCGATGGAGATGTGGCAGATGGACGTGGTCGGACGGATCTATCTCAGTGACGGCACGTCGATCAGCTGCGTGACCGGCATCGATGACCACAGCCGCTACTGCGTGAGTGCTCAACTGGTCGAGCGGGCCACGGCCCGCCCGGTCTGTGACGCGCTGCTGCTCGCCCTCCAGCGTTACGGCCCACCGGAGGAGATCTTGACGGACAACGGTCGTGTCTTCACCGGCAAACACCAGACCAAGCCCGCCACCGTGCTCTTTGACCGGATCTGTCTCAACAACGGCATCAAGCACCGTCTCACCGCGCCCTACCATCCGACCACCACCGGCAAGGTTGAACGACTGCACCGCACGATGCGCGATGAGTTCTTCAGCGAGCAGCGCTTTGACACCATCGAAGAGACCCAGGCCGCCCTCGACGCGTGGGTCGTGACCTATAACACCGAGCTCGAGCATCAGTCCCTGGGCGACACCGTGCCGCTACGTCGCTTCGAGCTCGCGCGACGCGACGTCGTCGAGATCATCGACGGCGATATCGAGACCGAACCCGTCATCGCGTCGCGCAAGTCCCTCAGCCGCGTGGTCGACGAGAAGGGCCGGGTAACCGTGCTGAACTTTCGCTACCACGTCGGACGCGTCTACAGCGGCGAACGGGTCCAGGTCTCGAGCGACGACGGACTGCTCTACGTGCACCACCGCGAAGTGTTGATCGCCACCCACGCTCGCCGCCACCTCGTTGACGACGACGTCGCCTTCTTGGCCCAACCGAAGGCTAAGGCTCCCACCAAAGGTGACGAGGTGATCCGCAAGGTCGATCCCACCGGAGCGGTGAGTTTCGCCGGCTCCAACTATCGCGTTGGCAACGGCTACCGCGGACGACGTGCCGGAGTGCGAATCGTGGGCGACACCGTGCAGATCACCGTCGACGGCATCCTCATCCGCACGCACCAATCGCGCCACGACAAGTCCAAGGAGTTCAGTGCGCTGGCTCAACCAAACGGAAGAAAGAGGAGGAAAGATGTCGCATAGGTCCCGGAGCCATAACGTGACACGGGTGGTGAGACTTCACAGGAAGTCAGTTCGGGCTTCAAAACTAGGAGCTTCGATGTCAAATGCACGGTTGGGATCCGTTCCAGTGCATCGTGAAGGATGCACCTTGTGCAGCGATAGCCCTTTGGTGATACTTTCCCGAACGTGACCCTCTTGATACCAAAATTGTTGCGATCCGTTTCAGCATCAGTCCTCATGACATTGCTTTTGGCGACAGGCGTCGCAGTTTCCTCACAGCCGGGAACCGCGTCGGCAAGCCTCAGGTGTCACCCGCTCACGAATAGCGGACGTTGCTATGAACCGGGAGAATTCTGTCGTCACACGGATCGTGGTGTTCGCGGAATCGCTGGGGACGGCAAGAAGATCGTTTGTCGAAACAACGATGGCCTCCGTTGGGAACCGTATTAGGACTCAACGGAATCCTCGGGACAATCTGACGGAGGTTTCCACCGAGTCGAGGTAGCTGGCGAATGTTTACGGGACTCTGGCCCCCAACGCGCCGGTTTGAGAATTATCTCTCAGCTATCTAACAGCACCTTCACACGACTCTCACAGGTGCGCTCTCTACTTTGAGGATTGTTCCTTTGAAAGGAGAACCAGTGACACATTTCACTTCCCGAAGGTTTGCGGCACTCGCGCTCATCGCAGCGATGGGTATCAGCATTCCCTCACTTGCTTATGCCAGTCCGCCGACCACGACCACAACCGCACCGAACCCGAATTTCGTGGTGGCGCAAAAGGCTCTGGAGCTTCAGCTAGCGAACCGTGCGACACAATTGGGGCACATTGTGGCAGACGTAGCGGCGGCGACTTCGCTGAGCTCGAGTGCTTCGGTGATACTCCAAGCACGCCTTTCCACTGAAGAAGCGAATATCAATTCACTGATTGCGAAGGTTCCGACGGACACGAATCGGGCAGAACTGAACGCGGACCGCACCGCGATGCTGAAGGACAACCGCGTGTACGCGGTGATGTCGCCGCAAGTGTTCGAAATGATCGAGGCTTCGGTTGTCGCTACTCAGGTGACGGCGATGCAAGGCAACGAGCCGACGCTCCAGTCCGAGACCGCGTCAATCGTTGGTCTACCGGGATACAAGAATGCGATCAATCACTACAACAACTACGTCGCGCGGCTTTTGAACTGGTCAGCCAAAATATTGACCGTTGAAAGCATTGTCCTTGCCCAGACTCCTCAGGGTTTCCCTGGGAACACGAAGATTTTCGTTGACCAGAATCACCGGATTCTTGACGCGAACATCGCTTTGGCGTACGCCGCGTATGACGCGAGCATCATCGGTCTCGCAACTGGTGGCTACACCGGCTCATAGGACACTCCAGTCGTCATTCCCATTGATTGTCGACGAAGGCGGTCGGTGACTTCGGTCACCGACCGCCCTGCGGGCATCTCGCAGCTCTAGAAGATCTGCAGAGCTGGAGACTGACTGAAACCAGTTGATACCGAATCGCCGAATGTGTCTTGAATGGTGTTGAGAGGCGTGAAAGTGAACGTGCTCGCTGAGCCGGCCTTTAGCTTGCTCGAATTCGAAGGAGCTCCCGTCACGGTGAAGGTCACGGTCTTGTTGGAATTGCTCAGACTGAGGGTCCCTGTCGCGGCACTGGTCTGGCCCGACATCTCGTAGGCCGACGACGTCACAAAGCCGACAGAGTTCAGGTTGCTGATGGTCATCGTGGTTGACGTGGCGCTCGTTCCGACCAACGTCATCGTCGAAGCTCCAGCGCCGGTGGTGACCGTGCTGGGGTTGAGTGCGTTGTCGAACGTCACGGCGAAGGTGTCGCCGACGCCCATGACGCCGACGGTGTTACCGCTGGCGTTGGTGCTTGTGATACTCGATACCACGAACGTTGCTACCGTGCTGCCGGAAAACGATGAGCTCGCCGCACTCGTCCAGTGAGTCCCAACTACCGCCACCACGCCGTAGGTGTAGAGGGTGCTCGCGGCAAGACCTGTATCGGTGCAGGTGGTCGCTGCGATCGTGCCGAAGCAACCGCTCCCGCTTGGCACCGCCGAGCCATTGCGCGTCAACTGATAGCCAGTGGGCGAGGCCCCCGCGCTTGGCTTCACCCAACTGATCACAAGGCTCGATGACTTGGGGCTGGCGGCCGTTCCTCCAGTTGGCGCGTTCACCGTGGTCGACATCGCCTGCGCGGGGTGCGTTGCTGATGTGAGTAGTACGACCCATGTGGTGGCGCCGGCAACGCCTGCGCTTCCCAGGAGCAATGCCACAGCCAATGCAACCAGGTAGCGCCACGAGCTTGTTGGGATGTGTCGTGTAACCACTGGAAATGTTTGCAAAGAAAAGCGGCCGTCGCCCCCAAGTTCGGTTGGGAGCGACGGCCGCATCATCATCACCTCAGCCGGTCGAGTATCGGACCTAACTCGTCCAGGCGTCCGTCGCCGGACTAGTCGTCGCCGTAGCGGCGCCACCGGTGGCGGCGATGCCCGTCAGCGACGGCATGGAGAAGAATGTTGCGGCGCACGCCAAAGGAGCCGCCGCCGTCATCGATGCGTCATTGGTGAAAGTCACGGTGAGTGAACCGCTACCGGCCACCGTGAGCGGGGTGGTCAGCGTGTGGACACTGCCGGAGACCCCCGTCGAGAAGTTCCAGATCACGTCACTGGTCGACGACGTGCATCCACCTTGAGGTGTGCTCAGACCCGACGTTGTGAAGCCGCCTGCGAAACTCGTATTCAACGGCAGATCGACCGCCGTGATCGTCACCGGATAGGCATTGGGGTTGGTGATCGTCGCCACGACGTCGCCGTTCCCGCCCGGATATAAGAGATTGGTCGCTGCCGGGGAGGCAACGGCACTGATCGTCAAGTTGGCAATCGTCGCTGACTGACCCTCGCCCGACGAGCCCGCGTTCAGTCCGACGACCCAGTTAGTCGCGGCGTAGGCGCCGCCGCCGACCAGGGCCGCTCCTACGATTGCCGCGACGATCTTGCTCAACATGGTTTTTGGTGCACGATTCGCCCAAATACGTGATATCCACCGGGTGATTCCCAGCCCCGTCACAGTACTTGACTCCGTCGCAGTTCGGTTTTTACGACTTCGAAGCATTATGTCCTCTTTCTGATTTGTTTGAACTGACTTGATTAAAAGGTCAACTCATCCAAACGGCACCCCATCAGGGTGAGCCAGAAAGACGAATGCCCTTGCACGACAGAAACTGCCTCGCATACATCAAGTTGTGGTCTACGCATTCCCCAACGCTCAACTTGTTCTCGATACTTTGTGTAGACCAACGGTATAAAAACCTAGAGGAGCTACATATCAGATGTAGGGATGCTCTCTGTATTTCTTGTCTACAAACGGAGGGGGCCTCCGGAGGACGAATTTTCAAATAAAAGGGGGGTTTTTAGGGCTGCAGCAGCTTCGTGAGGGCTGCATTCCTGAGAAAAATCGAGTAAATCGGTTAGTCAGGCTGTTGAACGTTAAGCGTGGAATACTCATGGCTTGACAGCGGAAGTCGTCGAATAGGAGACCAAAATGCTCAAGGGATTTAAGTACTTCCTCATGCGAGGCGAATTAATAGTCATTGCGGTCGGACTGGTCGTCGCGCTCGCCTTCAGTGCTCTGATTACGTCGCTCACCACCAATATCATCACTCCACTGATTAATTCTCTCGCTGGTACTTCCGCGAATAGTTCAGGTGTCGGTTGGACGATCAACGGACAATTCATCGCTCTCGGCGCGTTTATCTCGTCGATCATCTACTTCGTCATTTTCATGGCGGTCGTCTATTTCGTTCTCGTCGTTCCGTATCGCTCGTACATGGCGCGCCAAGGCACCGTCGTCTTCGGTGCACCGACACCGCCTCCAGCGGTGAAGACATGCCCGGAATGTCTCTCGGCTGACATTCCCGCGGCCGCAACCAAGTGCTGGCACTGCTCGAGCGTCATCGCCTAAGTCGACCGAGCTCCAATTCGGCGATACCGCCGGCACTACGATGGACCTTCGGGTTTGTCTGCTTCGCGGTTCGGAGTAGCAGATTCAATTTGTAGGTCATTGCGGCTGTAGCTCAGCGGATAGAGCATCGGTCTTCGGAACCGAGTGTCGGGGGTTCAAATCCCTCCAGCCGCACCGAGAGTCCTGAACCTAGGGACCTAAGGGTATGTGGCTCATCGGAATGTAGCGGGGTCACGTCTGAAATGACTCGACAACTGAAGCGACGAAGGTGCTTCAGTTGTAGTTGTGAAAAAACAGACCAAAAACA
>Ga0209006_10000897_pt1 | contig 27640 bp, 23 predicted proteins | sample JacPin_JW_Ref_O2_FD_188567 | JGI IMG/M metagenome (GOLD analysis project Ga0209006, IMG submission 188567) | Forest soil microbial communities from Algoma, Ontario, Canada - Jack Pine, Ontario site 1_JW_Ref_O2 (SPAdes) (version 2) | ecosystem: Environmental > Terrestrial > Soil > Boreal...
CCGCGCGATCGCGGGCAGCAAAGCAAGCAAACGATTCGCTGCGGCAGATTGCGACCGCGATCGTGTCGATCGAAGTGCTGGCGCGCGACTTCTCCGGTTGGGGCCAGCGATTCCCGGCAGCAAAAGCCGAGGCGGAAAAGATACTTGGCGGCTCACCGCAAGTGCGCCGGGCTTGGCTGATGGATCTCTACTTCTTTCCGCCGGTCGGCATGCGCCGCGAACTTGGCGATGCGCTCACACCCCACCGGATCGGAACGCAGACGTGAGGCTGCGATCAATGGTCCGCCCAGGTCGGCGGCCGCCCCTGAAGACGATTGCCGAGGGAGGAGCGCTGGTCGGCGTCCGCCTGCGCACGCTTGTTGGCAAGTTGCGCCAGGCATTTTTCGAACTCAGGCGTGCCGGGCCGCAAACCATAGGACTGGCATTTAGCCGAATCTTTCGTTGCAGCGTCGGCCTCGGCCTGAACCTGCGCTTGCGCGTCAGCCTCCGGCGAATGGGTCGCGCAACCGGCAATCAGAAAAGCAATTACAACGACCAGCGAACGATACACGGCTTGCCTCACCTTCGGTCGAGGCAAGTTAAATCATCCAACGCTACCGGTTTGCAAGTGCGCTACGGGTAAGCAAACAAACATAGGGCGACTGTGGAGACGCGCCTCTCAAGCGTACAGATAATGCCACCACATATGGAGATGGTGCCACCACAGAAAAACGACACACACGATGACGAAGGGGACGCCCGCCAATCCGAAATAGAACCACGTTTGAAAGGCTTCGGCCTCCTTGGGCACTTTGAACAGGTGGACCGCGATCCACACACAGACCCCTAAACCCAAGCCAAAGCGCACGACGTCACCGGGCTCGTCGTAGATGGTCCAGATCGTCTCGCTTTGCGGCAGGGCGACCCGAAGCGTCACCGCGATCAGCCCAATCAGAAAGATGGTGCGAAACACCTTGCCGAGGAACTGGATACGCGCGGAGCTGTCCGGTCTGGGCATGTTTTGCCGGGTAATCGAGGCCCCTTGCATCGAGGTCATGGGGTTCTCTCAATTCTTATCTTGGCGCTCACCCCAGATAATACATCCAGTAGAGCGCGTCCGCTAAACGAGAATATAGGCCTTTCTTCCTCAAAAATATAGAGCGCATATAAATGCGGCGCGCATTCATATCTTAAATGTAACCCGCTTTATGAGGGCGGTCCGTGCGGCGCAGCAGCGTTGCTGGAAGCACCACTAAAACAAGCATTTGGCCTGTTCTGTGTGGATATTGACGCAGCCCAGTTGAGCGGCAGATGTGCGCGGCGCTTAGTCACAAGAATGCACGATCACAAAGTTCGGCGCCGGCTCATCGCGCTTTGATCGTCTGAATGATCCACGGCGCGAATCAGTGCTTTGATCGAATCGCCGTTCCATTGATGCCCGCGACGGATGCGGTCGGCCCACCAATGCGAGGCGGTCCAACGTTGCGCCGCGTCACGCCAGTTCCGTTGATCGCACCTCGGTTCGCGCCCGGCGGCGTAACGATTGGACTAGCCATCGGGTGGTTGGGGACGTCCGGCTTGGCTAGCGGTCGCGCAGAGACATTCCCTGGACCCAGCGGTGTCGTTGCGGAAGGCAGGTGGGGGACGGCCGTCGGCAAATGCGTACCCTCGCGCGGTTGCGCAGGCGCGGGAACAGCAACGCCGATCGAATTGCGAACCGGCGTTTGCGGCGGCGGCGACAGTCGCCGCGTGAGCGCCGGCACGCCCGGCGCTCGCGATGCGGGATTGTTTTCGCCAGGCTTATTCTTCTTGTCCAAAACACGGCGCACGGGCTCGACATGGATATTGGTATCGCCGGCGTCTTTTCCGCTCTGGACCGATGGGGCGGCATCCTTCGCCGGTTCGCTCCCCCCGGCCGAACCGGCCTGCGGATTTTTGCCGTCGCCGCCCGACGAAGGATGAGCCTCGCCCTTCGCCCCCCCATTGGCTCCTTCCCCGCCCGCTCCTTTCGAAGACGCGTGATCGCCGCCCTCGGCCGGCGCAGCCGAACTCTTGCCATCGCCGTGCGCAGCGGAGGATGCTTCTGCAGCACATGCGGCGCCAACCGCGAGCGTAGCGACGAGCATCGCAATCAACAGCGAAAGACCAATCCCCGCAGTTCGCCGTTGCGCGCGCATCGCACTACTCAGTTGGTGGCGCCGCGACCGCCGGCGCTGGACGATCCCGGCCGAGGAAGAATGTCTGCACCGCCGGAACGACGACAAGCATGATCACCGGCCCGATCAGCATTCCGCCGACGACGACAGTGGCCAGCGGCCGCTGCACCTGACTGCCGATGCCGGTGGACACGGCGGCCGGCAACAGACCGATACAGGCCGACAGCGCCGTCATCAGCATCGGCCGCATCCGTTGCTCGGCAGCATGGTACAAGGCTTCCGCCGGGCCCATGCCGGAACCTCTGACCTCATTATAATAGGTCATGATCAGGATGCCATTCATCACCGAAACACCGAACAAGGACACAAAGCCGACGGCCGCCGAAATGCTGAAATCCAGACCGGAAAAATAAAGCGCCACAATGCCGCCGCCGGCCGAAAACGGGATACCGATAAGCGCCATCAGGGCATCGCGCAGCGAATTGAACAAGCCATAAAGCAGCACCAAGATCATTAACAGACTGATGGGGACGATGACCTCTAAACGCGCCTTGGCCTGTTGCAGTTCCTCGAACTCGCCGGCCCAGGTTATGCGGTAGCCGATCGGCAGCTTTACATTCTCTGCGATGCGCTGTTGCGCCTCCGCCACCGTGCTGCCGAGATCGCGTCCGCGCACGCTGAACTTGATCGGGATGAAGCGTTCGTTGCGCTCGTGATAGATGTAGGAGGCGCCGGTATCGAGCGTGATATCGGCGAGTTCGCTCAATGGCACATAGGCGTTGGTACCGCCCGGCGTCTGGTAACCCACCTTGATGTGGCGCACGTTGTCGATCGCCTTGCGGAATTCCGGAGCCAGCCGCACGGTCACGTTGAATTGACGTTCCGCCTCCAGCAAGGTGGTGGCGGGCGTGCCGCCCAGCGCCGCCTGCACGACGGTGGTGATGTCGCCAGCGTTGAGCCCATAACGCGCCGCGCGCTCGCGGTTGACCGTCACGTTCAAATTCGGCTGTCCGAGAACGGGGAATATGCCGAGGTCGGCGACGCCTTCGATCCGGGCCATTTCTTTCATGACCTGGTTGCCGATTAGCTCGAGCTTGGCCAGATCGCGGCCGATGATCTTGACCGAATTGGCGCCCTTGACTCCCGATAGGCCCTCCTCGACGTTGTCTTGGATATACTGTGAGAAATTGAAGCCAATGCCGGTAAACTCATTGGAGAACTGACGCTGCAGGTCGCTGACCAGTTTCTCTTTGGTCATACCCGGCGCCCATTCGTCGAACGGCTTGAGTGGCACGAAGAATTCGGCGTTGTTGAAGCCGGAGGCGTCGCTGCCGTTGTCCGGACGGCCGTGCTGCGACACCACCGTGATCACTTCGGGATGAGTGAGGAGTATCTCGCGCAAACGGTTGACGACCGGCATGCCGGCCTCGAGCGAGATCGTCGGCGGCATGGTCGCGCGGATCCACAAATTTCCCTCTTCGAGCGCCGGCAAGAATTCGGTTCCCAGCCGCGTCAGCAGAAAACCAAATAAAGCGATGAATCCGATAGCGATTGCGAACATTACGGCGCGGTGGTCGAACGACCACCGCAACAGCGGCGAGTAGACGCGGCGCAGCGCGCGAACGACGAGCGTTTCGGCCTCTTCGATATGTTCGGGCAGCAGCAGGGAGGACAGCACCGGCGTGATCGTGAATGTCGCCAGCAGCGCCCCGAACAGCGCGTAGCCGTACGTGCGCGCCATCGGATTGAAAATCTGGCCTTCAACGCCCTGCATCGTGAACAGCGGAACGAACGCAGCCACCGTCACCGCCGTCGAGAAGAAGACCGCCTTATCCACCTGCAAGGCGCTGGTGTAGATGATGCGGAGACGATCTGTCCACGCGCCGCTGGCGTCGCCGCGGGTCGGATCGTCGCCGTAACGCCCTTCGGCGAGTTCTCGCACGATGCGCTGGCGATCGGCGGCGCCGCCCTGAAAGTTGCGGAAGATGTTCTCGACCAGGATGACCGCCGAATCGACGATGATGCCGAAGTCGACGGCGCCGATCGACAACAGGTTTGCATCCTCGCCCCGCATCACCAGAATGATGATGCTGAAGAACAGCGCAACCGGAATGTTCACGCCGACGATGATGGCGCTGCGCAGGTTGCCAAGAAAGATCCACTGGATCAGAAAAACCAGAATGCAGCCGAAGATGAGATTGTGCAGCACCGTTCTGGTCGTCACCGAAACCAGAATCGTGCGATCGTAAAACGCATCAAGCTTTACGCCGGCCGGCAGTGATCCGTCGGTATTGATCTTCTCGATTTCGCGTTTGACCCGCGGCGCCACGTCGTGGGTGTGCAGCGTTCGGTTCATCACCACGATGGCGGCGACCACGTCGTTTTGGCGGTCGCGGCCGGCCTTACCGAGCCGCGGAATGTAGCCGACGCGAACGTCGGCGACATCCTTGACCTTCACCGGCACGCCGTTCGTTTGCGACAGAACGATATTCTGAATGTCTTCGACGTGATAGCCCTGGGTCAGGTCGTCATTGCCGCCGTCGTCCAGCAGGCCGACGCCGCGGATATTGACCGACTGCTGGCCGAAGCTGATCGTGCGGCCGCCGACATTGATATTGGCATTTCCGATCGCGGAAATGATCTGCGGCAGCGTCACGTTGTAGGCGTCGAGCTTATGCAGATCGACGTTGACCTGAAATTCCTTGGTGGTACCGCCCCAGGTGTTCACCTGAACCACACCCGGAACGGTCAACAATCGGCGCTGCACGATCCAGTCTTCGATGGTGCGCAGATTGGTCAAGCCGAAATGGTCGGGTCCCGTCACCTGGTAGCGGTAGATCTCGCCGACCAGGCTCGAGCCCTGGATCGAGGGAACCGCGTTGCCCGGCAGATTGACATTCTGCTGCAGGCTGATCGCCGCTTGGGTCAGCGCGAAATAATAGTCGACGCCATAGTTGAAGGTAACGCGGACAAACGACAGGCCGTAGAACGACGTCGAGCGGATGATGTCGACCCCGGGCGTGGTGGCGAGCCCCACCTCCATCGGGATGGTGTAGTAACGTTCCATTTCCTCGGCGGACAGGCCGTTGGCCTGCGCGGTGATCTCCAGAATCACCGGTGCCGGATTTGGATAGGCCTCGATATTGAGGTTGCTGAACGCAAACAATCCGGCGCCGACGAACACCAGAAGAGCCAATAAAATAATCGGACGCCGTGTCAGTCCGAATTGCAGCACCCCTTTGAGCACGTGCTATCTCTCACTCCGACGCGGCCGCCGTGGCGAGCGCGTTGCTGAGGAACAGCGCACCCTCGGTCGCGACGAGCTCGCCCACCTGTGCGCCTTCAAGAATTTGCCGGTAGCCGCCGGATAAGGTGCCGATCTTGACGACGCGGCGCGTGAACCGGCGCCGATCCGCCGTCACCCAAACGGTCATGGTGCCATCGCCTTCGCGCACGACGCCATCGGGCGGAATGCCCGGCGAACGGATTGGCGGCCCAATGCGGATGACAAAATTCGCGAACATACCGGAGCGCAGCGAATGCTGCGGGTCCTTGATCTCGGAACGCAGGAAGACCCGACGGGTATTCGCGTCGACGCTTGGCCCGATGGTGATGATCTTGCCGTCGAAGACCCGATCCGGAAATGCGTTGAGCACGACCTGCATCGGCTGGCCGACGCGAAACGCGGGGCTGTCGAGTTCCGGGACCTGCGCCAACATCCACATGATGTCGGTGTCCGCCACGGTAAAGGGCGCCGGCGCATTGCCGGGCTGAACGAACAATCCGGGCGCGGCATTGCGCGCCGTGATCCGGCCGGTGATCGGGCTCGGCACCACCAACGTCGGATCGGCGCTGTGGTTGGCGATGATGCGATCGATGTCGGCGTCGGTCTTGCCGAAGATGCGCACGGCATCGCGGCCGGCGCGCAGATTGCCTTCGGCGGTCTGATGATCGGATGTCGCCTGGTCGACATCGCGCTGCGAAACCGCGAGCGTCTTATGGAGTTCGACGAGGCGGGCGAGATTGCGGGTGGTCAGTTCCAAGACGCCGGCCGCGGCGATCAGGGTCGATTCCGCCTGCAGGAGATCAGGGCTGTCGATGGTAAAGAGGGTTTGCCCCTTCTTCACATCATCGCCGAGCGAAGCAAACAGAGCGATGATGCGGCCCTGGTAGGGCGTGAACACCTGAACCGCCATGTCCTCGTCGAAGTCGATACTGCCGATCGCCTCTTTCTCGACCGGGAATTCACGGTCCTCAAGCGGCACAACTTTCACGGAGTCGAGTTGCGAATCCGAGAGCTCGACACTGTCCTTGCTCACCGCCGCGGCCGCGTTGGGCGCGGGAGGCGATGCCGAATCGGCCGCGCGCGCCGGCGTGCCGAACACGGATCTCGCGATCGGACTGGGTTGCCAGGCGGCAGACGCGGCGACCGCGATGGCCACGGCAGCGCCGACCACGACGGCCGGCCGGCCATTCATCATGCGGGAGAACATCGATTTGACCGCATCTGGATCGTCAGGATTGCAGCGAAATGCCCATCACGCGACTTCGCCGTCTACTGTCATTAATCACAGAACTTCAATGAATGACCAGCGTTGACGGTAGAATAATCACAGGTGCCGCGCGACTCACGGAAGTTTATCACAGCGCTACTCTTTCGCTATTTCGGCACGATGACATTTTTCCAGGTTCGAAGCGGTGTTTCGAAAAGCCTCCCGGCGGCGACAACTGTGAAAGATACCAGTGCAAATCCCTGCTGAATCATCAACACTGTGGCTGGGTGGGCACAGCCAACAACCACCCGGTTCGTCAATAATGGGTGGCGGGGATCAGGCGTAAGCCGCGGCTCGTCAAATTCTGCGGCAATACTTCTTAAGTCAAAGATGTCCGGTTGGTCGGTCACGAGTTTCAGTGCGAGGGCTAGCGCTCTCGCGGCCGCGCTGCTTTTGGCAAGCTGCGCGGTCGGACCGGATTTTCTGCATCCCGCTGCTCCCGATGCCGCCGGCTACACCAAGGAACCGTTGGCGCCGCAGACATCATCGGCCAACGCGCCGCACGGCCAGGCGCAGCATTTCGACGTCGGCCGCGACATTTCCGCCGAATGGTGGACGCTGTTCCGCTCGCCGGCGCTGAATGCCCTGATTGCTCAGTCGATCGGCAATAATCCTTCGCTGCAAACGGCGATCGCCAACCTGCGCGCAGCGCGGCAGGCGGCCTATGCGCAAGAAGGCAAGTTCTTTCCGCTTGTCACCGCCAACTTCAATCCGACGAATCAACAAACGGCCGGCGTGATCACGCCGGTGCTCAACTCATCGCAAAACCCCTTCACGCTGTACACCGCGCAGATCGGCGTGTCGTACACCTTCGATATCTGGGGTCTCAACCGGCGGACGGCCGAAGCGCTCAAGGCGCAAGAGGACAATCAGCGCTTCCAAGTCGAAGCGGCTTATCTCACGCTGACCTCGAACATCGTGGTCGCCGCCATCACCGAGGCGGCGCTGCGCGGGCAGATCGAAGCCACCAACGAGTTGATCACCGCCCAGAGCAAGATGCTCGACATCCTTCACCGCCAGCTCGATTCCGGCTATGCCAATCGCAACGACGTAGCGCTCCAGGAAGCGGCCCTGGCGCAGGCGCGGGCGACGCTGCCGCCGCTGCGCAAGGCGCTGGCGCAGCAGCGCGATCTTCTCGCCGCACTTGCCGGTATCTTCCCGAATCAGGGACCGGTCGAGTCGTTCCGACTTGTCGACCTGCACCTGCCGACCGATCTGCCCGTCAGCTTACCTTCGGAGTTGATTCAGCAGCGGCCGGACATTCGCGCCGCCGAAGAGCAATTGCGCGCGGCCAGCGCCGACATCGGCGTCTCCATCGCCAATCTGCTGCCGAATTTCACCATCAGCGGCAACATCGGCTTCATCAATACCGCGCTCGCGGGCCTGCTGGCGCCGCAAAATCTGTTCTGGCTGGCGGCAGCGAACGCAACGCAGACCGTGCTCGACGGTGGCTCCGGCTTCCATCAGATGCAGCAAGCCAAGGACACTTACAACGCCACGGCGTGGGCTTATCGCGGCGTCGTTATCGGCGCCGTGCAGAACGTCTCCGATGCGCTGCGTGCGTTGCAGAATGACGCCGACGCGCTCAAGGCGGCGCGCGACTTCGAGCGTGCGTCCAAGATCAGCTACGATCTGGCGCGGCAGCAGATGCAGAGCGGCAACGCCAACGTTCTCATACTGCTCACGGCGCAGACGACGTATCTGCAAGCTGTCATTCAGGTGGTGCAGGCACGCGCCGCCCGCCTCGCCGACACCGCTGCACTTTTTGCCGCGCTCGGCGGCGGCTGGTGGAACCGGACCGCTCCGCTGCCGGAGAAGACGCTTGACGTCGGGACGGGCGAAGCCAAGCCGGTCGTCAAACGCTATGACGGATTGTTCGAGATCTTTTTCCCGCATCAGCCGGATTAACGCACTGACTGCTTCGACGGCGGGCGTGCCTTGGAGCTTCGGGCCCTGAAGCAAGTTTCGAGCTTGAAGCCTTTGGCGATTCAGCGAGCCAATTCGGTCGATCGGCCGCCATGTTTCGCGCGCCATCTCGGACCCGGGCCGCGCATATAGTGTCGCTCGGGGCGATAGGGATCGGATACAGATTCGCGAAAGCGCCGCCAGCCCGCAAGCACAGAGCGCAGGATGGTCGCAACGACCGGCCGATTGTCGTCCGCCGCAAGCGGAGCGTGTGTGCCGAGGAGATTCATGGTTGCTTGTGCGAGAACGCGAGTCATGCAGCCGACTTATGCCCAAGGGCGCGCGTGAATTCTAGAGAAATCGAAAACCCCGCCGGCGAGGATCACAGACCTTCGCTCATTCCTTGATGGCCGCATCCCCTCGTAGCCAACGACGAGCCTGCGGCGACGTGCGCCGCCCGAGACGACACTGACGACCGGCTAAAGCCAATTCCTCCTCCGGTACTTGTCCGAGAAGGGAATCGGCGGTGGCACATCCGGAATGAACCGCCTCACCGCACTGAGCGCGGCGTCAAGCCATCCGACCAGCGGATTGCCGCTGTTTCCGGTATCGAGTTCGAAAGCCTTCGCAAGAAGCATGGTCGCGCAGCCGCGCGGCGCGCTCGCATCTCGCGCGAAGCGCAGCGCCGAACGCCGCAACAGAAACATTCCGCCAGTCCGCCCGTTCGCTTCGCGCACAAGCCAAAATCCGTGCCGGTTGCGGCTGATGAAGAAAAGCGGAATCGATCGATTGAGGACACCTGCATCCGGCCGCTTCGGCAGCGCGGCCGGCACGCGCGATGGGCTGCCAAATTGGAACGCCGAGAGATGCATCATGACGCGTCCGCCTTTTGCGACACGCGTGAATCTGCGCCCGAACGCATATGAATTCGAGATGACACCGAGCCCGGCGTCATAAAGCCGGCATAAGAAGGCGCGTATCCAGCGCGCAACAGCCGGCCTAAAAATGAAGCCTCCGCGCCGAAAATACTGGCATACGCTGCGCTATTTATTTTCTACTATTCGGCATTCCCAAGCCGACGCGAGCAGCTAGCGCGCGGCCGCGGCGATCTGCGGGATGCGACGCTCATTCTGGATTCGCGGGGGCAATATGCGCGCCGTTTCGTCGATCGCCGTTTCGGCGATGATCGCCATATTGTCGATGGCGAATGGCCCCGCGCCAGCCGCGGCGGACGACCAGCCCATCGTCAAGAAAGCTGCGAAGACCAGGAAGGACAAAGCGAAGCCCGACAAGAATCAGTATTGGCTGCTCAATCCGACCCCGCCCGATCAGATGCGGACCTTCAACACCGACCGGCCGACCAAAGCGAACGTGCCCTACACCGTCGATGCCGGTCATTTCCAATACGAAACCGACCTGGTCAACTTCACCCATCAGATTTCCGGCGGGACGCGTATCGATACGCTGATGGTGCCCAATCCCACCTTCAAAGTCGGTTTGACCAACAACGCCGACCTCGAAGTGAACGTGCCTTTCGCCGGTGTTCACACCTTCGGTTCTGGACCCTCGGGTACGCTATGGGGCGTGGGCGACACCTTCGTACGCACGAAGATCAACCTGTGGGGGAACGACGGCGGCGACACCGCCGCAGCGTTGATACCGTATGTCAAAGCCGCCACTGCACCCATCGGCATCGGCAATGGGGCGGTGGAAGGCGGATTGATCGGTCCGCTCGCAATTACTTTGCCCAATAGCATTACGCTCTTGTTGGTGCCTGAAGTCGATGCGCTCAAAAACGCCGCCGACAATGGCCGGCACGGAAACTATGTGTTGGACGTCAATCTCAGCAAAGAAGTGATCAAGAACGTCGTGGCCTATGTCGAGCTCTGGTCGGACTACAGCGCCGATCCGACACAGGGCGTCACGCTCATGAGCGCCGACGCAGCCGTGCAGTGGTTGATCCTCCCCAATACGCAAGTCGACGTCGGCGCGAACTTTGGCATCACGCGCGCGACACCCGCGGTGCAGGTTTACACCGGCCTCTCGCAACGCTTCTGACCGTCCGAGTTAACTAGCTGGCGAGCGCGCGCCTGCTTTCGCCGCCTTCGAGAAGGCTGCCGATCAGATATTCCGAATACTCGTCGCAGAGACGCGCCAGCGCTTCTCCCAACTCGGTGCGGGACTGGGCGCTCAACGGCACCAACGGCAAGCGAACCGCGGGTGAGATCAGACCGAGCAGCGCCAATGCGTGCTTGAGCGGAACTGGATTGCTCTCCCGGAACAGTGCCGCCGTGACCGGCGCCGCGGCCCGCGCCAGGCGCTGCGCGCGAGCCCACTGCCCTTGCCTCCACGCGAGGAACATGTTGCGGCAAAGACCGGGCGCGACATTCGAGGTCACCGAAATGCAGCCGTCGCCGCCATGCGCCATGTAGGCCAAGGCCAGTGCATCGTCCCCGCACAGCAGCCTGAAATCGGCGCCAAGAAGTGAGCGCAGGCGCATCGGTCGCGCCAGATCGCCGGCCGCATCCTTGAGGCCGATCACGCCCGGCAATTCGGCCAGGCGGGCGATCGTTTCATCCGCCAAACCGCACGCCGTTCGCGACGGCACGTCATAGAGAATGACGGGGAGGCCCGTCGCTTCCGCGATGGCGCGGAAATGGCAATAAAGCCCCTCCTGCATCGGCTTGTTGTAGTAAGGCACCACCGACAGAATCGCGTCGGCGCCGGCGGCTTCTGCGTCCCGGGCGAGATCGATTGCGTGCGCGGTCGCATTCGCGCCGGCCCCGGCGATGACCGGGATCTGTCCGCGCGACAGTGCGGCCGCGATCCGGACAAGCTCGACATGCTCTTGCGGCAGCAATGTCGGCGCCTCTCCCGTCGTGCCGCACACAACAAGCGCCGTCGCGCCGTGAGCGATCTGCAACTCGCACAGCCGCGCGAATGCCGCGCGGTCTATGCACCCTTCATTGTCGAAAGGCGTCGGCAGCGCCGGAGCGTATCCTGCCAAGCTGGAAATGTGTCGTCCAATCGTGGGCATGGCAATCAGGCGATCCGGCGCCGGTCGGTGAGGTCGAACAGGCCTTCGCTGCGCGATCCCGCGCCGGTGTTGCGGTTCATGTCGAGCTCGATAGCGCTCGAAACCAGGACCACAGCCTGCGACTTGAATCCGTTCTCGGATCGGACGTAGCGGAGCGCTGCTTCGCGGTTGACAAAAAGGCCGCCGCGCGTCCCCCGCTGGTCTTGCACCACCCAATTTCCCCTTTTGTCCTGCCCCATCACGAATACCGGCGGCCGAAGCCAAGAGGGAGGTTCGCTCTGTTGATCTTGCGTCATTGTCTGTCTCCTTTTCGATGCATTTCCTTGAACGGAAAGGCCGGCAGATAGGCCGGGATAAATTCGTTGAGTTTGCCGAGCGCCGCATCGAGCCAGCGCGTCAGCGGATTGCCGAGATTGTCCGTGTCGAGCTCCATAGGCTCGGCGATAAACATCGTGGCGCAGCCGATCGGCGCGCTGTTTTTCTGCGCGAAGTGGAGCGCGGATTGCCTGAGCAGGAAGATCCCGCCCGCACGGCCTTCGGCCTCACGCGCAATCCAGAGGCCGTTTTTGTTGCGGCCGATGAAAAACAACGGAATCGACTTGCTTAACACGCTGGCGTCCGGGCAGCGGAACGTGTGTGCCGCACTACCTTGAGCGCAACGCCGCGACGGCTCGCTGTTCGATCGATGGCTTTTGACCACCAGACACATCGCGCGGAGGAGCCGAGCCTCGGCGTTTTGATGTACCGTATGCCGGGTCATGTTTGGGAAGGAGCACGCTCGCGCGTGCCTCCTCAACTTTGTTTCGTTGGCCCGAATGTGCTCCCGGCCGGATATGAATTCGAGACGGCGCGGCCGACATCCTCATAAAGCCGGCATAGACGCGCCGCTCCCGCTGCACGGGCACGCGCCTTTATAAGATTCCTATACTTTTTTGACCGGCGTCGTCTCGAATTCTTATGCAAGGCGTGACACGTATTGCGCTGGTGAGTGCGCAAAATTCGCGCCCTTTGTGAGCTCCGTCAAAGGTCTGCACTGTCGCACGGCGTTTGTGGAGCGACTATAGGATTGCGAGCTTCCCGCGCGCACATCCGTCCGGAGCAATCCCATGATGGACATCGCTTTGCTGGCGATCGGGCTGGTCTTTTTCGCGTTCTCAATCGCCTACGTTTACGGCTGCGATTTGCTGTGAGGATGGACGCCATGATCTTCGATTACGCACTCGCCGGCGTCGTGATGCTCGGACTGCTTGTTTACCTGACCTACGCGCTTCTCAAACCCGAGCAGTTCTAAGGAAACGGCGATCATGACTGTCATCGGATGGATTCAAATCCTGCTCTTCTGCCTGATCGTCGTCGCGCTGACACCGCCGCTCGGCGGCTACATGACGCGCGTATTTGGCGGCGAGCGCACGTTGCTGTCGCCGATCCTGCGGCCCGTTGAAACCGCGATCTACAAGATCGCCGGCGTCAACGAGAGCAGCGAGCAGCACGCGGTCACTTACACGATCGGCATGTTGTTGTTCCATGCCGGCGGCTTTGTGTTGCTCTACGCGCTGCTGCGCTTTCAAGCTTGGCTACCGCTCAATCCAGCAGGGCAAGCGGCGGTGGCGCCGGACTTGTCCCTCAACACGGCGGTCAGCTTCGTCACCAACACCAATTGGCAGGCCTATGGCGGCGAAAGCACGATGTCGTATCTCGTGCAGATGCTCGGCCTGACCCACCAGAACTATTTGTCGGCTGCAACCGGCATCGTGCTTGCCATGGCGCTGATCCGCGGCTTCGCGCGGCACTCGATGCGCACGGTCGGCAATTTCTGGGTCGATATCACGCGTTGCACGCTCTACGTGCTGCTGCCGATCTGCGTGCCTTACGCACTGTTTTTGATCTGGCAAGGCATCCCGCAGACGCTCGGCCCCTACGTCGATGCAACTACGCTGGAAGGCGCCAAGCAGACCATCGCGCTCGGGCCGGTCGCCTCGCAGGTCGCGATAAAGATGCTCGGCACCAATGGCGGCGGCTTTTTCAACGCCAACGCAGCGCACCCGTTCGAGAACCCGACCGCACTTTCCAACTTCGTGCAGATGCTCTCGATCTTCGTGCTCGGCGCTGCGCTGACCAATGTCTTCGGCCGCATGATCGGCGACCAGCGCCAGGGCTGGGCCATCCTCGCGGCTATGGGCGTGCTGTTCTTCGCCGGCATCCTCACGACCTATTGGGCCGAGGCGCATGGCAATGACGCGCTCAATGCGCTCGGCCTAACCGGCGGCAACATGGAAGGCAAGGAAGTCCGCTTCGGCATCGTGGCGTCGGCGCTGTTCGCGGTGATCACCACCGCGGCCTCGTGCGGCGCGGTCAATGCCATGCACGATTCATTCACCGCCATCGGCGGCATGATCCCACTCATCAACATGCAGCTCGGCGAAATCATCGTCGGCGGCGTCGGCGCCGGCATGTACGGCATGTTGCTGTTCGTCATTGTAACGATCTTCGTCGCCGGACTGATGGTGGGGCGCACGCCGGAATATGTCGGCAAGAAGATCGAGGCCAAGGAGGTCAAGATGGCGATGCTGGCCATCCTGATCCTGCCGCTGATGTATCTCGGCTGGACGGCGGTGGCGATGCTGGTGCCGTCGGCTGTCGCCGGCATGAACAATCCCGGGCCGCACGGCTTCACCGAGACCCTCTACGCCTACACGTCGCAGACCGCCAACAACGGCTCGGCCTTCGCCGGACTGAGCGCCAACACCGTCTTCTACAATCTGACCGGCGCCATGGCGATGTTCGTCGGGCGGTTCTGGATGATCATCCCCACCATGGCCATTGCCGGCTCGCTGGTGGTGAAGAAAACCGTACCGCCTTCGGCCGGCACGTTCCCGACCACCGGCGGCCTGTTCGTCGGTCTTTTGGTCGGCGTGATCGCGATCATCGGCGGCCTCACTTTCTTCCCGGCGCTGGCACTCGGCCCAATCGTCGAGCATCTGTCAGTCAATGCCGGAATCCTGTTCTCCGCCAACTAGTTCGGACCGAATCCCATGGAAACGTCGACACTCCGTCATACCCGGCCCGTATCGGCACTTTTCGATCCGAAGATCGTCCTTCCCGCCATCGGATCTGCTTTCGTCAAGCTCAATCCGCTGGTGATGATGAAGAACCCGGTGATGTTCGTGCTGGAGGTCGTCACCGTGCTCACCACGGTGATCGGCATTCGCGATCTCTTCGTCGGCAGCCAGCATCCGGGCTTCGAGTTTCAGATCATCCTCTGGCTGTGGTTCACGGTGCTGTTTGCAAACTTTGCCACCGCGATCGCGGAGGGCCGCGGCAAGGCGCAGGCCGAGACTTTGCGGCGGCAGCGCACCGAGACGCAGGCCAAGCTCATTACCGGCGCAGGCGACGCACAGAATTACCGGCTGGTGCCGAGCACAAACCTGAAAGTCGGCGATCTTGTTCTGGTGGAAGCCGGCGACCTCATTCCCTCCGACGGCGAAGTCATTCAGGGCATGGCATCCGTCAACGAGGCGGCGATCACCGGCGAATCCGCTCCGGTCATCCGCGAGTCGGGCGGCGACCGCTCGGCCGTGACCGGTGGAACTCAAGTTTTGTCGGACTGGATCCGCGTGCGCATTACCGCGGCGCCCGGCTCGACCTTTCTGGACCGCATGATCCGGCTCGTCGAAGGCGCCGAGCGGCAAAAAACGCCGAACGAGATCGCACTTAATATTCTTTTGATCGGACTGACGATCATCTTTGTGTTCGCAACCGCGACCATCCCGAGCTACGTCGCTTATGCCGGCAGCACCATATCGGTCGTTATTTTGGTGGCGTTGTTCGTGACGCTCATTCCGACCACGATCGGGGCGCTGTTGTCCGCGATCGGCATCGCCGGCATGGATCGCCTGGTGCGCTTTAACGTGCTCGCGATGTCCGGCCGCGCCGTTGAGGCCGCAGGCGACGTCGATACGCTCCTGCTCGACAAGACCGGCACCATCACGCTTGGCAACCGCCAAGCCACCGAATTCAAGCCGCTGCGCGGCGTTAGTGAGCAAGACCTTGCCGACGCGGCGCAATTGGCCTCGCTCGCCGACGAAACTCCGGAAGGCCGCTCCATCGTTGTACTGGCGAAAGAAAAATACGGCATTCGCGGCCGCGAGCTTGCCGAGCTGCAGGCCAATTTCATTCCGTTCAGCGCGCAAACGCGCATGAGCGGCGTTGAGGTCGGTCTATCCTGGGTGCGCAAGGGCGCCGTCGACGCCATCATCAATTATCTGAACGACATCGCGGCCCCGGTGCGGGTCGGCAACGCCGTGCAGGCGCTGCGCTCCAATCTCAGTACCGACGTCGTAAACGAAGTGCGCGCGATCGCCGACACGATCGCGAAATCGGGCGGCACGCCGCTCGCCGTCGCCAAGGATGGACGCCTCCTCGGCCTCATTCACCTCAAGGACATCGTCAAGGGCGGCATCCGCGAGCGCTTTGCCGAATTGCGCCGCATGGGCATCCGCACCGTGATGATCACCGGCGATAATCCGATGACGGCGGCGGCGATTGCGGCGGAAGCCGGCGTCGACGATTTCCTCGCCCAGGCCACGCCTGAGGACAAGCTGCGGCTCATTCGTGACGAACAGGCCAAGGGCAAGCTCGTCGCCATGTGCGGCGACGGCACCAACGACGCGCCGGCGCTGGCGCAGGCGGATGTCGGGGTCGCCATGAATACCGGCACGCAGGCGGCACGCGAAGCCGGCAACATGGTCGATCTCGATTCCAATCCGACCAAGCTCATCGAGATCGTCGAGATCGGCAAGCAGCTGCTGATGACGCGGGGCGCACTGACGACATTCTCGATCGCCAACGACGTGGCCAAATATTTCGCGATCATCCCGGCGATGTTCGTCGCCTTCTATCCGCAGCTGCAAACGCTCAACATCATGCGCCTGGCGACGCCGGAAAGCGCCATTCTCTCGGCCATCATTTTCAACGCCTTGGTCATCATCGCGCTCATCCCGCTGGCGCTCAAAGGCGTGCGCTACCGTCCGATCGGCGCCGCTGCCCTGCTCCGCCGCAACTTATGGATCTATGGCTTCGGGGGCGTCGTCATTCCCTTCATCGGCATCAAGGCGATCGACGTCATCGTCACTGCCTTGCACCTCGTCTGAGGAGACTAACATCATGCTGCGCGAAATTCGTCCGGCCATCGTCGTGCTGCTCGCGCTCACGCTCATCACCGGCCTGATCTATCCGCTGGCCATGACCGGCATCGCCAAGATCATGCCCCACCAGGCGCAAGGCAGCCTGATCGAGCGCGACGGCAAGGTGATCGGCTCGGCGCTGATCGGCCAGGAATTTACCAGCGACAAATACTTCCACGGCCGGCCCTCGGCGACGACCGCGCCCGACCCGAACGATTCGACCAAAAGCGTGCCGGCGCCCTACAACGCCGCCAATTCAGGCGGCTCGAATCTCGGCCCTTCCAACAAGGCGCTGATCGATCGCGTGCGGACCGACCTCGACACGTTGCGGAAGGAAAATCCCTCGGCGCCGGTTCCCGCCGATCTGGTGACCACGTCCGCCAGCGGGCTCGATCCGGATATCTCGCCTGAGGCGGCCTACTTTCAGGTGCCGCGTGTTGCCAAGGCTCGGAACTTGACTGAAGATCGCGTGCGGCAACTGGTCGGCGCTCATACCGAGGAGAGATTCCTTGGCATTTTGGGCGAACCGCGAGTCAATGTATTATTGCTCAACCTCGCGCTCGACCGCCTGACGGCTTCGTAGCGCGGTCAGCTCGACGCCGAGAGATCAAAGTAACGATGGCGGATCACGGGCGCGTATCCGACCAGCGGCCATCGCCGGAGGCACTGCTGGAAGCAGCGCGGCGCGAGGATGGCCGCGACGGCAAGCTGCGCATCTTTGTCGGCGCGGCGCCCGGCGTCGGCAAGACCTACGAGATGTTGCAGCAAGCGCATGCGCGCAAGAAAGACGGCTATGACGTCGTCATCGGGGTCGTGGAAACCCACGGCCGCCGCGACACCGAAGCCCTGGTGACCGGGCTCGAGGTCATCGGGCGCCAGCGCATCGAGTACAAAGGACAATGGCTCGAGGAGATGGACCTCGATGCCATCATCGCCCGCCGCCCGCAGCTCGTGCTGGTGGACGAGCTCGCCCATACCAACGTCGACGGCAGCCGCCACCCCAAGCGCTATCTCGATGTCGAAGAGCTGATGAGCCGCGGCATCGATGTGTACACCACGATCAATATTCAACACATCGAAAGCCTCAACGACGTGGTCGCCCAGATCACGCATGTGCGCGTGCGCGAAACGGTTCCCGACGCGGTGTTCGACCGCGCCGACGCGGTCGAGCTTGTCGACCTCACCCCGGACGATCTGATTCAGCGCCTGAAAGAGGGCAAGGTCTACGTTCCCAGGCACGCCGAACGCGCACTTGAGCACTTCTTCTCGCCCGCCAATCTCACCGCCCTGCGCGAGCTTGCCCTGCGCCGGACTGCCGAGCGCGTCGACGAGCAATTACTCAGCGAGATGCAGGCCCACGCCATACCCGGCCCTTGGGCCGCAGGCGAACGCATTCTGGTCTGCATCAGCGAGGATCGGCGCTGCGCCGGACTTGTCCGTTACACCAAACGGCTTGCCGACCGGCTGCACGGGCCATGGACGGCGCTTTATGTGGAAGGCCGGCGGGCGACGCAGCTCAACGAGGAGCAACGGGATCGCATCGCCGACACGCTACGGCTCGCTGAAGCGCTCGGCGGCGAAGCTGTAACGTTGCCGGCCGGCGACCGTGGCATCGCCGAAGACGTCATGCGCTACGCGCAAGCCAACAACGTGACGCAGATCGTGATCGGCAAATCGGCGCGCTCGCGCTGGTTCGAGATGGTGCACGGTTCGGTGGTGCACGATCTCGTTCGTCGCTCCGGAAATGTCAGCGTGCATGTCATCGCCGGCGACACGGTTGCGGGCGAGCCGGTGCCGAAAAAATCGGTGCGCACAGCTGAGCGCGACGACACGTTCAACCCGCGACCCTACATCGCCGCGCTGGTGGCGGTGGCTTGCGCGCTCGGTTTCGCTGAGTTGATCGAAAGCTGGGTCGGCAACGCCAATGTCGATCTCGTGTTCCTGACCGCGATTGTCGTCATCGCTGTCCGGCTCGGGCTGTTGCCGTCGCTGCTGGCGAGTATTGCCTCGGCGCTGGCCTATAATTTTTTCTTTCTGCCGCCGATCTACACCTTGACCATCACCGATCCGAACAACGTGGTGGCGTTCGGGTTGTTCACGCTGGTCGCCATCGTGGTCTCGAGCGTCGCCGCCCGCGGACGCACGCAAGCGAAGGCGGCGACCGAACGCGCCCGCGTCACCGAATCCCTGTATTCATTTAGCCGCAAGCTCGCCGGCGCCGGAACGCTTGACGATGTGCTTTGGGCCACCGCCTACCAGACGGCTTTGCTGCTGAAGGTGCGGGTGATGCTGCTTCTGCCCGAGGCCGGCTCGATCGCGGTCAAGGCCGGCTATCCGCCGGAAGACATCCTCGATGAGGCCGACCTTGCCGCCGCCCGTTGGGCCTGGGAAAACGACCACGCGGCCGGCCGTGGCTCCGATACCTTGCCGGGCGCCAAGCGTCTGTTTCTACCCATGCATACCGGACGCGGCGCCGTCGCCGTCATGGGCATCGACAGCGACAAGCCGGGGCCGATGCTGACCACCGACCAGCGCCGCCTGCTGGATGCCTTGCTGGACCAGGGAGCGCTGGCGATCGAGCGCGTGCGGCTGGTGGAAGACATGGATCGGGTCGAGCGCGTAGCCGAGACCGAGCGGCTGCGCTCGGCGCTTCTCACCTCGATCTCGCATGATCTCAAAACACCGCTGGCCGCGGTCCTTGGCGCGGCGGGCGCCTTGCGCGACATCGGCGGCAAGCTCACCGATGCGGAAAGGGCCGACCTGCTAGCGACCATCATCGATGAATCGGAAAGGCTTAACCGTTTCATTGCCAATCTCCTCGACATGACCAAGCTCGAGTCCGGCGCGGTGTCGCCGAATGTCGCCCTGCACGATGTCACCGAGATTGTCGGTAGCGCATTGCGCCGCGCCGGCCGCATCCTGTCGCATCACACTGTCGAGCTTGAACTCGCCCCCGACTTGCCGATGCTCCAACTCGATGCCGTGCTGTTTGAGCAGGCGCTCTTTAATTTGCTCGACAACGCCGCCAAATATGCACCAGCGGAGACAATCATCCGCATTCAGAGCTGGCAAACAATGGATTCCGTTTTTCTGTGCGTGCTTGACGAGGGCAGCGGCATTCCGCCGGACGACCTGGAGCACATCTTCGACAAATTCTACCGCGCCCAGAAGACCGATCAGGTGCGCGCCGGCACTGGTCTTGGGCTCGCCATTGCGCGCGGCTTTGTCGAAGCGATGCACGGCACCATCACGGCTGCCAATCGCACTGACCGCAGCGGCGCCGCCTTCACCATCAGCCTGCCGATCCCGCGTCAACGACAAAAACTGGACGTCGCCGCATGAGCGCCGCTCCGGTCCGCGTGCTGGTGGTCGACGACGAGCCGCCGATCCGCAAGCTGCTGCGCATGGGTCTCACCGCGCAGGGTTATCAGATCATCGAAGCGCCGAACGGCAGGACCGCGCTCGAGCTGCTCGCCGAGGCTCCTGATTTGATCATTCTCGATCTCGGCCTGCCCGACACCCAGGGGCTCGATCTGCTGCAAACCATCCGCGCCCGCAACGAGGGTGTTCCCATTGTAGTTCTCTCCAGCCGTGGCGACGAGGCCGGCAAAGTTCAAGCGCTCGATCTCGGTGCCGACGACTACATCACCAAGCCGTTCGGCATGGACGAGCTTCTCGCGCGGCTGCGAGCGGCCTTGCGTCATCAGTTGCAGACCCACGGCGAGCGGCCCGTTTTCAGGGTCGGCGACCTCGCGGTCGATCTGGTTCGCCGCATCGTCAAGGTTGGCGATCGCGACGTGAAGCTTTCGCCCAAGGAATATGACCTGCTGCGGGTCTTGGTTCAGCACGCCGGCAAGGTGCTGACGCATAAGTTCCTGCTCGGCGAGTTGTGGGATGATTTGACTGACGCCCAGTATTTAAGGGTATATGTGCGCCAGCTTCGGCAGAAGATCGAGGCAGACCCCGAGCGGCCGCAATACGTCCTGACCGAGACCGGCATCGGCTATCGTCTGCGCGCTCCCGATTGAGCCGGGCACCGGTTCTCAGTTCATAGTTTGTCATTGTTGAATCATGAAAGTCTCGGATTTCCTGTCTTTGGCTGATGTGAGCATCGAAGCCGCCTTTGCCGACAAGCGAAAGCTTCTGGAAGACCTCGCCCGGCGCGCCTCGAGGGCGGTCGACCTGGAGCCCGACATAATCCTCGCCGAGTTGCGAAAGCGCGAGCAGCTCGGATCGACCGGAATGGGCGGCGGGGTGGCGCTGCCGCACGCGCGTATCCATCGGATACAAAAGCCGTTCGGGATGGTTGTTCGTCTCAAAAAGCCGATCGAATTTGATGCCGTCGACGGCAAGCCGGTCGACATGATTGCGCTTTTGCTGCTGCCGGACACACAGGAGGGCAAACAGCTCGGCGCGCTCGCCTGCATCGCGCGCAAGCTTCGCGATCCCGACGTCTTGACCGCGCTAAGGCACGCGCGCGATGGCGGCGAACTCTACCGCAGGCTGATTGCCGATTAATCGCGTCCGACATCGCGCCCGTCACACCGCGGCCATATAAGCGTGCGGAATCGGCCCACGTTCACGATGGGGAGGATCGCATGGCTGACGAACTCGTTTTCTACACCAATCCGCAATCGCGCGGCCGGCTGGTGCGTTGGATGCTCGAAGAGGTGGGGCAACCGTACCGCACGGAGGTGCTCGACTACGCCACCAGCATGAAGGCGCCTGCCTATCTGGCGATCAACCCGATGGGCAAGGTGCCGGCCGTCACCCACGGCGATACCGTGGTGACGGAATGCGCCGCCATCTGCGCCTATCTGGCCGACGCTTTTCCGCAGGCGAAGCTTGCACCACCTCCCGGCGACCGGCAACGCGCGCCTTATTATCGCTGGATGTTCTTCACGTCTGGCCCGATCGAGTTTGCGGTCAGCAACAATGCGCTGGGTTTTGCGGTGCCGCCCGAGCGCGAGCGCATGATGGGCTACGGTAATGTGGAGCGTGCGCTCAAAACACTCGAGACCGCCGTTTCAGAGGCAGACTATCTGGCCGGCGACGATTTCACGGCGGTCGATCTTTATGTCGGATCGCACCTCAACTTCGGCATGATGTTCGGCACCATCGACAAGCGCCCGGCCTTCGAGCGCTATGTAGGCCGCCTCACCGCGCGGCCTGCGTTCGCCCGCGCGCGTGAGCTCGACGACGCGCTGATGTAGCGGGCGGCGGGCTAGACTGGCGTCGCCAATCATACGACCCCACATCGCGTCGTCATTGCCGGGCTTGTCCCGGCCATCTCGCTTAGTTGGGCACCGAGCCCTGCCGGTCGGGATGCGCGGGTCAAACCCGCGCATGACGCCAGAGAGGGAGAGACGCTCCCAAGATGTGAAAGCACGATTCAATCTAAGCGAGATGTGCTCTAAGCCGCGACCAAGAGACCCGCTCAAATGCTACGGGAGCCGCATCAGCGGCTCTCCCATGCGCACCCGTACGCCGTCGCGGATGTTGTCGCAGAGTGTAAAGCCTTCCGGCGCAAAGACGATGATGGTCGAGCCGTGCTCGAACCAGCCGAGTTCGTCACCCTTCTGAAACACGGCGTCGCGGGGGAAAACATTCGGCCCGCTATGCTTCAGGTTCAGGGGGGCATCGAGGCAGTGCATGCGGATACTGGCGACCAGAATGGCGGCCACCGCGACCAGCGTTACGGATTGGCCGTTGGCGGCGAGCTTGGTCTCGACCACTGCGCGCTCGTTCTTGCAGAACAGGCGCTCGACGCGCTTGAGCGCGATCGGATTGACGTTCCAGGTATCGCCGGAGATGTAGATCACGCGCTCGATGTGGCCATCGTGTGGTGCGTGGAAGCGATGATACATGCTCGATGTCAGCCGCAGCGTGACATAGCGTCCGTTACGATGCGCTTCGACCAGAGTGCGATCCCCCAACAGTTCCTCCAGCGTGTAGGGAAAGCCCTTGGCCTGATAAAGTTCGGTGCCCGCAATGGCGCCGCAAGCGCCCACAATGGCGTCGCAGGGGCTGACCAGAATATCGGTCCGGCTGTCGACCGGACGGGCCCCCTCCTTAAGCTCGCGGGTGAAGCAATCGTGCATACTGCGAAAATGCGTTTTCTTCGCCTCGCGCAAATCGAGGTCGGAAAACAGCCGCCAAAGCCCAATGGACATATCGCGTACCAGCGGCTGCTCGATGCGGCTGAACCAGCCGATGAATTGGGTGGCGAGGCGGCGCGGAATCCGGTTGGTGAGCAGAAAGTTGATGTCCTCCTGCTGCACCAGGCGCAGCAACTGGGTGCGGACCGTCATGGGACTGTCAACTCCGGCGCGTAAACCGCGATTCGATCATAGCCGCAATGATTTGCGCCACATCGGCCTGATGCGTGTCGGCTTGATGGGTAACGGCCCGAGCCCTGAATGCCTGACCCTTGAAGGCAGGCTCGGACGCCAAAGGCTTGGACATTCAAGGCTTGAGGGCTTGCGGCATGACGGCTTGGGCGACGGCAACCTTGGCGCTCTATGGGGCCGGCGGCGCGGCAGCAGCCGCATCGCTGTTTCGGCTGCACCGGCGGCTTGAGCTGTCGCGCGCCAAGCACCGCTCGCTTGCCGGCCATTCCCGCATGGCACGGCGGCTCGCCGCCTTGGTGCCGTTCTACGAATATGATGAGGCGCGTTTCTTCTGCGCCGACGGCGCTCCGCCCGAGGTCGCGCGATGCCGGCGCGCCGGTTTCGAACAATTGTCGGCGCTGTACAAGACGCGCTTTGCCGAGTCGGTGCGGCGCACGGCGGAGGCCGCAGAAAGCATTTCCGATTTGCAATTTACCGGCGCCTACCGGGTGCCGTTTCAGTTCAGCCGCTATACGCGAAAGCACTTGCCATCCGGCGCCTTCATGCAATCGAGCGAGGGCGTGACCATCACCGATCTTGACGGCAACCGCTTCTACGATCTCACCGGCGCCTATGGGGTGAATGTCCTCGGCTACGGGTTCTATAAAGAGGCCATCGAGCGCGGCGCCGAACAGGTGCGCGCGCTCGGCCCGGTGCTTGGTCCCTACCATCCGGTGCTGCTCGAGAACGTGAAGCTCCTGAAAGAAATTGCCGGCCAGGACGAAGTCTCGTTCCACATGTCCGGTACCGAAGCCGTGATGCAGGCGGTGCGGCTGGCGCGGTATCACACCCGGCGCTCGCATCTGGTGCGCTTTTGCGGCGCCTATCACGGCTGGTGGGGCGACGTGCAACCGGGCATCGGCAATCCGCTGCCGGCGCACGAAACCTACACATTGAAGGAAATGTCCACCGACACGCTGCGGGTTTTGCGCACGCGGCACGACATCGCCTGCGTGCTGGTCAACCCGTTGCAGGCACTGCATCCCAACGGCTCGGCGCCTGGGGACTCGGCGCTGCTCGACAGCAGCCGCCGAGCGCATTTTGACAAAGACGCCTATGCGGCCTGGCTGAAAGAGCTGCGCGCTGTTTGTACGGAGCGCAACATCGCCCTCATTTTCGACGAGGTGTTTGTCGGCTTTCGTGTCGCACGCGGCGGCGCGCAGGAGTATTTCGGCGTGCGCGCCGATCTCGTCACCTACGGCAAGACGCTGGGTGGTGGCTTGCCGATCGGCGTGGTGTGCGGGCGGCACGAACTGATGAAGCGCTTCCGTGACGACCGTCCCGCCGACATCTGCTTCGCCCGCGGCTCGTTCAATTCTCACCCTTACGTCATGGGTGCGATGAATGAGTTTTTGCACCATCTGCAAACTCCGGCCGGGCATGCAATTTATCATGACCTCGATAAAACCTGGAACGCGCGGACGCAACGGCTGAACGACGCGTTGCGCGCGGAGGACTTGCCGATCGAGGTCGCCAACCTCTCGTCGATCTGGACGGTCTGCTACACGCGGCCATCGCGATACAATTGGATGTTTCAATATTATCTGCGGGCCGAAGGCTTGGCGCTGAGCTGGGTCGGGACCGGCCGGCTGATCTTCAGCCTCAACTATACGGAAGTGGATTTCGAGGCGGTGCTGGAACGCTTTGTCGCCGCCGCAAAAGCGATGCAGCGCGACGGCTGGTGGTGGAGCCATCCCGAACTGACCAACAAATCGATCAAACGCGCCATTCTCAAAGAGACGATCGCCCGGCGGGTGTTTGCCCGAGGGCAATGAAGCCCCAGCTCTGCACGGAATAGACGCACCGCAAATATGGATTACGGCACCACACAATTGGTGCCTGGCGGCGACACAGCAAGGCAACCCAGAACCTGCCGTCGGCTCGGTCCCGGATTGCCTTCTTGCCCGGCGCCTCGCGCTGACGACGCTCAGGTCAGGCGCGGCAGCTCTTCGTGCTCGGCTTCTTCTTCGTCTTCCCACTCGGCGACTTCGCGGCCGATGCCCGGATCGATCAATTCGCCGCGCATCAGCGCCAACGGCGCCTTATGGTATAATTTGATGTCGTGAAACGGATCGGTCAGGATCTTTGTCGCCCACACCAATCCGGTCTGTACGTCTTTGATGATGAAGAGATGGACGGTACGGAACAGCACGCCGCCGACGCCGATGACCAGCCACATCTCCGCGACCTGACGGACGAACTCCATCTTGCCGGCCGCAGGCGTGAAGATGCCGAACAGCGTCGGATCGAAATAGAGCACCATCGGCGACAAAGCCCAGATCGTCATCAACACGACCTTGCGGCGGAGGTTGTAGCCGACCTTGATCTCTTCTTTGTGCTCGTGAGTGGCGTGATTGACGGTATCGTAGGACTTTGGCTCGAAGAAAAAGTGGCCGCATTGACGGGTGGTCATGGACACCAGCCAGCCGGCAAGCGCCGAGATCGCCGGATCCTTGAAGATCATCACGTAGGAAAAAAGAAAGCTTATGGCGCTGACGAAATGCAATGACTGGTTGATACGGCTGTGATGGTAGTAGCGATGATCATCCCAACGCTGGATGCGCAAAGCTTCTCTGAAACTGTCCATCGTAAATCCCCCGTTATGGGTCATCGTTTCTGGATATGGCGATTCCGTGAATCCCAGATGACACGGGAATGGCCGCTGCGTGAGAAAAGAAGCGAATGCTTCTAATTTGAGTTTCAGGACGCCGCACGCGCGCTGCGAATGGTCCCGGCTGAACGGTCCGCCCGCTCCGCGCCGCCCTCCTTGAGGAACCGGATCAACGAGAAGTGACCGAGCGGCGGCATGGCGCGGCGCTCGATCAGGCGGATGCCCTGCGCCCCTTTCGCCCACTTCGCGTAGCGTTCGAACGAAAACTCCGTGCGCCAGCCAAGCTTGCGCGCCGCCGGTGCAAACCAATGCTCAAGCGCACGACGCAACCCGGCTTCGGCGCCCACCCGGCTGACCAGGATGATCTCGCCGCCCGGCTTCAAGACCCGCGCGAACTCGTCGAGCGTCGCCTCTGGATTGGGCGCCGTGGTCACAACATATTGGGCCACCACCACGTCGAACGAATTGTCCGGAAAGGTGAGGCGCTCGGCGTCCATGACCCAAAGGCCTTCGACATTGGTCAAGCCGAACTCGGTCACGCGCTCCTGCGCCTTGCGCAGCATCTGCTCGGAAATGTCGATGCCGCAGAGCTGGCAATCCCTGGAATATTGCGGCAACGCGATGCCGGTGCCGACGCCAACTTCCAGGATGCGCCCGCCGACCCGTTCGGCGGCCGCAATGGCGGCATCACGGCCACGCTCGAACACCGCACCGAACACCAAATCATAAACCGGAGCCCACCGGTCATAGGCTTTGGTGACTCCCTGTTTGTCCAGATCCACATTCGAAAGGCTCGTCATAGCTGATCCCTTTGTTGCCGCCCTGTTGAGAGGAACCGTCCTGCCCGCTTATCCGGCGGCGGTTTCCGTGACTGTCATCGCGCTTTCAAATTCACGACGATTACCGGTCGCCACCTTACGAACGTGGCCGAGGAACTGCTTTGCACTGTTTTCCCACGAATACTCCAGCGCATAGCTACGGCAGGCGTCGCGCGAAAGCTTGAGAGCCTCGATGCAGGCGCGGCCGAGATCTTCGTTCAGAACGCCGACCGGCCGGTCACCGATCACGTCCATCGGGCCGGTCACCGGGTACGCCGCAACCGGGACCCCGCTTGCCAGCGCTTCAAGCTGAACGATACCGAACGTGTCCGTCCGGCTGGGAAAAACAAAAACATCGGCAGCGGCCAGATGAGCGGCGAGCGTTCCGTTCTCCAGCGAACCTAAAAACTTCGCGTTCGGAAATTCGCGCTTGAGTTTCGCCTCTTGCGGACCCGAGCCGATGACGACTTTGGTTCCTGGAAGATCGAGCGACAAAAAGGCTTCTATATTCTTCTCGACCGCGACGCGTCCGACGGTCATGAAAATGGGGCGTGGGAAGCCCAGATCGATGGCGCGATCCGGGCGGAAAAGATCAATGTCGACACCGCGGGTCCACATGCCGATGTGATCAAATCCGCGCTCGCTGAGCTCTTTTGTCAGCGACGGAGTCGCCACCATGGTTACGGTCCCGCCGGAGTGAAACCAGCGCAAGACCCGGTAGATCCAACTCTCCGGAATGGGCGAACGAGCGGAGATGTATTCAGGGAAACGCGTCGTGTAGCTGGTGGTGAACGGCCGGCCGTGACGCCGGCAATAAGCCCGCACGGCAAAGCCGATCGGCCCCTCGGTCGCCAGATGAATAGCATCGGGCTTAGCCGCCTCAACGCGCTCGGCGATGCCGCGGCGGTTCGGGATAGCGAGCCGCAGGCCCGGGTAGGTCGGCAATTGAAAAGATGGAAAGCCGTCCGGCGTCAAGAATTCGACGGTAACGCCGAGCTTATTGGACGCA